>Ga0213864_10000101_pt1 | contig 34830 bp, 29 predicted proteins | sample PICome_5_FD_160078 | JGI IMG/M metagenome (GOLD analysis project Ga0213864, IMG submission 160078) | Coastal seawater microbial communities near Pivers Island, North Carolina, United States - PICO247 | ecosystem: Environmental > Aquatic > Marine > Coastal | place: USA: North Carolina... | reverse complement strand
CATTTGCTGCACAGGTTCTAGGCGGTTTAAAACAACTCGGTATCGCTGAAGATGATCCACGAGTCAATCCAAATGGTGGCGCTATTTCTGTTGGTCATCCGCTAGGTGCGTCAGGAGCCAGGCTGGCTTTAACTGCTTGCCGCCAACTTGAAAGAACAAACGGTCGTTATGCGCTGATCACCATGTGCGTTGGGGTTGGCCAAGGAATCGCCATGGTCATTGAACGTTGCTAATTCAACCCTCATTATCTAAAGAAACCATCGCTGGTTGAAGAAACATAAAAGGCTGTCGACTTTAAGAAGGTGACAGCCTTTTATAGCGCTTTTATTGTTATCAATTTAACGGTGTTTAGAGTTTTGCCACTACCGTTTTTCTTTAATAAAAGCAACAATTGAATCCATGGCATGGCAACCTTGGCCCGTTTTTTGTTGAGCGCTACGCCATTATCGCAACCAGGTTGCCACCTGCACTATCGCCCGCAACAACCAGAGACAAGTCCAACCCATTGAACTTATCTCGATTGTCGTCAACCCATAATAAAGCGTGCCAACAATCATTAACCGCTGTGGGGTATGGAAATTCTGGAGCCAACCTATAAATCCACCAACACAACAGCCTTCCTTTTTTATCGATATTGCAAAGCAATTTTGCCAACTTTTTCCCTTGAAATAATTGTTTTCATAATTTGCGCTGTCCCATCACCAATTTGCAGACCCATCACATCCAGCATCCTTTGTTGATGTGGTAAGTCAGTGGTGTAACCGTAATGGCCGTTTAGCAATAAACAATTCTGTATGATTTCTGTCGCATATTTCGGCCCCATCCATTTCAATACAGCCGCTTCTTTTGTGTGTTTATGTCCACCATCCCGCAATTTAAGTGTTTGATATGCCAACGCACGTAAAGTTTCCAGCATGCTTTCATGCTCTGCCAACGGGAATGAAACACCTTGGAATTTTACCAACGGGGTGCCAAACGCTTCTCTTTCTTGTACGTACTGCCAGGTTTCATCCACAGAAACCTGGGCGGCGCCCACACACTCCAGCGCGATCAAAACACGGCTTAAATCAAACCCAACCATAATTTTGGTAAAACCTTCATTTTCGTTGCCCAGTAAGGCAGAAGCAGGAATTTCAACGTTATCAAAAAAGACAGAGCCTCGGCCAACGGGTTTAGTGCCTATATCGTCGAATTCTGTTCGACTGATGCCCGGTAAATTTAAATCGACTAAAAACGCCGACACACCATAAGGCCCTGATTCAACCGTGCCTGTACGTGCAAACATCAAAACGTTATCGGCTTGTGTTGCGTAGCTCATGGAGGTTTTTTCACCGTTTAATAGATACCCTGTATCGGTACGCTCTGCTCTTAAAATCAAGTTACCTGCATCTGATCCCCCACGTGGTTCTGTTAAACCGAGCGCTGAAATCAGCTCACCGGATGCCATTTTAGGCAACACCTCATGTTTCATTTCTTCTGAACCAAAACGCATAATGACGTCACTCATTAACGGATTCGTCATATTCAAATAACTCAAGTTGAAATCGCCGTAAGCAATGGCTTCACAAATTAAACCGTTTACAAAACTTGTCGCACCAATTCCACCAAACTCTTCAGGAATATTCGGTGCCAATAAGCCCAGCTCACCCATCTCTTTAATCAGCCCACGATCCAATGTGGATTCGCTGTTAATGGCACGTTCGCGATAGCCTTCATACAATTTTTCGCTTGCGAAACGTTGTGCCATTTCCTGGATCATTTTTTCTTCATCTGTTAATAATGCCGGGTTCATATTGTGTCCTTTATTTGTAGCTTTTCAGCCATTTGTCGTAATTTAAATTTTTGGATTTTTCCACTGGCTGTTCTTGGCATCGCCGATAATGTTTCTACGTATTCAGGCCAATAGTTTTTACTCAGTCCTTCATCAGACAGGTAATCCTTAATTTGCTGTATATTTATTTCAGCGCCTTTTTGTAAAGTAACAAAGCAGCAGGCTCTCTCACCCAGACGCTCATCTGGTTTAGCAACGATCGCTATGTCTTCCAATAAGGGATTTTTGTATAAGGTGTTTTCAACCAAGGCAACCGGAATATTTTCACCACCTCGAATAATAATATCCTTAGAGCGACCTGTAATTCGGATGTATTTTTGATGAATAATTTTTGCCAAATCGCCTGTTTCAAACCAGCCGTCAGGATCGGTATCGTATGCCTCTGGGCGTTTCAAATAACCAACAAAGTTACCCGCCCCACGTGTTTGCAATCGGCCTTCTTTATTTTCACCTAATGTGTTGCCTTCTCTATCAACAACACGCACTTCTGTTCCAGAATAAGGAAAACCATCTGTCTCAAATACTTTTTCTTCACTGTCTGTTAAAAGCGTTGTCGTGACCGCTGACATTTCTGTCATGCCCCACACGGTAATCAAATTCACATTTAAACGCTTTGCTGCTCGTCGACCGATCGCCGGTGGGACTGGCGCACCACCACAGACAAACACTCTAAATGTATCGTGGTTACAGGCTTCTAAAGCGTCAGATGCACTTAAGTCCGCTAAGAAGGGTGTTGCTCCCATCGTAAAAGCGATCTTCTCATCACGGATGATTTCCCAAGCGGTTTGGGGTTCCCATTGATCTAAAAGCACCGTTGTCGTCGACAACATCATCGGTACGCTAATGCCGTACATCAGCCCTGTCATATGGGCGGTGGGTGAGCCCATAAAAACGTGTTCGTTTTCTGTTAATTGAATCCGTTCGATAAACTTTCTTGCACAATAATCATGTGTATTGGGTGTGTGCATGACACCTTTTGGCGCACCTGTTGTACCCGATGTATACATCAATAAAAAAACGTCGTTAGGTAATAATGTTGATTGTTCGAACAGCGCTCGGTCTTCTAGACTCACCTCTTCCTTCATAAATGGGTCGAGCCCATCCTCGGCTAAAATGCAAACATGCTCTAAACAGGGTAACGACACACCGAGTTGCTCGATCATGCTTTTGTGGTCATAACCCCTAAACGTTTCTGGGGCAAAAATGACTTTTGATTCCGCGAAACCCAACATGTAACTGAGCTCGCTTTCTCTAAAAATAGGCATTAACGGGTTACTGACCGCCCCAACACGCATACACGCCAGATACACCACGACAAATTCCCACCAATTTGGTAACTGAAAGGAAACAACATCACCTTTACAAACGCCTTTATGCAACAAACCTGCGGCTAAACGGTCTGATAACGCTAATAATTCTGCGTAAGTTTTTGACTGCTTATCATTGGTCTCTTTACGATAGCCGATCACAGCCGGCTTGTGACCGTGTTTAACAACTGCCTCATCAAAATATTCCAGTAATGTTTTATCCTGCCAATCTTTTGAATCACGCATTGCTTCAATACGTTCATCTGACAAAATCGGGTCAACAATGGACATTGTTTACTCCTTAGTTATCTTTAATTAAACCAACGGGGACGCTAACAGGCATTGCTAAAATTTGTTGAGCGTAGGTTTTACCTTGAACATCAACGTTCATTGAACTAACGCCGCCGCCACCTAAAGCGTCGTGTAGGAAAAAGTTAAAAGCCTCTATACCCGGCAAGTAGAATCGTTCAACCCGACCTTTTGCCACATGGGAAAACCACTCGCCGACGGACTCTATCGTTAGAGACTGGCTAATGTAAGCTATATATTCAGGCCGACGAGCAATAACACCGATGTTAGCAAAACGCCCTTTATCGCCACTTCGTGCTACCGCTAATTTCAGTAAAGGCACCTCTTCCATTGCCCCATCATCAGTTGCACCAAGTGGCTCACTGACCCTCTCTATTTGTTCGCTTCTAAATGGTACGCCAGTCACTGAGGGGTAACTTAATTCAACGCCATCCACCTCAACCCGTGCGCTGGTCTCAGTTTTATCTAATAAGAATGAATACAAGCTAATCACGGGCGATACTTTTGGACGCCCTGCTTCACCCGCTGCACATCGACCGCCCGTCATATTTAAAATAACGCCCATCACTTCTCTAGAAAAAAGCGCAACGGCTTCTCGTTTATCGTGATGAACAGCCATTCTTAAGACAATTTCCTGTATAGCCTCAGGCGGGGCAAAATACATATCATTCCATAAGGCATTTGCACCTAATAGATTGATGGACTGCTGCTTGAAATCACCATAGCCCTGTTCCGATAGCAAAGCTCTGCATCGCGCAAGAATGGCATCAGCGGTTAATTGGGCTTTTTTTAGTACTTCAAACCCTGTTAGTAATTGGGTATACACAGCGCGATAGCCGTCTAAATAGGTTGCCGATACTTTGTACTGATCAGTGGCCGGATAACCGATAGCGCCTTTCACCAATACTCGATTCTTGCCGTCATCTATCAGTTCGACTTGCGAAAAATCACACACCACATCCGGCAAAAAATAGGCCTGAGGATCACCAATTTCATAAATCATCTGTTCGGCAACGGTTAACTTAGACACTAAACCACCTGTTCCAAGTGCTTTAGTCACGACAAATTCTCCATCCTGCTGACACTCAACAATGGGGTACCCCATATCTGCCCAATCATCACAACTATCTTGCCAATCGGTAAAATTTCCACCGGTTACCTGACAGCCACATTCAATCAAGTGCCCCGCCAAAGAACCCATCGATAATTTATCTAAATCATCAACTGTCCATTGATACTCATGAATTAACACGCCCAATGTAGTAGCTGAATCAACCACCCGCCCCGTAATCACAATATCAGCGCCAGCGTCTAACGCAGCGGCAATTGGAAAAGCACCCAAGTAAGCATTGATACTGGCTAATTTAGCGGGAAAAGCTGCACCCGTTTCCATCTCAGTGATACCGGAGGCGCGCAATGCATTCTCTTTTGACAATAAATTATCACCACTGACTGCGCCAATTTTTAACTGAATGCCTTGCTCATCTAAAATCGTTTGAATAGCCTCTTTGCACGCCGTTAAATTGACCCCTCCCGCATTCGCAACAACTTTTACTCCGCGTTCCTTAATGTCTTTTAAATTCGGCTTTAAAATTTGTTGAACAAAGTCGGTTGCATACCCCAGCTGATCAGATTTAGATTTGGCATTTACCAACAACGACATAGTTACTTCAGCCAAATAATCATAGACGAGATAATCCACGTCACCTTTGCTTAATAACTGTTGGGTAGCATAAGCACTGTCCCCCCAATAACCTGATGCGCCACCAATTCTAATTTTTTTCATCATGTCTTCCTTATTCATCTGCGTTGACATCTATTAATGGATGGCCAACGTCCACTTGTTGATCGGGCGCCACATACACTTCGCTAACGGTACCGGCTTTTTGAGCATTTAATTCTTGAAACATTTTCATCGACTCTAAAACAACCAATAAATCACCTTTATCAACGGTTTCTCCGGCCTTCACTTTGACATCAGCGATACGCCCACTCATGGGTGCAACGAGGTTGGCACCCAGTTCTTCCTCATCACGTTTGTTTGAAAATGATAATTTTTCAATCATCGCCACTTCAGAGCGGTTATCGATATAAAGACATTGTTGTTCATCCAGCGCCACAGTCACGCTCGACCGAACTCCATTCACTTGCAGCGTCAATTCACCTTCTGACTCGTTTAAAATAATGACGTCTTGCGTTTCGAACCCATCAGCTTCAACGCAATACTGATGACCGTCTTGCGAAACCACAAAATCCTGTTGCGTTTGTTGAAACTTCAATCTAACAGGCCAACTTAAAACCCCGGTGCTTCTCCAACCTGTAGCTCCCTGAGTTCTTGACAATAAAATGGCTGCCACCGACCACATGGCGTCAGACGGGCTGAGACATCCCTGAATTTCTTTCTGTGGCAGATAATTCTCTTCAATATGCCGGGTTGTGGCTTCTCCCATCACAAAAACTGGGTCTTCAAGCAGGCCCAGTAAAAAAGGCTTATTGCTCGACAGTCCTAATAAAACAGTCTCTTTCAGTGCGCGCCTTAAGCGTCTGATGGCTTCTTGACGTGTTCCACCAAAAGCGATCAGTTTTGATAGCATTGAATCATAGTAAGGCGTGATTATTTGCCCCTTTAAAATGCCGTTATCAGTGCGGATGCCTTTTCCTGAAGGCATTTTCCAATCGCGAACCAAGCCTGTCTGAGGGACAAAACCTGCCTCACAATCCTCTGCATACAAGCGGACTTCTATGGCATGACCATTAAGATGAATATCACGTTGCGTAAGCGGTAAATCGTCGCCAGCAGCAACCAATAATTGCCATTCAACCAGGTCTAAACCGGTAATGAGTTCAGTTACGGGGTGTTCAACCTGCAAGCGCGTATTCATTTCTAAAAAATAAAACGCCCCATCTTGCGCCACAAGAAATTCAACCGTACCTGCGCCCACATAATTTACCGCTTTTGCTGCCTGTACAGCCGCTTCACCCATCTTCCTACGTAGCTCATCACTCATGCCGGGTGCGGGTGCTTCTTCAATGACTTTTTGGTTGCGGCGTTGCATTGAGCAATCTCGTTCGCCCAAATAAACCGTATGACCTGCTTTATCAGCAAAAATTTGAATCTCAATATGCCGAGCTTGCTCAACACATTTTTCAAGTAATAGTTCAGATGAACCGAAACTGCTGAGCGCCTCGGCTCTTGCAGACTCAGCCTCTGCTTTCAGCTTCTGTGAATCTCTGACAATCCGAATGCCTCGTCCACCACCCCCTGCCGCCGCTTTGACCATAACGGGGTAGCCAATTCGGTCGGCCTGTTCTTGTAGAATTTGATCATCGTCTGAAGGACCATCGTAGCCGGGAACTAATGGCACCTCGGCATCCAGCATTTTGTGCCTCGCCACCGTTTTATTCCCCATCACAGCAATAGCGGCAGAAGGCGGCCCTATAAAAGTGAGTCCTGCCTGTTCACATCGGCGGGCAAACTCCATCGATTCTGATAAAAACCCATAGCCCGGATGAATCGCTTCAGCATTGGTCTTTTGAGCAGCCGCCATAATGTTATCAATATTAAGGTAAGACTTATCGACAGCCGATTCGCCAATACAAATGGCTGTATCTGCCAAAGCCACATGCAAAGCGTCTCTATCAGCCTCGCTATAAACAGCCACTGTTTCATAACCCATTTCTTTTGCTGTTTTAATCACCCGAACGGCAATCTCGCCACGATTAGCAATCAGTATGGTGTTAAATTTACTCATTTCTTAGCCGTCCATATCGGTTTTCTTTTTTCAACAAAAGCACGATGCCCTTCGCGACCTTCATCTTGTTTATTTAATTTAGAAAAAATATCTGCTGAAAACTCAATCATCTCGTCTTCATCTTTCTGCCCCACTTGATGCATTATTTTTTTTGTTGCCGCACAGGCTTTAGGGCCACAACGTTCCACTTGTTGAATAACAGATTCCAATAATTCAATCAGCTGTTGTGTTGATGCAGCGCAGTACTGCGCGATTCCGAGCTGATAGGCCATCTCACCTTTAATTCTCTCGCCCGTTAGGGCCATTTGCTTTGCTCGTGTTAAGCCGATTCGCTTAACGACATAAGGGGCTATTTGTGCTGGTGCAATACCTAATGTGGTTTCTGGCATGCCCAGTTTGGCGTCTTGGTGAACCAAAGTCAGGTCAGCTATACAGGCCAGGCCAAAACCGCCACCCATGGCTGAGCCTTCTACAACCACGATCAGCGTTTGAGGTAAATGCGAGAATTTTTTAAATAATTGTCCCGATTTAATATTTCTTTCTCTAGCGGGGTCTATACCTTCAGTAGAAGAATCGGTTTGCTCTTTACGTTCTTTAATATCCCCGCCAGCACAAAAATGCCCACCGGCTCCTTGCAAAATAACAACACGGATTGATTCAGAGCACGATAAACTATCAGCCAGCTCATGTAATTCCTGATTCATTTGATTATTCATGGCATTACGTCGTTCAGGGCGATTTAACGTCACGTAAAGCCGAGCGCCTGACTGTTTAAGTAGCAAGGTGTTGGTTGCAGGCAAACTCATACTAAATTCTCGCAACACCAAAGGTGTTTGGGTCAAGTTTTGTTTCTCGACCCCGCACCACAATATCAATTAACTCGGAAAGCAAACGGCGACTTTTTCGTGGATCAATAATGCCTTCATCCCAGACTACAGAAGTGCAATAAAGTGCCGAAGAAACACTCGAATAATATTTCAGAATATCGTCGGTTTGTTTGGCTAAAAAAGGTTCATCAATGGGTTTATTATTGGCTTTTTGTTTATTTTCATACACGATCGACATCACCGTTGCGGCTTGTTCTCCACCCATCACTGCTAAAGTGTTCGTTGGCCATGCAAAGAGAAATTCTGGCTCAAATGAACGGCCCGACATGGCGTAATTTCCTGCTCCAAAAGCACCCCCAATATTAAGCGTTATTTTCGGCACCGTGGCATTCGCAACCGCTTGAATCAGCTTGGCGCCATTTTTAATCATGCCCCGTTGTTCATGTTCAACCCCAACAATAAATCCAGTGGTGTTTTGCAAAAAGATCAACGGTTTATTCGCTTGACAACACAACTGTATAAATTGGGTTGCCTTGCCGGCCCCTTTGTTGGTGATTGGGCCATTATTGGCAATCATGCCGCAATGTTTGCCCTCTATTTCAGCAAACCCACACACGGTGAAAGGGTCATAGTTCGCTTTAAATTCCACAAAATCCGAATCATCAATTAATCGTGCGATGACTTCACGGCTATCGTATGGTTTGTGATAATCTGCGGGCACAATGCCGCATAGCTCGTCAATGTCGTAACGGGGTTCTTTATAGGGTTTGTTTGTTTCAACGGGCAAACGATCATTCCAGTTTAAGCTTTTCACCACTTCGCGGGTCATTTCAATGGCATGTGCATCATCTTCAGCCAAATATTCAGCAAGCCCCGACTCTCTGGCGTGCATATCGGCTCCACCCAGCTCTTCTTCTTCAGCAATTTCACCGGTCGCGGCCTTTAATAAGGGCGGACCAGCCAGATAGGCTCGCGCCTTGTCTTTCACCATCACCACGTAATCGGACATGCCCGGTATATAAGCACCACCCGCCGTTGATGCGCCATGTACCACCGTAATTTGTGGTAACCCTTTTGCAGAAGCGTGTGCTTGTGACATAAAGCGGTGACCCGCTAAATTAAACCCCAAATGTTGTAAAAATAAATTACCGCCACCACTTTGTACTAAACATATAAAGGGCAGCCTTGAAGCACTGGCAATTTCTTGCGCGCGACGTAATTTTTCATAGGCGTGCGGCATGTTGGTACCCGCTTTAATCGCCGCATCATTCACATAAACCATGCAACGGGTATTTTCCACAAACCCAATACCCACGATAATGCCAGCGCCGTATACATTGTCTTCACCGTCATCATCGTGTTGGCCTAAACCGGCTAACGTGCTCAGCTCTATAAAACTCGCGCCCGGATCAAGCAGCAAATCCAAACGTTCTCTAGGCAAAAGCTGCCCTCTTTTTTTAAACAATGCTTGCTTTCTCTTAGAAGCAAGGTGCACTTTATTTTCGAGTTCGTTCACCTGCTTAATCAGGGCTAATAAATCTTCCCTGTTTTTTTTAAAAGCAGCGCTTTGGGTATTAACTTTACTTTGAATAACGGCCATATTGATTTAAAACTAAAGTGAGGATGGGTGGATACCCATTCGTTTCGAAACAATTTCCAACATCACTTCATTCGCACCACCGCCAATGGAACATAAGCGGGTATCACGAAAAATTCGGCTTATTAAGTTATCCCACATAAAGCCTTGGCCTCCCCAATATTGCAGACACGTTGTTGGAATCGTTTGCCCTAAAGCACCCACTTTAAATTTCGCCATTGAAGTCAACATATCAACATCTTCTCCTGCAACATAACGCTCACAAGCCTGATGAATTAAAGCCCTTACCGCCTGAATATCTGTTTGCATTTCTGCCAATTTAAAATAAATATCCTGATTTGCAATCAGTGGTTTACCAAAGGCTTTACGCTGTTTTGTATAGTCAATCGTAATGTCGACAGCGTCTTGAATTTGGCTTAAATACTTGGACATAGCAAAGAACCGCTCTTCTTGAAATTGTTGCATTTGGTAAATAAAACCACGGCCTTCTTCACCAATTAAATGCCTGGTTGGCACACGAACATCATCAAAATAAATCGGCGCTGTATCGGAACTACGAGCCCCTAATTTATTTAGCCTTTTGCCCCGGGTTACCCCTTTCGTATCCAGGGGAACAATAATCAGTGATTTGTTCTTATGTGGGCCATTGTCCTCTCCGGTGTTACATAACAAACAAACCCAATCAGCCTGAGTTGATGTGGTAATCCACATTTTTCCACCATTGATAATGTATTCATCGCCCACTCGCTTTGCCTGAGTTTTAATCGAAGCCACATCCGAACCGGCACCTTCTTCACTCACTCCAATACAGCCAACCAAATCACCGGCAATAGACGGTGCTAAGTAATTACGTTTTAATTCATCACTACCAAAATTCGCCAAAGCAGGCGTGCACATATCCGTCTGCACACCAATGGCTGTTGAAACACCCGAACACTTTATTCGCCCCACCTCTTCGGCAAAGGCCAGCATATAAGAATAATCTAACCCCAAGCCTCCCCATTGTTCATCACGATTGATACCCAAAAAACCCGCATCACCCATTTTTTTGAATAATTCATGGGCAGGGAATATGCCCTCATCTTCCCATTCATCAACATAAGGGTTTATCTCGCGCTCAACAAAAGTGGCAATCGATTCACGTAACATGGTGTGTTCGTGCGTAAATAACATAACAGGCCTCATTTTTTTCAAACTTAAGTATAAACAAAAACCGATAGAACTAACAAGCGTTAGATTGAATGGGTTAATATAAGCCGTCTGATTAAAACCTTTAAGAAAAAATAGGAAAGATGAACATGTACGAATCCATCTATAAATCATCGCTGTTTAAAAATAAGGTCATCATCGTAACGGGCGGTGGCAGTGGTATTGGTCGCTGCACAGCACATGAACTCGCTGCTTTAGGTGCGCACGTTATTATTCTTGGCCGAACATTAGAAAAACTTGAAAAAGTCGCTATAGAGATAAACCAAACAGGGCAGCTTTGTGATGTTTACTCGTTGGATATCAGAGATTCTATCGCCATTAAAAAAGTCATCACAAACATCATGGAAAAACACGGGGCCATTCATGGTTTGGTCAATAATGCCGGTGGGCAATTCCCCTCCTCGCTCGAAAACATCAGCGACAAAGGTTGGGAAGCCGTTATCCGTAACAACCTGAACGGTGGCTTTTACATGATGAGGGACGTCTACAATTTTGCCATGAAAGAACACGGTGGCACCATTGTCAACGTCGTCGCCAGTGTTGCTTTTGGCATGCCACACATGGGGCATACAGGGGCCGCAAGAGCTGGCATGATCAATTTAACCCAAACGGCTGCTCTGGAATGGGCACATTCAGGCGTCCGTGTTAACGCCGTAGCACCCGGATCGGTCGCCTCTAGCGGAATGGAAACCTACCCCGAAGACTTTAAGAGAAAACTTCGGCAACGTCGCCACCAAGTTCCCATGAAACGCCAAGCGACTGAATCTGAAATATCATCAGCCATCGTTTATCTCTTATCTGAAGGAGCGGCCTATATAACCGGCGAAACCATCGCTGTTGATGGAGGGTTACCCCTGGCCAAAGAAAACTGGCCCGTCCCCGAACACAACAAAAGCAAACCGTATAACGGCTTTCCTTTATACAAACCACCGGTCTTTTAAAAGTGAACTCAACAATAAACAATGGGTTTGTCATAAAAAAAATCAGCCCTACCATTGGGTCCACTGTTTATGGACTAGATTTATCCAAACCGATTCCTAAAGAAACACTCAAAAAATTACGCCACCTATGGCTAGATAGAAAACTTCTAGTCTTCCCCGAACAAACACTCACCCCACAACAACAAACCGACTTTACCCAACAATTTGGCGAACTCGATCAATACCCTTTTTTAGAGGGCATTAAAGGTCACCCTTATGTTGCAGAAGTACTTAAACTCCCAGAAGAAAAAATCAACTTTGGTGGCGTTTGGCATGCCGATACAACCTACCTTGAAACACCCGCAGCTGGCGCCAGTTTGTATGCCTTAGAATTACCGCCTATTGGCGGCGATACCATCTTTTGTAATATGGGCGCCGCATACCAAGCCTTAACAGACAAGCTAAAGCAAACGATCAATCCGTTAAAAGCCATCAACGCCTCAAATAAGCTAAATGTCTCGCAAACGCGCCTGCATCGAATAACCCGTGACGCCCTCGCTAAACAAGTCTTTATCAACAGCCACCCTGTTGTGCGCACACACCCAGAAACTGGAGAAAAAACCCTGTTCGTCAACGAAGCGCATACCACGCACTTTACAGACCAAAGCGAACAACAAAGCACACCCTTATTGAATGAACTATACCAACATGCACGCAAACCCGAGTTTCAATGCCGCCTCACATGGCATATCGGCATGGTTGCTCTGTGGGATAACCGATCAACACATCACTACCCCATTAACGATTACACTGGTAACCGCCGACTACTCCACCGCGTATCGCTCAAAGGCGACAAACCTTTTTAGTAATCCACAACCGAGTTAATTTTAAAGAGAAATCATGCCTGCTTAGTGCTTTAATATGCACTTAAATGGAATGACCATCCACCTATATACAATTAATACGTGGATAATGGCTTCCGCTTATTAATACTGTTAGGCATAAAAAAACAGAGAATTTTCATGATTTCCGTTCACAAGAGGTTTTTATTCATCCATGTACCGAAAACGGGTGGAAACAGCATTCAAAATATTCTTCGTAATTATTCTGAAGATGAAATAGTTACGTTAGCTAAACATCAAGATGGAATTGAACGTTTTGAAGTTCGCAACAGCAAATACAACACCACAAAACATTCTACCTTGTCTCATTACAAATCTGCCCTGGATTCCAAGACCTATCACTCATTATTCAAGTTTGCGACCATTAGGAATCTTTGGGATATGATGATTTCGTATTATTTCTCACCCCACAGAGCTGTAGAGGAATGGGACAGAGGTGATTTCGTGGCGTTAGTTGATCGTGTACCTACACTAAGGCATTTTATCTGCGAAAGGTCTTTTTCGGAAAATTCATTAGAAAAAATCGGCGTAAAAACAAAAAAACAGAAATTGGGTAAAAATATAGATTTTTTAATAAGGTTTGAGCGTTTGGACGAAGACTTTGAAGCAGTATGCAAGAAATTAGATATTTCATGCTCTCGCCTACCCAAAAGAAATAGCTCAAACAGATCTCATTACTCAACATACTACGATGAAGAACTCAAGGAATGTGTCCGCAAAAAGTTTAACGAAGAGATTATTATTGGAAATTATACTTTTGAGAATGCCTAACAAGGCAAATGCACTCGGACAGTAAAAAGCGCGGCTCGTTCCTCGCTTTGCTTTTTACTGCCGGTGATTTGCAGCGTCAGCTACAGGCTCGGCTATACTAACCTCATTGCTACAGAAATCGCACTCCCTTGACTTATAAAAGAATGAGCGTTGATGAAGCAGTGGAAGAGCAAAACTTATCAATCAGATTAAGACGAATGCAATAAATTGAGTGGATTATTTTGACACTAAATACAATGAAAAACTCTGTGAATTACAACGATGTTTTATCTTTTTGGTTTAACGACATTGAACCATCATCATGGTGGGGTAAGGAGGCTGCGTTTGATGCATTCGTTAAAGATAAATTTCTAACGTTGCATAAGCAAGCTAATCAATGTGAGTTATATGAGTGGCGACAATCAGCTCGGGGGCGTTTAGCTGAGATTATTGTGTTAGACCAATTTTCAAGAAATATATTTAGAGATAGTCCTCAGGCTTTTTCATCTGACCATTTGGCTTTAGCACTGGCTCAAGAAGCGATATCGCTTGGTAAACATCACGAGTTGACTCAAGTTGAACGAAACTTTATGTATTTGCCCTATATGCACAGTGAGTCTTTAATCATTCATGATTTGGCGATTGAGCTTTACAAAGCTAATGGTGATGCGTCCAGTGTTGATTTTGAAGTAAAGCATAGAGATATCATCAAAAAATTTGGTCGATATCCTCATCGGAACATTATCTTGAATCGTCAATCGACTGATGAAGAAATTGCCTTTTTAAAACAGGCTGGCTCATCCTTTTAATTTTAAGTCTTAAAAATCAGCTCGTTTGCTCTTTGTGTTTTCGATTGGCGTTTTATTTAATAAGCAAAAACCGGCACTTCTCATAAAAAAAGGCCAAACAAGGTTTGTTCGGCCTTAATAGTTTAATACATTCAATTAAGGTGTTAGCACTGCCCTACCCACCACCTTACCGTCTTCTAATTCATTAAGAATATCGTTGGCTGTATCCAATGAGTAGGTTTTAGTCGGTAAGGCGGGTACTAAGCCTTTATGTGCTAAATCCATCAGTTCACCAAACTCGGCTAAGCTACCTACGTAACTGCCCATAATGGTTACGGCTTTAACCGGAATGAGTGGCAGTGCCCACGGTGTTGAGCCACCAAACAAACCAACAATGACCATTTTGCCGCCTTTTGCAACGGCATTAAACGCCAAGGAGGCTGTGCTTTCTGCGCCCACTAAATCAATGGTTGCTTGAACGCCTGTACCCCCCACAGCGGCTTGAACCTGAGCCACGGCATCTTCGGCAGCACCATCAATGGCGGCGATGGCACCAGCTTTAAGGGCTGCTTCGCGTTTTACGGGGTCTAAATCCACCACAACGGGTGGCAAGCCCCCCATTGCTTTAACCAAACCAACGGCCATTAAACCCAAACCACCTACGCCAATAATAACAACCGGGGACTTGGCCAGAGTGTCTTCTACTTTTTTAAGCGCTGAATACGTTGTTAAGCCTGAACACGCTAAGGGTGCGGCTATTTCGGGTGCCATATCGCCAATATCAAACAAATATTTTGGATGTGGGATTTTCATTTGGTCGGCATACCCTCCATCGATATGCATGCCGACATAGCGCGGTGCTGAGCAGTAGTTCTCACGCCCATCTTTACATTGATGACATTCACCACACCCTTGCCAAGGATAAACAACAAAGTGTTTGTTTCGATCAAGCTCCCCTGCCTCGTCACCCGCATCCAAAACCATGCCAACCGGTTCATGCCCCATAACAAGAGGTAGTTTCATACCACGATCTGCAAAACTTAATTTTTGCCCACCGCCCAAGTTATAACAGCCTTCTCGAATATGTAAATCGCTATGGCAAACGCCATTGGCCGTAACACGGAGCAAGACTTCTGTACCGGTTACGGTTAAATCAGGACGTTCTTCTCCAACAACTGCTTCACCAAATTCATTTAAAGACTGACATTTCATTTTTATTATTCTCCTCGTTTAAATAACACTTTGACTGACAAATTTTACTATACGATAAGCATCTAATCCTTCGTAACCCCCTTCACTGCCATAACCTGATTGGCGTCGTCCGCCCAAAGGTGAATCGAGGAAAACCACAGAGTACCCATTGATACCGACTTTGCCTGAGTCTAAGTCACGGCCTAATTTATCCATGGTTTCTTTTGAGCCACTAAAGGCATAGGAAGCCAATGCAAAATCTGTATTATTGGCTTTCTCAATCGCTTCATCATATTGCTTAAATTTATTAATGACAGCGATAGGGCCAAAGGGTTCTTCCTGCATAATTCTTGCGGAATCAGGTACATTTGCCAGCACCGTGGCTTCGTAGAAGTTTCCGGCTCTATCCAGTTTTTTACCCCCTGTCACCAAGGTGGCTCCTTTGCTGACGGCATCTTCGACTAAGGCATCTAGCTCGCCAATACGGCGTGGGTTTGCTAAAGGGCCCATTTGTGTATCTTCTTCCAGGCCATTACCTAAACGCAGTGCGGCGAATTTTTCGCTGAACCCAGAAAGAAATTGATCATAGATGGCTTCTTGAACAAAAAAGCGGGTCGGTGAGATACAGACTTGACCAGAATTACGACTTTTAGTGGTCACGGATAAATCGATCGCCTTTTCTAAATCTGCATCATCAAAAATCAAGACCGGCGCGTGACCACCCAATTCCATCACACAGGGTTTAGCCTGATCGCCAGCTAACGCCGCCAATTGTTGACCCACGGGCGTTGATCCGGTGAAGGATATTTTCTTGATCACCGGCGATTCTATAAGCTTTTTACTGATCAAGGCTGAATCACCCATCAATATATTTACCACACCCTTCGGCAAACCTGCTTTATCAAGCGCATCCACCACGGCCATAAAAGAGACCGGGGTTTCTTTTGCCGGTTTAACGATAACAGAGCAGCCCACTGCAATGGCTGAAGCCATTTTACGAGTTGCTAAAGAAGCGGGGAAATTCCAGGCAGGAAAAGCAGCAACGGGGCCTATAGGCTCTTTTCGTACGGTTCTATCCACAAATCCTGTTAATTCAGGTAATGTACGGTCATCATGATCCGCTGCTGCTGTTGAGCACCATTCTAAAAGGCTGGCACAGTTTTCTACTTCTGCTTTTGAGTCCGCTAACGGCTTGCCGTGTTCCATGGTCATACAACGCGCGGTATGCTCCGCATTCTCACGAATAATTTCCGCTGCTCGGTGCATAATATCAATTCGTTCTTCGTAGCTGGTTTTACGCCACAGTTCAAAACCAGAAGCTGCTGATGCCAGCGCTTTATTAATTTGATCTTCGCTCGCGATGGGGTATTTTGCCAGCACTTCATCCGTGGCTGGATTTAACACCTCGCCATAACGGCTAGCTTCAGTCACCCATTCGCCATCAATATATAAAGCGGGTGTAGTGTATGTTGTGTCTTGCATGATGTTTTCTCCTGACTAAATTTAATCTTAATTATCTTATCTACAGTAACATTCGCATTTCAAAATGGCTTCATGTTAAGCCGCCTCAGGATCACCACGGTTTTATTCTTATCATTAATCTATCTTGCTTTTTCTTGCTTCATTATTGATTCGACAGCTCATCTGCGTACTGAAACATATAGTTTTTATAACCCTCGTTCGCCTCTTCATTTAACACCTTCCTGTAATTTCCAAGGCCCGCTAAATAAAATTGCACCGCGCTTTCTTTACCCGGAATATTGGTGCCAAAAATCCAAGACTCTGCTTTAGAAAACAACGTTGCATCGGAAATTTCTTGGCAGGTCTTGGTCCAGTTTTTTTCTGCGCTGTCTTTTGGTTCAGCCGTTATTTGGCCTTTATCGCGCATGGAGCTAATTAAATCTGCAATCCATTCAACTTGAGTTTCTATACTGGGCGGCAAATTCGTGAAGGGGCCATTGGGGCCTAAAATCATGTGCATATTTGGGAAACCAGCATTCGCCACCCCTATATAACTGGTGGGTGCTTTCTTCCATTTGTCTTTAATTTGCAAACCATCTCGACCGCGTATATCCATTTTGACGTAATTGCCATCCACAGAATCAAACCCCGTTGCATAGACAAGAATATCTAATTCATACTCACCATCTTCAGTTAAAACACCTTTCGGCGTTATTTCGACAATAGGATGCGCTTTTACATCAGCTAACGTCACATTGTCGCGATTAAAGGTTGCATAATAGCCTGAATCGCATAAGGGACGTTTTGCATAAAGATCGTAGGGTTTTAGCTTCTCTGCAACCGCCGGATCATCAACGATTTCGTCAATTTTTTTGCGAATAAAAGCACACGCTGCTTCATTTGCATCCGGATCAACTGCAATATCGCAGAATGTTTCAAACATAAAACGGAAACCACCCCCTTTTTGCCAAGCCGCTTCAAACACCTTGTCCGTTTCTTCGACAGACAAACCCGCCGCTGGGACTGTACTTTCTACAAAACCGAAAGCGACATTAGAGTTTTTAATTTGTTCCCAACTAGCATCATAATTCGCTTTAATATCATTGGAAAACTCTTCTGATATTGGGCCATTACCAATCGGCACGGTATATTGAGGTGAGCGCTGAAAGACAGTTAAATGACCGGCGGTTTTTGCGGCTTCGGTAATAAATTGTGTCCCAGTTGAACCAGTCCCAATAACACCAACACGTTTGCCTGATAAATCCACGCCTTCATGCGGCCAATTAGCCGTATGGAATTGCTGACCTTGAAAAGTTTCACGGCCCTTAAAATTTGGAACATTCGTTGCCGATAATAAACCTAAGCCGGTGATAAAGTGTTGAGCTGTTACTTTATCTCCACGATCGGTGGTTATGTGCCAACAATTTGTGTCTTCATTAAAGACAGCGGATGTCACCTTTGTATCAAATTGATAACTTTTTCGAATGTCGTAACGATCTGCAAAATGACTCAGGTATTCTAAAATTTCACGTTGATTTACATAACGATTTTTCCAAGTCCACTCTTGAAGCAGTTCCTTATCAAAAGAATAACTATAAAAAAAGCTTTCCGTGTCTGACAAAATACCCGGGTAACGGTTTGCATACCAAGTACCCCCAATATCACCGCCTTTGTCATAACTTTGCACTTTCATGCCCAAATCATCACGCAGTTTATGCGTCATATACATGCCACCAAAACCGGCTCCAACGACAATGGCGTCGAAATCAGCAGAAGGTATTGAACAACCAGTACCTTGTTGAGTCATTATGTTCTCCGTTAATTTTATTGTTTTAAATTTTTTTATTATAAATTTGCATACCATTCAGAAATTTTCTGAATTTCTGCATCCGCCTCAGGTGCTCTGCCTGCTAAAAATTGAAAAACGTGTTGCATGCCATCTACAACTGATAATGTTGAATTTACTCCCTTATCAGTGGCTAAAGTGTGTAAACGACGAGAATCATCCAGCAGTGTTTCTACACCGCCTGCCGAAATATACAACGGGGGGAACCCGGTAAAATCCGCATGAAGTGGATTGGCTAATGCATTTTTAGGATCACCCTGTTCACCTAAAAACATACTCACCATTCCTTCTAAAACAGGTCGTTTAACAAGTGCATCCGTTTCTTCATTGGTCACTAATGTTTCGCCCGTTAATGCCATATCTAACCACGGCGAAAAAGCAATCACACTGCTTGGTAATGGCAGGCCCAATTCACGAAATTGAATAACCGAGGCAATGGCCAAATTACCGCCCGCCGAATCGCCAATTGTTGTGATATTGTCAGCCTGCACCCCGCGTTTTAGCAGTGCTTTATATACGGAAACCGCATCATCAAGCTGTGCTGGAAATGGATTTTCAGGCGCTAGGCGATAATCAAGCACCAAGGCTGAAACACCCAATGCTTTTGCCATATGCCCAGCTAATTTACGATGGCTGTCTGCCGAACCCACAGCAAAACCACCACCATGGGTATAAATAAGAACCTTTGAGTAGTCACCCCCAAGCGGCAAAGCCCACAGGCCTTTAACCCCTGCAACGGTGTCGTTTTTATACGTCACATTCTCAGGTTCCATCGTTGGTTTTGACCATTCATCGAACAGAGCCCGCATGTCCTCAAGACACATGTCTGGGTTTGCTGTCATGCGGTCCATCCAATTTTGATAAAGCGCCCTCAAATAGTCTGATTCTATTGATGCCATGTTCACTTCCTCAGGATATTATTTTATTTTCGCTATTACTCGAATTAAGCCATCTAATCTATTGATTTTATATTGTTTTTAGATGACTGATTTTTTCAGTAAGAATGTCTCATTATAGAAATATAAAAAATCGATTTTATAGAACCATTCCTGCTTAATTTAGAACATTCTTGCTGTCTTAATATATAACCTCTTTTAATGTTTTGTGCGGCGAAACGTCGCTGGTGTTTTGCCAGTTACTCGACGTATCACGCGTGTCAAATGGCTTTGATCTGAAAAGCCACATTGACATGAAATTTGTTTAATTGGCAACGTTGTTTTTGATAATAACTTTAAAGCACGCTCCACTCTTTTTTTCATCACATAGACATGTGGCGGACAACCAAAACCATGACTGAATTTACGACTGAAGTGAAATGAACTGATATGCACCAACTCAGCCAGTTCGGCTATGGTGATATTGGTTTCTAGATGCGTTTCAATAAAATCTTTAATCAAATGTCTTTGATGTACTGAAAACCCTCCGGATGAAGCATCATTAAAAACAATGTTTGAATACCGGCGTAAAATATGAACACAAGCCTGATTTTTTAGCGCATCAATATATAACGGAGCCCCTATCCCTCCCGTTATTAATTCACGTTCTAACTCGCTCACCAAAGTCGGAAGGACTGAGTCTTCTGCCCTAACACAATCGGTTAATTCAATAGTGGCAATGTCCCGATCAAACACCTCAGTGGCTACCGAAGCAAGGGTGTCTTGAGACAAGTAAAGATGCGATACGTCTATTGGACTGTCCCATTTCCATTGCGATTGTTGAGCTCGCGTTAGAATTGAAACAACACCAGGTTCAACCTGATGATTTTCCCATGGCCCGTCACGCCGACGGCTCATCTTGGATCGTTTCCCCTTGTAAACAACAAACATATAATCCCGCATAGCCGGAATCACAACATCCAGGTCATCATACTGATAACCACGCAGCGACATGCCATCCCAGGCCTGTCGACAACTATCAAAAGTAATCTTGCCTGGAATCCAATGTTGGATCTTATCCGGTTCTACGAGTGTTTTAATACCCTCTCCTCTCATTACTTTTTATCACCCTTAGTGAATAACCGAGCTTAGAAAATAAACCTATGCTCGGGCTACGTTCAAAAATTCATCGGGTATAGGCGCCAGCTTTCGGGTTGTATAATCCATAAACACAATGCCTGTTTTAGCAACAGCAACGGTAGCACCTGACTTTTTATTGCTCACTTTATAAAAAAAGTCGCACCCTTTGGATGAAAAATCGCCCAAGGCGATTTCAACATTAAGCCTATCGCCAAAATAAGCCTCTGAACGATAATTCACTGCAATATCTGCCATGATAATCCCTTTCCCACCAACATCTAATTCAGACATATCATGTGCTTTAAAAAATTGTGCCCTGGCCTCATGCAGTAGAGAAATGACGCTATCATGCGCCAAATGATCAGCAAAATTTAAATCGGTAACACGGACCGACAATTCATGTTCAAACAGGGTGTTACCGGGGTATTCAATTGAAATTCTTGCCATTGATCTATTGTTAGTTAGTTTAAAATGATGAATCCAAATTTGCTGTATATTTAAAAAATCCTACCAGCAAATCTTATTTTTTTTTAAAAAACTGTTCAAGTGCTTCTTGATGCTCCGGCGCATGATGAAACATGGCTTGATTCGCTGAACAAAGATTAAGGTGATCTTCATAACCCAAACTATCGGTTGACCTTAATAAACGTTTAGTGACCACCAAAGTTTCACGTGATTTTTCAGCAATGCTCGCCGCCAACTCCTTTGCTTCGCTCAACAGTTTGTCATGTTCCACAAGCTTTAAAACCAGCCCCATCTCTAAAGCCTCTTGCGCTTTAACCGTTTTGCCTGTGAGTATTAATTCTGCCGCCCGTTGCGCTCCAACGGTTTTACGTAACAACCAACAAGCTCCGTCACCCGGAATAACGGCTAAGTTTAAAAACGACGAACAAAAACTCGCCCGTTCAGACGCGATTCTAATATCACACAGTAGCGCTAAATCAAACCCTGCCCCTGCCGCTGCACCATTGACCGCAGCTATCATGGGTATTTCTATAGAATAAAGCAGTTTAGATAAGCTATGAATGCCCTTCCGGTAATTGTTTTGTAATTGCAAATGATCCCCGGCAAACATTTTCTCTCTGTTCAGCATGTCTTTAACATTACCGCCAGAAGAAAAGCCTTTACCTTCACCGGTCAGAACACACACGTTAACATCGGTATTCTGTTGAATGGTATTGAAAACCGCTTTGACTTCTTCTAGCAAAACGGGGTCGGTAATCGCATTACGGGTAGCAGGGTCATTTAAGGTAACCGTTGCAATGTTGTTTTCTATCTCTAGTTTAACCGTTGTATATGTCACGTGTTTATCTATCTTTAAGGTTTTTAATCAATCGTACTTTCGAGAAATAATGCGCAGGTCTCGGGCTTGCTGCAACAGCCTATCTCGGTCTTCGGGGTGAGCCACGCTGATCAGCGCCAAGGCCCTTTCAGTAATACTTTTACCTTTTAAATTTACAATTCCATATTCTGTTACTACATACATGGTGTCTGATCTTGGCGTAGTGACAACCGTCCCTTCTTCTAGACCCGGTACAATCCTGGAGTGCGGCTGGCCCTCTTTATCTATAAACCGTGAGGAAAGGCACATAAATGATTTTCCTCCTTTAGAGGCAACAGCGCCTCGAACAAATTGTAATTGCCCTCCGGTTCCAGAAATTTGTCTATATGCACTGCTTTCCGAAGCAACCTGCCCACTGAGATCAATCTGTAAACAATTATTAATGGAAACCACCTTGTCATTTGCTGCAATTTTGTTTGGTAGGTTTGTTTCATCAACGGGAATGCTGACGCACATTTCGTTTTTATGAATGAAGTCATACATTCTTTTTGAGCCAAGCGCGAAGGTGTAAACGATTTCACCTTTGAATGTTTGCTTATACTCGCCGGTGACTTTTCCTTTTTCAACCAAGTCAACCATACCATCTACAAACATTTCTGTATGAATACCCAGGTCTTTTATATCAGAATCCGCTAACGCGGAGCAAACAGCATTTGGCATACCACCAATACCGATTTGCAAACAGCTTCTATCCTCAATCAAGGGAACAATATAATCAGCCACTTTTCGGTCAACATCACTGATCGGTGCACTCGGCAGCTCGAACAGAGGCGCATTGTCACCTTGAAAAACCGCATCGACTTCCGTTATGTGTACGCTATTTTGATTGCCATAACAGGTTGGCATGGCATCAGACACTTCGATCACTATTTTCTTTGCAATATCACAACAGGCTCTGGCAAAGGTATTGGAAATGCCAAAATTAAAATAGCCGTGCTGATCCATTTGGCTGGTTCTCAGCACGAGCACATCGCTTTTTAAATATTCTCTATAAATCCCTGGGCCTTCACCAAAGTTAAAAGGAATATAGGACATCATCCCCTGCTCTGACTTTTTTCTGTCATAACCAGAAAAATGCCAATTTTGATATTCGAAATGTGCTTGGTTAGGATCATTTTCTATCACTTGACGAGCCGCGGTTGATAAGGTTCCTCGAACAATCACATCCCTCAAGCGATCTTTTTGCGAAGCCAGTTCCGTGTCAAAAATCGTTGATTGCGTTAAACCAAAACCGTAATCAACGGTGTCACCCGATTTTACTAAAGCTACGGCTTCTGACACACTCATTGTTTTTTCTTCAAGCAATTTTTGTACTGGCATCTTTCTCCTCAATCTTTATTGAACAACCCTAATCCACGTTTTTTATATTTTTAGCGGGCGTTTTGCGATCAAGCCCTATGGCTTCATCATTGTGCATTCACCGATTACTACTTTTGTTTCCCCGACACAACACACGGTGTCCAGATTAATGATTTTCTTTTCGATATTAATGCTGGTTATGGTGACGGTGGTTTTAACGGTATCGCCTATTTTTACGGGCGCTTTAAATTTCATGCTTTGGCCTAAATAAATTGTTCCAGGTCCAGGCAGTTTCATCGCTAACGTGGCACTAATAAAACCTGCCGATAACATGCCATGAGCAATTCGACCTTTAAACAGACTGTTTTTTGCGTATTCCTCATCGATATGTGCAGGATTAAAATCACCCGTAATACCGGCAAATAAAATAATATCCGCTTCTGTCACTGTTTTACTCATGGAAGCCGATTGGCCCACTTTCATCTCTTCCACACTAAACCCTTCAGACATAATTTCCCTCTATACTTAAAATATTAATCAATCATTCTTTTTGAAACTTCTTCCAGCATCACTTCGGTCGCACCGCCACCGATGGCTTGAATGCGTGCATCACGATACATCCGCTCAATCGCACTTTCACGAATATAGCCAAAGCCGCCGTGAAATTGCAAGCAATCATACATCACTTCATTAACAAGCTCGCCACAGTACGCTTTAACCATGGAAACCTCTTTAATGCAATCTAAGCCTTGCGCATCAAGCCAAGCTGCATGGTAGACGAGTTGTTTCCCTGCTTCAACTTTTGACGCCAAGGCCGCTAACCGCTGGCGTATCGCTTGTTTATCAAACAGCACGCCACCAAACGCTTTTCGTGTAGTGACATAGTCCATTGTCAATTCAAGTGCTTTAGAAGCTTCACCCATGGATTGCGCACCCAAAACCAAGCGTTCGTTTTGGAAATTTCGCATAATTGAATAAAAACCCTTGTTGACTTCACCAAGTATGTTTTTTGCGGGCACACGGCAATTATCAAAAACCAATTCCGCTGTATCAGAAGATAACCAGCCCATTTTTTTTAGGCTTTTACCCACTGTAAAGCCCGGTGTTCCCTTTTCAACAGCAAAAATTGTAATACCGCGTGATGGTTTAGCTTCGCTATCGGTTTTTGCCGCAACAAAAAACAAATCACCATGAACGCCATTGGTGATAAACATTTTTGAGCCAGTTAATAGATAGTCATCACCGTCTTGAACTGCACGTGTTTTTATTCCCGCAACGTCTGAGCCAACGTCAGGTTCTGTCACAGCCACACCCACAATTTTTTTGCCCGATATAATATCCGGCATGTATTGGGCTAGCTGTTCTTGATTACCAAAATTATCTAAATGCGGGGATGCCATATCGGTATGCACCAACACCGTAACAGCAAAACCACCAAAGGTTGATCGCCCAAGCTCTTCAGCCAAAACAACCGATCCCAACGTGTCCATTTCACTGCCGCCATATTCACTGGAATACCGAATACCCAGAAAACCCAACTCCCCCATTTCTTGTAAAATTTCCCGAGGAATCTTTCCTGTTTCTTCCCAATCTTCCGCAACCGGCATGACCTTTTGCTCGACAAAACGCCGAATTTGGTCGCGTAACATGGTGTGTTCTTCATTAAAGTAAATTGAATTCATTTGATCTCCCCCCAAAAATTATGATTCAGTCCAGCTGGCTTTACGTTTATTTAAGAACGCATCAATTCCTTCTTTGCCTTCTTCTGTTTCCCAGGCATCAGCCAAATTTGCCGCCGTGTAAATACGATTGTCAGCCGCTGTGTGTGTGTCCACGTAATCAATCAGTTTTTTGGTGGAGGCAATAGCACCTGGCGCGCACTTTAGAATCATGTTGACTTCTTTTTCTATCGCCTTGTCTAATTCATTGGCACTCACAACATCGGTTAACAAATTAATGGTTTTTGCTTCATCCGCCTTAAAGATTCTGGAATTAAAAAAGTTTCTACGTGCATGCGTTGCACCTATTCGTTTAACAACATAAGGCGAAATCGTCGCCGGTGTTAACCCTAATTTCACTTCTGTTAAACCAAAGGTTGCTGTGTCAACACCAATACTGATGTCACAAACCGAGATCATTCCAACACCACCACCATAGGCCGGCCCTTGGATACGGCCAATTAAGGGCTTACTGAGGCCATTTAAAGCCGCCAGCATATTGGCCAGCTCACCGGTTTCTTCAACACGTTGTGCTCTCGTTTTGGTGATATTGCTTTCCATCCATTTCAAATCGCCACCGGCACAAAAAGTTTCGCCTGCACCACTTAACACAACCACACGAACACGATTGTCCGACTCAATCGTTGCACAAATATGCTGCATTTCCTGAATCAATTCTGCGCTCATCGCATTGTGAACATGGGGGCGATTGAGTGATACGAATGCGACCCCTCTTTCATCAATATTTAATAGGTTATTTTTATACTTCACTTAATCTCTCTCCTCCTTATAACAGCCATGTAAAAACAGATCGGCCTGTGATTCAGCTATTTCTTCTACACTGGTACCGCTATCGGCATACCAAATAGTTGCCCAGTTCATGCTGCCAAATAAGGAAAGCCTTAAAAGGTGTGTATTAACACCAGAACGAATAACGCCCTCTTTTGCAGCCTGTTCAAATAATTCTCGCCAAAAATTTTCATAAGCATCACGATCAGCTTGAGCAAAGTCATGAACACTTTTGGGTATTTGCCCATAATTTCGGATGCTCGCCAGGGTGTAATCTGCATGACGTAAAATAGCAATAAGGTGGCCACGAATCGCGGCTTTTAATAAGCTAACAAAATCCGGTTTATGATCCAATTTACCCACTTCCTCTTCAACAATATCGCGAATCAACTGAATACTCTTATTCAGCACTTCTTGCATCAGCGCTTCTTTTGAATTGAAGTGGTAATACAAACTGCCCGCCTGCATATTGATGGAAGCAGCAATATCCTTCAAATACGTACCGTGATACCCATGCCTGCTTAAAGTTTTAGCGGCCGCATCTAATATAAGTTGCCGAGTGACTACGCTTTTTTTTGTTGCCTGCATGAGTGTCATTGCTGTCCTGTAGAAAATCTAATTTTGATTAGATTCTAATTGATGTTAGATTGAGTATAGTGTTATGATCAATTTAAAGCAACTCGAGAATAACTAAAAAACACAGGGGAAAATAAATGCCTTTTAATACACGCATCAATGATGAAGTTGATGAACTTAGGGACGCCGTTCGTAAGTTTGCAGACGGTGAAATTGCGCCGCTAGCTGAATCCGTCGATCAAAAAAATGAGTTCCCAAATGAATTGTGGCCCGTCTTTGGAGAAATGGGCCTGCTAGGCATGACCATACCTGAAGAATATGGCGGCACAGGGCTTAATTATTTATCTCACCTTGTAGTCATGGAAGAATTATCAAGAGCCTCCGCCTCTATTGGCCTGTCTTACGGCGCTAACTCCAACCTTTGTTTAAATAATTTATATTTAAACGGTACCGAAGAGCAGCGCCATAAATATTTACCAAAACTATGCCGCGGCGAATACATAGGCGCACTGGCTATGTCAGAGCCCGGTGCAGGCTCAGACGTCGTCGGCTCGATGAGCTGCAAGGCCGAAAAAAAAGGCGATAAATGGATCGCTAATGGTAATAAAATGTGGATTACCAATGGCCCCGATGCCGATGTCTTGATTGTTTACATGCGCACCGCTGGTCCAGAGGCTGGCTCACGCGGCATGACGGCCTTTATTATTGAAAAAACCATGCCTGGTTTTTCAACAGCGCAAAAACTGGACAAACTCGGGATGCGCGGTTCCAACACCTGCGAATTGGTCTTTGAAAATTGTGAAATTCCTGAAGAAAATGTACTCGGTGATGTCAACGAAGGCGTAAAAGTCTTAATGAGTGGCTTGAACACCGAGCGAATGGTTTTATCAGGCGGCCCCATTGGCATTATGCAAGCCACCATGGATATTTGCTTACCTTACGTGCACGAACGGAAGCAATTTGGCAAACCCATTGGTGTCTTCGAACTCATGCAAGGAAAAATGGCCGACATGTATGTTGCCTTGCAATCCACGCGTGCTTTTGCTTACCGTGTTGCAGAACAATACGACAAAGGCAATGATTCGCGTAAAGATGCTGCTGGCCTGTTGCTGTTTGCTTCAGAAAACGCCGTTAAGGTTGCACTTGAAGGCATTCAAACCTTAGGGGGGAATGGCTATATCAATGAATTTGCAACGGGTCGTTTGCTGCGTGATGCCAAACTCTATGACATTGGTGCCGGCACGAATGAAATTCGCCGAATGCTGATCGGCCGTGAATTATTTAACGACACGAAATAACCATGGCAAATCGAAACGTTGTCATCGTCGCCGCCAAAAGAACACCTTTAGGTGGTTTTCAGGGTCAATTTTCATCTTTAACAGCATCTGATCTAGGCAGTGCTGCCATTAAAGCCGCAATAGAAGATGGCCAAGTAAAACCTGAGCAGATTGAAACCGTTCATTTTGGATGCGTTCTACCGGCTGGGCAAGGTCAGGCCCCTGCTCGACAAGCCGCTTTAAAAGCAGGCGTTCCACTATCCTCACCCTGTAATACGGTCAATAAAATGTGTGGCTCTGGCATGCAAGCGGTGATGTACGGGTACCAACAAATTCTTGCGGGAGATGCCAGCTGTGTCATTGCCGGCGGTATGGAATCCATGACAAATGCCCCTTATCTTTCCAGCAAATATCGCTCTGGCCTTAAAATGGGGCACGGTGACATGATCGACCATATGTTCCATGACGGTTTACAAGATGTTAAACATGGAAAGTTGATGGGTTCATTTGCTGAAATATGTGCCGAAAAATATAACTTTAGCCGCGAGCAACAAGATGACTTTGCCATTAGCTCACTGGAACGTGCCAATCACGCGATAAGCTCGGGTGCTTTTGAAGCCGAGATAACCCCTGTGGTTGTTAAAAGCCGCAAAGGAGAAATAACATGTTCCGACGATGAGCAACCCGCTAAAGCAGCCGTTGATAAAATAAGAAAACTGCGCCCCGCTTTTAAAAAAGATGGCACAGTGACCGCAGCAAACGCATCATCCATCTCCGACGGTGCCGCCGCTTTAGTATTGATGGATTCAAGTGAAGCTGAAAAAAAAGGCCTACAACCGCTGGCTAAAATTACAGCTCAAGCCGTACACGCTCAAGACCCCGACTGGTTTAGCACCGCCCCAATTTTTGCCATTCAAAAAGTTTTAAAAAAATGCGAATGGGCTGTCGATGACGTTGATTTGTTTGAAATAAATGAAGCCTTTGCTGTGGTCACCATGGCTGCTACTAAAGACCTTCATCTTGACCCCGCCAAGGTTAATGTCAATGGAGGCGCTTGTGCCTTAGGTCACCCAATTGGTGCTTCGGGTGCCCGTGTTTTAGTCACGTTAATTCACGCACTAAAAGCCCGCCAACTTTCAAAAGGTGTCGCGTCGCTTTGTATTGGTGGTGGCGAAGCCACTGCAATGGCTATCGAAATTATTTAAACACTTGGTCATAACAATAAGAAGGTAAAAAATATGCCCGTAATTAAGTCAAAAATTGAAACTGCCTCAGCAGATTTCAACGAAAATAAAACTCATATGGAATCTCTCGTTGAGGAGCTAAACGAACGTATTAATACTGCTGCTCAAGGGGGTGGGGAACGAGCCCGAAAAAAGCACTTAGATCGCGATAAAATGTTGCCAAGGGATCGTATCAAAGCCCTACTCGACCCCGGCAGTGCCTTTCTAGAATTGTCTCAGCTGGCAGCTTACGGCATTTATGACGATGTTGCACCGGCTGCTGGCATTATCACCGGTATTGGGCGTGTCCATGGCGGTGAAGTCATGGTCATTGCCAATGATGCTACCGTCAAAGGCGGAACCTATTACCCACTGACCGTCACAAAACACCTGAGAGCGCAAGAAATTGCGGCTGAAAACCGCCTTCCCTGTATTTATTTAGTCGACTCAGGCGGTGCTTTTTTACCGCTTCAACACGAAGTTTTTCCTGGCAAAGAACATTTTGGTCGTTTCTTTTATAACCAAACACGCATGTCAGCGGCAGGCATTCCACAAATTGCTGTGGTAATGGGCTCATGTACTGCCGGTGGTGCCTATATTCCTTCATTATGTGATGAATCTATTATTGTTAGAGAACAAGGAACGATTTTCTTAGGCGGCCCCCCTTTAGTTAAGGCCGCTACTGGCGAAGAAGTTTCATCAGAAGAATTAGGGGGTGCGGAACTACACTGTAAACAATCTGGCGTAACAGATCATATAGCAGAAGACGATTCGCACGCATTGTCTATTGCACGAGACATTATCGAGCACCTGAATGACACTAAGGAAGTTCATGTAAAAGTCCGCGAATCACGTGAACCGCTGTACCCGACTGACGATATTCTAGGCATTATTCCAAAGGATGCCAAACAACCTTACGATGTGCGTGAAATCATTGCTCGCTTGGTTGATGCCTCTGAGTTTCAGGAGTTTAAACCCTTGTACGGACCCACCTTGATCTGTGGATTTGCTCATATTCATGGCTACCCTGTGGGTATTATTGCCAATAACGGCATTTTATTTTCTCCCTCTGCCCTAAAAGGTACTCACTTCATAGAATTATGCAATCAGCGCGGTATTCCACTGCTCTTCTTGCAAAATATTACCGGGTTTATGGTCGGTAAAAAATACGAAGAAGAAGGCATTGCGAAAAACGGCGCAAAAATGGTGACGGCCGTATCGTGTTCAAGCGTGCCTAAATTTACAGTACTGATCGGTGGCTCGTATGGCGCGGGCAACTACGGCATGTGTGGCCGTGCCTTTGGCGCTCGCATGTTATGGAGCTGGCCAAATTCACGCATTTCAACCATGGGGGGTGAACAGGCTGCTTCCGTGCTTGCGACCGTTAAACGTGATGCCATTGAAGCTGCTGGGAACACTTGGTCTACCGAAGAAGAAGCGGCTTTTAAAGAGCCTATTCTTGCGCAATACGAAGAACAAGGTAACCCTTACTTTGCCACTGCTCGTCTTTGGGACGATGGTCTCATCGACCCAAGAGACACCCGACGTATTCTTGGTTTATCGCTCGCTGTTGCAGCAAAAACCCCAACGGACGATGCCAAATTTGGCGTCTTCAGAATGTAATTGAGGGCAGGCAACATGTTTAAAAAAGTACTGATTGCAAACCGTGGTGAAATTGCTTGTCGAGTGATTTCCACATTAAAAAAAATGGGCATAACCAGCGTCGCTGTTTATTCGGATGCAGACCGTCATGCTCGTCACGTTAAATTAGCTGATGAGGCATACCATATTGGTGGCTCACGCCCAGATGAATCATACCTTAAAGCCGATCATTTACTCACCTTAGCTAAGAAAGTAGGTGTTGATGCCATACACCCTGCTTACGGTTTTTTATCCGAAAACAGCGCGTTTGCTCGCGCTTGCTCTGAAGCAGGTATTACTTTTATTGGCCCGTCAGCCGAGTCCATAGAAAAAATGGGGGCCAAAGATGCCGCAAAGGCCCTAATGGAAAACGCTAATGTGCCTGTTGTGCCAGGTTATCATGGCGAAAATCAAGAAACTGACTACCTCCAAACTCAAGCCGAGAAAGTTGGTTTTCCATTGTTAATCAAAGCCGTTTCTGGTGGCGGCGGCAAAGGGATGCGGGTTGTTAATTCCTCTAATGAATTTGCCGAGTCACTCGACTCTGTTAAACGCGAAGCACTCAACGCATTTGCAGATGATCGTGTTTTATTAGAACGCTACATCAGCAAACCCCGTCATATTGAATTTCAAGTGTTTGGTGATTCACATGAAAATTATGTCCATTTACACGAACGTGAATGTTCATTACAACGTCGTCATCAAAAAATTATTGAGGAAACACCCTCCCCGTTCTTAAACGAACAAACACGTCAAGCAATGGGCGTAGCCGCCGTTAACGCAGCTCGTGCTATTCATTATTTAGGTGCGGGTACTATCGAATTTATCGTCGGTGAAGATCTTTCTTTCTACTTTATGGAAATGAACACACGCCTGCAAGTAGAACACCCCGTCACTGAAATGGTCACCGGGCAAGATTTGGTCGAGTGGCAAGTGCGCGTTGCCGCAGGTCAAGCATTGCCGTTAAAACAAGAACAAATCACCAGTAGTGGCCACTCGTTTGAAGCACGTGTATATGCCGAAAACCCAAACAACCTATTCTTGCCATCAACGGGTCAATTACACCACCTACGTTTTCCTAAAAGCAGCAAACATCTACGCATTGAAACCGGTGTAGAACAAGGCGATACCATCAGTGTTTTTTATGATCCCATGATCGCTAAATTAGTCGTTTGGGGTGAAGACCGTGAAGTAGCTCGTGAACGTTTACTTAATGCCCTCGGTGACAGTGGCATTATTGGAGTAGAAAACAATATTGCTTTCTTAGAGACCCTAGCAACACACCCCGATTTTATCGGCAATCAAATTGATACTCAGTATATAGACAAAAAACTCGACACGCTTCTGTCCGATAGCGAAGTTGAGCTCCCCGAAAAAGTATTACTGGCCGCAGCGGTAAAAATTTTGCTTGACGGCAAACAAACCGTTGATGATATGGCAGCCATATCCGCAGATGGCAATTCGCCGTGGTTCGATACCACCGGCTGGCGCCCTAATGGACAAAGTCAACGGAGCTTATTTTTTAATTATAAAGACGCTGATGACGTTGAAATCCAAGTCACTGAAAATGCCAATCATTTCATCTTTCATCTGGGTGACGACCTTGATGTCATTGCAGAATCTGAGAGTGATCAGGTTATTCGTTTGCAAATTAATGGCAGTTGGGAACGTTTCATTACCCTAAGGCATGAGGATCTAGTTCTCATTTCTTGGAAAAATCGCTGGTATGCTGTAACTGAAGTCAATCCATTCGAGCCCGATTTATCATCCATTGGCGGCGCTGCAAACATCATTGCTCCGATGCCCGGAAAGCTCTTGAAAGTCCTCGTATCAAACGATGACGCCGTCACCGAAGGACAACCCCTTGCCATTATTGAAGCCATGAAAATGGAACATACGCTAAGCGCCCCATTTGATGGCGAGGTAGACCAAGTCTTTTATTCAGAAGAAGACTTTGTAGAAGCTGATGCGACCTTAATTACCTTTAAGGATAAAAATTAATATGTCTAATTCTTATCCAAAGCAGGTCAGAATTGTCGAGGTTTCCCCACGTGATGGTTTGCAAAATATCAAACAAAATGTGTCCACAGACGTTAAAGTTACCTTAATAAATAAACTTTGTAATGCCGGCATCAACGATATTGAAGTCACCAGTTTTGTCAGCCCCAAATGGGTGCCTCAAATGGCAGACGCAGCAGAAGTTCTCAATCAGCTACCCTCTCGTGACGAGACATCCTATATCGTGCTAACACCGAACCTCCGCGGGTTTGACCGCGCCATTGAAAGTGGCGCCAAGGAAGTTGCTATTTTTGCCGCTGCATCAGAAACATTTAGCCAAAAAAACACCAATTGCAGTATAGCTGAATCACTGCAACGCTTTGAGCCCATCATGCTCAAAGCTGCTGAGTTAAACATTCCGGTACGCGGTTATACATCTTGTGTATTAGGTTGCCCTTACGAAGGTGATATTGATGTTTCCGAAGTCGTCCGCGTCAGCAAAGCACTGATAGATATGGGTTGTTACGAAGTTTCCTTAGGTGACACCATCGGCATAGGAACCCCGACTAAAGCACGCGACATGATATCGGCTGTTGTTCATGAAGTGCCAGCAAAGAAGTTATCGCTCCATTTTCATGATACCCGTGGGCAAGCCTTGGCCAATATCTTTGCATGCCTTGAATATGGCGTGCCTAACATCGATTCTTCAGTCGCTGGCCTGGGTGGTTGCCCCTATGCTGCAGGAGCATCTGGCAACGTTTCAACCGAAGACGTTGTCTATATGTTACATGGCATGGGCATTGAAACCGGTATCGATCTAGAAAAGCTTGTTGCCGCGGGACACTACATCACAGCACAAGTTGGTGGCCAAAATAACAGTAAAATTGGCGCCGTTTATAAAAATTAAGAGGAGGAAAACATGAGGGGTTTCAATAAAGTTGTCTCCAGCTATCAAGAAGCCATGGCTGGGCTTTCAGACAACATGACCATTATTGCCGGTGGCTTTGGCCTGTGTGGTATCCCAGAAGGGCTGATTAAAGAAATTGAGAACATTGGGGCCAAGGGGCTTACCGTCGTCTCTAATAACTGTGGCATTGATGATTTTGGCTTAGGCATCCTTTTGAAGGATAAACAAATCAAAAAAATGGTGTCGTCTTATGTTGGTGAAAATGCCGAATTTGAACGCCAATACTTATCTGGTGAGCTTGAGGTAGAACTGACACCACAGGGCACATTGGCTGAAAAAATGCGCGCGGGAGGCGCCGGAATCCCCGCTTTTTATACAGCCACCGGTGTTGGCACGCCCGTTGCCGACGGTAAAGAAGTTAAACAATTTAATGGCCGCGACTATATTTTAGAAGAAAGTGTCACCGGCGATTTTGCTATTGTCAAAGCATGGAAAGCCGACAAAATTGGTAACCTCATCTACCGTGATACCGCGATGAACTTCAATCCAATGGCCGCCACGGCAGGTAAGGTAACGGTCGCCGAGGTTGAAGAAATAGTTGAGGTTGGGGAACTTGACCCCAATCAGATTCACACACCCGGTATTTATGTTAACCGTATTATCCAAGGGTCTTTCGAGAAACGCATCGAAAAAATCACCCTCGCCAAAAATTAAGGAGCCTCTCATGTCATTAAATCGTGACCAAATAGCCATGCGAGTGGCTCAAGAACTACAAGACGGTTATTACGTTAACTTGGGTATTGGTATTCCAACATTAGTGGCCAACTATGTACCTAACGATATTGAAGTGATGCTGCAATCAGAAAATGGCTTGCTCGGCATTGGCCCCTACCCAACCGAAGATCAAGTGGATGCCGACATGATTAACGCCGGCAAAGAAACCGTGACTGCTGCTGTGGGAGCCTCCATATTTTCATCGGCAGAAAGCTTTGCCATGATTCGTGGTGGGCATGTTGACTTAACCGTACTCGGCGCATTTGAAGTGGATCAAAATGGCAATATCGCTTCTTATATGATCCCAGGGAAACTCGTCAAAGGGATGGGCGGTGCCATGGATTTAGTCGCTGGCGCAGAAAACATTATCGTCACCATGACCCATGCTGATAAACATGGAAACTCCAAACTACTCAAAAATTGCAACCTCCCCTTAACCGGGGTCAACTGCGTTAAACGTATTGTTACCGATTTAGCGGTCTTGGACATTAAAGAAGGCGCCTTTCACCTGCTCGAACGTGCTCCGGGCGTGAGTGTTGAAGAAATTCAACAAAAAACGGCAGGCCAACTCATCTTGCCTC
>Ga0213864_10000100_pt1 | contig 34981 bp, 31 predicted proteins | sample PICome_5_FD_160078 | JGI IMG/M metagenome (GOLD analysis project Ga0213864, IMG submission 160078) | Coastal seawater microbial communities near Pivers Island, North Carolina, United States - PICO247 | ecosystem: Environmental > Aquatic > Marine > Coastal | place: USA: North Carolina... | reverse complement strand
TGAAAAAATATCAGAACTCATATCTGATATCATAACACCGTCAAATTCTGGAAATTCCTTGATTTGCGTTCCGAAAATCGTATTGTTACTTGTGCAGTGGAAATAATCCGCATCCGAAGGAATTTGATAGCCTTTCGGAATGTAGTTGAAGTTTTTATCCTTTGATGAGGCAACCTCAACAATTTCTCCGAAAATTCCTGCTTCCTTGATGGCTTTCGTAGACCAGGTTCCTGTATTTAAATAAGCTGCTTTCTTATTCAAAAGATTATAAGCGGCCATTAAGAATTGAGTACTCGCTCCTCCTTGTAAGAATAATGCTTTGTAACCTTTGTTCTCTAAGCCTAATAGTTCAAGTGCTAGAGACTGAGCTTTTTCCATTACTTCTACAAAGGGCTTGCTTCGGTGAGAAATCTCGATTAACGATAGATTGTCATTATTGAAATCGATCACAGCTTGCGAAGCTTTTTCTAATACTGATTCTGGCAGAATACAGGGTCCGGCACTAAAATTATGTTTTTTCATTTACTGATAAATCTTTTATAATGTTGTCAAAAATTCAATGGTATTTACGCCATCTGCATAATCCCAAAGCTGCGGATGTTGCGTTTGTCCGAAGGCTACTTCATTCTCGATAAAGTCTTTAGAAACAACACATTGAATATGTTCTTTTTCTTCGAATAATTTTATCTTTAAATCCACAGGATTGTCATAATATTCATAAAAAATGGTTGCAATTGGAGAGCTGTAGCTTTGATCTTCTTTGATCATTAAGAATCCATTTTCCAGAATGTCAAATTCGCTCATTAAGTAGACCGCTTTGTTGTAATCGTAATTATTGGCGTACTTCTGATTGGATATGATGTCTCTTTTGTGATACATCCCTCCGAAGAAATCATCAAACTGATATCCTTTAGGAACAAACAATTTGGAAACACTTCGGCAACCCAATCCAAAGTAGGTGAATACGTCGTCTCCAAGATTGATGTAATCTTCTTTCGACTCATTACCGGTAATTACCGCAACAGAATTTCTGCTTTTACGAATGATACTGGGTTTACTTTTAAAATAATATTCAAAATATCGTGAAGTATTATTGCTTCCAGTGGCAATCACAGCATCAAAGCCTTCTAATTTATCGTCTGTAAATTGAATTTTCCCTTTGAATTCCGGGCTGGTATATTCCAAATACTTCGCTAAAAAGGGAAGGAGGTGTTTGTCTTTTGATGATTGTTTGACCAATACCGAATGACCACTTATCAAAACACAAAGGAAATCATGAAATCCAACCATTGGAATATTTCCTGCCATGATAATTGCAATCTGTTTTGAATGAACTTCTTGAAGAGTTTCTTTAGAAATCCAGTTTTCTAAGTTACTTTTAGTCAGAGACCTAGACCAACTATCGATAGCAAAAAATAAATTTTCTTTTGTAAACCATGAATTGTTTTCACCAGCTAGTTTTAACTGATGTTTGAATCCGTCAAAAAACAAATCATTTAGTGGAATAGCATCATTTTTAACAATACCTTCCATTGTAAATTGACGTAAGAAATCGCCTAATTTTGAAAAAGCATCAATTCTATTTTGAATACTACTCATTTGGTTTGGTGAAAACTATTTTAGGTTTTATTTTTGCGAGACGCAAAGGTACATAAACTAGAAGAAAAAATATGGCAATAATAATAACTGATGAATGCATAAATTGCGGGGCTTGTGAGCCAGAATGTCCGAACACTGCGATCTACGAAGGAGCAGAGGATTGGAAATATGCTGATGGTACGGATTTAAGCGGGGATATTGTTCTTCCGAATGGAAATCAGGCCAATGCTGATGAGGAACAGGAGCCTGTTTCTGATGAGATTTATTTTATTGTGACCGATAAGTGTACGGAATGCGTTGGATTCCACGAAGAACCACAATGTGCCGCTGTTTGTCCTGTTGATTGCTGCGTTCCAGACGAAAATCACGTGGAAACCCAAGAAGAGTTGTTAGAGAAACAACGATTTATGCATAATGATTAGTTTTAATTAATTGATAATCAGTATTTTATTTCAATTTTTTCGACTTTAAAGATTTCTTTCAAATAATTTATTTTTTTCTATTTGTATTTAAAAATAAATTACTTTTGTTCTGTTATTTTAATTAAAAATGTTAGCCTTTTCTTCAATAAAAAGGAATTCTTTTAGCGCGTTTTTGAACCGCATTTCTTTGATCAGAAAGAAAGATTATGTAAATACGATTCAAGTTTTTTTACATACACTTCAACACATACGTTTACGAGCAGTTTATTTAGAGTTACGAGTTTAGTTGTTTGTTCATTTCAGAGACTTATTCAACGGATTGGGTCCTGTTAGTCATTTATTAATTTCTATTTAATGATATAAAATGAACACTAGATATATTGATTTAATTGAACAAACATTCGAATTCCCACAAGAGGAGTTCAACACCGAAAAAGGAAAGTTATTTTTTCATGGCATTGACCTATTAGAATTGGTTAAAGAATATGGAGCGCCATTAAAATTCACCTACCTACCAAAAATTACAGAAAATATTGAAAAAGCAAGAAATTGGTTTGCGTCAAGTATGAAAAAACTGGACTACAATGCCAATTACTATTATTGCTATTGTACAAAAAGCTCGCATTTTAATTTTATTCTTGAGGAAGCATTACAAAACAATGTGCAAATCGAAACTTCGTCTGCTTTTGATATTGATATTGTTAAAAACCTTTACAACAAAGGTAAACTAACAAACGATACCTTCATTTTATGTAATGGTTTTAAACGAAATCAATACATCGTTAACATTGCCAGTTTAATTAATGACGGGTTCAAAAATTGTATTCCGATAATCGATAATTACGAAGAACTTGATCTCCTATTACATGAAACCAACAAGAAATTTAAACTTGGAATTCGAATTGCGTCCGAAGAAGAACCAAAATTTGAATTTTACACGAGTCGATTAGGGATCGGATACAAGAATATTGTCAATTATTATAAAAATGAAATTGCAACCAATCCGCAGGTAGAATTGAAAATGTTGCATTTCTTCATCAACACCGGAATAAAAGATAATGCCTATTACTGGAACGAATTATCTAAATGCCTCAAGGTTTATGTGGATTTAAAGAAAATTTGTCCGACTCTGGATAGCCTGAACATTGGTGGTGGATTCCCGATTAAAAACTCATTGGCTTTTGATTATGATTATGAATACATGGTTGAAGAAATTATCAATCAAATCAAAATAACCTGCGATGAGGAAGGGATCAATGTTCCACACATTTTTACAGAATTCGGGAGTTTTACGGTCGGTGAAGCCGGAGGTGCTATCTATGAAGTTTTATATCAGAAAAAACAAAATGACCGTGAAAAGTGGAATATGATCAATTCATCATTTATTACCACATTACCCGATTCTTGGGCTATAAACCGACGATTTATTATGCTTCCAATCAATAAATGGCATCAAAAATACGAACGTGTATTATTGGGTGGATTGACCTGCGATAGTGACGATTATTATAACGCAGAACAACATATTAATGCGATCTATTTACCTGTTTATGAGCGTGATAATCCTTTGTATATCGGGTTTTTTAATTCAGGAGCTTATCAGGAATCAATAGGAGGATTCGGTGGATTACAACATTGTTTAATACCGCATCCCAAACACATTTTAATACAGAAAGACCAACAAGGAAATATCACTACTACTTTATTTAAAGATCAACAAAAAACGGAAGAGTTTCTTTCCATTTTAGGTTATGACAACAACTAAAACTTTTGCAGGAATTCCAAGGGAATACGCAAAGCTAGAAACATCAAAAATTGTTTTAATTCCAGTTCCTTATGACGGAACTAGCACATGGCAAAAAGGAGCCGATTTAGGATTCGATGCTTTCCAGGAAGCATCAGAAAATATGGAGCTTTACGATATCGAGACCGATTCTGAAGTGTACAAAGAAGGGATTTACTCAACAGAAAAATTAGACGGATTTTCATCTCCAGATGAAATGGTTCAAAAAGTGCATGATGAGACAAAAAAGTACATTCTGAAAAAGAAATTTGTTACTCTTTTTGGAGGCGAACATTCGATTTCTATTGGATCTATTCGTGCCTTTAATGAATGTTACGACAACTTAACGGTTTTACATATTGATGCACATGCCGATTTAAGAAAAGAATATGAGGGTACTCCGTATAATCATGCCTGTGCCATGTATGAAGCCAATGAAAACACGAATTTAGTTCAGGTTGGTATTCGTAGTATGGATATTTCTGAAACCCGAGTAATGAATTCTGAAAAGGTGTTTTTTGCCCACGAAATGGTGTCAAACGAATACTGGATGGATGAAGTTATTGAATTATTAACGGATACAGTTTTTATTTCTTTTGATTTGGATGTCTTGGATCCATCGATTATGCCGAGTACTGGTACTCCTGAACCTGGCGGTTTATTATGGTATGAAACCTTAGAGTTTTTAAGAAAAGTATTCGAATCTAAAAATGTAGTCGGATTTGATTTGGTAGAATTATGTCCTAATGAAAACGATAAATCATCTGATTTTCTCGCGGCAAAATTATATTACAAAATGCTAAGCTATAAGTTCGAAAATCAAAATGCGGATTATGAGGACGAAGATGAAGATGATAATTCACCCTTTGTAAAACTTTCAAAATTTAAAGACAGTGATGACTTCGAATAACAAAGCGATTTCAAATTTCATTGAAAAGTATTTTTTGCACTTTAACGCAGCTGCATTAGTTGACGCAGCAAAGGGTTATCAGGCGCAATTAGATGAAAATTCTAAAATGTTAGTCTCTTTAGCCGGAGCCATGAGTACTGCAGAAATAGGTAAGCTTTTTGCTGAAATGATTCGTCAAGATAAGGTTCAAATCGTTTCGTGTACAGGTGCAAACCTTGAAGAAGACGTGATGAATTTAGTGGCGCATTCACATTATAAAAGAGTGCCAAACTATCGTGATTTAACACCTCAGGATGAATGGGAATTGTTGTTAAAAGGACTGAACAGAGTTACTGATACGTGTATCCCAGAGGAAGAAGCCTTCCGAAGATTGCAAAAACATATTTTCGAACTATGGAAAAAAGCAGAGGATAATGATGAACGGTATTTCCCTCATGAGTTTATGTATCAGCTTTTACTTTCTGGAGTTCTTGAAGAATACTACGAAATTGATTTGAACGATTCATGGATGTATGCGGCTGCTGAAAAGAATTTACCAATGGTGGTTCCTGGGTGGGAGGATTCAACCCTTGGAAACATATTTGCTTCGTATGTCGTTAAAGGAGAATTGAAAGCCTCGACCATGAAATCAGGTATTGAATACATGACTTTTCTGGCCGATTGGTATAAAAATAATTCTGAGAACGGAATAGGATTCTTCCAGATTGGTGGTGGAATTGCGGGCGATTTTCCAATTTGTGTAGTACCTATGTTGTATCAGGATTTAGAAGAGGAAGAAACTCCATTTTGGAGCTATTTCTGTCAAATTTCTGATTCAACCACTAGCTATGGTTCATATTCAGGTGCAGTTCCTAATGAAAAAATTACCTGGGGTAAACTGGATATTGATACCCCAAAGTTCATTATTGAAAGTGATGCAACGATTGTTGCGCCTTTAATATTCGCTTATTTGTTAGAAATGTAAGCTCAGATTGCAAGTGTAGAGTTTGATTGATTTTAGGCGCATAAAAGCTTAAAAAAGTTCTACATTTGCAATCGCTAAAATTATAAATATGAAAGCAGGTATTGTCGGATTACCAAACGTTGGAAAATCAACATTATTCAATTGTTTATCGAATGCAAAAGCACAGAGTGCAAATTTCCCTTTTTGTACCATTGAGCCGAACCTTGGTGTGGTAAATGTACCAGATGCTCGTTTGGAGAAATTGGAAGAATTGGTAAATCCGCAAAAAGTGATTCCTGCTACCGTGGAAATCGTTGATATTGCCGGACTTGTAAAAGGTGCAAGTAAAGGTGAAGGATTGGGAAATCAGTTTTTAGCAAATATTCGAGAGACAGATGCGATTTTGCATGTATTGCGTTGTTTCGAAAATGACAATATTGTTCATGTTGATGGTTCTGTTGATCCCATTCGTGACAAAGAAACCATCGATATCGAATTACAACTTAAAGACCTTGAAACGGTTCAAAAACGTCTTGAGAGAGTGAAACGAACGGCGAAGACAGGTCAGAAGGAGGCTCAGGTAGAGCTGGATGTGCTGCTAAAAGTTGAGGAGACGTTGTTAGCAGGTAAATCGGTTCGTGGTATCGAGTTTGATGAAAAGGCAGAAGAATTTATAAAACCTTTACAACTAATCACTCAAAAGCCAGTGCTATACGTTTGTAACGTAGATGAATCGTCTGCTGTTTCTGGTAACGCTTATGTTGATCAAGTGAAAGAAGCGGTTAAAAATGAAAATGCCGAAGTTTTAGTTTTAGCGGTTGCTACTGAGGCAGATATTGCAGAATTAGAAGACTATGAAGAGCGCCAATTATTCCTTGACGATTTAGGCCTAGATGAAGCCGGAGTGTCACGTTTGATTCGTTCTGCGTATCAATTATTGAATCTACAAACCTATTTTACTGCTGGAGAAAAAGAAGTACGTGCTTGGACCATTCCAATAGGTTCGACAGCGCCACAAGCAGCTGGAGTGATTCACACGGATTTTGAAAAAGGATTTATCCGTGCAGAGACTATCTCATACAATGACTATGTTGCTTATGGAAGTGAAGCGAAAGTAAAGGAAGCTGGTAAGATGAGGGTAGAAGGGAAGGAATATGTTGTTGCTGATGGTGATGTAATGCACTTCAGATTCAACGTTTAATCCAAATCCTACTATTTTAAGGCGTCTTTAATAGGTTCCAATGTACCGTCAATATCCTTTGGCGGATCTATTCCTAAAATTTCACATAGTAAAGGATACACGTGGATATTCTTGAATGACGGAATTGTATGCCCTTTTTTCAATTTTGGCCCTTTTGCATAAAAGATTCCATGCATGTCTTTCATTTGGTGCGGAAATCCGTGTTCACCAGTAATATTCCGATCGTATTTGATTCGACCTTCAATTCTGTTATTGCTGGAAAAGTATAATCCATCGTCTGCGATAAGCTGGATAGAACCCCAGTTTTCATGAGAAGGTATGTAATCAAAGTGCGGACTGTTTTCTGTTTTATAGACTTTAAATCGATTTTCTTGGGACTTCAAAAGATTAAAAATAGAGTCTGTTTTTGAAGGATCTTTCGGATGAATGTTGATAATCGATCCGTTGTTCATTCCGATGAATAACTCATCATTTCGAATATCATCATAGGCAATTAAATCTTGAGTTTTTACTTCATGCATCCCGTGATCGGAAACAATAACAATATGTATTGGTAGTTCTGATGCATCTACAGCGTCGAATAATACACCTAGATCACTATCGACTTTCTGTAGGGCTTTATTGATTTCAACTTCATTATTCGGGCCATATCGGTGTCCTGCATCATCCATATTCGAAAAATACAAGGTAATCATATGCGGCCTTTGTTTCTCTGGCATTTCAAGCCACTGCAAGGTCTGATTAATGCGTTTGTCGTTGGTTATTTTTCCGTCGTAATCATAATAATACGTCGGATGAATTCCTTTAATATCCGCTTCCGATCCCACAAAGAAAAAGCTTGCCGATACCATACCGTTCGCATTGGCTTGCACCCAAATCGGGGTTCCTCCGTAATAACTACCATCCTGAACTTTCTTGCGCTGACCAATGCTGTATACGCTTTTATTTTTTACACTGTAATGCGTATTTCCCACCAATCCATGTGAATCGGGATACATTCCTGTGGCGATGGTGTAATGGTTTGGAAAAGTTTTGGTTGGATATGAAGGAATCAAAGATTCCGCTTTTACACCGCTCTCCACAAATTTTGAAAGGTTCGGTGGATTGAATTTCTCCACATAATCCCAACGAAAACCATCTAAAGATATTAAAATCACATAGGGTCTTTCTAAGGCATCCGCATTATTCTCTGTTACTGTGGTTGTGATGGATTCCACCTTCGAAGTACAGCTCCACAGTATTCCAAAGATGAGTGATAGTATAACTCTGATTCTCATGATAATTTCTTTCAAGAATAAAAATAGCATTATTCTTGATATATTAAAAAGACCAAAATAGGTCGCTAATGTAAGAGTCACCTAAATTTAAACCAAATACAATACCATTGGTTATGTAATTACAAGTCTATGACGTGAATATTGTTGCGGTTTAGTTTGATCTTTCCATCTTTTTCTAAACCTTTAAGAAGCCTGGAAATAACAACTCTTGAAGTATGTAAATCCTCAGCGATTTCCTTGTGAGTCGTATAGATTTCATCATTACCAATAACCATAGCTTTGTCTCTTAAATACTTTAATAAACGCATGTCCATATTTAAGAAAGCGATTGTATCTAAAGCTTCAATAAATTCATGCATTCGGCCATGATAACTTTGAAGAATATATTCTTGCCATGTTCCATATTTGGTCAACCATTCCTTCATTTTCTGTTTCGGAATCATTAACATACTAACATCAGTTTCGGCAACGGCGCGAATCTTACTTTTGCTTTGACCCATGCAACATGACAGGGTCATGGCACAAGTGTCTCCGCGTTCAATGAAATATAAGATCAGTTCGTTTCCATCTTCATCCTGTCTCATGATTTTTATGGCGCCATCCAGAACGAGCGGAATAGAAACAATGTAATGATCAATATCTATAATAATATCATTTTCTTTAAACTCTTTGTAAACTGCCAATGATTCTATTTCTTGAAGTAATTCTTTTTCAAAAATGTAGGAATAATTGTTTCTAAACTTTTCTCTCAATGGAACTAATATTTGATCTAAAAGTACAAATTATGAAATGAACTTAAACAATTCCTTCATATTAGAAATTTTCGGAATTTCAAGATTTTGTAACTCCTTGATATTGAATTCACTTTTGTAAGCTACAACATCAAATCCTCCATTTTGAGCGGCTGTAATACCTGCTAAACTGTCCTCAACCACAAGGCAATTCTTTGTAGCGAAGCCCATCGTTTTTGCGGCTAATAAAAAAACATCAGGTTCAGGTTTCCATGTATTGACCATGTAACAACTGAAAATCTTTCCTTCAAAAAAAGAATATAGGCCTGTAGTTTTAAGATTTAACTCAATCTTATTTACAGGTCCACTTGAGGCAACGCAGAAGGGGAGCTCGAGCCTTTTTAAGACGTCTTTAATTCCGGGAATAGGTTGTAATTGTTCTTTGAATTTTTGAAAAGATCGTGTTCTGAAGTCCTTTTCAAAATTATCAGGAAGCTTAATTTTTCCATATTGAGAAATGGTCTCCATACAGGTGTACAGCGATTTCCCAATAAAATGATCAATGGCGAAATTCATATCAATCGCCACCCCTAATTCGGCTGCCATGGTTATGAGCATCTGATTCGCAATAGGTTCGCTATCAACCAACACTCCGTCGCAATCAAAAATGATGCATTTATATTTCATGAATTACGAACGAATAATGTACGGGTTTTCATTTTTGTAATTACGGACTATAAAATCCAATGTAGCTTCCAACAAATTCCCCATATTATTGGATTTTTTAAAGTTGACATCACCTGTTAATTCAAATAATCCTCTTCGCAGTTCTTCGATTTTCTCCTTTGTTGATATTTGATCCGCCTTCATACAAGAAACAAGTTCGTCGAGTCGCTCCTTTTCGCTTGTAACACGTTTTGCCAAGAGCGAACGTTCTTCTCTTTCATATTGTTCAACAGATTCTGGAGCTAAAACATCGAGGGTCATGTTCACAAACGCATTGTTTTCCTTTAAAAATTGAGGTTTATAGACCTTCGGATTACCTTCATAGCTCTGTTGGTCGAAGTCCACCGCGCGAATTCGATATTGTTTTCTATCGAAGTCATAAGTAATCACAATCACATAATTATATGAGCGCATATCTGCTAATAACCGGACAAAGCAACGTTCATTAAACTTTACAAATTCCTTAGCTAATGCCCGTTTATCTTGTTCGCTAATATCTCCCAGGTATTCATTGATGTAGGTATCCCCCGGAATACCCGATATGTGTTCTTCGATTAAGGTGTCTTTATGAACCAAAAAGTTGATGTGATTTGGAGATAAAAGATGCTCTAATTCTAATCCGTAAATGCGAGAGGCGTCAGCCTTTTTTACATATAAATAAATGTAATTATCATTTAAAATATTTCGAACTTTAATACGAAAGGGCTTTGTATTTCCGAAGGTACAGAAGTCGATACGGTCAATATTTAAATATGGAAGTATAGCATCGCTTCCATCAGCATGCAAAATGGAGTACATGCGTTTCAAACTGTTTTCGATTTCCTCACGTTCGTGCTCTGCATAGTAACAACTCACCCAGAGGGTGTCTCTATCGTTCTCATCAAAAATTTCTACGGCACCCTGAAATCGAAGTAAATCATCATAAAAAATTGGAATTTTAATATTTCGAGCATGATGAGTAAGGTACTTCGAGAGTTGTTCAGAAATAGGATATGCAGGTTTTTTCTTTGAAATTAATTTCTCATCCATGGTCTGCGATCGTTTGGGTATCAATTACTGCCAAATTACAATATTTATCTTGTTTATGATTCAATTGAACCAGGCGAATACTTTCTCCTTCCAAGCTGATTTGTTCAAGCCAATTAACCATCGAATGAACCATCAAATATTTATTGAAACTGATAAACTTTTATCCAGTCAACATACATTTTTTGCGGAAAAACAGTTGAGGTATCTGGTCGTCCAGCATTTTTTCCTCCTACTGCAATATTCAGTAATAGAAAGAAATCCTTTCGGAACTCATCGTATACCTTATCAGTAATGTCTTTGGAAGCGAAAGTATTTCCGTCCACACGCCAAATCATTTTTTCTGGAGTCCATTCTAGTTCAAATTCATGAAACTTATCAGCAAAACTTCCTTCTTTCAAATGATAGCCTACTGCACCCATCATATTGTGTTTTCCTTCTTCATTGGCATAGTGAATATTTGCTTCAACGACGGCATCACTCTCGGTTCCCCACAATTCTAAAATGTCTATTTCACCCGTAAATGGCCAAGGTGTATCTCCACCATTTTCATTAATGTTTGCTCCCAACATCCAGAAAGCAGGCCAAATTCCTTTTCCTTTTGGTAGTTTGATGCTTGCAACAACTTTTCCGCAGGTGAAAAAGAATTTTTGTGCTGTATTCAATCGGGCAGAGGTGTATTGGTCAGACTCATGAGTTTCACTTTCGTGAATGGCCTCGATGATTAAATTTCCATCCTTTACATAAGAGTTCTTCACATCATCGGTATACCGTTGCCATTCGTCGTTAAAACGCCCTGCTGGCTCTACTTGTCGATTCCAATGATCTAAATTCAACGTATCTCCTTCAAAATTATCTTCCCAGATAAGGGTATATTCTTTTGTCTTGTTTTCCATTTTTTTGTCTGTTGATAATGAGTTTTTACATGATAATTGAATTGTTACCAATGCCAGTACAATTACTTTCCAAAGACGGTTGAATGTAGTTCTCATGAGTTTTTTTTGGATGATCTAAGGTACAAAGTTTTTGGATTCCTGAGAACCGGAAATTACCTGTAAAAATGATGCCTGATTTGCAGCCAGATCAAATTGTTTTTACGATAATTTCCGTTGGAAATGGCTGTGAATTGATTCGTGAACGTGAAGCCTAATGAAAAGTTGTCAAAAATTATCGTTGGACTCACCATGAATCGATTTTGTTGAAATGTGGTGTTTATTTTTTCGTTAAAAGCCTGAAGAAAAAGCTCATTTCCAAAAATTAGATCAAGTCCATTTTTGTCGTCATTCCAATTCCATAGCTTGTAATTGAATAATAGACTATATCGAAATCGGACATTAAAAGAATTGGCATTATTCTGATTTAAAAGGAATCGTTCTTCGATACGAGCGCGATGACTCACTTTAAGCTGTTTCCAATAGGTATTATAGTTGATCTCCTGATGTGGTCGGATTTCATGTCGACTAAAAACATCATTACTATAATTTCCTAAATAGCCCAACCCAGCTGCAAGGAAGAGTTTATTCGTTTTTTGATAGGCAACTGCTGATCTTAAAATATAACCCACTTTGTCTTCAAAATTATTTTGTAAACGATACCCACCATCAATCTGTAAATTCCAGTCATCGTTCAGATGGGTAGTAGTGTAATATTGAATCCACTGCATATTGTTCTTTTGCACTGTTCTGCTTTGCGCTAAGCACACGGAGGTGAATAAAAACCATACGAAATATGTATATATAAGTAGTTTCATGAGATATGGATACGAATATCTACTTTTTGAATAAATAAAAAAAACAGCCCGAAAGCTGTTTTGAAGTTATCCTTTGTAGAAAGGTAGTCGAACTACTTTGGCAGGAATTTGCTTTTTTCGTACCTGAATAAAAATTTCAGAATCACGTTTACTAAATTCTTTTTGCACATATCCTAATCCGATGCCAATCGATAATGAAGGGCTCATAGTTCCCGAAGTAACGTTTCCAATTATGGATCCATCCGCAGCAACAATGTCATAACCATTTCTAGGAATACCGCGCTCGGTCATTTCGAAAGCAACCAATTTTCTAGTTATTCCATTTTCTTTTTGGGCAAGTAAATTTTCTTTATTGATAAAATCTTTAGAAAATTTAGTAATCCATCCCAATCCAGCTTCGATAGGTGAAGTTTCGTCGTTAATGTCGTTACCATAAAGGCAGTATCCCATTTCTAATCTTAGGGTGTCTCTGGCAGCAAGTCCTATCGGTTTTATTCCCCAATCTTTTCCGGCTTCAAACACTTTATTCCAAACCTCTTCGACTTCTTCGTTTTTTACATAAATTTCAAATCCACCCGATCCTGTATATCCCGTTGCAGAAATAATCGCATGCTCAACTCCGGCAAAATCGGCTATTTTAAATTTATAAAATGGAATTTCTCCCAAATCAATTGAAGTCAAACTTTGCATGGCCTCAACGGCTTTTGGTCCTTGGATTGCTAATAAGGAATAGTTTTCTGAAATGTTTTTCAGTTCAGCATTGAATTCTTTGTTATGTTTAGAAATCCAATTCCAGTCTTTATCAATATTACTTGCGTTCACTACAAGGAGATAGGTATTTTCTTTCATTCTGTAGCAAATAAGATCATCTACGATACCATTTGAATCGTTTGGAAAGCAAGAATACTGTGCGTCTCCAATTGCTAATTTTGACACATCATTTGAAGTCACTCTTTGTAATAACCCTAATGCATTTTCTCCTTCTACTAAAAATTCACCCATATGACTAACATCAAAAACGCCAACACCTTCGCGTACCGTTTGGTGTTCGATTGTCACTCCTTCATATTGAACGGGCATGTTGTAGCCGGCAAACGGCACCATTTTTGCCCCTAAGGCTTCATGAACATGAGTTAATGCGGTATTCTTCATAAAATTGAAATAAATTTAAGTGGCGCAAATTTAGGAAAAAGCCATGAAGAAATCGATTGCGTCGATCATTTTAAAACTAAAAATTCTATAATTATTTAATTCTCAGTTTGGAATTTGAGGATAGCATTTCAGTTCTTACATTTGTGAATCGTTAATCAGATCATTATGAAAATTAAAGCAGTTCTTTTTGTCTTATTTCTATGTACAGGATTCATTTATTCTCAGATTGGAAATCCAACCGATTGGTTGACCAAGGAATTCCACAAAGAAAGACGAGATAAATTCCGTGCTAAAATGCCAAAGAATTCGGTTGCTGTATTCTTCGCAAATCCAGTGCGAAACAGGGCTAATGATGTTGATTATGTGTTTCATCAAGACCCGAATTTCTATTACTTAACAGGATATAGAGAACCAAATGCGGTGCTGGTCATTTTTGCTGATGAACAAACTGATGAAAACAAGAATACCTATCATGAAATCCTCTATGTACAAGAGAAAAACAAGCGACGTGAACAATGGGATGGTGCGCGTTTAGGGATTCAAGGAGCTAAGGAGAAATTAGGCTTCAAAATGGTAAAGAATGGAGAAGGTTTTATCAATTCAGATGTCAACTATAAAAATTTCGATAAGATTTTTATTGACGGAAAATTTAAAGATGACTACCGAAATACGTCAGAAAGAATTGATGTTTTGGCTTTAGTAAAGAGTTTTAAACAAAAAACAGGGTACAATCCGCAGGTGTTATTATCACCAATCGTAAGTACGATTTACAATTATATCAGAGAAACTCCGGTTGAAGATCGGGATAAACTGGTTACTGTTATTAAACAATACCAGGCCAGAATGCCTGACTTACAAGGTTATCCTTTCATCCAAAATTACATTAAGGCAGGTAATGATGAAATTGCAAAAGATGCTCAAAAGAACATTGTTTTGGCAATGCAGGCGAGTTCAAATATTGATATTTCCTTCATTCCCGAACAAATGGCAACTCTGAGAGAGGTGAAAACCCAAGAAGAATTGAAATTATTGACCAAGGCCGTTCGTATTTCTGCCATTGGACAAATCGAAGTAATGAAAGCCATGAAACCACACATGTCTGAAACAGAATTACAAGGTATTCATGAGTTTGTCTATAAAAAATACGGAGCCGAATATGAAGGATATCCTTCCATTGTTGGTGCAGGAAACAATGGATGTATTCTACATTACATTGAGAATAGTAAAACTAAAGTTGGAAACGACTTGGTTCTAATGGACCTAGGTGCTGAATATCGCGGATATACGGCTGATGTCACCAGGACGATTCCGGCAAGTGGTAAATTTACGCCAGAACAAAAAGCAATTTATGACCTCGTTTATGAAGCTCAGGAGGCAGGTATTGCAAAATATATAATAGGAGAGAGCATGCAGGCCCCAGTCCAAATTGCAAGAAAAATTATTAATGAGGGATTAGCCAAATTAGGTATTATTGAGTCTCCAACTTCGAAACATGGTTATTTTCCTCACGGAACATCTCATCACATCGGTTTGGATGTGCACGATCCTGGCAATTATGGGAAGTTTGAAAAAAACATGGTTGTTACCATGGAACCTGGAATTTATATCCCAGAAGGTAGTCCATGCGATAAAAAATGGTGGGGAATTGCGGTGCGAATCGAAGATGATATTTTAGTTACGGATGGAAAACCAATAAACCTTTCTGGAGAAGCACCGCGAAAATCAGAAGAGATTGAGAAAATGATGGCCAAAAAATCTGTTCTAGATTCCTTTTTACTGCCAGATTTGGATAAGAAGTAATTCTTATTTAAAATACATATACTATCAATTTAGTGCTCTTTCGTATTAATTTACCACAATAAATTAATCCTCAAAGTTTTACTTTTGCAACTCCAAATGAAATGACATGAAACGACTGTTATACATTCTTTTATTGTCTGCATCAGCTGTTAGTGGTCAAGTAAAAGATAAAGATTCTATTCAACTTCGGATTGATCTTTCTTTGACAGGTTTCTGGCAAGGAGGAAATGTTGAAACACTCATCTTTAGAGCGGCGAATAAGATCGATTATCAGTTTGCCAAAAATGTGAAGTTTAGGTCTCAAAATTCTTATGTTTTACAAGAGTTTGGACGTTCGAAGGCCGATGAAGACATCTTGAGTTTAAACTTCTTAAATATCAATACACACAAACGATTAAGTCCATTAGCATTAGCTTTTTTCAGCACCAATTATCGTCGTCAAATTGACTATCGGTACATTTTGGGTGGAGGTATGTCTTATGAAGTTCTGAAGAAGAAAAAGCATAAAATCAATATGTCGTTAACCGGTGAGTACGAGCATACCGAGTTTCAAACTACCGATTTTAAGATTGACGATTACGACGGATTTACAGCGATTAATACCTGGAGGTCAACCTTATGGTTTCAAGGAGAACATCACTTGTTTTCGAATAAAATGATTTTAAAACATGAATTTTATTTCCAGCCTTCCCTTCAGGAGGGTGACAACTTTAGATGGCGTGGTGATATTTCTTTAGAATTTCCAGTTTGGGATTTCCTAAATTTTAAAATGAACTACTACAGAACTTACGAGAGTGTAGTGGTAGCACCTCAGCTTCAGGAAGACGAATTTTTAACCTTCGGATTTACTATAAAGAATTATAAATAAGGTATTCCACATTCTCAATATTGAATTCGGTGATCATACCGATATTCAGCGATTCTTCTGCAGAATAATTCAATACACAACTTGAATTTGCTTGTAACTCCGTACATCCGCTATTGTTGGGTCCGGCTGTTGTAAAGCTTTGATTGTTGATTCTCGTAGTGATATACGGAATCCCTTTTACGTCTTCATCACTAAGGTTATTCAAGCGAACGGAGTATTCAACTCTACTGGTATTATTACCAGTGTCTGGGGTAACGTTAATTAATATAATTTCATAGCTAAATTGTTGTAATCTAGGTAACTGTTCTACAGATTGGGCTACTGTTGGTTCTGGAAAATCACAATCAACTTCTTGTGTAATCTCCGGAACAATTGTCGTTCCAAAAGGAGTCCGTATCGTAAATCCATATTGAACAATAATTGTTTTTGTACAGGATTCTTCTGCCGTGTTCGATGATCCACACGAAGAAATAAGAATAGTAAGTAGTATGAAAAAGCTAACGTATGTTTTCAAAGCTAAAATTTTTGAAGTGTAAAGAAACGGAATTGAATTCAATTCCTATAGTATTTTTTCAAATGCCAACCGTTTGGCTCCATATCCCGTGTAAATGATGCCACAATACTGATATCCTTGGCTTTTAATCAAACTTTGCATGGCTACGTTTTCTTCATGGGTGTCAATTTTAAGCGATTTGATACCTTGTTCAATTAACATAGCATGACATTGCCCAAAAATGAATTTAGCCACTCCAAATCCTCTGAAATCATCATTCACAGCCATTCGATGAATTACACCGTAAGGTTTTGATTCGTCAACGATCCATTCACCTTGTTCGATTACCTTGTATGTAGGTTCAGAATTTGTGGTAAACATGGTTGTTCCCATTACTGCACCGTCAGTATTCACAACCACATAGCTTTCCTGATTGGTAATATCATTGCGAATTTGTTCTTCATTTGGATAGCCATTTTGCCATTGATCAATATTTTTTGATGCCAAATAGCGTTTAGCATCATCGATTATTTTTAGGATACCCGGAATGTGTGACAAATCTGAACGAATCATTTCCATTGCCTAAAAATAAAAAATCCATCAAAATGAATTGATGGATTGTATAAAATCTGTTGGATTTACAGCGCTATTTTCTCGGTTCCCAAAGAAACCACCTCCTGGTTTCGTAATAAGTCCTTGAAAGTCTCTCGTTTGCGGATCAAATAATCTTGCCCGTTTACCACGAAAACTTCTGCAGGAAGATATCTTGAATTGTAATTTGAAGCCATTGAGAAGCAATACGCTCCTGCATTATGGAAGCATAAAATATCATCATCAGTAATTTCAGAAATTCTACGATTAGATCCGAAGGTATCTGTTTCACATATATATCCGACAACTGAGTAATAACGCTCTCTGCCTTCCGGATTAGAAATGTTTGAAATATAATGATACGAATCGTACATCATTGGTCTAACTAAGTGATTAAATCCTGAATCAACATGAGCAAATACAGTCGATGTTGTTTGTTTTACAACATTCACTTTTGCCAGAAATACACCAGCCTCGCTTACCAGGAATTTACCAGGTTCGAACATCAAAGTCAGTTCTTTTCCGTATGCTTCACAAAACTGATTGAATCGTTCACTCAACTGAATTCCTAATTGCTCAACATCCGTAGAAATATCACCCTCTTTGTAAGGAACTTTAAATCCGCTACCAAAATCAATAAAGTCGATATTATCGAATTGTTTTGCAACGTCAAATAAGATTTCTGTGGCGCGTAAAAAGGTGTCGATATCTAAAATATCAGAACCAGTATGCATATGAATACCGTTGATGGTCATTCCGGTGTTTTCAACCACTCTTTTAATATGAGGCACCTGATGAATAGAAATTCCAAATTTTGAATCAATATGACCCACAGAAATTTTTGAATTTCCGCCGGCCATGATATGCGGATTGATTCGAATACAAACCGGAATCTCAGGATGCTTTTGTCCGAAGAGCTCTAGAATTGAAAGGTTATCAATATTGATTTGAACACCCATAGCAGCTACTTCTTCAATTTCCTGAAGTGAAACTCCATTAGGGGTGTAGATGATATCCTTCGGATTGATACCGGTTGCCAAACTCAATTGTACTTCCTGAATAGAGACCGTGTCTAACCCTGCACCTAAATTTTTGAAATAATGAAGAATATTGATATTTGACAACGCCTTAACTGCATAGTTCAATTTTAAGTTCTTCACTCCTTTAAAAGCGTCTGTTAATCTTTGGTACTGTCTATCGATCGTATTAGCGTCATACACGTATAATGGACTACCGTATGTTTTTGCTAATTCCAGTAATTTTGATCTTTCTATCATTCTTCGGATGTTATAAAATATAAAAGTAAAAATTACATTAGCCTTACCATCATTTGTTTAAAAATCTAACAAATTGTTTTATTTTGTGATATCTCTCTGTAAATGCCTGATTTTCCAAGTTAAAATCATGTTAATAACTAATTCAATCTAGCATTTTATATTCCTTAATGAAGTGTTATTTTAGCGCGAATACTCCATATATTCTCAACAATTTTTATGAGTCAGCAAACGAAATATACAGAAGAAAATATACGCTCCCTAGACTGGAAGGAACACATCAGAATGCGTCCCGGAATGTATATTGGAAAACTGGGCGATGGATCTGCTGCCGATGACGGAATTTACATCTTATTGAAGGAAGTTTTGGATAACTCTATCGATGAATATGTAATGGGAGCAGGAAAGACCATCGAGATCTCAATTCAGGGAAACAAAGTAACGGTTCGAGACTATGGACGCGGAATTCCGTTAGGTAAAGTAGTGGATGTTGTTTCCAAGATGAATACAGGAGGAAAGTACGACACGAAAGCCTTCAAGAAATCGGTTGGTTTGAACGGTGTTGGTACCAAAGCCGTAAATGCACTTTCAGATTACTTTAGAGTTGAATCGAATAGAGATGGAAAATCAGCCTCTGCGGAATTTGAAAGAGGAGAGTTGACCAATACCGAAAACTTAGACGAAACCACACGACGAAAAGGAACCAAAGTAACCTTTGTGCCTGATGAAACCATTTTCAAGAATTATAAATTCCGAAATGAGTATGTTTCTAAGATGCTGAAAAACTATGTGTATCTCAATCCGGGATTAACCATAGTTTTTAATGGTGAGAAGTATTTTTCAGAAAATGGATTGAAAGACCTTTTGGAGGACAACAACAACATGGATGATATGTTATATCCAATCATCCATTTGAAAGGCGATGATATTGAAGTCGCGATTACGCACAGCAAGACGCAGTACTCAGAAGAATATCATTCGTTTGTAAACGGTCAGCATACGACTCAGGGAGGAACCCATCAGTCTGCATTTAGAGAGGCTATTGTAAAAACAATTCGAGAATTTTACGGCAAAAACTTTGAGGCCTCCGATGTACGTAAATCCATAATTTCGGCGATTGCAATTAAAGTGATGGAGCCGGTTTTTGAAAGTCAGACAAAAACAAAACTAGGTTCTACAGAAATGGGAGGTAATCTTCCGACAGTGAGAACCTATATTAACGACTTTGTAAAACGAAAGTTAGATAACTACTTACATCGAAATACAGAAGTTGCAGATAAACTTCAGAAGAAAATTCTTCAGGCAGAGAAAGAACGAAAGGAATTATCCGGAATTCGAAAGTTAGCCAGAGAACGCGCCAAAAAAGCGAGTTTACACAATAAGAAATTACGTGATTGCCGAATTCATTTAGGCGATACCAAAAAAGAAGAGCACCTTCAAACAACGCTATTTATTACCGAGGGTGATTCAGCTTCTGGATCAATCACGAAATCAAGAAATGTAAATACGCAAGCAGTTTTTAGTTTGAAAGGAAAGCCTTTAAATTCTTACGGATTGTCGAAGAAGATTGTGTATGAGAATGAAGAATTTAATCTCTTACAAGCCGCTTTGAATATTGAAGACGGATTAGAAGATTTAAGATACAATAATATCGTAATTGCCACGGATGCTGATGTTGACGGAATGCACATTCGATTGTTATTGATTACCTTCTTTTTACAATTTTTCCCAGAATTGATTAAAGAAGGGCACTTATACATTTTAGAAACACCTCTGTTTAGAGTTAGAGATAAAAAAGAGACCATTTATTGCTATTCTGAAGAAGAAAAACAAAAAGCCATTCAGAAATTAAGAGGGAAACCTGAAATTACTCGATTTAAAGGATTGGGTGAAATCTCTCCGAATGAGTTTGTGCATTTTATTGGTGAAAATATTCGATTAGATCCTGTAATGTTAGATAAGGAAAAGTCGATAGAGGAGATGTTGCAATTTTATATGGGTAAGAATACACCAGACAGACAGAAATTTATAATTGAAAACTTAAAAGTCGAATTAGATTTAGTCGAGGAATTATAATCAATCATGGGAAAAGTATTTAACGGAGTTACAATTGTTGCCCTAGCCATTATTGTTTTTTGGTTATGTAAAGTTGACTATTCCGATATGGGGTTCAGACATAACATGTCCTCCTATTTAAGTATCATTTCGTTAGCACTAATCATTGTTTCAATGCAATTAAGCCGACGAAATAACATGAAAAAGAATCAATAAACCGAACGACTAAAAGATTATCGAAGGAGTTTTATGAGCGAAGAGAATCAAGACTTGGACCACACATCAGAAGCTGAGGAGAATTTAATCAATCATCCAGAGGAAACCATTACCAGGGTTACTGGGATGTATAAGGAATGGTTTTTAGATTATGCGTCCTATGTTATTTTAGAAAGGGCAGTTCCTTCTGTTGTAGACGGTTTCAAACCGGTGCAACGACGTATCATGCATTCTATGAAAGATTTGGATGACGGTCGTTACAATAAAGTAGCGAACATTGTAGGTCATACCATGCAATATCATCCCCATGGAGATGCTTCCATTGCTGACGCCATGGTACAGATGGGGCAAAAAGATTTGCTGATTGACATGCAGGGGAACTGGGGTAATATTCTTACTGGTGACCGTGCAGCTGCCTCCAGATATATCGAAGCCCGTTTGTCTAAGTTTGCTCTAGAAGTAATTTTCAATCCGAAAACTACCGAATGGCAATCTTCATATGATGGTCGTAAAAAGGAGCCAATAAATTTACCTGTTAAGTTTCCATTATTACTTGCCCAAGGTGCTGAGGGAATTGCGGTTGGATTATCCACTAAGATTCTTCCCCATAATTTTAACGAACTAATTGATGCTTCTATTAAATACTTAAAAGGTAGAAGTTTTAAAATTTTACCTGATTTTCTAACGGGTGGAATTGCAGATTTTAGCAATTACAATGACGGAAAAAGAGGCGGGAAAGTTAGGGTTCGTGCCAAAATATCGCAATTGGATAAGCGCACCTTGGTCATTACTGAAATACCGTTTGGTACAACCACGTCTTCTTTGATTGATAGTATTCTTAAAGCCAATGATAAGGGCAAAATAAAAATTAAACGTATAGAAGATAATACGGCGGCCAACGTAGAAATCCTGGTTCATTTACCTCCAAATGTTTCTCCAGATAAAACGATTGACGCATTATATGCCTTTACCAATTGTGAAAATTCAGTTTCGCCTCTGGGTTGCATTATTAGTGATAACAAACCAATATTTATTGGGGTAAGTGAAGTTCTTAAAATCTCCACAGATCAAACTGTTGAGCTGCTAAAGAAAGAGTTAGAAATTCAATTACATGAACTCGAAGAGCAATGGCATTTTGCTTCTTTGGAACGCATTTTTATCGAGAATCGAATCTATCGTGATATTGAAGATGAAGAGACTTGGGAAGGGGTGCTGAAAGCTATTGATAAAGGACTACAACCTCATATCAAGCACTTGAAAAGAGGGGTAACCGAAGAAGATATTATAAGACTCACGGAAATTCGGATTAAGAAGATTTCGAAATTTGATATTGATAAAGCAAAACTCTTTATAGAAAGTTTAGAAGAAAAGATTGAAGGCGTTAAATTTCATTTAGCCAATTTGATCGATTATGCCATAAATTATTTCAAAAACCTTAAAAATAAATACGGTAAGGGTAAAGAACGAAAGACCGAAATCCGAATGTTTGATGATATTGTCGCTTCTAAAGTAGCCATGAACAATACTAAATTGTATGTCAATCGCGAAGAAGGGTTTATCGGTACTTCTTTAAAGAGAGATGAATTTGTTTGTGATTGTTCAGACATCGATGATATTATTGTTTTTCGTAAAGATGGAAAAATGATGGTGACTAAAATCGATTCAAAAACTTTCGTAGGGAAAGATATTATCCATGTTGCGGTTTTCAAGAAAAAAGATAAGCGCACCGTTTATAATATGATGTATCGCGATGGTAAGGGTGGTCCAAGTTATATGAAGCGATTTAATGTCACAGGAGTAACAAGAGATAAGGAATATGACCTAACCAATGGAAAAAAAGTGTCAACGGTGCACTACTTCAGTGCGAATCCAAACGGTGAAGCAGAAGTGGTAACCATCAATCTGCGTTCCGTAGGAAGTATCAAAAAATTAAAATGGGATATTGATTTTGCAGATTTAGCCGTAAAAGGGAGGGGTGTACGCGGAAATACAATTACCAAATTTGCCATTAAGAAAGTGGAATTTAAAGCTGCTGGTGTATCTACATTAAAACCTCGAAAAATTTGGTTTGATGATGCTGTGCAACGATTGAATGTTGATGAACGTGGAGAATTATTAGGAGAATTTAGGGCAGAAGATAAATTACTGATTGTTACACAAAATGGAAAAGCCAAAGCGGTTACTCCAGACTTGTTAATGCGTTTCGAAGAGGATATGATTGTCTTAGAAAAATGGAAGCCGAATAAACCAATTTCTGCCATCTACTATGAAGGTGAGAAAGAGCGTTATTATGTAAAACGTTTCTTAATTGATTCGCCAGATAAGGAAGAACTATTCATTTCTGAGCATCCAAAATCTCAATTAGAAATTGTTGCGACGGACTACAGACCTGTTGCTGAAGTTGTGTTTTCTAAACGAAGTTTAACAAATATGAAGATTGATCTTGAAGATTTTATCGCTGTTAAGGGCATCAAAGCTTTAGGGAATCAATTGACTACTGAAAAAATAAAACAAGTAAACTTACTCGATCCCTTACCCTACGAAGAACCTGAAGAGGAAGCAATAGAAGAAGTAGAAGTAGTTGACGAAGAGGTGATTGAGGATACATTACCTATCGAAATTTCAGAAGTTGATGAGAAAATTGCTGATGAAGCCCAGGATTCAACTCCGAAGAAGATACCAGTAAAAAAAGTGCCAAAAAAGATTGACGACGAAAATCAGACGACACTTTTTTAAAAGCCGTTTTTTGACCTTGTGATTCTGGGGTTTTACATGATTGATGAAACGTAAACATATATATTTTATCCTGACCATCCTCGGATTCTGTTATCCTTGGTATTACAATTATCTGTATTTCACAACGGTTGAGAATCCCAGTTTAGTGAGTTTCTTCCAAGATGCTCAAAATAATTATGCTGGGTTGTCATTTGGAGCTGATTTAACCGTCGTAATGCTAACTTTTTATGCTTTTGCAATTCCAGAATCGCTGCGATTAAAAATTAAGTATTGGTGGGTTATTATTCCTGCGACTTTTTTGGTTGCACTGGCTTTTGCTTTCCCGCTGTTTTTACTGATGAGAGAACATGCAATCCAAGGAAATCAAAATGAATAAGATTGGTATCATTGGTGGAATGACACCGGAATCTACGATTTTGTACTACAAAATCCTGAATGATTTGGCTTCTAAGAATTTTGGCTCAAAGCACTCTGCTAAAGTGATGATTCATTCCATGGATTTTGGGCTAATTTCCGAATTACAATCAGCTGGTGATTGGGACTCACTAAATTCAATTATTGCTGATGCGGCAAAAGATCTCGAAAGGGCAGGGGTTTCTTGCATATTAATCGGAGCGAACACCATGCATCTGTGTCAACCCTATGCACAAACGAAAGTGTCAATTCCGATTATTCATGTCGCAGAAGCAACGGTAAAAGCCATTCAAGAGAAAGGATTGAGGAAAGTTGGATTACTAGGTACAAAATATACGATGGAAAAAGATTTTTATACCTCAGTATTAACAAAACACAACATTGAAACTCTTATTCCCAATCAAGAGAATCGAACGATTGTTCATGATATTATTTACAACGAATTAGCACTTGCTATCTTCTCTGAATCTTCCAAACAAGAATATCTGAAAATCATTAATCGTTTGCGAGAAGATGGAGCCGAGGGAATTATTTTGGGTTGTACAGAGATTCCACTTTTAATTGCTCAAAACGATGTTTCCATTCCTGTTTTCAATACGACCGAAATTCATGCAAAGGCTGGATTTGCCTACGCTCAGAAATAATTACTTTAATTTTTCGAAAAAGGTTAACTCATAGTCTGGAAGCAACTCTGGGTGCGTGATTTTTATTAGATCCTTCAACACTAAATCGGGTCTTATCGTCGCGAGTTCGTAATATAAAACACCTCCTGTTGGTCCTGATTTTGTTGTAGGGGAGTATATGTTATCATTTTTAAACGCATCAAATTCAGCATATAATTTGTTGGCCGATACCATTTGATTTTTAGATGAAAAATATCCTGGAGCAATCCAGAATTTAGCTGACTTTGCTTTTTCAAAAACACGCTCAAAACTCAGTTGAAGACTCCCTTTTCCAGTGGTGTTTTGCCATAAGTAATTCGTATTGGCATCCTTAAGGAATTGAGCAACATAACTTTCTCCTGCGGGTAAATTCCATATTTCACCACTCATAATGGCTCCAGATACAATGGAGGGATTCAATTTTGCCGATTTAGCTAAACTTATCGCTTCGAGATAATCCTTCTCAATGGCAGTGAAAATACTATCCGCTTGTTTTTCTTTAGCGAATAACAATCCGAAGAACTTAATCCACTCGGCCTTTCCTAAAGGCGACTCCTCTAACCAGTCTCCATTGTATATAATGGGAATGTCAGCTCTCTTTAAAACATCAAGAGATTTTTCCGGCGAGTTGACCGCGTAAGAGACGATAGCTTCAGGTTTTAAATCAAGAAGGATTTCAGTATTCAAACTGCCTTTAATACCAATTTCTTTGATAAATCCTGAATCAATTCGTTTCCTCGTTTTTTTGGAGGAAACAAATCCAGTACTTGGAAAACCTATAATCGAATTCTCTTCTCCCAATAATTCTAACATTGGAACGTGAGTCGTTGATGTTACCACAATTCTTTTTATTGGTGTTTGTATGGTTTTTTGGCTCTTTTTTATAGAGAAATCAAAACGAGCAACTGTTTTTGCATTCTGATAAGGTGAATAAATAGTTAGGGTCGATACATCACTATTTCGAACGATTGAGAATCCTTTGGCGTACTGAATTGAAGAATAAACTTTTGTTTTTTTGCTATTATCCGTTTGACAAGAAGTCATGAAAATTATGCTAAACAGCAATAAAACATAGATTTGTAAAAAGGTGTATTTATTCATAACAATGTTTGAATTCAGTGCTTGGTACTAGTCGTCCAAAGATAATTAAACAAATAGCATATTCTTTAGATTCTGAAAAAGAATAGCAGTACATTTGCCACGGTTTTTGGTTTTGAACTGAGCAATCATTTCGAATTAAAAGGGAATCTAGTGTAAATCTAGAACTGTACCCGCAACTGTAAATTTTATTCCGAATGCCTCGGAATCTCGTAAAGAGTTTGTTATTATTCTTAAGCCACTGTTCTTAGGATCGAATGGGAAGGTAAATAGCAAAAAAATAAGTCAGGAGACCTGCCTCGAACCAGAGTAACAAAACTTTCGGGATAAAAGTTTACGTACGAGTCAAACATTCTGTACTTAACATTTACCGGATCATTAAGAATCAGTAGATTAATTCACATGACAACCAAAAAATGGTTTGCCATTGCAATGACCGCAGTGATTGGTTTAAATGGAATTGCTCAACAAAAAAAAGACAGTGTTGAGCAATTGGATGAAATCATCGTCACCGCAACAAAGTTTGAACAAACCAAGCAAAAAACAGCAAACGTAGTGTATACGATTTCACAACAAGAGATTCAACGGAATCAGGGTAGGACGGTTTTAGACCTTTTAAATACGGTTGTCGGAGTTGAAATTAAAGGGGTAAATACCAATAATTCTGAACCCAGAAGTTTATTGGTGCGAGGAGGACGAAGTCGCCAGGTTCTTATTCTAATCGATGGAGTACCCGTTTCTGATCCTTCGTTAATCAGTCAAGAATTTGATTTACGGTTTTTAGCACTGAATCAAATTGAGAAAATTGAAATATTAAAAGGAGCGTCTTCGACTTTATATGGTTCTGGTGCGGCAACCGGAGTTATTAATATTATTCTGAAGAAGAATACCAATAATAAGATTACAGGATCATACGAAGTGACTTTCGGTACAAATAATGAAGCATATCAATCGTCAAAATTTGGAGCTTTTAAGAATCAAAATGCCAATATTCGAGCTAAATTTTCAAAGTTCCAATTCAATTCATCAGTAAACCTTTTGGGAACAAATGGACTATCTGCTGCTAAAAGTAATTCCAATACAACATTTGGAGATGATCCGTATCAAGCTTTAAATTTTTATTCTTCGTTGCGATTTAATGCGAGTAAACAATTCTCCATTGAATCCTTTCTGAATTATGATGAATTTTCTCAGGAATACGATGCGGGAATATTCACAGATTCAAATCAGAATTCTGGAGAACAATATCAATTTAGGTATGGAATTCGACCAAGGTTCTCTTACAAAAACGGAGAAGTTTATGTGTTGGGCAGTTTTCAAAAGCTAAAACGTACAGATCGCAATTTTTCGACTTTTACAAACACTTTGAATACTTCAATTTTTGAAGGCGAATCAGTATTTATCGATGTTGTCAATCGATATAAAGTTTCGAAAGGACTTCAAGTCATCGCAGGATTTAACTTTCAGGAGCACAACAATAATTCTGTTACGCCGTTCGGTAATATAGATAGAACGATTGCTTCCTATACCACCTCAGATCCATATGTATCTGTAAATTTTGAAACGGAATCTGGATTTGTTTTTAATGTCGGTTCACGCCTGAATATCCATAGTGATTATGGAAATCATTTTGTTTATGATGTATCATCAACCAAATCCATAGAAAATAAAGAAAATTTTAAATTGCGAGGAATAGCAACCTATAGTTCAGCTTTTATTGCCCCGAGTACCTATCAATTATTCTCTGATTTTGGAAATACTGATTTAGCTCCAGAAACCAGTAAAACATTTGAAATTGGATTGGAAGGACAACTGAAAAACTTCAATTTCAACTTGGTTTATTTTGATCGTGTTGAAAATGATGCTATTATTTTTACTTCCTTAACTACCCCACCTTATGGAAGGTATGAGAATTCCATGAATGAAATTAATGTAAACGGACTAGAATCAGTGTTTAATTGGAAATTGAATGAGGCGTTATCTTTAACAGGAAATTATACCTACACGAATAAAGAAATGGAAGCGGATTACATTCCAAAACACAAATTTACCACCCAATTAAACTATGAATTTTCTACTGCAGCCCAATTGTCTTTGCTATATCGAGGAGTGGGAGAACGTCAGGCGAGTTACTACGAAAGCACAACTTTTTCAACGGTAAGTACAACTTTATCGTCGTATCAGTTGTTTGATTTGACAACTTCTTATGCCTTATTGGACAATACAGTTGTTTTGTCTGCAGCTGTAACCAATTTTTTTGATTCAAATTATCAGGACGTATTAGGCTATGCCACTCGTGGCCGTAATATCAATGTAGGGTTATGTCTTAATTTTTAAAAGTCCAATAGTATTAGGAAAACTAATAGTTTAAATATTTAAAAATCAATTAATTAAATTATAATTTAAGGTACGGTGTTTATTCGGTTAATAGAATTACAATAACTTTTTTACTTCTGATTTTAAAATAGCTATAGCCGATTGAGTAGCAGTATTTGATCCTTGAAATTGATGTAAAAGTTCTTTAGAAAAATGTTCAATGGAATCTGAATTGGTGCCTAACAAAGCGATTTTTTGGATCACAATTTCTTTGGAAGCAACGACCGCTTTCCAGGACTCTTCACTCACGTATAATTGTTGCACTAAATTGTGCTCGAATTCTTGCTTTATGGTTTCAATTAGTAAAATGGCGTATCCATTAGGATCATTATTTTTTGATTGAACTCTATTGATTAAATGATTGGGATCCATTCGTTCAGCAAAAAGTAAGAGGCGCTCATAGGCTTGTAGCTGGATTGGAAGAGATTCCTTTTTTTTGGATTGCAATGCCTGAAATTTTTGCTGCTCATTTTGACGAAATAATAATTCTTTGAACATGAAATACGCTACAATTCCCACAGTGATTGCGGGAAGAACGTATTTCAAACTTTCAAAAATTGAGTCCAACATAGATTATTGATTTAAATAATCGAAAACAATATTTGTCATCACTTTTACCCCAAGTAACATTCCACTTTCATCAATTTGAAAGTCTGGAGTATGATGCGGAAATGGGTTTTTATTGCCAGGAGTCATACCTCCCAAAAAGAAGTAGAAGCCCGGAATTTCTTTTGCAAAAAATGAAAAATCTTCCGCACCAGTAACTGCATTTATATTTTTCACATTGTCCTTTCCAGCGACACGTTGTAAGGTTGGAAGCATTTGATCAACCAGTTTATGATTGTTAAACGTAATTGGATACCCTCTTTCTATCTCTATCGTAGCTTCTGCCTTGTAAGCCTTTGCAATAGCAGGAACCATTTCTTTCATACGTTTATTGATGTGGGCTTGCATATCGTAATCTAATGTTCTAATAGTACCAATCATAGAGGCACTTTCCGGAATAATATTGCTACGAACACCAGCATCAATTTTACCAACGGTGATCACTGCCGCTTCTTTGGTTAATTCTGCTTCACGACTTACAATGGTTTGTAAACCATCAATAATTTTTGCTGAAATCATAATTGGATCAATTCCGGTCCATGGTCTTGAACCGTGAGATTGCTTTCCTTTTATGTCAATTTTAAAGGATTGCGAGGCAGCCATGATACCGCCTTTTCGGTAATTAATTCGTCCGACTGGCGTTCCAGAATTGATATGTAAACCAAAAATAGCATCTACATCGGGATTTTTTAATACGCCTTCTTTCACCATTAATTGGGCTCCACCTTCCTCTCCTTTAGGTGCTCCTTCTTCGGCGGGTTGAAAAATCAATTTTACAGTCCCGTTGATCTTGTCCTTGTGTTTTGATAGCATTTCTGCAGCACCTAATAAAATAGCGATATGGGTATCGTGTCCACAAGCATGCATAACGCCGACATTTTTTCCGAGAAAAGTGGTTTTTTTTGTGGATTTGAATGATAAATTATTTCGCTCTATCACAGGCAAACCATCAATATCTGCTCTCAGCGCAACAACTTTACCTGGTTTTTTACCTTTGATAATTCCAACAATACCTGTTTTGGCAATATTTCTTTTAAATTCAATTCCGAGTTCGGTCAGGACTTCAGCTATTTTATCTGAGGTTTTAAATTCTCGATTGGACAATTCTGGATTTTGATGAAAATGCCTTCGTAATTCAATAACCTTTTTTTCGATGGCTTGGAATTCTGTTGATAAGTCTTGTCCGAAAGTATATGTAACTGCAAAAAGAGAAACAAAAAGTATTAATTTTTTCATGAAATAGGAATTAAAAACACTAAAGATAAAAAATTAAAGTTGTGAATAAAAACTACAAATGGAGCGCATATTTTCGTTGTGATATACGTAATTTCCCATTTTAAAGAAGTAGAAATTTCCTTGGATACATATTTAAATCAGTTAAACGAGGCGCAGAAGAAGGCGGTTCTTCACAAGGAGGGACCAATGATTATAATTGCAGGAGCAGGTTCTGGCAAAACACGTGTGTTAACCTACAGAATCGCGTACCTTATGAAAGAAGGAGTAGATGCGTTTAACATTCTGGCGCTAACCTTTACCAACAAGGCTGCAAGAGAAATGAAAGCCAGAATTGCTGGGGTCGTAGGAGACACGGAAGCAAAAAATTTGTGGATGGGAACCTTTCACTCGGTTTTTGCAAGAATTTTAAGATCAGAAGCTGATAAACTTGGGTATCCGAAGAACTTTACGATTTACGATACAGAAGACTCTGTTCGAATGGTGTTAACCATTATTAAAGAAATGGGCCTAGATAAAGATCAGTATAAAGCCAAGCAATTATTTGGTCGTATTTCTTCATTTAAAAATAGCTTAATTACGGTTCGTGCATATTTTAATAATCCTGACTTACTCGAAGCTGATAAGATGGCTAATCGGCCTGCAACAGGTGAGGTTTATAAACAATATGTAGAACGTTGTTTTAAGGCAGGAGCGATGGATTTTGATGATTTGTTATTGAGAACCAATGAATTACTAGCAAGATTTCCAGAAGTACTCGCTAAATATCAGGATCGCTTCAGATATATTTTGGTTGATGAGTATCAAGATACCAACCATTCACAATATATTATCGTAAGGGCATTAGCAGATCGTTTTCAGAATATATGTGTGGTAGGTGATGATTCCCAAAGCATCTACAGTTTTCGTGGGGCAAACATTCAAAATATCCTCAATTTTAAAAATGATTATCCGAATGTAGAGACCTTCAAATTAGAACAGAACTACCGATCGACAAAAACGATTGTGAATGCGGCTAATTCTGTGATTGCAAAGAATAAAATGAAACTTGATAAGGAGGTTTGGACTAGCAATGGATTGGGGGAGAGTATCAAAGTGATGCGAACCATTTCTGATGGAGAGGAAGGACGTTTTGTAGCGCAATCCATTTGGGATAACCAAATGAATCATCAGATGCAGAGTAGTGATTTTGCAGTGCTGTATCGAACGAATTCACAATCAAGAGCGATTGAGGATGCACTTCGAAAAAAGAATATCAATTATAAAATCTATGGTGGAATTTCTTTTTATCAACGAAAAGAAATTAAAGATGTGTTATCCTATTTAAGGATTCTAGAGAATACGAAGGATGAAGAGGCCTTGAAACGAATCATAAATTATCCGGCTAGAGGTATCGGTGCTACAACCATTAATAAAATTACCATTGCCGCCAACGAAATGAACAAAACTTTGTTTGAAGTAATTGATGAAATTCAATCCCTACCAGTACCAGTAAATGGGGGAACAAAAATCAAATTGAAGAATTTTTCTGATTTGATTAAAAGGTTTCAGATTGAAGCCAAAACAAAGAATGCTTTTGAAGTTGCAGAAAGTGTTGTAAAAGAAACTAGAATTATCAGCACTATTGAAAAGGACGGTACACCAGAAGCGGTTAGTAAGGTTGAAAATATTCAGGAATTATTGAATGGGATTAAAGATTTTATTACCGATCGAATTGAACAAGGAGAAGATGCATCGTTAATTTCATTTCTTGAAGATGTGGCACTGGCAACAAACTTTGAAGAAGATAAAGACGATAATACGCCAAAAGTCTCTTTGATGAGTATTCATCAATCTAAGGGATTAGAATACCCATATATTTATATTGTTGGTTTAGAGGAGAATTTATTTCCATCTGCCATGAGCATGAATACCAGAAGTGAATTAGAGGAAGAACGACGTTTGTTTTATGTGGCATTAACCCGGGCCGAAAAGCTAGCTTATTTGTCGTATGCTCAAACCCGATATCGATGGGGGAAACTGGTAGACGCAGAGCCAAGTAGGTTCTTAGAAGAAATTGATGAACAGTTTATCGAATATTTGACCCCGAAACTACCTGAGCCAAGTACGCATAGATTTGTTGATCAGTCGATCTTTGGAGATGCCCCAAAAGGGATTCGGTTCAAAAAGCCAGAGCCTAAAAAGACATTTAAACAAATCGTAGGAAAACCATCAGTACCTAAAAATTTAAAAAAATTAACACCTCAAACGAGCTCAAAAACCAATTTATTTGATAGTAATATCACCATTGGAAACATTGTAGAACACAATAGATTCGGTCGAGGAAAAGTAATAGGATTGGAAGGTAATGGAGCGAATAAAAAAGCTGAAATTCAATTCGGAACAGTCGGAAAAAAGAAATTGTTATTGCAATTTGCTAAGCTTAAAATCATAGGGTAAAATAAATGATAAACGCTTAATTTTATTCTAAATTATTACTTAATTTGTACCATATTTTCTTCGACACACAGAAATAATCCAAATTTTTTATTTGAAATGACATTTGACTTAGAATACAATTCAGAAAGAACACATTTAATCATACCCGAATATGGAAGGCATATTCAAAAGCTAGTTGATCATTGCAAAAGTCTTCCAACCAAAGAAGAACGAAATACAATGGCTTTAGCTATTGTTGATGTTATGGGGAATTTACAACCTCATTTGAGAGATGTGCCAGACTTCAAACATAAATTATGGGATCAACTTTACATCATGTCTAATTTTGATTTAGATGTTGATTCGCCGTATCCAAAACCGTCAAAAGAAGAATTTTCAGAAAAACCAGATCATTTAGGGTATCCAAAATCAGTTTCAAAGTACCGTTATTACGGACATAATATTCAAACGATGATTGATGTGGCGCTATCTTGGGATGATGGAGAAATGAAAGATGCATTGGTGTATACGATTGCCAATCATATGAAAAAATGCTATCTGAATTGGAATAAGGATACGGTAGAAGATCAAGTGATTTTTAATCATTTATTTGATTTGTCTGAAGGAAATATCGATATGAGAAATTCAGAAGAAGAATTGACGGAAACAAAATCATTATTGAAAAAGCGAGGAGGACAAGGACAACATAATTCAAGAGGAAAAAAACATTCTAAAAGAAAGCGATAATACATGGCATTATTTAAAATTGAAGGTGGACATGAATTAAGTGGAAGTGTAACACCGCAAGGTGCAAAAAATGAGGTGCTTCAAATATTGTGTGCAGTTTTAATCACTCCAGAAAAAGTTAAAATCAATAATGTTCCGGACATTATCGATGTAAATAAGCTCATCTTTATTTTAGGAGAGTTGGGTGTAAAAATCAATAGAATTGATAAAAACACTTACGAATTTCAGGCTGATGAATTGGATTTAGATTACCTGACTTCAGAAAGCTTTAAAAAAGACGGACGATCACTTAGAGGATCCATTATGTTAGTTGGTCCAATGTTGGCAAGATTTGGAAAAGGATACATTCCAAGACCAGGTGGTGATAAAATTGGACGAAGAAGGTTAGATACACACTTCCAAGGATTTGTTGATTTAGGAGCTAAATTCATTTACAATAAAGAAGAACGATTTTATGGCGTTGAAGCCGATAAATTAAAAGGGACAGACATGCTTCTTGATGAAGCATCTGTAACCGGGACAGCCAATATTTTAATGGCCGCTGTTATGGCAGAAGGAATCACGACCATCTATAATGCAGCTTGCGAGCCGTATATTCAACAGTTATGTAAAATGTTGAACTTAATGGGGGCAAAAATTACCGGAATAGGATCAAACTTATTGACGATTGAGGGAGTCGATTACCTTGGCGGATGTGAGCATACTGTTTTACCTGATATGATTGAAATTGGATCATGGATTGGTGTTGCAGCAATGACCAGATCAGAATTGACCATTAAAAATGTGAGTTGGAAAAACTTAGGTCAAATTCCGAATGTATTCAGAAAATTAGGAATCAAATTTGAAAAAAGAGGAGACGATATCTACATTCCAAAAAATGATGGATACGAAATTCAAAGTTATATAGATGGATCCTTCCTAACTGTGGCAGATGCTCCATGGCCGGGATTTACGCCGGATTTATTGAGTATCGTCTTGGTGATTGCTACACAAGCCAAAGGGTCGGTATTAATTCATCAAAAGATGTTTGAGAGTCGATTGTTTTTCGTAGATAAATTACTGGATATGGGTGCCAGAATTATTCTGTGTGATCCACATCGTGCAACAGTAATAGGTCATAATTTTGAGTATCAGATGAAAGCCACGCGTATGTCATCTCCTGATATTAGAGCTGGTATTTCATTACTGATTGCAGCCTTAGCCGCAAAAGGAACTAGCTACATAGATCATATCGAACAAATTGATCGGGGCTATGAAGACATAGAGGGGAAATTAAAAGCCTTAGGTGCCAAGATTGAAAGAATAAAAGAATAGATAAAGTACAATCATTAAATAGTGTCAAATTGACACTATTTTTTTGTTGGCAATATTTTTGAAATACAATAGACTTTTAAAAGAATTTTGAACTGATGAGTAAAAAGGAAGAATTGAAAAACGAAGAAAATAATATAGAGAATGAAGTTTCTCAAGTAGAAGAAAATCAAGGGATTAAGACTAGAGAAGAGCGCAATGAGCCTTCTTTAGAAGATCAACTTCAAGGAGAGAAAGATAAGTTTATTCGTTTGTTTGCAGAGTTTGAGAATTATAAAAAGCGAACAACCAAAGAACGAATTGACTTATTTAAAACTGCTAATCAAGAATTAATGTCATCATTACTGCCAGTTATAGATGATTTTGAGCGTGCCATGTCTCACATGGATGGGTCGGATGAAACCAAAGAATTGAGAGCTGGTGTAGATTTAATCTATCAGAAGTTTTTCAAGACCTTAGAACAAAAAGGACTTAGTCATATTGAAGTGAATAACGGCGATGCTTTTGATGCCGAAATCCATGAAGCAATAACTCAAATACCTTCACCATCAGAAGATTTGAAA
>Ga0213864_10000099_pt1 | contig 34991 bp, 40 predicted proteins | sample PICome_5_FD_160078 | JGI IMG/M metagenome (GOLD analysis project Ga0213864, IMG submission 160078) | Coastal seawater microbial communities near Pivers Island, North Carolina, United States - PICO247 | ecosystem: Environmental > Aquatic > Marine > Coastal | place: USA: North Carolina... | reverse complement strand
AATGTGTGCAAAATCACGGATGGTTTCAAACCCGATGGTGCGGACAAGTGCGATCTGAATTTAAATCTGTGCATCCAAGACGTGAATGTCGCGGGTCACCTGGTTGACTCTGGTGTTCAACTTACGTGTAATAACACAATGAATACGGGTTCGGGTGAGAAGGATTCCGAGGGGACAGAAAGCGAGGGCGCCGGGGGCACCGCCAAGAAAAGGGGGACTCTCATCTTAGGGGCGACAACCACGACGAGTAGCAGCATGTTAAGTTGTTGTCTCATCATCCTCATAGTCATCATGCTGATGAAGAGTGGTGGTCGTACCCCCAAGAGATAGCCTAGTCCCCCTTAAAGAATAAAATGCATATTTTAATGATAGATGGAATTCAGGTTTAACGTCCGCATCGCCGAATTGGTACACGAACTGAAAAAAGATGAGTATAAAGATGCCTTCTCGTCGATGTGTGACAAGGCCGACGCCCTCAAAGACGCCATCACTGGCGATGGTGCCGGTCTCACGCGAGGACTCCTCATCGACCGCCTCATGAGTGAGACCCTCGAGAAACTCCCAGGATTCGAACCGTGTCACAACGGTCAAGCCGACCTCCGCGCATTCGGGTCAGAGTACTCGTGGAAAACGCTCACGAACGGGGCGGGGGTGATCGCCCTGTCGTGGTCCAAAAATGGGGAGGGAGGGGAGCGCGCGTCGTCGTTCGAACGCGACGTCATCATATTGAATTTAGTGTCCGAGCGTTGGTACAAGAGAAATGTGGAACAGCCAATCATAGAGAGGGGGATTTACGTGTGCGACAAAGATTTCGCGAACGAGTGTGTGACGTTGGGGGAAAACAACAAGACCGATTCCCTCGTGAGTAAGGCTGATCTTTTAAAACTCCTCATGCATTCCCTCGACAACGGGTGGTTCGTTCCACTGGAAAAGAAAAACACATACGAATACGTCGGTATAGATGCGTGTTTAAAGTTAACTAGCGATTGTAATTCAAGAGATGCGGTTCATTGATTTATTCTGTGGCATTGGTGGGTTTCACCAAGCGCTCACCCAACGTGGACACCAGTGCGTATTCGCGTCCGACATCGACGAGGGGTGCCGGAGGGTGTACGAGAAGAATTACGGCATCCGTCCCGACGGTGACATTTCCCTCGTCGCCGCGAAGGATGTGCCCGCACACGACATATTGTGCGGCGGGTTCCCGTGTCAACCCTTCAGTAAGGCGGGGCAACAGAGGGGATTCGACGACGACAGAGGGAACCTCTTCTTCAAGATTTGTGAAATCGTCAAACACCACAAACCAAAATATCTACTGTTGGAAAACGTTCGAAATCTCGGGTCCCACGACGGTGGAAACACGTGGAGGGTGATTCGAGAAAACATTCGAACGCTCGGGTATCTCACCGCCGATGAGCCAATCATTCTCAACGCCCTCCATTTCGATGTCCCACAAAACAGAGAGAGGGTGATGATTCTGTGTAAACGCGAAGATTTGGGTCCACTCCCCGAATTCACACCCATGGAAAAGAACCCAAAAAACAGTCTTCGCACCCACGTGAGCGCGTTGATTGACGAGAGTGGGGTGCACGCGGAGACGCTCCCACCGAAGATGGTCGTCACGGAAAAGGTGTGGGACGCCTTCGTGCGCACACTCCGTAAAAAAGGGGTGGTCATCCCAAAGTTTCCCATATGGACCGATTGGTGGGACAACGCATTCGAGGAGACGGATCCGTTTTACGTGCGGTATAAAAATTGGATTGATAAGAATAGAAACTTTTACAAAGAACACGGGGACGTCCTCACCCCGTGGCTGGAGAAGGCGCGAGGGGAACCACTGTGGAAGGGGGCGGTGCGGAAATTCGAGTGGCAAGCCGGGGACGAGCGGGGCTTAGACGAGGTGCTTTGGACACCCCGATCGAGCGGCGTGAGATGCAAAAGGGTGGATTACGTGCCGACCCTCGTCGCGCTAAACACGTGTCCCATCTACGGACCCCTCCGCCGAAGGCTCACACCCAGAGAGTTGTTACGACTACAGAGTTTCCCGGATTCGTTTGAGTATGAAAAGAAATCAATCTTCAAACAAGTGGGGAACGCTGTAAACGTGCGAATGATTTTGTTTTGCGTAGATTATTTAATTTAATCCAACAGGTGCTTCACCCTCTCCCTGTTAGCCATGTGCAAAGCCTCGACGTCCTTCTTGTTTTGTCCAACGTACGGAACGGCGAACCCTTCGTCGCACATCCACTTGTTGACATTGGTCCAAACCCCGTCCTCGCTGACCCAGACCTCGCCCAAGACGCGACCAAACTTGCCCCGAGAGTCCGCCTCCGGGCAACGAATCTCAATCTCGATGTCATCCTTTTCGGACTCCACCGCCTTGAGGCACCACTGCTTGAGCATCTTCTTCGAGAGCAAACCGAACTTCTTCTCCTCCTTGTCCGACGTTCTCGATTCCGGGGTGTCGATGCCGAGGAGTCGCACGCGCTGGGACGTCGAGACGTCAAAACCCAAATCAATGGAGACGTCGATCGTGTCGCCGTCGACCACCTTCTCCAAAGCCTTGATGCGATATTTATAATTACACTCCGGTTGCTCGTACGTTGACATGGTAAAGAACGCTCAGATTTTTTTTTACACCCCCATCGGCACGCGATTGTTCATCATCGACGGTGGTGTGGTCGGGGGTTTTTTGTTTCCACCACTCATGAGGATGACGACGATGATGATAATCACACAGCAGCAACACATGCTACTACTCGTCACACCGGAGAAACCGAAAATCGCCGCCTTCTTTCGCTTGCTTGATTTTTCTTCCTCCGCCCTTTCTGCTTCCTCTACAGCCTTGTCGGAACTACTCTCGCCTCCGGTGTTCATGGTGTTATTGCACGTAAGGGAGACCCCGGAATCGACGAGGTGCCCCGCGATGTTGACGTCTTGAATGCACAAGTTCAAATTCAAATCACATTTGTCAGCCCCATCCGGTTTGAACCTATTGGACGTCACCTTACACACGTTATTTCTGCAATGCATTCGGTCGCCAAGTTGTTGCCTCACCGAACCACTCAACTGGTCTTCGGGGATGTCACCTATCAACTTTTTATGATCCACCTTGACACCCTCACACCCGGCGTATTCAGCCCAGTTTTCCTCTTTACATTTCCCCGTGAACGCGTTGTAACACGCACACCAATCGTCCCCCTTACCTTGGGGTGATTCACAAAACTTTGCCGCCAGGGCGTCGTGTTTGGTTTTCCCGAGGTTTTCGGGTGTGCACAGTTCGGATTTGATGGCGGGCAACCGGGTCTCGCAATATTTGGCAGCCTTTTGTTTCGCGCTCACCTGACTGACTTTTCGGGCCAGGTATTTGTAGCACGTCTCCCCGTTCGCGTTGATCACTTTATCGAGGTGGTTGAAATTTTCACAGTACCCTCTACCTCGGGCGTCCCAGTTCCTCGCGTTCGGTTTGAAATGTCCAACGAGCAATTGCTCGTAAAGGGAGCGTCCATCGGTGCCCGCAGATTTGGCGACGCCGTTTCGACTCAGGTGTCTCAGAGTCGCATCATTCAAGACACTGTCCGGGTGTATGCACATGAAACCGGAATGACCCCCCGTACTCTTCGCGTGGATTTGCCCCGCCGACGCGACGCATGGATTTCCCCGCGCGGAAGCTGTGTAGTGAAGTTTATTACCGCACGCCCTCGCGCAATAAATGCGCGTCCGGCACCCGCGGCACTTTTTGTGTCGACGCATCTCCTTGTCTGCGCCACAGTGCGAACCTTCATTATAGTTGCATGGGGTTGTCTTGTGTTCGTAATCCTCACCTCTGTACCATCCGGCTACGAAGGTTGGGTAAGCCATCTTCGCTCTACTTTGAACACACAAAAAAATTCCCCGTAAACGTGATCCTCTCCTCATCCCTGAGTTGTTCGCTCACTCTGTGCACCATGAAGGCGGGGAAAAACATCAGAGTGCCCTCCTTCACGTCCGGTGCAAATTCTCTCTCGAATGCCGGACACTTTTCCAATCCCGGTATTTTGAGGTCGGGTGCTGGGTTCAGAAAGATGAATTTACCATCCTTTTCTGGGTCGTACTGTGCGAAATACACGAAACCAAAGGCACACCCCGTGTCGTTGCCGTGGTGCCAGTGTGCTTCCTGGCTGTGACCTTTCCTGTACACGTTGAACCACACGTCGCGCACGCACTCGTCACACTCTTGTTTCCCACACCTGTACATGCTCGGCTGGAGTTCTTCGAGGCCGAGGTTTGAGAGGTATTCCCTGAAACACTTACACACGGTTTTTATGAGAGGCGTGTACCCGTGGTAGGCTTGGTGGCGTGGCATGTCTTCGCGGCCGTGGCCGTCTGGGGAACTCGTGAGACAGTTGGCGTTCCATTTCACGGATTCGAGGATTGGGTTTTCGTCGCTGTGAAAATATGCTTGAATCTCTTCGCGAATTTTCGAAACCTGTTCTTGAGTAAAAGGTTCGAAAATTCCAATTGGATATCCGTACACGTCCATTATTACTTACCTGATAAATTTCAAAACGGCATTTAACTCCTTCTGGGATAATTTCTTTTTCTTGGCCGCCTTCTTGACGCCGTTCTTCTTTTCGTAGCGTTCGTACTGGGTGTACCCGTAGACCGCCAGTGCGACGAGGAGAACAAGCAAAACCTGATTTCTTTTAATTTGCATGTTGTGATATATAGTTACTACACATTATAATTTGTTCTTACGTCTATGACTCGTGGACGTGTCGAGGCTATCAAGGGCGCGCATTGCATTTTCGTACATAGTGTTCAGGTAGGTCGTCACCGAGAGTGCCTCCTTGGTGGCGCGTCCGAGTTCACACTCCGTCTTCTTGAGTATGAACACCGGACACGAACGTATGAACTCCGTGGCGATGATGTCCCAGTTCGGTGCGTTGAGTATGATCGACATGCATCTGTCGTAGGCACCCTCGTCGATCGGGGTCATCACCTCCATGAGTTCCTCCCATATATCTTCCGCAACGAGGGTGAAATCTTTGAAAACGCGCTCTCTCTCCCCCTGGTCGAGGCTCTGCAACCACTCGAGATCCTCCGATAAAACATCCTGTCTGTGTCTGAGTTCGTCGACGCTGGCGTTCAGGTCTTTACGTTTCTTCTCCAAGTTCCTTATCTGTGCCTCCACGTAACCTATGGCGCAGTCGTCGAGGCACATCGTCGCCCCGTGCGTCGTCGTCTAAACGTTCAAAACTCGGATCACCTCCTCCACCGCGGGTGACCTCCGAATGTCCGAATCGTCCATGGACACCCTCTCGATGTACTTGAGATCTAACCCGTCCATTTTATCACACAATAGGGCCAGACCGTTGTCCGGGCCGAGATCGCTTTGGTTGAGGTCCCCGGTGACGATGAGTCGTGACCCCTCCCCGACGCGAGTGAGAAGCATTTGCATTTGGGACATCGACGCGTTTTGCATTTCGTCGGCGATGATGAAGGTGTTTCGAAAGGTTCGTCCGCGCATGTACGCCAAAGGCTCCACGACGAGGGACCGTTCGATCTGCGTGCGCGAGAGGCTCTGCTCAAAGTAGTCCATCATCGGTCGCACCCACGGTTCCATCTTCGCGTCTTTGTCCCCGGGAAGCCACCCCAGGCTGTCGCCCGCACTCACCAGGGGACGCGTGAGCACGACTCGACCCCTGAACGACGTCAGGAGATGGTCCAGGGCGACGCCACAGGCGAGCATGGTTTTCCCAGTGCCCGCCGGTCCGGTCGTGACTATTATCGGTTTTTCTGACTTAAGTGCGAGCATGTACCGACATTGTCCGGCGGTTTTTGGAAAGTCCATTTTCTCTCTTTAATGTAATAATGGAGTTCCACTTTATCGGTATCACTCCAACAAAAAGTGTTCTCTCAATGATCGATGGGTCGGGTAAGTCAAGGTACATGATATTTCGAAGCGGTGAATCTGCGAACAGCGCGGTCGAGTACATCGCCCGGTTCCGTGGCAAGTACGGACAGTGGCCGGTGTTCGACATGACGAACCCACGCGTGCGCATCCAACAGGACTTTAAAATAAAAAAGAGAGACCCGGAGTACGTGAAAAAGTTTATGCGCGTTTACGAACACTCGAGGGAGGAGATCGATTTGATGGCCCTCGAGACCGGGGCGTCTTTCTTTTGGGTGAACAAGTTTTTATGGTCAGCCCAGGAGAAAGATGCCCTCACGGCGATCAATTTTAGCGGTTCAGACATCGACGGTTTCAGTGATGCCGATATGTACAAGCAAAAATTAGAGTACAACTTAAAAATTAAGTAATCATTGTAATGTAAATGTGTGGCATCGTTTGTTTATTCGGGGAGAAGAGAAGTGTCCCCTCCGGTCTTCTCACCCACCGAGGTCCCGATGATTTTCGAAGCGAAACTCTGGGAAAATGTCAAATCGATTACTACCGCCTCGCCATCAACGATCTCTCCTCCGCGGGTATGCAACCGTTCAAAAAGTACAACTCCCTCTTCGCGTGCAACGGGGAGATTTACAACTACCGAGATTTCTTGAATGGGGACGAGAAGAGTTTGAGCGATTGCGAACCGGTGCACAAGTGGATGAAAACTTTCGGCCCACACACGACCATGACGCAGATGCGTGGGGACTACGCGTTCGTCTACACCGACGGCGAACACGTCATCGCCGGGAGGGACCGCATGGGCGTTCGACCGTTGTTTTACACCAAATACGCACCGGATTCCATCGCCTTCGCATCGGAGGCCAAGGCTCTGCGTTGGCTCGGGACGAAAATCGAAATCTTCCCCCCGGGTGCGTTCTACGACAGTCGCATCGATGGATTCGTGCACGTGTTTAAAAATTATTGGAAGGTGATGAATCTCCACTCGTCCTTCGTGAACTTGAAAAAATATCTCGAAGAGGCCGTCAAGATACGTCTGGCGCTGAGTGACCGAGCCACCGGGTTTCTTCTCTCCGGGGGGCTCGATTCCTCCCTCGTGTGTGCCATCGCACAGAAGGTTCGCTTTCCGAAGCAGATTCAAACCTTCTCCATCGGTCTGAAGGGTTCACCCGATCTCGAGGCTGCCCGGAAAGTCGCCAATCACATCGGAAGCCTGCACACGGAGGTTCATTTCACCGTGGAGGAGGGCATCGCCGCCATACCCGCCGTGATCGAGGCGATCGAGTCTTACGACTGCACCACGGTTCGCGCCTCTGTGCCCATGTACCTGCTGTGCAAATGGATCAAGGAGAACACGGATTGCCGGTACATCTTCTCCGGCGAGGGCTCGGATGAACTCTTGGGTGGCTACCTGTATTTCAAGAACGCCCCCTCCGTCGACGCGTTCTCTATGGAAAACACCCGGCGCCTGCGACTCATCCACCAATTCGATGGTTTGCGTGCCGACAGGTGCTGCGCCGCCCACGGGTTGGACCTCACCGTCCCTTTCTTGGACACCGAATTCATCGAAAAGGTGATGAACCTCGACCAAAAACTCAAGATGACCGACGTGGAAAAAGAGGTGTTGCGCAAGTCATTCGAGGGGTACCTTCCCGATGACATCCTTTGGCGCCAAAAAGATGCCTTCTCCGACGCCGTCGGCTCAGAGTGGGTGCAGGCGCTTCGAAAGATTGGTGACAAAATGGGTGACGAACACTTTCAAAACACCCAGGCCATCTGCGGTGGGAAAAACACGCCGCTCACCAAAGAGGAGGCTTTCTACCGCGAAGAGTTCTGGTACAAGTTTTGCTCGAAGAACGACCACCTCATCTCTGAAATTTGGAGACCGAAATGGACGACCATCAAAGATCCGTCCGCGCGATTACTTATAGAAAACAATCAATAATTATGTAAAAACAATGGCGAAGAACATCGTTCAAGAATTTAACCCGCGCGAGGAGAGCCACGTCATGTGGCTCAAGGGGGTCAACGAGGCCATGGCCAAAGCGACCGGGGGTGGGAAGGTCGACGTCGTCTCCGTGTGGGACGAAAACCCTATGGGCGTCAAACTCACACAGATCCAGGAGTTGGCCTACCAACACTTTCAGGTTGCGATGAAATATGCGAACGCCGTGCTCTCGTCGGACGCCTTCATCCCGTAGCCGCGAACGTTTTTTTCTCCGCAGACAGTAATGAATAAGACGATCTTCGCCCTCGTCGCCCTCGTCGTGTTGTATTTGCTGTTTTTCAGACGCGGGGAGGGGTACACCCCCCTTCGCGCCGCGTGGAGATACGCGCTCCAGGAGACGAGCCCGAATGCGGGTCGACGCGTGACCGACCCTTTCAACAAGTGCTCCCCGGAAGAGTGGCCTTGTAAATAAAGAATAGAGCCATTTTTATTACGAGACAGAGATGAATGCAACGCGCGCCTACGCACTTGAACAAATTTCCGAAATTCTCGGCCTTCCCCAGGATAACCCATCGGTCGTTAACCTGGAGAAATCCATACTGAATCACACGTACGATTCCATGAAATCGTCGGACGAGTGCAGTTTTGAAAACCAATGGTTTTTGAACAAGTATCGCTTAAAATTTTTATCCATTCGAAAAAACCTCTTGGAGTCCTCCCACCTAAAGAACGACGTGCTCGAGAAAAAACTCAAGGCGTCGGAGGTGGTGGAATTGAAACCGTGGGAACTGTGGAAGGATGGACCTTACGCGACGACGATGGAGAACCGAATCAGAAAAGACATGCGAAAAGAATTCTTGGCCAAAGAGGCGAAGGAGCAGATGGAGGGCTTTTTCCAGTGCAGACGGTGCAAATCGAAAAAGACCACCTATTACGAGATGCAAACGAGGAGTGCGGACGAACCGATGACGGTGTTTGTCAGTTGCCACAACTGTAGCGCATCGTGGAAGTGTTGAGCCAGCACAGAGAATCGGTGAGATCCCACGGTTGGTCACCCACGCTTAGAACGAAATTGTAACCCATGTCCCTCTTCACTTGTCCTTTTTCGTTCGGGTGACAAAACGCCAATCGATCCCACTTTATCTCCAAGTCTCGGAGGTTCTGCTTCGTGTACTCCACGTTATCTAACCAGTGTGGTCGAGCGGTGATGATGACGATGCGGTACCCAATCGCCTTCGCCCGGTGGGCCAGGGCGACGATCGGGCCGATGATCTCCCCGTTCGTCCTCATGAGGGTGTCATCGATGTCGAACATCACCGCGTCGTTTCTCTCTGGGATGCCCCTGTTGTACAAATCTTCCAGCGCCTCCAGAGCGAGTTCATCCAACTCCATTTATAAAGAGGTGAGATGATTATTTCCCATGCATCGACGTGCACACTCTTTGTCGATACTCGATTATAAAAAAAAGACATGGAAAGCGAAGAGATTACACTTTTCGACGAGCGTGACGGCGTGCCTGATGATCGTGGGTTGGGTCGTTTGGAGTGCCCGGTTTGCTACAAATCCACGCGAACACTCGTGACTTTCGATTGCCTCCATGACATGTGTTCCACGTGCACGCGACGCTGGACCCGAAACTCGTGTCCGATGTGCAGACGGAGCGTGCACACCGAGACGTTCTGCGATCGACGCTTCGACTCCCTCCAAGAGGAAAAGCGACGGTTCCAAAATCTCGGACGTGGGTACCAGGTGTGTCTTCGAACCGTCGTTTTTCGCTCAGAAAGTGGGGTTCACGTGCTAGTTAAAGAAAAAATTCGCTAACATGTATATGGCCCCGTATACCCCACCCATCGCACATTATTCGGAGATGGACGTGTCTGAATACACGGAACAGGAGATGTACGATTTTATAGGGAAAAACGGCCGTCGCTTCTACTGGCTTACTCGATTTTTGGGGCTCGACTATTTGTGGTACGATGAGAAGAGGAAGAAGATAGAGATTTGGGGCGCTCCTTTTACACACGAAAACCAACAGAGTGCACACGTGATAGATGCCGAACTGCGTCACTTCAAGGATGGACGGCAAGGCACTGCTGGAGTACCTCGTGAACCCACCGGAGACGAACTGGTATAGGCACGAACGCCTGCCGGTGTATCGCCACAAGGACTACGTCGACGCTCTCGAGCGCGAGTACCTTGAGAAGGGCCTCGAGTTCGAAAGATCCAAATTTGAATTTGATGACTTGGAGGAACCAATAACCGTTGAAAAACCACGTGTACGCAAGTTCCCAGATCCCAAGCACGTGCCCGTGACACTGACGGTGATGAAAAACAACAAAGTCAAGGTGACGTGTCACACCGCGTGGACCACCCTATGGGAGCGGTACTACGACAAGGGCAAGGCGCCGCCCCTCCGGGCGATCGTGCAGGCGTACAAGGCTGTCGGTTGCGACGATGACTTTTTGAAAAAAGTCATTAAGAGCCACGACGCCAAAGTCAGGGATTCCAAATTGTTCGCCAAGCACATTCAAAAAGTCTTCAAGATGGAAGAGAAAAAGAAAAAGGTGACTAAAAAGGCACCCGTCGTCGTGGAAGAAGACGAGGAGGAAATCGCTGCATCGGATGCCGAAGACGACGACGACGGCGGAGCCGACGACGGCGGAGCCGACGACGAAGGGTTCGATATGGAAGTCGACGACGACGAAGATGTAGAAGATGACACTGTACTATCAGATGTAGAATTGTAATACGTTCACTTTGAGACCGCGTTCAAAAACACAAAGAAATTGCCGCTCTTCAAGGCCAAGAGCGCCACGATAATGCACGGTCGAGTCCAAGAGGACTGGTTCTTCTTTTTCGGCCATGTTATATATTTTTTTGAATGTGGGACACACATTTAAAAAAGTAAACTCCTCCGCTGAGAATCGAACTCAGATGACCCGGTTAACAGCCGGGGATAATGACCTTTATATGACAGAGGACTGGTCCGGCCTATCCGATTCGAACGGATGACCCATGGAGGCCTGCATGTGATGACAACTACAATCCATTGCTCTTCCAACTGAGCTAAGGCCGGATGAGGGCTCCCGCCTGGAATTGAACCAGGGTTGACGGATTCAAAGTCCGCAGTGATAACCACTACACTACGAGAGCGACTATACTTTACACCCTGAAACAAATTCGACGGTTTTAACGCACACAAAAAAATCTCGCCTAATAGTAATGAACACAAAATTTGTGACGGCGGCACTCATTCTTCTGCTGTTGGTCGTCGTGTTTTTCCTCCCGGACACTCGACCGGTGACGACAAACACCGTGTGGAGTTATTGGCACTCCCCGGTCCCACCGGCGATCGTGCGGAGGTGTCGAGCGAACTGGCAAAGGGTTGGAAAGATACAGGACGTGCGGTTTCTCAATGCCTTCACCGTGCACAAGTGGGTTCCGCTTTCCACACTGGCCTACTTTTCTCGCAGCGCCTCGTGGCAGGCGCACAAGAGTGATCTCATAAGGTTTTACCTCTTGAAACACTACGGTGGCACGTGGGTCGATGCCTCCGTGTTCTTCACCGCCCCCGTGGATTGGCTCCCAGAGCGAGGTGTGTTCTGCTACAAGGCGGACCGGTTCAGCGTCCAGGGACTCACGTGCCTCGAAAATTTCATGATCAAGGCACCCAAGGGGCACCCGTTCATCGAACGGTGGATGGACCAAACCATCAACGAGTTCTTGGATAAAAATTACAAGGAGAACAATAAAAAATTCAGAGACATCATCGGTAAAAACGGAGACTACTTGGTGCCCTACGTCGCCTCGATGAAACTCACCCTCCCGGGAGACCTCGTGACGAAGAGTGCCGAGGAGGGTCCTTACCGAGACACCGTCCGCGTCGGTTGGGACAACGCCAACGAACTGTGCAAATCGATCGAATACGCGAAGACAAAGATTGTCAAACTGTGGAACAAGCCTCGGTCGGTGTGCTCACCGAACGTCGTGCCCTTGCATCCGGTGTTCAAAGACCACTCCCCAGCGGGGGTGTACGACAGGTTCAAGACGAAATTCGACGAGTACGGCAACGGAGAGACGGGTCCGACGGACATGGTCTACGCGATAGCGATGCCCGACCGACTGGCTTACATCAAAGGTAAACTCTCGGAATTGGGGACCAAGTACAAACTTTTCAACGCCATCAAACCGGACGATCTCACGAAGGAAGATTACGAACGCATGTCCGAGACATTCAACCCGAAAAATAAGATGCTTCACAAGCGCATGACCAAACTCCCGGTGTGTTTGTCCTTCTTCATGTGTTATTACGACGCGTACGTGAACGGCTACGACACCATTCTCGTTTTAGAGGATGACATTAAATTCAACGTCTCAATCGATCGGATTAAACAAGCGATTGAAGAATTCAAAAAAATCGACGCCGAGGTCTTGTTCTTGGGTTACTGCTGGGCCAACTGCGACAAGAATTACACCCAAGTCACCGAAAACTTGCACAGAGCACCGAGAGATGTGCAACTCTTGTGCAACCACGCCCTCGTGATGAAGAATTCGTTCATTCGAAAATACATGGAGCGCGACCACCCGACGTTTTGGAACAACAGAAACGACCACACGCTCTCGAATTTCCTGAGAGACCACGACGTGTTCAAGTGCGTGCCACCGAAGGCGTTCATCAACCAAAACAGGGCGGAGATGGGGAGCAATAACGAGAATTACGATCTCGGTGGCAAGGCGTGTAACCTCGAGAAAAAAAACTAAGTCTATCTTAGATGTTCGCGAGCGTCAAGGTGGGCCTCTTGCTCATCATCCTTCTCGCGGTGTTTCTGTTCACGAGACGCGGGAGGCAGTTGCGATTCAAAACGTTCCTTCTCACGTTACCGAAAAGCGTGGAGAGACAGCGCCGGTTCTTCGACGCCCATCACAGGAGGATTCCGGTCGAGGTGGTCTACGGCCCGAACACGAGCACCGTGGAATCGGCGAGGGAATACGAAGACCAGGTGGACACGAAACATTTCAAGAAAGCCCTCGAGATGCACTACGCACCCTCCGTGCGTCGCCCGGACATCACATATTTCAACCTGGGTGCGATAGGCGCTATGTTTGGCCACATGGACATTTGGGAAAAGGCACACAAAGACGGAATCAAATACGCTTTGGTGTTCGAAGACAACACCCTCCCGTCGGAAGAAATTTATGGGGAGGTGCAATCCGTCATCGAAGAATTGGAGGATGGCTTCGAGATGGTGTTCTTTCATTGCATCGCGAGATACGTTGATGACAAAAAACACGGAACCCTGGAAAAAGTGAAATGGATCTCGAGCATGAAATGCTACCTCGTGCACGTGCCAAACTTTAGGAAATACATCAAGTACTTTTTCCCCATGAATAATCACGTGGACAACAAAATGGAAGATCTCATCGCCAAGGGCGCGAGGGTGTTCTACAAAGACATGCGCCACTGTTTGAAAATCGATCGGTCGAGAGGGTCCACCATCGGACACTCCGAACACGACAACAAAGATTTTTTCAGCCGTCAATACCCACACGTATCAAGTGACGCACTCGTCAACGGGTACTAATTATTATTATTTTGTCAGCATAACATAAATATGAAACCGATTTACATCGGGGGCATCGTTTTCGTTATGGTGATTTTAATCATCGCCGTGATATCTTTTCGGAGCGACGACGACACGATCGTTCAGGAAGGGGATGAGGTCACGCAACAAGAACCTGTGACCCAACAAGAAAAGGTTCAGGACATGATGCAGCAGGCGAACACTGGGGGTGTCGGCGCCGCAGGTGCGGAGGTGGAAGAAGAAGAAGAAGAAGAAGACGAAGAACCCCCGGCCGAGGAACCCCCGGCCGCGAAGGAGGAAATTCCAGAAGACGAACCCGACCTCGACCCGAAGAACGTCAAAGGTTTGGTCGGACACTACACCGCCGACAGTTTCGACGAACGCGCGAACGTGTGGAAGGACGTGAGTGGTAACGACAATCACGCCGATGAAATTAAGGGTGAACCCGAGGTTGTGGAAGAGGGTGGGATAAAGTTTTTGCTCGGTGGGGCCTCGAGCGGTGTTCGCTTTCCCACCTCCGTTCTCACCAACGGTCGACGATACACCATGATCGCCGTGACCAAAGTTAATTCCAAGATGGGCGGCGGACGCGTTTTCGACGGTTACGGCAACGGTGCAAACTACTTGTCTGGGTATCACTGGAGTTGGCCGCATGGTCAGAGGGCGACCAACCAACCCGCAGGTTTCGGGGGTGCCCACAGAACGGGAAGTTGGTGGATTGCACACAACGATCAAAAAATCACCGACGAAAATGTCGATAACTGGATACTCACTACTGACCAGAAACACTCCTTCAGATTGAACGGCATCCAGAGATCCGGTCTGATTCGCCCAGTCGCGGTCGCCCCGAACCAAATGACCATCAATTACGGTGATTACACCAAAGAAGAGGGTCCGTGGTGGCAAAGACAAAATCCGGAGTGGAGCGCCGCGGAGATTTTGTTTTTCAACAAGGAATTAGATCTCGAAACGACGCGTAAGATTGAAACCCACTTGATGAAAAAATACAAAATCAGAAGAGAGATGCGACCGAGAGTCAACGTGTTGAACTCTTGGAACCTCGAAAAGGGTCAAGTGAACCAAACCATCGATGATTGCACGGGTGGCTCTTCGTGCGCCGAGCAGTTCCAGGCCCTCGATCGATTGGGTGTGGATTGCGGAGAAGAGGGAACCATCTCTCGGGTCAATCTTCACAGACATGGGAGAAACATGGAAGAGACAGGAGGGAACGGTCGAATCTGGTACGAGTCCACGTGCATCAACGGCTTGAATCCGGGTCGCACAGAGAAAAAGACCACATACGTGAACATTAAGGATGAAAGCACCACGGCGAGCAAGTACAAAAAGTTTGACATCAAGTGCAGAGAAGGGGGCATCTCTGGATTCAAGTGGGACAAGAGCAACGACGGTTCCAGAATGCGAATGCAATACACGTGCTCGAACACACCCGTCAACGATCAATCGTGCAGAAAAATCAAGGCGATGCGTTACGGACTCGAGGTGGCCGAAAATTATAAATCGACGAGAAACAACGAGAGAAAGCCGGACCTCGGACCACTCACGGCCTTGGACACGCAAGCCCTCGACTGTGGTAACGGCCAAGTGTTGACGGCCATGGAATACGGAGAAGAGGAAGACGGTTCGGTCAGATACAGCGGTACGTGTTGCAACATCCGAGACGAATAAAAATGTTTGGGTATTGTAGTAACAGATGAATCCATTAGTCATAGGTGGGGGTGTGTTTTTGTTAATCATCCTCATCGTTGTGGCCGTGATGTTCTCGTCTGGTGGTGGAGAGGCGGCGGCACCCTCCCCCCAGGCTGAAGAACCGAAGACGACTGAAGAAAAAGTCGAAGCGTCCGCGGTGAGTGCGCTCCCTCAACCACCAGGGGGTGAAGAGGAGAAACCCGAACAAGAGGATGATGACAAAGAAGCGCAACCAACCGAAGAAGAGAAGCAAGACGAAGCCGCGGCGGAGGTGGCCACGGAGGAGGTTTCCGAAGATGCGCCGGACATCGATCCCATGAAGATTCCGAGCCTCGTCGGGTATTTCACCGCGGACAGTTTCGACGAGCGCGCGAACGTGTGGAAAGATAAGAGTGGTAACGACAATCACGCCGACGAAGTGAAGGGTGAACCCGAGGTTGTCGACGAAGACGGCATCAAATGGGTGAGAGGGGGGAAGGACGCCGGTGTGCGTTTCCCGACCACGTGCATGTCCCGCGGTAAAAAATTCACCCTCGTCCACGTGGCTCGCTACGACGGGCAACTCGGTGGTCGCATTTTCGACGGCGTCGACTGCGCGGCGAATTTCTTATCTGGTTACCACTGGGCGTGGTGGGGGGGCACCTCAAGGGCCCAGGCCTATGGGGGTTCTCACAGATCTGGGACGGGATGGATCGCGCACCCATACATTATCCCGGACGAACAGAAAGACAACTTTAACGTGACCGTCGAGTGGAAACACAAGGCGAGGTACAACGGCATCCAACGCAGTGGCAAAACCAACGGACGAGCCATGCTCCCGACGCAGATGAGCATCAACTGGGGGTGTGCCACCACTTCACCCAATCATCAACAGACGGATTGGGCCGTGGCGGAGGTTTTATTCTTCAACAAGGAATTAGACTTGGAGACTGCGAAAAAATTGGAGACGTATTTATTCAAAAAGTACAAACTGAAAAAACCCGTCCGCGCGGGTGTCGTTCCGTGGAACTATTACAAACTCGAAACGGGTGCGTGGTACGCCCCGTACGGTGACTGCGCCGAACCCGGGTGTGCCGATCAGTACCGTTTGTGGGATAAGATGGGTGGTGGGTGTGGAGATGAAGGTTCAATCAATCGAACACACATGCACAGACACTGGCGTAATCACGAAAAGGGGTCGAATGGAGCGTTTTGGTTTTGGAATTCGTGCATCACGGGCGTCGATAACAGTGGTGGGGTCGAAAAGAAGACGAAATACGTCAACATCACCGACAACGCCCCGACGTCTGAGAAATTGAAAGTTCTCACAGATATGAATTGCCGTGAAACGGGAATCAACTCGTACGAGTACGACCTTTCGAGTGATAAGTCGCGCATGCGTCTCAAGTACAAGTGTTCTGGCACACCCATCGCCGAAGATTCGTGCCGGGAGATTCAAGCCGCGCGTCACGGTTTAGAGATTCACGGCGCATGGAAGAACACCCTCAACAACGAGCGTCTCCCGCAAAAAGGGCCCATGAGTGCCATGGAGACTCAAGATTTGAACTGCGGCGCCGGACAGGTACTCACGAAGGTGGAGTACGGGGAAGACGAAAACGGGGGTGTGCGTTTGAAAGGCCGTTGCTGCAGCCTCGAAGATTTGTAAAAAAGCGAAACATTTTACTAACCGTTCAATCAATCACGGTTTGTAAAATGAATTAATAGTTTAAACATCCTCCAACGAGCAACACTTGCCTCTGAGTTGGGCGCCACCCTTTTCGTTCTTTTCGAGTTTCATCTTGGTCAACACCTGTCCCGAGTCACACGCGAGATCTTGGTAGTGCATGGCTGAAAACAAACCGTCGTTCGTCAGGCGGTCTGGGTTGTTGTCGTGTCTGTGCAGCACGGCTACCTTGTCCACGCAAGAGTCTTCGTTGATGGTGCCGTTGCACGAGTGATGCACCCGCACCTTGCTGCCATCCTTGGATGCCTCGAATTTGTACGCGGCAATGGCGGATTCACGGCACGTAATCTTATCGATGAGTTCCTTATACTTGGCGAACCAATCACCACTCGCGTCGACGTAAGGGGACTTGCGTTCGGAAGCGACACCCTCGATGCCACCCTGAACACATTTACCCTCGAACTGGAAATTCTTGTTCCCATACTTTGTCGTGCTCCCACCGTGTGAATGGAGACGCGTCGAGCCGATGACACCCTCATCCCCGCAATCCATGCCGATGCCATCTAAATCACTGAGCACACCCATGTCCGTGGGTCGATTCTTGTAGAAAGACGGGGTCCACACCTCCGAACGAATGTCTTTTCTGATTTTGTATTTTTTGTGCAAATACGCCTCCACTTTTTTGATTTCCTCGAGGGTGAGTTCACGGTCGTAAAAAATCATCTCGGCGATGGCCCAATCGGAAGATTCCGGGCCGAGACCCCCTTCGGAGGTGTTTCGAATGATGTACGAAGAGAGTTTGTCGTTGAATTTGTTATCCACCAAACAATTGTCACTCGCGGAATACTTTTGGGACGCACCCTTGAAACCGGCGTGTTCGAAAATCTCAATCTCCATCCCTATCGGTACGGAGACGGAGGAAACGTCGTCGTTTCGCATCCCAATGTTATCCATGTCGTAAGATCCACTATGACGACCGATGCTTCTACCCCCGTACCCGCAGTGTTTGAAAAGCCTAACCTCACTGTCCGCTCGCTTTTCACCGTGGGTGAATTGTCCAAAGTTGATTGATAATCTACTCGGGGTCACGGCGCGATTATTCGTCAGACCCGAGCGACGGAGGCCGTTCTTGCGATACACATTCTTCATGTCCGTGGAGAGCACCCATTTATCGTCTTCTTCGGACTGTGGATGCGTGATCCAAGCGGAGCCGTCTCTGTGCGCGACGCCACCGGGCTGCCCGTTCCAGAAACCACTCAAAAAGTTACTATCGATGCCATCGAAGATTCTGCCCTTGCTTTCGCCGTTGTACTTGGCGACGTGAAACATGGTGTATTTTCTACCTCGCGTGAGAACAGCCTGTGGCAAACGCATCCCAACTTTTTTCCCACCGAACACGAATTTGACACCGTCGTCCTCGTCGACGTCGGGCTCTCCCTTGACCTCGGTGATGTGGTTGTTTTTGCCGCTCTTGTCCTTCCACGTGTTCCCTTTGTTATCCCAACTGTCCGCGTCGTACCAACCGACGAGCCCACTGACGTCTTCCGCACCCTCGACCGACGGCGTCTCCTCTGATACCTCTTCCTTCACGACCTCCTTCTCTTCTGGAACAGGTTCCTCCGCCTCGGCCTCGGTCTCTGCGAGAATTTTCATCTCCTGTGATTCCTCTATCGCCGTGGGTGGCTCGGTGTCTTCCGCTGGTGCCGGCGCTGGGGCCGCTTCGGCACTACCACCCTTATTCATGAACACCGCGATACCAATCAAGATGATCAGTAACATAAAAATGCCGCCTCCGATGAGGACGACACTCATGATATTATAATGTTAGATTATTTATTTTTTACAACATGTGTAATCGTATCTATATTTACGGTTTCTGCGGCCTCCTCTCTGTAATTTAAATCTGGTCATCACGTCGTTTCCACAGTTGGGGTGGTGTCGGTCCAAGTAAATACTCCGGTGATTACCATGTGTTTGCAAAGGTGTGCTCTTTGCGTAACATTTTCCTGAGTGCTTCTTATCGCTGCACCCGTACACGTACATGAAACGTCCTCTACCGTTTCGAATCAATCGGAAATCGCGGATGGGGTGGGCACCGCACTCGACGTTGTGTCGATCGAGGTAAATTGCTCTCCAAGACTCTTTGTTCCACCCGGTGTTTTTTGCGATTCTTCCCTTGGCGTCCCAGTCCTTCTGACACACGTACTCATACGCGATTTGGTTACCTCTCGGTCTGTAGAGGTGGAATGATCGAAGCGCACCCGTCTCGCAATCGATCTGGTGGCGGTCCAAATAAATCGTGTTCCCCCCACCCCAATCGTTCGCGGGTGTCCACTTTTGGAAATGCGCAGTCTCCCCCGGGTGACCGCCTCTATCCGTTCTGTTGTAAAACTGCCAGCCGTTGTAGGCAAAGTGACCCCAGATGCCTTTTTGTCGCTTGGGAATGCAGTATCGCGCGGCGCTGTTGTAAGAGAACCCGATGCAATCGCCGTGTTTTTTACACTCGTCCCCACACTGCTTCACGCCGACGTTCGGGATACCTCGAATGTCCCCACCCGGGCGATCGCCCTCGCCTTCGACGTAGTACCCCGGGACTTGTTTGTAGTAAAACTGGTACCCATTCCGGTGGTGTCCCATAGAAAGGGGGTTGCGGCAGTGCGTGGTGCCGTTCGAGCCTTTCAGCCAGCAGTGCCTGTGTGGATGCCACGAGATGCCGATGCAGTTATTCGTCGCATCGCACATGCTTTTGCACTTTTCGAGATCGGGACCCTTGGTGTATTTGAGATCGCCACACACTCTGTCCCCGTCGGTGACACGAAAATAGTTCGTGTTGGGTTGCGTGTATTTTTCCCTGAGTCGCCGCCGAGCGATCAAAATAAAAAATAATACGAGAAGGAACACCGTCGCCTTCATATTACAATACTGCTAGAAAAAATTACAAAATCGCCGGGTGACTCGCACGTTCGGCTGGTGTTCTCAGGACTTGGGTCCACCCGAGGAACATCATGGCGGCGAAAAGAGAGTCCTCGAGGTCGCGCGTCGCGACGAAGGCGACCAGAAGGAGGGTGAAAACCTTGACGAAACGGTTCTTGGAGATGCGCGTCATCACCTTCGGGGGATCGGTGATGCCCTTGCTTCCGTAGAAGGAGTGCAACATCAACAGAATGCCAAACACGTATGGACTGTTAATGATTTGCTGTGCGCGCGCCGAATAGTTGTTTCCCCTGTGCAGCGCCAGACCAGCGATGGCGAGGAGGATCATAAAAATTGGTAGGATCGGATAGCGCGAAAAGAAACCAATCTCATCCGGCATATCTTCTTCGTCGTCTGGCATGGGTTCCTTCGAACCGACGAGTCCCGAGTCGCCTTCTTCGACAATCACCTCGCCTTCCTCCTCGTCAATAATCTCCTCGTCAATAATCTCCTCGCCCTCCTTCATCATCGTCGTCGGTTGGCTGTTTGGGATTACGCTCTGTTCTGGGTTTGAACTACTCATGATTATATTACACGGATATTTTTTTCATAATACACGACACCCGTGGATGTCTTGCAGAAATTGTGTTTCGACTTGCACGCGTTGAAAGATTCCACCGCCATGCGTTTGGCCAAAACGGTGTCATACAGGCACGGCTCTGCGCCCATGCACGCGGGATCGAACGGCACGGTCACGGTGGCGATGTCGTACGAGTGAAGCACGTCGATAATTCTCTGGAAGGGTGTATTCTTCGTCACTACGACGACGGCTTTGCCCTCGATGGCGAACGCGTTTTGTACGTCGAAGAGATAGTCCTCGTGTGAATCTGCGGTTATGACCACGTCTACGAACGGACTGACCATCCCGATGCGTCGCGCCAACTCGTCCGAGAGAACCTCCACGAAGAAGACCGCGCGCGAGGTGGATGCGGAGGCGTGTGCGCATTTTATCTTTTGCACGTGTTCCCAAACGACGGTGTTGAAACCGAACCCGACGTCTCTCTCGATGGATGAGAGGAGACCGACGATGTTCACATCCGTTTTCGACGCGATGTCTGCGGCGTAAGATTGCGTGCATTGATCGCCGATGCAGTACAACTTATCGAGTTCTTTGAGTCGGGGCTCGGCGTAGGTCATGTCGAAAAGGTCGGGTGAGGTGCACAATATGGAGCCACCGTCGTAACGCAGAGAGTTGAACGGTATTTCTTCTTTGAAATTGTGATTCAACCCTCGCCACCCCTCGAAAAAACCAAACACTTTGTTCCCGCCTCGGCTTTCCTTGAGTGTGATTTCAGAGATGGCGACGTTGACACCAGGACATATGCGACCGGGGGTGATGATACCGACGTTCATCTTATATTAATCAACATTCGGTTTCAATCTTTATCTCGTGACACTATAAGATGAAACGTGGGCATCAAATATCTGTCCTCTTGTTTTTACTTGCGAGTCTGTGGCTCGCCGAGATAGAATTCGACCCATCGCGCGCGAGGTTGGAGAGGGACGGATTCGAGGTCATCCGTCCCGGGGAGGTGTTGAAGCGATTACCTCCAGGATACGAGTTCTTAGATTACAAGTACACGATCGAGGGGTGCACCCTCTCCACGTTTCACCGAGACGTCACGAGTTCAAAGCACGTGTTCAAGACCAAACACCCCGTCTACACGTACATCATGTATGACTATTCGGACGCCCCACTCGTCGTGTGTCCTGGTTCGCACAAGAGCGCGCCGTTTCTGTGGTCACCCCCGGAAAAAGTAAATTCGCCGTGGGTGCTCTTCGATTGCGACCTGGTTCACGCCGGGGCACTCAACCCATACCACAAACCGAGACGGGCGGTGCAATACAAAATCGCACACAAAGACGACCACGCGAGACTGAAACACCTCGTGGGCATTAACACTAAAAAAGTTGGCAAGTGCGACGAGACGAATTTCTTCACGGATTTCGCCTTGCGAAAGTTGAGCCTTTTGTTTTCGTTCCCGATCAATCACATCTTCACCGGACACCTCCAAAACAGAAAGAGCAGCGCCCTGTGCCGACTCATTGGGGAGGAGCGTTGTTTTTATAACAAGTAGCCATGTCCCTCGCCAAGCGATCGACTTTGTCGTTCATCGCGTGCCCGCGCTTTTTATCGTGCGCCTTGACCCACCGCCACTCCACACCGGGGGTTTTCTCTCGCAGGGCGTCGATGCGCTCCCAGCAGTCTCTGTTTTTCACCTCCCCACCGGAGGCTGTCTTCCACCCATTCTTTTTCCACCCGTGGATCCACTTGGTGATTCCATTTTTGACGTAGGCGCTGTCCGTCCAAATCGTCACGTCACAAATCGAACGCTTTAAGCACTCTTCCAGCGCGCGCTGAACCGCGAAGAGTTCCATCCTGTTGTTCGTCGTCGCCGGATCCCCCCCCTTCTCCTCGAAAACACCAGACAGGGCGCACGCCCAACCCCCAGGCCCTGGGTTCCCGAGACAACTCCCATCGGTGTACACGTCCACCATGTTTCTTGGGAATACATAGGCTAAAATTTTTATGTCAGAGTATAGTAATCAATAAGGATGGATCGAAGGCTTATGTTATTCATCATTGTAGTCGTACTCGGTGCGATCATCACCGCCTTCTTCATGATGGGCTCAGACGAAGGAGGTGCCACTGGCGCGGTCGCCGACGAAGCCGTCGCCGAAGACACGGAAGAACAGCAACAAATGACCATTCAAGAAGACCCGAAGCAAGAATCTGAAGAAAAAGAACAGGAAGAGGTTCCGGACACCGAGGCGGTTGTCGAGAAGCCCGTCGACGAGAAGGCTCCACAGACCGACCCGGGAAGCATGCAAGGACTCGTGGGTTGGTACGACGGCGCGTCCTGGGACGCCAAGGAGAACCAATGGAAGGATAAGAGTGGTAAGAATAACCACGTCACCGAGGTTCGAGGGGAAATCGAAATGGACAGTGATGAGTCTTCCAACAACCAAAAGTTCATCTTCGGAAGCACCCAGGCTGGTTTGCGATTCCCCCAGGCCGCCATGAGCACCGGTAGGCGCTACACCCTGGTCCACGTCGCCAAGTACGCGGGCTCCACCAGGGACCGCATCTTCCAAGGCACGAACAACGCCTTCGTCTCCGGTTTCAAGTCTGGAAAGACGGGCACGGCCCACAGAGCCGGTTCTGGATACATCGCGCACTGGGACGACGAGGGCGCCGAACGATTCATCGTCCACGTCGACCAAAAGCACTTGTTGCGCAAGGACGGCCTTCGCCGTTCCGGTCTCACCAATTTCAGCGCTCTCATTCCATCTCAGTTGACCATCAACTACGGCCAAGCCGACGACGAGAACTCTGACTGGGCCGCCGCGGAGGTGCTCATTTTCAACCGCGAGTTGTCCACGGATGAGATTCGCAAGTTGGAAAACTACTTGATGCGCAAGTACAAAATCATGAAGAAAGTTCGCGCCGGTGTCCACATGCTCAACCGATGGAAGAATGGAAACAATTTCGATTCCATCGACGCCCTCGGCACCGACTGTGGCGACGAAGGGATGTTGTATTACAACCGCTTGGCACTCATCGCCGATGGGCAAAAGCGCAGGTTCGACAGCGCGTGCATCCAAGGCTTGGAGGGGGGTGTCACCCAAAAGCGCACCTCCTACGTCTCCAAGGACGGGAAGTGGTTCGACGGCATGGAACAGATGCCGATCGATTGCGGCGACAAGGCTATCTCTGGTTTCCGATTCGAAGAATCCAACGACAAGACCAAGGTTCGCATGAACTACTCGTGCCACAATCACGGTCTCAACATGGCGTCGTGCACCGAACAGAGCGTCATGACCGCCGGAGATGGCACGCAAAACCGCGATCTCAACGAATCCCTGGACATGGCGGCCACCAACTGTGGTGTTAACAAGGCGATGACCTCCCTCAGATTAGAGAAGGGTGACGACGGGCGCCTCAACATGAAATACAAGTGCTGCAACCTCGAAGACATGTAATCAATCAAATCATTCATTCATTAAATATTAACATGTTCATTCAAACATCTTAATATTTACTTACAATTACAAAGGGGTGACGACGGGGGAACCCGGGACGTTACGGAATGCCGGCGTGGGGTTGTAGTTTTTGTTTCCACCCCGCGTGTTGGTGAACACCGCACCCTTCGCGCTTTCAAAGATGCGCCTCTTTTTCGCATCGAGGTAGTTCGTGGCTCTGTTTCTCGCTTGATTCTTGAGGTTGTTCACCTTTCGCAACGCTTGCTTCTTGAGATTTTTCGCGGCGCTCTTCGCCTCTCGCTGTGCCTTTTTCGCCGCAGCCTTGCCCATGCTCTTGGCGATGAGGAGGGGCAGCATGTATAGTAGAATATTAGATTTTTTATTCCAACATGATTAAAGTTCGGCGGCAACACACATTAGGGTACTTGAAGAAATATCTTAATGTATGAAATGAATGTAAATATGTTTAATGTACTTTCTTAGTTGGAGAACGCGAGGCCACCCATACCGGATTGGATGCGGAGGACGTTGTAGTTCGTCGCAAACATGTGCATAGTTTCAGACGTGTCAGCGCGCTTCATCGTGACAGACACTTGCGCGTTGTCAATGCGAGAGAAGTTGCAAGTACCCGTCGGTTGGTGGGATTCCGGCTCAAGCGCGAAGGAGTACGAGTAGATACCCGGGTACGGCGTACCGGTGTGGTGGTTGTACGGTTGCACTTGGTTGAAGTACTTGCCGGCTTGTTCCTTGAAACGATCTTGACCGTTGAGGACCAACTTGAAGGTGGAGAGCGGACCAACGGCACCATCGGTCGGGGCAACACCATCTTCAACCCATCGGAGGGAGCCACCGTCCGGACCAGCCGTGAGGAGCGGGGCACCGGTACCGGCGGTGATCGGCACGTAGCAGTTGGCACCGAGGTCGGTGACGTCGCAGTTGAGGATAACGTCAGTGGCACCGACGTTGGAGGAGAAGTTCCACATGTTGGAGCCCGTGGAGCCGCCGTTGTTGAAGCACCAGACCAATTCCTTGACCGGGTGGTTGTACGACAAACGGATTTGCTTAGTTCCATTGGAGGTGACAGTGTCAGAGCCAGTGTGTTGAACTTGTTCAATGAGGTATTCGTGGCCCTTTTGGGAGAAGCGTCGGCGCTCTTCCGTGTCAAGGTAGATGTAGTTACCCCACACCTTGAACGTACTAGTGTTGAAGTACGTGGCGAATTCGTCAGTAAGATCAAAGTCAAGACGAACTTCGTGGTATTGGAGGGCAATCAACGGCAACGCCAAACCCGGGTTGCGGTTGAAGAAGAAGATGAGCGGCAAGTACACCGTGCCCTTACCCGTAGTCATCTTACCCCAGTTCGCCTTCTTGGCTTCAGAGAGGTACAATTCAGAGTAGAGGCGGAACCACTTTTGGTAGGTCTTGTCAATACGTTGGCCACCGATGGAAAGTTCCACATCCTTGATCGCACGCTCGGCGACCCAGCATTGGGAGTCACCGTTCGTGGTCGCAACCAAAGTAGACTTGGCAGACAACTCAACGTACATGTCGGCGATCAAATCACCGTTGCGAGCAACCGTGACGGACAAGCGACCGGAGTTCGCCGGGGTACCGTTGACGGTTTGTTCAATGTTTTCCATAGCGAAGTTCGTGTGACGCTTGTACACGGCTTGGAAGAAAGTAACTTTCGGGTTACCGGTAAGGAAAGTATCTTGGGCACCATAGGCGACAAGTTGCATCAAACCACCAGCCATAGTTATAGATTGTTGGTACTATAGGATCAGAAAATAATTTCACGTGTTCACCTCCTGGGGAACGCGCGCACCCCTCCGCGGTGAAATCTGATTTTTTGATTTCTCAGGCAAACGTAGAAACAATGGCTCACGTGGAAAATAAGGCGTTACCAGTCGAGGAAGTGGAGGACGACGACGATTACGAAGATGACGACGAGTTGGAGGAGGGGGAGATCGTCGTCAGCGACATCGACGAGGAAGACGAGGAGGGTTTCGACGAAGATGAGGCTGGCCTGGGTGACATCGCGGACATCGCGGCCTCCCTCCTCGCCACCCCAGACGGCGACACCGTGGCATCAGCCTTGGTGGGCATCCGAGAACAACTCGAGACGCAGAATCGAATTCTCATCAAGATCTTCTCCGCACTCAAGGATTAAAAAAATCTCCATAAAGAATTAGGCCACGTTATACCTAAGAAATCATGACTCACTACATCACGAAAGAATCAGAGCAAAATCGTGGCGAGGCTGAATTGTATTCATGGATGAACCAAATTCAGTCTCTCGACGAAGGCCGTGTGAAGGAGTGCACCGGGCGCCTCGAAAACCTATGGGGCCTCACGACGTCTAGGTGCAACCCATCCGATGTCGCCCGCCTGGGATATTGGCCTGGACAATTTTTCAGTCAGGAGGACATGAACAGCGACGGGTACCCGTCGCAAATCTCCCTGAGTGCGGTGCACACCCAATGCACGAGGCACATGAACTATTTGCGTCTCCTGGGGGCGAGGGTGAAAAATTTAGATTTGGCCTCCTGGAAAGATGAGACGAGCGATTTCGAATTGGGTGAACGAATCTGTCGCCTGATCGTGCAAGTCGGGGCGGCGTTCAAAAACGTGCGCACGCACTACATCGCGCAAGAACGCATATTGCACCCGAGAGATGTCCCTGAGCCGTACAATTTCGATCCGGAGTATTTCGACACGTCTTCGATGCCCCTGGACGACGCGCGCATCAAGGAGATGAGCCCCTTCCAACGGGCGATCGTCAAGGCGCTCGACGAGTTGTTCAACAGAGGGTACAGACGGTACAAGGGGAACTGCATGACCCAACGCAAGAGCGAAGGGCACTACACTCGCGCGTGGAAACCGGTTTGTACGATTAAACAGTTCGTCTACGAGTTGGGTCAAAAAGAAAACAATTTCGAGGTGTGGAAGGACCTCACGTCCAAGGGGAACGGGTTCCACGACGTCATCAGACACTTGGAAAATTGCATCGATTTCCAATTCCCCGAGATTGAAAAGAATCGCCACATGTGGAGTTTCACCAACGGTGTCTTCATCGGCAAGGAGTGGTCACCGAAGGAGGGGAAATACGTATGCAATTTCTACCCCTACGATTCCAAGGAGTTCGCGGCGCTCGACCCCACCCTCGTGAGTTCTAAATATTTCGACCAACCCTTCGAGACCGCTCATTTATATTGCAACGACTGGTACGACATTCCGACCCCATACTTTCAATCCATCCTCACCTATCAAAATTTCGAGGAGGACGTGTGCCGGTGGACGTACGCCATGGGCGGCAGACTCACCTTTGACACGGGTGATCTCGATGCGTGGCAAGTCATTGGATTTTTCAAGGGCGTGGCGCGTTCGGGTAAATCAACTCTTATTACAAAAGTGTTTAAGAAATTTTACGAGGGGGAAGACGTCAAGACTCTTTCGAACAACATCGAAACAAAATTTGGGCTCTCCTCGATCGTGGATGGATTTATGTTTGTTGCACCCGAAATCAAGTCCGATTTGAAACTTGAGCAGGCCGAGTTCCAGTCGTTAGTTTCCGGCGAAGACGTCTCGATCGCGGTGAAGCACGAGAAGGCGAAGAGTTTGGAGTGGCGCACCCCGGGGGTGTTGGGTGGAAACGAGGTCCCGTTCCAGGGCAAGGATAACTCTGGGAGTATCCTTCGACGCATATTAGCGTGGAATTTCGCCAAGCAGGTGCGAGACGCGGACCCACACTTGGACGCTAAATTAGCCCAGGAATTGCCAGCCATTCTTTACAAGTGTGTGCGGGGATACTTAGAACACGCGAACATGTACAGCGACAAAGATATTTGGAATGTCGTGCCACAATATTTCAAAAAGATTCAACAAGACATCGCGAAGAATGTGAACTTTTTGGTCAACTTCATGGCATGTCCCGACGTGCGATACGGCAAAGACTGTTTCATCGCACAGAAGGAGTTCGTGGGACGGTTCACCGAACACTGCCAGAGAAACAACTTGTGCGCCAAACCGAAATTCAACGACGACGTCTATGTGGGGCCGTTCTCCTCGCGAGACGTGGAGGTCAAGGACGTGGGTGAACTCGAACCGGAGATGCGGGCGAATGTGGAGCGTCTGCACGGCATGGCCTTCAAGGGGCGGGTCATCGTCGGTCTCACGGTGGATGATGAAAATATAATGTGATGTAATTAATAGTATATGAATGAATCCTCCAAGTTCGTTGCAAAAATTTTTGCGTGATTCGGGCGTGAATGTGGTGCGTTCAAATTCAAACGGCACCACCACACCCAAGCGCGCGATGGATCCCTTCGTGACGCCCCCCGCGTCGCCGCGTCGGGTGTTGCGTTCCACACCGGCGACGTCGCCCCTCGTGATGCGGAAGAGGGCGCTCTCCCTCTCCCCGAAATCGGCTACCGTGCGTCGGGTCGTCCCGCGTCTCGCGTTGACACCGTCACCGGTGAGATCCAAGCCCAAAGCCAAGGTGGCGTCTCCGCCGCGACCAAAGGTGAGTGCGCGAAAACTCTCCTTCGAACCTCTTCGCTTCGTGATGGCGACCGCCGTGAGCCGAGATAAGAGGGTGAACAAGCCGGAGTTGGACGTCGCGAGACTCCTCAAGAGGAAGCCACACGCCAGGCGCGAACCCCTCGTCGTCTCTGGGAAGCACTACAAGATCGAGACGACTCTCATCAACGGCCGAGATCGTCAAAACAAAATCGTCTTCACTCGAGCGCAGAGTGGAAAGACCACGGGTCACGCGTCGCGGGCGAAGACCGTGGAATACGTGTACAGAGTCATCGCACCCAACGGTGTGCAGGCGAAAGGGTCGCTCTACGTGTACTCGAGCGGAAACCTTCGGATCAGCGGGGCGGTGCCCGTGAACGACGTCTCGGTGTTTCCCGCGATTCACAGGTATCTCGTCTACACGTACACGGGGAGACAACGCTTCTTGTACGCCCCCCTCAAATTTTCAAACGTCACCGGTCAATTCAGAGGTAATTTTGTGCTCAACGCGGGTGCGTTCCAAAGATTTCTTCGCGCGAGGAAAATCCAATTCAGACACGAACCCGAATTACAGCAGTACTTTTTCCTCGTCGAACACCACGGGCACTCCTTCATGATTCGAAAAACTGGGCTGGTCCAACTCTTCAAGGCGGAGAATCCGAATCAGTTGAGAAACAAATACAACGCGACCAAGGCACTGTTGTTGTCGGCGCATCAAGTGGGCATGCTCGTCGCCCCGACTGGGTATACGGAAAAATTCCACTCCCCGGAACCGGTGAAGAAGCGCGCGCTCCCGGTCGTCTCCACGCCCACTGTGACTCGTTCGACGAACGGCACCGTGTGCATCAACGGCAAGGCGTGTAACAAGTTTAAAAAAGCGGAGTTATTGGCGTACGCACAGAAACTGAACGTGGCCATGCCGAAGCACATCTTGAAACCGAACATCGTCAAAAAGATTGGCAACTTGACCTCACCGGCGCCGGTTCGCAACAAGAACACGCTGCAAAACATTCGCGCGGAACTCTTCGAAAAGTACTACGACCAGAGACTCCTCAAGAACGCCGCGAAACTGAAGATTTACAAAAAGCGCTTGGACGAGGACACGCGAAAAATCAAAGCGCTCCTGAATAAAATCCCGGTCAGACACCGAACGCAAACGGGTGAGGTGAAGAAGACGGTGCGAGACGTGATTTTCAAGGAGGTCGCCGCGGACACCAAGGGGTACGTGGAATTGTCACTCGAGATCGAACGTGTGTTAAAGGAAGAAATGACACCTTAATATAAAGATATGCTTCGCAAAAACCTCTTGGAAATCATCCGAGCCTTCCGACGGCGGGATGGTAATCACGCGACCGCTGGAATAAACATCGACGAGAAGGAGGAGGAGGTGCATCTCGCGGCGGCGAAGGAACACATGGTGGACGCCCTCATAGACACCGCGGCGGCGTTCATCAGGTGGGGGAGGGACACAAAGGCGCAAGGATTTTCAAATGTCGAGAGGGATTACATGTACGGCCGCCTCCCCGACGATTTCGACGAGATGTCCGACGCCGAGCAAAAACAGTGGCTCGACGACAATCGAGAGGTAAACGACCACGGGCTCATCTTACACGTTCTAAATAATTACGAAAACATAGATTTCAAGAGGTACCGATTACAAATATTTTACATCCTAAACACCCTCGCGATATGCGAACGGTGGTTCTGATTTATACGGTTCCGCGATTCGCTTCAACAAGAGGGTGTGCGAACTCCAATCGTATTCTGGATACTCCTCCTTAATACGATTCGACAAAGAGAGGGCTGGCCCGAGGAAAGACTTTTGTTCCCGTCGCGACCGTTCATACAACACGTGGAGTTGCTCGGTGAGGTGCTTGAGGCGCACCGCCCGTTTGTGGGAGAGCGTCGACCTCGGCCCCTGTTTTTCCACCGTGAGTAGATAGACGATCAACAGTAATATTACAAACTTGAGCATTTACAATAGTTCGAGAAGATTATTAATCTTCCACACCATGTTGTAGAATTCTTCCAAGTACTGAATCTTCGAAGGGTCGACGATTTCCAACTCGATCTGGTACGACACGGGCTCTTCGCAATCCATGTCCTTGATCCCGGTCACCTGGGTCATGTCGATGCGCAGATTTTTACGAACGAAACTGTGCCTCGCCTTGACCAACTTTCGGTCCATCTCGTACTGCCCAGTCGCCGGGGTCTCGGTGCTCACGGAAAAACGAACGTCCACCGGACTCTCCGGTTGGATGAAATCTTCTTGACATGTTCGGACTTTTTGCACCATAGTCTGCGCCCCGGTCGTGGCGTCGACGGTGATTCGAATCGAGTTCGCGTCGTTGTAGTAGGAATCGCTCTGTGTGACGTAGGTGCTCTCCCACTGGTCGTACTGTCGAAGGCCGGCGAGCACGCGCTCCCACCGCTCGCGACCGACGTCGGTGTCGAAAAAGTTGCCGTTGTACCTCCCGAGTCGCAACTCCATCTCCACGTGGGGGGTTTGCATGTGTTGCTCCACGAGGGGGAAACACTTATCTACGATGGGTTGGACATCCATGGTTTTCGTTTCAATTAAAATAGCGCGTCTAATCTTTAAGTTGTCGCCGTTAGGCACCTCTCGCAGAGGGACGGGGACCACGAGCGCGACGCGGTGACGTCGCACCGCGTGCACTTACCCATGGTGCAGTACCCACCCACCTCTTTGGTCACCCCGAGACTCAGAATGACCGCTCGCATCACGGAAGACGTCGTCGACACCCGTTGATAGTTCGTGCCTATGGGGAGGATCGAACTTTGAGCGTATCCTTGGATCCACCCCTCGTCGTTCGGTTTCGTGAAGATCACGTAGGAACAATCGTCTATCATGTTGAGCAAGTCGCGCGTCTTGACGCAAAAAGAAAAGTGCTTCATGTCTGCTTCTCTGGGACGTAGATGAGGAAGTAGTGTCCTGCCGGGGAGGGCGGTCCGCCTTCGAGTGGATCTGTGTGCTCGTCGTTGACCAGATACCACCGTTTGTGCCACACGCACGAGACGTAGTGCCCATCGAATTGCACACCCGAATGGAGGGCACTCGCCACGAGCCTATATTTAACGCTCCCAATTTGCAATCTATCAATCAGAGAGACGACAGATTTTTTATCGAAACTAATCATCAACATCGGGGGCATCTCCGAAAAGACCGTTCGTGTGGTGGCGACGTGATGCGTCTTCCCCTCGTCGTCGACGAACCCTTCGAGGGTGTGCCACGCCGTGCTGTCTTCGAGCATCTGTTCCAAACTCGCCTTGGGTTTGGTGGTGAGCAGGTGGACGCTGAAGACCTCTTCGGTGGAATTTTTACCCCCGGGCCAAATGGTCTCCTGCGTCTTCTTCCCATAGAAGAGTTTTTTGAGCGCAGGCTCGGCCCTCTCCAAGATGTCGATCACACAGAGGATGGCCTCCTGCACGTCGTGTTGTTCCTCGTCGACGAACCGAGGGAAATGCTTTTGAAACTCCCGGAGGAGGGGGGTGGCATCCAAAACGGAGGTCTCACCGGTGCGCCAGTACGTTCGCAATAAATCGCAATACGCTCGACTGAACGCACACGATCCACTGTGCGGCTTGTCGTTTAAACAGTTGGAGAGCGCGGGCACGTGGAAAAGACATTGCAGGGCGGTGTTGAAATAGCAATTGTTTTGGGGGTTGGCGAAGCCACGCGTCATACATTACATTCGAAACAAGTCTCTAAATTCTTCCATCTGGATGTTTTCCCTTATATTCCTGAGCGTCGCGTAAAAGGTGCGTCGGTTGTTGGGATACGTCTTATCGAGCCGGCGTTTGATCGCGCGCCATGCCTCCGCTTCGGGCACGTACTCGCACTCGACGATAGCGCCCTCCTCGAAATAGTCCTCCTCTTGCAAGGTTTCCGATTCGTAGACCAACTGTCCTTTGTCTTGGACGTAAAGCCTCCACACACCCTTGCGCACACAGTCCCTCTGCAGAGCGAAATCTACGGTGTTCTTACGCTGCGGCTTCCACTTGAACATCGTCTCGTGGGTGCCTATGCGCATCGGCTCGTTGACGGGCGTGAAAACGAGGCCGTCGACGTCCTCTTGCACGGACGGGAGGTAGTCGTCGATGAAGGCATCCATGTCCTCCACCACGTGAAACGTCTTTAGCCGCAATTTGAACATGTCAAATTTCATGACGATCATTCTCTTAAGCAAATTTTCAATCTTCTCGAGACGATCTAAGAAAAACAGTTGACCGACGGGTGCTCCGTCGACGAAGAGGGCGTCGTAGACTAACATCGTCCCACCGTACACCTCGCCGTCGAGGATGGTCCCTTTGTACGCCGTCGGTGGAAGCGTCAGAGGCACCACACGCATCTCGAGGGCGCGATTCACCAACACCGCCCGGCGCGCCTTCTCCACCTCCACGCACCCAAGCATGTGCCTCTCCCCGTCGGTCTTCTCACACACCACGTATGGATCTCGCTTGAGGAGGGGGAAATGCCTTCGCTCTATGGAAACAGGTTGTGGTCCAGGGAAGCGACCTTTGTTTGTGCCCCACGCACTCTGTATGAACGAGGTGACGACGCCGTGCAGGCGCCCGCCCGGGTCGACGCGGAGGGACATGGTCGCGTCAACTTGTGCGGACCCCGGCTGCGTTTAAAATATTTGAAATGCACTCGTGCGCGTAGGTGCACGTGAGTTTGGCCTTCGTATACGCGACTATTTTCACGCCATCACTTTTTAATTTTTCAAACATCTTCGGGTGAATCTTATCGATGCGCTTCTTGACGTTCTTAATATTCATCATGAAACACCTCGCCGTCGTCGAGTTCACGGCGTAAAGGCTGTCGCCCACTTTCTTCCCGACGTTGACATCGGTGTCGAAATGGAGTCCCATCTGGTCGACCGGTTCGTCCACACCCTCCCTGACTTTAGATTTGAACATGTCCCAATCGATTCCATCCTTGACCGCGGGGAACACCAACACCCCGGTGCCCTCGTGTTTTTCGAACAATTGCACGATGCTGTTTTCGTCCACATGAATTCCAAAATCGATGAAGAAAATGCGCTCCGCCTGTCCCTTCTTTAGGACGTGCTGAACCGTCTCCGCCTTATCGAAAGGGCAGTCGTTGCAAAAAATAATCTCGTTGTGAAATCCGCGAATCATGCACTGGATGTTCATCTTGAGAATCGTGTGCATGGTCTTGACGTGACATGCTTTGGTGCGGGTGACGACGATGGTGGCGAACTTCATTCTTCGTTAATTTAATTACAAGGCAAAACCTTAAGTCGGTCGTCCAAACAACCGGTGAACGGGAGATTGCCCACGTGCCCGAGAGACGTGCGCACATCGGCGTGAATCTTCCCCCCGATCTGCTGCCATCGGCGACAGAAGGCGTAATCTTCGGAGAGATACCTCTTGTTACCCGGATCGATCATGCAATCGAAACAGGCGTGGTAATCGTCAAAATCGCGGTTTTGGTGATCGTTCTTGCACCAAAGATCGGGATAGGCATCCTCCAACTTTTTGAAGACCTCGCGCTTGATCATCATGAAACCCGTGGGACCGTCCAAGATCTCAATAAATCCATCGACAACTTGCCGCTGTTGCGCCCCGAAATTAATCACGAGGGAGGAGGAGAGCATGGCCATCGGTCGGTCGTCGCCCTCCTCGATCGCCTTTTTGGCCTGGTCCCACATCACCACCTTTTTCGGGTAGCACGCACAACTGATGTCGTGCCCGGATTCGACGAGACGGACCACCGCTTCGGGGTCAAAGTCAATGTCCGCGTCGATGAAGAGAAAGAGATCGGCGTCAGTCTTTTGCATGAATCTCCCCACGGCGACGTTTCGTGCGCGATGCACCAAAGATTCGTTCTCCGTCGTGTCGACGTAGAGTTGTATGTTTTTGCGCATCAAGAGGAGTTGGAGTTTAATCACGGAGATCATATATTTTTCAAGACACAAGCCCCCGTAGCATGGCGTCGAGAGGAAAACTTTCACCATTTCTGTTAAATATTCATTACACGTTAATTTCTAAGTATTGATTCTACTTTGTTGAGGGTGGGCACCGATATCTCGCACACCTTGGCCACCTGACTTTTCGTGAACCCGCGCTTTTTTAGGACACTGTAGATGCCCGCAGCGGCGACCGCGACCGGGGTCTTCGACATGAGTTGAACGCAATCCTGAATCTCTCGAACGTACTTTTGCGCCTCCTGCCTGTCCTCGACCGAACACTCCATGCCATTCATGAGGCGATGGACGAGGTCGGCCGGTCGCGTGATGTAACTCTTCTGCTGCGCCTTCCCACACAGGGTCTCCTTGAACAGTTGGGTCGTGCGACTGATGTCTTTGGTGCTAATCTGAAACATGTCCGCAATCTCCTTCGCCGACCGAGGGTATTTGTTCAGACGACACGCGAACAAAACGCAATTCGCCTTGATCCCGGTGCGCACCGACCCACGCGTGAGTTTGAGTTCATTGAATTTTTTATACATCGTCTTCGAGTCGTGACGAATGTTTTCCGGAAGGCCCGGACACGCCTCGTCGATTTCTCGGTAGGCGTGAAATAACGAACGATCGCGGTGATTACTCATCGACAGGTGAAAATTAATCCTCGCCATGCGCCGAGTCTTGTACGTCGATCCCCTCCCGGTGGCGATAATGCAACTCTTCCCCCACGAGTGCGAAAACAAATCGGAGGGCGCGGTCGGGTTTCCACACCTCG
>Ga0213864_10000098_pt1 | contig 35377 bp, 30 predicted proteins | sample PICome_5_FD_160078 | JGI IMG/M metagenome (GOLD analysis project Ga0213864, IMG submission 160078) | Coastal seawater microbial communities near Pivers Island, North Carolina, United States - PICO247 | ecosystem: Environmental > Aquatic > Marine > Coastal | place: USA: North Carolina... | reverse complement strand
AATGATCTTGCCATACTATTATTTCTTTCTACGTTCTATAATATATTTATTACTCGCTTTTGTCTTAGATCTAGTCTTGTATCCTTTCGCTGGAATACCGTTTCTTGATCTTGGATGACCTCCAGAAGATCTTCCTTCACCACCACCCATTGGGTGATCAACAGGGTTCATACGAACAGCATTTGTTCTAGGTCTTCTACCTAACCATCTGCTTCTACCTGCCTTACCAGATACGATTAACTGATGATCTGAATTCGATACTACACCGATAGTCGCCATACAAGTCAATAAAATCATCCGAGTTTCACCAGAAGGTAATTTTACAGTTGCATACTTCCCTTCTTTTGCCATTAACTGAGCAAAAGAACCAGCAGAACGAGCCATAACAGCTCCTTGTCCTGGATGTAATTCGATACAAGAAATTGTAGTTCCTAATGGAATGTTTGCCAATGGCATTGCATTTCCGATTTCTGGAGCTACTGTTTCACCAGACTCAATAGTTTGCCCAACTTTTAATCCGTTTTGAGCAATCACATATCTCTTCTCACCATCAGTATACTCTACCAACGCGATAAACGCTGTACGGTTTGGATCGTACTCGATAGTTTGTACTGTTGCAGGAACACCTTGCTTATCTCTTTTAAAATCGATAATACGGTATCTTTTCTTATGACCACCACCAATATTTCGTGTAGTCATTCGACCCTGATTGTTTCGACCTCCAGATCTCTTTTTCGGAGCTAATAAAGATTTCTCCGGCTTATCAGTAGTAATGGTGTCGAACCCATTTACAACTCTAAAACGCTGACCTGGTGTTATTGGTTTTAATTTTCTAACTGACATTTTACGTCTTATTATAAATTACTATAAAAATCAATGCTGTCTCCTTCAGATAACTGAACGATTGCTTTTTTGTAACCACTGATTGATGCAGACACAATACCGTTTTTAGTATACTTCGTCTTTCTCTTCATCGGATAATTCATAGTTTTTACACTATCAATTGTTACTCCATATGCAGTTTCAACAGCATTTTTAATTTCTAACTTGTTTGCTCTTTTATCTACCACAAAAGCATAACGATTAAACTTTTCGCTATCTGTGTTCGCTTTTTCCGTAATAATTGGTTTTATCAAGATGCTCATAATCTTATTTATTAAAATTAGAATTAATACCATCTAAAGAGCTCTCGGTAATTACCACTTTATTCGCATTCAATACATTGTAAGTATTTAATTGAGACGCGTTAATTACTTTCGAATTCTTTAAATTTCTTGATGATAAATACACATTCTCATTTGATTCTGGAAAAACGAATAAAGACTTTTGAGTATCTAAGCCTAAGGCTTTTAATACATCAACAAAATTCTTTGTTTTTGCATTTTCAAATGTGAAATCTTCTAATACAACTAAATTGTTCTCGCTAGCTTGTTTGCTTAAAGCAGATTTACGAGCCAATCTTTTTAAGTTTTTATTTAATTTGAACGAATAACTTCTTGGTCTTGGACCAAAAATTCTTCCTCCACCTCTAAATACAGGTGACTTGATTGAACCAGCTCTCGCTGTTCCAGTTCCCTTTTGCTTTTTAATTTTTCTAGTTGATCCAGCAATCTCACCTCTCTCTTTCGACTTGTGTGTACCTTGTCTTTGATTGGCTAAGTATTGCTTCACATCTAAATAAATAGCATGCTCATTTGGTTCAACACCAAAAATATCAGCAGAAAGTTCAACTTTTCTACCTGTATCTTTACCTTGAATATCTAAAACTGCTACTTTCATTACTTCTCAATGGTTATGTAAGAGTTTTTGTGACCTGGAACTGCTCCTTTAACAACAAGCAAATTCTTTTCTGGTACAACTTTTAAAACTCTTAAGTTTTGAACCTTAACTTTTTCACCACCCATTCTACCTGCCATGCGCATTCCTTTGAATACTCTTGCAGGATAAGATGCAGCACCAATAGAACCAGGTGCTCTTAAACGGTTGTGCTGTCCATGAGTAGCTTGACCTACACCGGCGAACCCGTGACGTTTTACTACCCCTTGAAATCCCTTTCCTTTAGAAATCCCCGATACATCTACAAACTCTCCTTCTTTAAAAAGTTCAACTGTAATCGAGTCTCCTAAATTGTACTCTTCTTCAAATCCTTGGAATTCAACAACCTTCTTTTTAGCAGTGGTGCCAGCTTTCTTAAAGTGGCCATCTAACGCTTTGTTAGAATTTTTTGCTTTTTTGTCATCGAAACCAAGCTGTAACGCATTGTAGCCGTCAACCTCACTGGTTCTGACTTGGGTTACAACGCAAGGACCTGCTTGAATAACGGTACATGGAATATTCTTTCCATTTTCGTCATATAAGCTGGTCATACCGATCTTTTTTCCTATTAACCCAGACATTTTTAATTAATTATTAATTTCTATTTAAAAAAACAGCGTCAAAAACAATTTCAACGCTGATTTTGTTTTTTCCGTTTTTCCCAAGCCAACGCTAGGGACATGTTTATTATTGATTTCGAATAAATTCGAAATTCGTTACTTATACTTTGATCTCTACCTCAACTCCACTAGGTAACTCTAACTTCATCAAAGCATCAATAGTTTTTGATGAAGAGCTATAGATATCTAGTAACCTTTTATAGGCTGCTAATTGAAATTGCTCTCTCGACTTCTTGTTAACGTGTGGAGAACGCAATACTGTAAAGATTTTCTTATGTGTTGGTAAAGGGATTGGTCCGTTTACAACAGCACCAGTACTTTTTACCGTTTTTACAATTTTCTCAGCAGACTTATCCACTAAATTGTAATCGTAAGACTTTAATTTTATTCTAATTTTTTGACTCATCGTATTCGTTTTAGTAGATTATCCTTTTGCTGCTGCTATTACTTCCTCAGAAATATTTGATGGAGTTTCTGCGTAGTGAGAAAATTCCATAGTAGAAGTTGCTCTACCAGAAGATAATGTTCTCAACGAAGTCACATATCCAAACATTTCAGATAACGGTACTAACGCTTTTACTACTTTAGAACCTGCTCTATCACTCATGTCGTTTACTTGACCACGTCTTCTGTTCAAGTCACCAACGATATCACCCATGTTTTCTTCTGGAGTTAATACCTCTAATTTCATGATAGGCTCCATGATTACAGCTCTCGCTTGTTTCGCCGCAGCTTTGTATCCTAATTTCGCAGCTAATTCGAAAGATAACTGATCAGAATCCACAGGGTGGAAAGATCCATCCTTCAAAGTAATCTTCATCGAATCCATTTCGTAACCTGCTAACGGACCATTCTTCATTGCTTCTTTGAATCCTTTTTCAACAGAAGGAATAAATTCTTTAGGAACGTTACCACCTTTAATGATAGATTCGAACTGTAAACCTTGAGTGCCTTCTTCAGCCGGTTCCATGGTAAATACAATATCAGCAAACTTACCACGCCCACCAGACTGCTTTTTGTAAACCTCTCTGTGATCCGCAGTAGCAGTTAATGCCTCTTTGTACTCTACTTGCGGTTGACCTTGATTTACATCAACTTTAAATTCACGCTTCAAACGGTCAACGATAATATCTAAGTGAAGCTCACCCATTCCAGAAATAATAGTCTGTCCTGAAGCTTCATCTGTTCTAACTGTAAATGTTGGATCTTCTTCAGCTAATTTTCCTAAAGCCATACCTAACTTATCAACGTCAGCTTTTGTTTTAGGCTCAACTGCGATACCAATTACTGGATCTGGGAAGTCCATTGATTCCAATACGATTGGTGATTTTTCGTCAGACAACGTATCACCAGTCTTGATGTCTTTAAATCCAACTGCCGCGCCAATATCACCTGCTTCGATAAAATCGATAGCATTCTGCTTGTTAGAGTGCATTTGGTAGATACGAGAAATACGCTCTTTCTTACCAGAACGGTTGTTCATCACGTATGAACCAGCGTCTAAACGACCAGAATATGCTCTAAAGAATGCCAAACGACCTACGAAAGGATCCGTAGCAATCTTAAATGCTAATGCAGAGAAAGGCTCCTTAGCATCTGGCTTACGAGAAATCTCTTCACCGGTATTTGGATCAGTACCTACGATTGCATCCTTATCTACCGGAGAAGGTAAATAACGACAAACAGCATCTAATAAGAACTGAACACCTTTATTTTTAAATGCAGAACCACAAACCATAGGAATAATAGACATATCCATAACCGCAGCTCTTAATGCCGCGTGGATTTCGTCTTCTGTGATCGAATCTTCATCTTCCATGAACTTCTCTAATAAGTCCTCATCGTAAGCAGCAACCTCTTCGATCAATAAAGCTCTGAATTCAGCAGCTTCTGCTTTTAACTCTTCTGGAATATCGATTACATCAAATGTAGACCCTTGTGTCTCATCATGCCATACGATAGCTCTATTTTTTACTAAGTCAACAATTCCTTTGAAATCTGCTTCCTCACCGATTGGTAATACAATTGGAACAGCGTTCGATCCTAACATTTCTTTCACCTGCGTACACACGTTTAAGAAATCAGATCCTTGACGGTCCATTTTGTTCACAAACCCCATTCTTGGAACCTTGTAGTTATCTGCTAACCTCCAGTTTGTTTCTGATTGTGGCTCAACACCATCAACGGCAGAAAACAAGAATACTAAACCGTCTAAAACACGTAAAGAACGGTTTACCTCAACTGTAAAGTCAACGTGACCCGGAGTATCAATAATATTGAAATGGTAACCTTTTGCATCTGCAGTTGGTTTACCATTTTCTGATGGGAAGTTCCATGTACAAGTGGTCGCAGCAGAAGTAATGGTAATACCTCTTTCTTGCTCCTGCTCCATCCAGTCCATTGTCGCGGCACCATCATGCACCTCTCCAATTTTATGAGAAACTCCAGTATAATATAATATACGCTCGGTAGTAGTGGTTTTTCCAGCATCGATATGCGCTGCAATACCAATATTTCTAGTGTATTTTAAATCTCTAGCCATTTTCTTAGAATCTAAAGTGTGAAAAAGCTTTATTCGCTTCCGCCATTTTGTGTGTATCAACTCTCTTTTTAACTGCTGCACCCTCTTCTTTAGCAGCTGCTAAAATTTCTGCAGCTAATCTTTGAGCCATTGACTTTTCATTTCTTTTTCTAGAATATGAAATTAACCACTTAATAGCCATAGACACTTTTCTGTCTGGTCTGATTGGCATAGGGATTTGGAATGTTGCACCACCAACACGTCTTGAACGAACCTCAACGTGTGGCATCACATTCGATAATGCATCTTTCCAAAGTTCTAATGCTGACTTTTCTTCGTCAGTATTCTTTTGATCTACGATTTCTAAAGCGTCATAAAAAACTTTAAATGCAACGGTTTTTTTACCATCCCACATCAAGTTGTTTACAAAACGGGTTACTAACTGATCGTTAAATACTGGATCTGGTAGTAATACTCTCTTTTTTGCTCTTCTTTTCCTCATGTCTTTAACATTAAAAAATTACTTCTTAGGACGCTTTGCACCATATTTTGATCTTCGCTGAGTTCTTCCCTGAACTCCAGCAGTATCGAGCGCTCCTCGCACTACATGGTATTTAACACCTGGTAAATCTTTTACTCTTCCACCTCTAACTAATACTATCGAGTGCTCTTGTAAATTGTGACCTTCACCTGGGATGTATGCGTTTATCTCATTTCCGTTAGTCAACCTTACCCTTGCAACTTTACGCATTGCAGAGTTAGGTTTTTTTGGAGTAGTTGTATAAACACGAGTACAAACACCACGTCTTTGAGGACAAGATGACAAAGCAGCCGATTTACTCTTCTTAGTTATTTTGGTTCTTCCTTTACGAACTAATTGTTGTATAGTTGGCATACTATTTAATTACTGTTTTCGTTTTTTATAATTAATTACCCTATTTTTAAGGGTCTGCAAATGTACAACTAATTTCGAATTAATCAAACTAGCTAATATTATTTTTTAAGGTTATATTTTAACTTAACCGAAAAGTCTAATTTAGAGCTACCTTTTAGTTATTATCAGATTTCCGCAAAATGACCTCTCAAAAGAAGTGTTTCTTAATTTTTACCCTCCTTTTTTTCACGGTAAACATATCGTCGCAAGAATACTCCTTGGACATCATTCTCACTCCGTCCATTGAGTTAAAATCAATTTCATACCAAAAACATTTTTTGGATTCTTCTTCAGTCAAAAATGAAATCAGAAAATTTTCAAACAAGCTGCAAGAAATTGGCTTTTTCTCGAATCGATTAGAAAAAATCGTTCGGATTGATCAAAAATTTGAAGCTCACATCAATCTAGGAGAACGAATTGAACAGGTTATCATTACCATAACCAAGAATCAACAGGAATATCTAAAGAACATCAGCAAAGGCAATCCATCAAAAATTGAACTACGCCCTGAGGAATTGAAAAGCTTTCTCACTTCAATCTCAGCCGAATTAGAATCAAAAGGACAATCGTTTTCTAAAGTACAGCTATCCAATATCCAAATACATCAAAAAAATCTTATTGCTGACTTGGTTCTGAACATCCAAAAGAAAAGGGTAATCAACGACATCATTGTTAAGGGTTATGATGATTTTCCAAACAAATTTCTGAAAAATCATTTTACGAAAATTGGAGCGACGACATATTCGAAAGAACAATTGAATCTGATTTCACAAAAAACGAAATCATTGAATTTTGTGAAGGAGACAAAATCACCAGAAGTACTTTTCAAAAAAGATTCAACTGAAATCTATTTATATATCGCACCCAAAAGCAATAACAGCGTTGACGCGAATATAAATTTCAATAGAGATAACGGAGGTGGAGTAATATTTAACGGATTGGTTGATTTACAACTTGAAAATATTTTTCAAAAAGGAAATCGCTATGCATTATTCTGGAACGCTGTGGGGAACGTTCGGCAGGAATTAAAATTTTATGCTTCTATACCATATATATATACCTCTAAAATAACGCCGGAAATTTCATTTCGTCTTTTTAAGCAAGACTCAACCTTTATCAATACAACATTCAATGTCGCACTGAATTATCCAATCAGCGCAGATTTGATACTAGGATTGGATTATACATCCGAGTCTTCAAATAATTTAAATACTAATGTAAATGCAATATCAAATTACACCAGTAACTTTTTTGGCTTAAAAACGACCTATGAAAAATTAGGAGACAATGAATTATTCCCTAAGATATTTTCTGTGTCGGTCGGAGTTTTATTTGGAAAGCGAAATGCAAGTCAACAAAGCAGTAATCAAATAAAGGCAAATTTCATCCTACATTACCTTTGGAAATTGAATGAAAGAAATTATGTCTATCTCGCAAATCGAAGTGCTATATTAAATTCTGACAATGTATTTGACAATGAACGCTATAGAATCGGAGGAGTCAATTCTGTAAGAGGCTTTAACGACCAAAGCATTTATACAGACCGGTACTCTCAATTTACAATTGAATATCGATTACTTACCAATAAGGAATCTTATTTTTTCAGCCTCACAGATTTTGCTAAGGCCAGAGTAAATTTTTCTTCAAATAATTTTTTAGGTCTTGGTCTTGGTTATCAATTTTCAGTTCAAAATAGTAAAATTAGATTAGGAGCTGCCGTAGGTAAATCGAGTGGGCAAAACTTTAATTTTAGCGACACTCAATTCCTGCTAAATTGGATGAATTTCTTTTGAAATATGGTAAATAATTCATTCAAATAATGCTGATTTAAGTAAACTATTTTTAACAGATTTTAAGAGATTTAGTTTTTTCTTTAACATAATTTTTTCATCTTTGGGGGTACTAATTCAAATCATATAATATGAAAACAATGTTAAAAGGTTTTTTAACGCTTGCATTAGCGTTGTTTGTGCAAATCTCGTTTGCGCAAGAAAAAACAGTGACTGGAACTGTCTCTGATGCCTCTGGCCCACTACCAGGTGTATCGGTTTTAGTGAAGGGAACAACAAATGGAACAGACACAGACTTTAATGGAAAGTATACTATTAAAGTTAAATCTGGTGATGTTTTACGATTTAGTTATGTAGGTTACAAGGCTGTTGAAAAAACAGTTGGCCTTTCAAACACGATTAACGTGACTTTAGTTGAGGATGAGAATGTCCTTGACGAAATCGTATTAACAGCATTAGGTGCAGAGAAAAAGAAAGATGATGACCTAAGTTCGACTTCGGTAGTAAAAGTTGCTACGTTGAAGAAAGCTGGTGAAGCCGGGGTATTACAGGCTTTATCTGGTAAAACTTCTGGGGTAAACATTACTAGAAACTCTGGTGACCCGGGTGCTGGTGCTTACATCCAGATTCGTGGTCAGAACACAATTTTAGGTAACAGTAGTCCTTTAATTGTAATCGATGGTGCAATCATTTCTAACAGTTCTATTGGTGGTGGAACTGCAGGTGTTGTTCAGCAATCTCGTTTGAATGACATCAACCAAGAAGACATCGAATCTATCTCTATCTTAAAAGGTGCTTCTGCAGCTGCTGTTTGGGGTACTGGTGCTGCAAACGGTGTAATCGTTATTAAGACGAAGCGTGGTAGCAAAGGTGGAAAAAAATGGAAATTTGAATATAAGGCTGGTGTATACGCTGATCAAATCAACAGAGAATGGGAAAAGCAAGGAATCTTCGGACAAGGATGGAGAGGTGTTGCTCATTTAACTGGAAGTGGTTTATCAAATACTGGTTACTCTTATGGTGATAAAATTGCAGACCGTGCAGGCGGGGATGACACCTTCGTTACCACTGGAGCCTATTTTGAGGCAGATAGCGGTAAGCGTTACTATCCATTTACGCAGAAAAACTCTAGAGATGTATTTAACCAAATCAACAGAGACGCTGTATTTAAAACAGGGGTTACTGTTGAAAATAACTTCAGTTTAAGCTACAGTGGTGAAAATAACAGAACTTTCGCGAGTTTCTCTAACTGGGATCAGGATGGTATCTATAACGGAGCATCTGATTATAGAAGAACTTCTGTTCGTTTAAACAGTGATACTGACTTCAGCGACAAGTTAACTTTAAAATTATCGACTACTTATGTAAACATCGGTTCGAATCGTGTACAAACTGGTTCGAACTTAAATGGTTTATATTTAGGATATCTAAGAACATCTCCTGATTTTGATATCAGAGATTATAAAGGAACTCACTTTGATGCTAATGGAATTCCGACACCAAACTCTCATAGAGGTTACCGTCAGTTCTTAGGATCAAAAAGAACCTTCAACCCTACTACGGGAACATTTAGTTATAATTCACCTTCTTATAACAACCCATTATGGACAACGAATGAGCAGAAAAACTTAAACGACGTAAATCGTTTTATCGTTGCACCTGAATTGAACTTCAAGATTAATGATAACTTATTATTAGTTGGTCGTTATAGCTATGACTACTACCAAGATAACCGTTTAAGCTACGAACCAGCTGGTTCTGCTGGTGATGGAACGAATGGTGAGTATCAAGAAGATAGAATTACAGAAAGTAACCAGAACATTAACGTGTTCTTAACTGGTAACTACGCGTTAACTGATGATTTAAAATTAGATTTTAACGCTGGTATGCAATTCTTCGAAAATAGCTACAGAAGATTATCTGCAGAAGAAACTAACTTCACAAACCCAGATGAGCCATTCTTAAATGTAGGTAACGCAATTTCTGCAAACTCTAATCCATCAGATTACATCGAAAAGACTAGAAAATCTGGTGCATTTGCCGTTGTAAACTTCGATTACAAGAACGAATTCTTAGTTGAATTAACGGCTAGAGGGGAATATGTATCTACATTACCTGGTGCTGGTTTAATTTTCTATCCAAGTGCATCTGCAGGTTGGAATTTCACTAAATACCTAGACGACTCTCCAGTTTCTTTTGGTAAGATAAGAGTATCTTATGGTGAAGTAGGTATTGAAGCTGACGCCTATAGAACTGCTACAGTTATTTCAACAGGTGGTATCGGTTCTGGATGGGGTGATGGATATGCTGGTTCTCTTTATGGTAACCCGTTAACATTATCTGCAACTAGAGGTAATCCAAACTTAAAAGAAGAGCGTGTAAAAGAATTTGAAATTGGATTCGATACTCGTTTCTTAGATGACAAATTAAGTCTTTCTGCAACATACTATAGCAGAAAAACTGAAGACGGATTATTACAATTACCATTACCATCTTCAACTGGTTTTGCGCAGTCTTTAGTAAATGCAGCAACTCTTACCAACAAAGGTATTGAAGCTGATTTATCTGCAAGAATCATCAATACAGAGGATTTACAGTGGAACATGAACTTAAACGTTACAAGTAACAAACCATTAGTAACTGATATGGCTGGTAGTGCTTATTTCGGATTAAACGGATTTACATCGAACTCTTCTGGTGTTGCCGAAGGACAGCCTTTTGCCGTATTAAGAGGTACTGCTTATGCTAGAGATGCAAATGGAGACTACGTATTAAACGCGAATGGATTCCCAATTGCAGCTCCAACAGAAAGTTTCTTAGGTAATCCAAACCCAGATTGGAGAGGTGGTTTAGGAACTACAGTTTCTTATAAAAACTTCACTTTATCTGCATTGTTAGAAACATCTCAAGGAAATGATGTATGGAATGGTACAAGAGGGGTATTATACTTCTTCGGTATTCACCCAGATACAGCTGTTGAAACAGTGGCCTCTAGAGATTTAACTACTGCAGGCGGTAGCATTATTCCACAAGGTACAACCTTTAGAGGTATCGAAAGAGACTTCGGTGGTGGACCAGTAGCAGTTAACCAAGACTGGTGGACTGGAAACGGTGGTGGATTTGGTGACGTTGGTGAGCCTTTCTACGAAGATGCTTCATGGACACGTTTACGTGAGGTTTCATTAAGTTATTCTTTCCCATCTGAAGTGACTAAGAAATTAAAAGTTAGTAATATTGACTTAACTTTAACTGGACGTAACTTATTCTTATGGACTAAGATTGACGGTTTCGATCCTGATAACAACTTAACTGGTGCTTCTAAAGGTAGAGGACTTGAGTATTTCAGTAACCCAGGTACTAAGTCTTATTTAGCAACTTTAAGAGTAGCGTTTTAATTAAAACATAGAAGAAAATGAAAAAATTAGTATTTATATTTTTAATTTCTGTCAGCCTAATCAACGTTTCTTGTGAAGGGTATACAGAGGGTTTAAATAAAGATCCAAACAACTTTAACAGTGCACCTGCCGAACTTATTGTTGGTCAAGCACAGTTGGGATGGATGCAATTAGCTACCAGTAACAGTGCTAGATACGCAGGTATTTTTATGAATCACTTTACTGGAGAAGATAGACAATACGTAACTGTAAACGGTTATTCAACAACTGCAGCAGATTATGATGATTCTTGGGAAGATGCTTACGTAAGAGGTATCGCTCAAGCTAAATTTACACAAGAATTGGCATTAGCTGCAGGTAACACTAAATTAGCTGCGATTGCTAAGATTGCTGAAGCTGCGACATTTGGTGAAATGGCTGCTTTATTTGGAGATATTCCATTTACAGAAGCTGCAGATCCAGATAACTTCCCAACTCCAGCATATGATGGACAAGCGGCTGTTTTAGCTGGTGTTCAGGCAATGTTAGATGATGCCATTGCAAACTTAGGCAATGATCCAGCGTCTTTATACGCTGGAAACAGAATGTCTAGTGCTGCAACTTGGAAGGAAATTGCTTATTCGTTAAAGGCTAGATATTACTTAATCGCCAAAGATTATGGTAATGCTTTAACAAATGCGAGAAAAGGTATCGATAGTCCAGCAAAGAGTTTGGTTACTTTACATACAACTTCTACTGATACAGAAAACTTATACTACCAGTTTACTGTTGATGAAAGAGATGGTTATTTAGGAGCAACTGGTTCTCACTTAGTTAATTTACTAACTGGTGTTACACCAAGATTAATCGCTACTCCTGGTGACGCGAACAGATATAACTCTTATTTCGCGGCAAACGGAGCTAACGTAATCTTAAATGTTTCGAATAGCGGATATTTCGCTGAAACGGCTTCAATGAACTTAATTTCTTACGAAGAAGTGAAATTAATCGAAGCTGAGGCGGCAAACAGAACTGGTGATGCAGGAGATGTTGCTGCATTCAACGAGATTAGAGCTCACTTGGCTACTACCTACGGTGGAAGCTTCCCTGCTACTGCATCTGCATCAGGAAGTGCTGCTTTATTAAATGAAATTCTAGAAGAAAAATACATCACATTAGTTGGTGAGTTACAACCTTTCCACGATGTAAGAAGAACAAATAATGCTTTGAATATTCCACCTAAAACAGGTAGCGTAATTCCTCAAAGATTTATTTATCCACAGGTAGAGATTGATACAAATCCAAATGTACCTTCTCCTCTACCAACTTTGTTTGACAAGACGCCAATTAATTAAGATTTATTTGGTTTAATTGTTTGTTTAGAATTCCAAATAAGGCTTCCCGCATCGGGAGGCCTTATTTTTTTTATGATTTTTTTACTTCCTTTTTTTGTTAAAACTTTGGTTTTTTAAGTTTTATTTAGGATTTTTGACACAATTTAATTCAAATAATTATACAATGAAGACAAAGTTTTATGGAATTTTAACGCTTTTATTAGCGTTTGTTGTGCAATTTTCTTTTGCGCAAAAGACTATAACTGGTACAGTCTCTGATGCTTCAGGAACCTTACCAGGGGTTAGTGTTTTGGTTAAAGGCACGACTACAGGAACTGAAACTGACTTTGACGGTAAGTACTCTATTAATGCTGATGCAGGTGCTGTATTAGTATTTAGTTACTTAGGTTACAAGCAAGTGGAAAGAACGGTAGGTAGTGCTAGTGTTATTAATGTAACCTTGGAAGAAGACAATAATGTATTAGATGAGATTGTTGTTGTTGGATATGGTACAACAACAAGAAAAGCTTATGCTGGTACTGCGAAAACGGTATCGTCTGCAAACATTGAGGCAAAGAACTTCTCAAACGTTTCTCAAGCATTAGCTGGTGAGGTTGCTGGTGTAACTGTAATTAACTCTTCTGGTCAGCCAGGTTCTATCGGTACGATTCGAATCAGGGGATATGGTTCTCCAAACGGGAACAGAGCTCCATTATACGTAATCGACGGTATTCCATGGGCAGGTACATTCGACTTAAACACTATTAACCCAAATGATATCAAGAGTACAACTGTTTTAAAAGATGCAACTGCGACGGCAATCTATGGTTCAAGAGGTGCGAACGGTGTAATTGTAATTACTACTAAAAGCGGTTCTTCAGCTGGAAAAACTTCTATTGAAGTAGATGTTAAAACAGGAGTTAACTCGCAAATGATACCAAGATATAATGTACTTGCAAGTCCTGAGACTTACATCGGATTAGTTTGGGAAGGTTTGTACAACAGAGGTGTAGTAACTGGAAGTGCTGATCCAACGGCATTTGCTAATGCTACTTTGTTAGGTGATAATGGTATTGGTGCTGGATACAACATGTGGAGCGCTGCTACAGGTGGTGATTTAATTGATCCAGCTACAAGATCTATTAGACAAGGTGTTCAGAGATTATTCACTCCAGAGCGTTATTCTGATGCTGCTTTCGGTACTCCAGGTACGAGAACAGAAGCAAACGTACGTTTTCAAGGTGGTGATGCTAAATCGAACTACTTCGTATCTATCGGTTACTTAGATGATATAGGGTATACAATCAATTCTGACTTTAGAAGATATACGACAAGAGTTAATTTAAACTCTAACGTTAGAGATTGGTTAAAAATCGGATTAAACTTAGGTTATGCTTATTCTGCAAGTACGAATAACGGACAAACTAATGGTTCAGAGAACGTATTCGAATTCGCTGATAAAATGGCGCCTATTTATCCTGTATTCGCGAGATACCCGAATTCTGCAGAATTAATTGAAGATCCAATTTTTGGTGGGTACCAATATGACTTCGGTTCTCCAACTGGTGGAACTGTTCCAGATCCTACACGAGCGTTTACAAGAAACAGACCAAATGCGAACTTATTAAACCCAATTGCGTCTGCTTTATATGACTTTAACGGTGGGGAAACGCATTCTATTAACGGTAACTTCTCTGCGAAGTTTACTTTAATGGAAGGGTTAACTTTCGAAACTCGTTTTGGAGGTCAGTACTCTTGGCAAAGATTTATTAATTCTGACAACCATGCTTATGGTACTGGTGCAAATACAGGAGGTAACATGTCTTTAACTGATACTGAAAGATGGTCTAAAAACATTCAGAACATCTTAAGATACAACACTTCTTTTGGAGATCATAGTTTAGATGCTTTAGTAGCCTACGAAACTAACGAAAGATCTGCTGCTCAGAATGGTGCTTATAAAGAAACTGTTGTTCAGCCAGGTGTTTTCCAATTATCAAACTACAAGACGTTCCCGTCTGAGCCATATGGTACAATGAACAGATCTGGTATCGAATCGATCTTCGGACAAGTAAATTATAACTATAAAGGGAAATATTACTTATCTGGATCGTTAAGAACGGATGGTTCTTCTCGTTTCGTTAACAACAAGTGGGGTACTTTTGGATCTGTCGGTGCTTCTTGGGTAATGACTGAAGAGGATTTCATGAGTGATTCAATCTTTAGTTATTTAAAACTTAAGGCTTCTTGGGGTATCACTGGTGACCAGGATGGTGTTTCTACAGTATCTGGTTTCACAATCTTTGATAGATTATACGTAGGTGGTGCTTTAGCATTACCAGAAGTAAGACCTGGAAATCCAGACTTAACTTGGGAAACTTCAAAAATGTGGCAGGTTGGTGCTGAAATGTCTTTAGGTAAGTACATTGATGCCAATTTTGACTACTATAACAAAGACACAGATAACTTATTCTTCCCACAAAGAAGAGGACCTTCAATCGGTTTTGCTTCGATTTTAGTAAACGATGGTGAGGTAAGAAACTCTGGTTTCGAATTTGACGTAACGGGTCACTTAATCGACACAGAAGACTTCAAATTAGACTTAAATATCAACGGTGAACTATTGAACAACGAAATGTTAGTAATGCCTCTTGATCCTTCTTCAGGTGAAAGAAGAATATTGGATAACTCTGTAGGTGGTGGATACGCTTACTCTGTAGGTAGATCAATCTTTGATTTCTACATGAGAGAGTGGGCTGGTGTTGACCCTGCTGATGGTGCTCCAATGTGGTATCAATATTACGATGATAAAAACGATAACAATGTAGTAGATGCTGGTGAAACAGGATTTATTATTGATGATGGTAATGGAAATAACTTGAACAGCACCGGTTCTTTATTTGAGTATACTCAAAAAGTGTCTGGAGCTAACATTAAAAAATCCGTTACCAAGACTTATGCAAATGGTACAGAAGTGTACCTAGATAAAACTTTTATTCCTGATGTTAGGGGTGCTTTCAGACTTTCAGGAAGTTTAGGTAATTTCGATTTCTCAACTCAATTCTTATATAGCTTAGGTGGTTATGCTTATGATGGTCAATATGCTGAATTAATGAGTGATCGTTTTGGTGCTGCTGGAAATAACTTCCACTCAGATATTTTAAATAGATGGCAAAACCCAGGTGACATTACAGACGTTCCGTTATTAGCAGACAATGCTATTGTAAACGGTACTTCTTTATCATCTCGTTTTGTAACAAGCACTGATTACTTAGCCCTTAACAATGCTAGAATTGGATATACTGTTCCTAAATCATTCTTAGGAGAGTCTGGTATTGATGCACTAAATTTATGGGTCTCTGGTGATAACTTATTTATCGAAACAGCTAGAAATGGTTATTTCCCAAATATCACACAAACAGGGGCGTCTGGTAGAAGACAATATGCACCTCCAACGACTATTACTTTAGGTGTTAGAGTTAAGTTTTAAAAAATTTATTAAGTAATTATGAAACAAGTATTTAAATTAACAATTGTTGCTGCTATACTCACAATGACGTATAGCTGTAGTGAGGATCTTTTGGACAACAGTGGGAATGCATCAACAAGCCAACCTACTTCTTCATTGACCTCTGCACAAGCTGAAAACGCTGCGTTAACAAACCCAGCGGTAACAGCGGCTTTCGTAAATGGTATTTACGGACAAATGGTTCAATTCGGTTCCGGTGGAACGAGTGGACATGATGACTTTGGTCACAAAGCATATCACGTGTTTAGTGATTTCTTATCAAGTGATATGGCATTAAGTGTATCTACTTATGGATGGTACCGAGCTAGTATTACAGAAATGCAAGCGATGCAAGATTTCACTTATGGTGATAATAGACAAGTTTGGAGATATTATTATAGAATTATTAGATCTACAAATAACGTAATTGCAGCTTTAGGTGGTAATGATGCTGTGCCTGACACAGATATTAACAAAGCAGCTTTGGCGCAGGCTAAAACATTACGTGCACACTCTTATTTCTATTTAGCACAGTTCTTCCAGAGAGAATGGAATCCATCAGAAGAGATCTTGCCTTTATATGATGTAGCAGGTGTTGAGAACGTAGGTAAAGCTACGGCCGCTGAAGTATATGCTTTAATGGAAAAAGATTTAAATGATGCAATTTCTTTATTCGCTTCATCTACCTGGACCAAATCAGTTGCAAACGAAGTAGATACTTTCGTTACGCACCAAGTATTAGCTATGATTAAAGCGTTCAAGGGAGAATGGGCAGATGCTGCTACTTTAACACAAGCAATTATCAACGCTAGCCCTTATTCAATTTTACCAGCTGCCGATGTAACCAATGGTTTCAACAGTGTTTACAATCAAAATAGCTGGATGTGGGGAATTGACTTAACTGAGAACATCGGTTTAGGATTAGTTTCTTGGTGGGGTCAAGTTGATTCTTTCTCATACTCATATGCATGGGCTGGTGACTACAAAGTAATAGATGCAGATTTATTTGCCGCTATTCCAGCTAATGACGCTAGAAAAGCGCAATTCTTTGACAACCCTGCAAGTGGTAGACACTTACAGCCATTATTTAAATTCTATGCCTCTAACCGTATCGGTGGTACTTCTAGAACAGTTACTGCAGACTACGTTTACATGAGAGTAGAAGAAGCTTATTTGTTAAATGCAGAAGCTAACGCAAGAACTGGGAATAACGTGGCAGCTAGAAATAGCTTAAAAGCGGTAGTTTCTCAAAGAGTTCCAGATGCGTCTTACATCGACGGTCTATCTGGTCAAGCTTTAGCAGACGAAGCGTATTTACAAACTCGTATAGAGCTTTGGGGTGAAGGAAAGTCGTTCTTTGCATTGAAGAGAAATCAAGCGACTATCGTGAGAGGAGCAAATCACTTATCATTTGTAGGTGTGCCAATTCCTTACAACGACGAAAGATTACAATTTGAAATTCCACAAGACGAAATTCAAAATAATCCATTTGTAAACTCACAAAATCAATAAATCTAACAGACTAGATAGACTTCGGTCTATCTAGTTTAAATTATAAGAATATGAAAAAATTAAAATTATTTTTTACGCTGTGTTTGAGCATCGTTGTATTTTATAGTTGTGAGGACTTAGTAGAAGCTCCAGGTACTGCTTATGCTTCATTTGAAGTAAAGCCTGCAGATGTTGGAGTTGCTTCTGGTTCAACTGTAACCAAAGAAGTTAAAGTTTACACTGCTAATATAACAGATGCGGATAGAATGATCGATATTACCATTGGCGGAGATACACCAACTTCTGCCTACACAGCACCTTCAATGGTTACCATTCCTGGGGGATCTAACGAAGGAATCATTAGTATCGAATTCAACGAAACTGGTTTATCTATTATAGATGAAAACACATTTACAATATCATTAGTACCTACGGCAGACCTTTCTGTTGGTGAATCTACTTCTTTCAAAGTAGCACAGGTATGTCCTGGTGGAGAAATTAAAATTAAAGTTGCAATTACTTTAGATGCTTATCCTGAAGAAGTATATTGGAGATTAATATCAGACAATGGAAATGGTAGCATTGTAATGTCGAACAACCCGACTCCTGCTTTTGGAGCTTACGCTGGTTTATCAGGAGTTCAGGAGCATGTAGCATGTTTACCTTCTGGTACTTATTTATTCCAAATCTATGATGGTTGGGGTGACGGTGCTGGTCCTGTAAGTATTACTGGCGACGGTGCTGTATTATTCTCGCACGATGGAGCCTATGGTGGAGGTACACAGTCAAGTTTGACTTTCTAATCAAACCACTCAATAAAATAAAAAACCATCTTAATTAAGATGGTTTTTTTTTACCCAATACGTACCTTTGGTAAATGAAAATTTTTGGAATACGAGCAATATTAGAAGCCATTGAAAACGAAGAAACCCTAGAAAAAGTTTTTCTTCAACGAGATTTAAGAGGCTCTCTTTATAATGAATTACAGCATGTAATTCGTAAAAACAATATTTCTTTTAGTTATGTTCCAAAAGAAAAATTAGACCGATTATCTAAAAACAACAATCATCAAGGTGCTGTAGCCCATATTTCTCAAATCTCATTTCATGATTTAGAAGAACTCATTTCTAAGTCACAAGATGATACCACTACCCCACTATTTCTTTTACTAGATCAAATATCTGATGTTCGTAATTTTGGAGCCATTATGAGAACCGCAGAATGTTGTGGTGTTTCTGGAATAATTATTCCTCAATCTGGAAGCGCCCCTGTGAATGCAGAAAGTATAAAAACATCTGCAGGAGCGGCATTCAAGATTCCAATCTGTAAAGTAAATCATCTAAAAGATGCCATATTTTTACTTCAATCTTATGATATTGAAACAGTGGCAGCCACTGAGAAAACAGAAGAATCAATTTATGATGTAGATTTTAAGAATCCAATGGCAATCATTATGGGCTCTGAAGGACGAGGAATAAATCCTAGTATTTTGAAAATCGTGAATCATAAAGCAAAAATTCCTTTAAAAGGGGAAATCGAATCTTTAAATGTATCTGTAGCTTGTGGAGTATTTCTTTACGAAGCTGTTAGACAAAGAGATTTTCGTTAATCTTGTACATCCTCAAGATTTACATTTTCTTTTAAATTCCCATCCTCATCAAAATAATCGTCAAATTCTGTTTTTGAGAATTCGTAGTCAGTTCTCACTAATCCTTTCGATTTGAAAGAGAATGCCAATATAAGACCTACCAAAAATCCAGAGAGGTGTCCTTCCCATGACATTCCTTCTTTAATAGGCAAAATATACCACACCATACTTCCATATAAAAAAATAATCACCATAGCAATCGCCACGAGTCTATAATGTTTCCTTATGATTCCACTAAAAGAAATAAAACTAAACAGTAAGTACACTACTCCACTCGCTCCAATGTGATACGCAGGCCTTGCTATTATCCAAGTCACTAATCCGGTTAACACAGCACCATATATCAAAACCTTCCATGCAACATCCTTGTAAAAAAGAAATAAACTAGAGGTTAGCACGAATAGCGGAATAGAATTATTAATTAAGTGATTGGTATCACTATGAATGAAATGCGTACAGAAAATACCTGGAATACCATCAAATGTTCTTGGAAATACCCCATATGAATTAAAATTACACCCAAAATAGATTTCAATCCAGTATATCAACCAAATTAATGCTATATATAATACAGGAACTGTAATAATATCCTTTTTTAACTGGATGTCTTCATCTTTCATAATCAGGAATCATCAATTTCTTCTCCAAAAATAAATAAATGAAATTCTGTCAGAAAACTTTTCTATTTTTATGGAATGAGTACTCCTTTGGCAGAAAGAATCCGTCCAAAATCTTTTGAAGATTACATTAGTCAGCAGCATCTTGTTGGCAAAAATGGCGTATTAACTGGTTTGATTTCTCAGGGAATTGTACCTTCCTTAATTCTTTGGGGGCCTCCAGGGATCGGAAAGACGACATTGGCTAATATCATTGCCACAGAATCCAAACGACCATTTTACACACTTAGTGCTATCAATTCAGGGGTTAAAGATGTTCGTGAAGTCATTAATAGTGCAAAAAAGCAAAGTGGACTATTTACGGCAAAAAATCCGATTCTTTTTATTGACGAAATTCATCGGTTTAGTAAATCTCAACAAGATTCGTTGTTGGGAGCGGTTGAAAAGGGCTGGGTTACCTTAATCGGAGCTACTACTGAGAACCCTAGTTTCGAAGTCATTCCTGCGCTTTTATCTCGATGTCAGGTCTACATATTAAATGCATTCGATAAGGATGAATTACACGATTTAATGCTGAGGGCTCTAGAAAAAGATGAAATTTTAGCTGAAAAGAACATAGAGTTAAAAGAAACCGAGGCCTTATTTCAAATTTCTGGCGGAGATGCCAGGAAGTTGCTGAATACGCTTGAATTGATTATTGGAAATGAGGATGACATTGAAATTACCAATGATCTTGTACTCCAAAAAGTACAGAAAAACACGGTGTTATATGACAAAACAGGAGAACAGCACTACGATATTATTTCGGCCTTTATAAAATCAATTCGAGGAAGTGATCCCAATGCCGCAGTATACTGGTTAGCTAGAATGATTGAAGGAGGCGAAGATTTAAAGTTTATTGCTCGACGTCTCGTGATTTTAGCATCAGAAGACATTGGAAATGCAAATCCAACAGCCTTAATTATGGCAAACAACACTTTTCAGGCCGTTGCTGTTGTAGGATATCCAGAATCACGCATTATTTTAAGTCAATGTGTTATTTATTTAGCGAATTCGGTCAAGAGTAACGCTTCTTATATGGCCATTAATAAAGCTCAAGCCGAAGTGCAACGCAGTGGAGATTTATCGGTCCCATTGTATTTGAGAAATTCTCCGACGAAATTGATGAAAGATTTGGATTACGGAAAAGGCTACCAATACGCCCACGATTTCCCAAATAATTTTGCTGATGTTGAGTTTTTACCAGAGGAAATCATCGGAACAAGATTCTATGAACCCGGAAAAAATATAAGGGAAGAAAAATTTAGAGAAATTCTTCAGAAACATTGGAAGGACAAATACGATTATTAACTACTTAATTGAAAATTATATTCGCTCCGAACTGAAAGGAGACATTGTTGGTCTTGGTTATATTGCCATAATTCAGAATATTATCGAAAGTTGTGTACAGATTCAATTTGCTCAATTGCATTGAAAATCCGAATCCCAAATTATGGAACGAATAGTCATCAACTGTATACGTTACTTTTGCGTGAATTTTATCTGATAGTGACTTTTGATAAAATCCTGTTAATGCCACCTGAGGAAATAAGGGTCTGAAAACAGAAAATAAATGAACTCCAACAGCGTCCGTATAAAAATCCTCATAGCTATTATCATAGCAAACCTTACTTCTTCGTTCCCCAAAACTATATTTCATGGCAGCATTAAACTTTAATGGACGCCAACTTATATAAGAATCAGTATCCCAATCCTTAGGAAATGTTGCATTAAAAATATCTTGTACATCACTCCAAGTTATGACTTGATTATTAGAAATTTGATAGCCAATTCCCTCATAAGTAAAACTTCCATCATAAGATCTAGTTTGAACATCATTAGAGTGCTTGATAAAACCGAAATCAAGAATGCTTCCCGAGATCTTTAATTGTTTAGAAAGACCTAAGGAAAACCCAAAGTCAACACCAACACCAATGCTCTTTAATCTAAATAAGTTCTTTAAGTGTTCGTCGTTATTCGTCATTAATGTATCACTTCTTATTAACCCCGAAGATTTAAAAGTCATATTTACATTATTAAAATAATGAATATAGCGGTTTGTATTGCCTCTTACTGTGGTAAATGAACCTTGATTATTTTTAGATTCTAAATTTATTGCTGAGGAATAAATTTTTGTCCTAAACCCTAATTTTAATCTCTCATTCTTTTGAAATGCCATCCCAACATGATAAACTCCAACTAAGTCTGCTTTATAATTTATTTCGGAAATTTTGAAACCTCTATTAATGAATGGATTATTACCGTTGATGGCTAGCTCGACCAAATCTCTCGGAAAAAATACTATCGCGTCTAACTCAGCATAATGACCGAAACTTAGGTATGTTCTCTCGTTTAAACGAATTCCAATGTTTAAAGTTTCTACTTGGGCATTCAAGGTAAAAAAATCTCGTGGGGTCAAATTTCCAATAACTCGTTCGACCTTTTCATTAAAACTAATTGTATCCCTTGAAAAAAGATCAAAAATCGTAAAGTTTTTAGTGCCGAATTGAAGTCCTACCTCTGATAGTAATGGAAATCCGATTGAAAGCTTCGATGATCCAAAGAAAGAAGGATTTACAAGCGTCGATTGATTTAAATCACCAAAATCATACATTATCTTTTTGTTTTGACCATTACATGTGGAAAGAAAAAAAATCACAAACAACCAAAATAATTGTTTTCTCATTCTAATTGCCTTGAAATGTAAAAAATTAAACCTGACTTAAGAACGAATTTACTTTGATCATCAAAACGTAAAGTAGGGCCAACATCGTCAAACTGTATTGTTATTCTAGAAAATCTAGCTTCCTTAAATTCTGGAGAAACAACTAAATCAATTTCCTCCAAATGATAAAAATCCTGCTCATTTGGTCTAACTAGTAAGCTCGGTAGCTTATAAATTGAGTCATTACCCCCAAAAAACTCAATTTGAATGTTGAAGGGTTTTTCAAACTCATTTCTAACTTGCACTTCTAAATCTATTTTTACAATAGAGTCATCGTAATAAGGATCTCCCGTAAAGACATCAAATGGAATTCCTTCGCTAATGGAATTTGTATAAGTCCCATTTTCATTAAAAAAAACAATTGGAGTAATTGCAAAATTAGCGAAAGAAACATTGAAAACCGGAGTCCATTCATAGGTGGTAACCTGATCAAAATCAACATCTTTAACACAAGATGTTTGGATTAATAAAAGAAACAAAATATACTTGAGGGAGTTTTTCATTGGTTTATAAATTGAATTTCATAGTCGTAACTGAAGGTTGAGAACAACTTAACCCTTTATCAAAACGATTATCATATCAAAGATATTGTTTTATGTCGACTAGTGAATTGACAGCGATATAATTTTCTGAATTCCCTGGTTCCTCAGATTCAAAGTCACAATATATAGCCTTCATTCCAACATCTATAGCTCCCTGAATATCAGCCTCTAAACTATCTCCAATCATGATAGATTCATAATTCTGAGCACCAGAAGCGGTCAAAGCATATTCAAAAACTTTAGGATTTGGTTTCTTTACCCCTACCGTTTCAGATGTAATGATTTGATCAAAATAATGATCAATATTGGTAGACTGCATCTTTCTAGACTGAACTTCCTGAAATCCGTTGGTAATGATGTGTAGTTGATATTTACTTTTTAGATACTTAAGAATTTCTTCAGTGCCGTGAATCAAATGATTGAATTTCGGTAAATTCTCTATGTAATCTATTGCCAATTGATCAATCAAGTCATCTGTCACATACTTCTCCAAGGCATCAAACGTATCCTTAAGACGTTTATAGCGCAATTCTGCCTTTGTTACGCGTTCTTCTCGATACAATTTCCAATACTGAAAATTAAGCGGCTTATACACGGTTAAAAAGTCGTCAAGTTGAACATTCAATCGATGGTCGCTAAATATTTTTTGAAATGCTAGAGCAGAATTCGTTTCGAAATCCCATAAGGTGTGGTCTAAATCGAAAAAAACGTGTTTGATATTCTCGTTATCCAATGGTCTCAATCTTATTGAACGAAGATAATCCTTTTTGTACGATTTGAATTTGTTACTTTTGAGAAAAACCCACTTTGACTCTTAAAGTTTTACAAAAGCCTATTTCTCCCTTTTTAAAAAACATTTTAATCATGTTGAGAGGTACCGTAATTGCTCAAGTAATTGGTTTTTTAGCGTCCATTTATCTAGCTAAAATCTATGGAGAAGCTGCCTACGGATATTTTGGATTTTTCATTAGTCTCATCAATATTATCTCGATCATTTCTACACTACAATTAGAACATTGTATCATTACTTCAAAATCAAATGAATCAAGTCGCTTTTGGTTTAGTGCTATTTTGATTTTAATTCCGATTACCACCTTACTATCCTTTATAGTACTTGGACTTATTAATCAATTTTATCCATTCGAAGAATTCAACAGAACCATAATTATTTCGACAATCATTGGAGTCCTATTACTCGCGTTAAATGTTAATCATGAGAGTTATTATACGTTTAAAAAGCAATTTTCGATAATTGCTAATAACAAAGTAGTGCTCACCATTTTGAATGTCGGATTTCAATGGATATTATTTTATAAGTACGATGTATTCGGTTTAATTTTCGGCTTTTTGACATCCCAGTTGCTTCTTTATCTATTTAACACCTATAAGAATGTAGGAACGTTTACAAGTTTTCAATTTTCAATGTTTAAAAGTGAAGTTCGAACCCATTCAGAAATTTTAAATTATTTATTTCCATCAAACCTTTTAAACGCGTTAGCACTTAATTTTATGCCGTTGCTAATTCTGGCATTTTTTAGTGCTAAGGAAGCTGGGACATACTTTTTTTCCCTTAAAATTCTGGGAGCTCCCCTGTTTTTGATTTCTTCTTCAGTATCAAAAGTCTATTTCAAAAGATCAGTTGAATTACTGGAGGATAAAAAAAGTGAACTGTACCAATTGACTAAAAAAGTGGTAGGAACCAATGTATTGATCATGCTAGGTTTTCTGATTATGATTAACACCATTGGCGTATATGCTTTGGAATGGTTTTTAGGAAATAATTGGAATGACCTGAGGACGTATTTATGGATAGTTTCGTTTCTTATTTTAGGAAGAAGTAGCTTTACCCCTATTAGTAGTTTGATTGTGTCTATGCAGAAGAATTTTATTGGATTAATTTTCAATGTTTTCTTGCTTCTTTTAAATATCGCTGCTATTTATTACGGTATTATCTCGAATGATTTAAAAACTGCTATTTTTATCCTCTCAATTATGGGCGGAATCGGTTATGTTGCTTTGTTGCTCTACTTTATGACCGCCTTAAAGAAGAATTAAATGTTTAAAAAAATCGATTTTATTCTCTTCGGATGGTTTATCAATTGGGTGTATCCCGAATACTATCGTCCCAAGTATGGCTATCAACGATATTACATTTTATTCTTTCATTATTTCATTCCGCAGAAAGTTTTTCGTTTAAATCCGAAAGTCAAATGGCCGGTTCATTTTACTTCTCGCGTTGTAGCACCCGAGAATATTACCAAAGGGATTTTATGTGATCCAGGAGACAACGTCAATAATTACATTCAAGCCAATAATGGAATCCATTTTGGTAATAATATTGAATTAGGACCTGGGGTTACTATCATATCTTCCAATCATGATACAAAAGATTTTAGCAATCATGAAAAAGGAAATCCTATCAACATTGGGAACAATGTCTGGATCGGTGCGAACAGTACGATTTTACCTGGTGTGAGCATTGGAGATAATGTTGTTATTGGTTCGAATTCAGTAGTTACAAAGGATATTCCGTCAAACTCAATCGCCGTTGGAAACCCTTGTAGTGTGGTCAAGAATAAAGAACCCTACACGGAAACGTATTGGAAATTTAAATTCAACAAACGACTTCCAAAAAAATAAGTTGTTTATTTTCCGAGCAGTTTGAATAACTTCGGATGCTTTTTCCAAGCAATAAATGGATAATCTACTGTATTTGCTCCAAAACTTTTAAAATACTCCCCTACGGATTGAATTGATGATCCACCAAAATTGAAAAATTCAAATTGATTTTGATAATGACGAAGAAGCGTGTCTATTAAAAAAGTATTTGCTCCATTACCTCTATTGGAAAAATCAGTAGCAGAAACTAAAATGGTACAAGTATTCTTATGTAATAAAACGAATGAAGAAGCCGCCAGACTATCATCTTCAGCATATACAGAGAGTATTCTTCCTAGGCCTTTTTTGGAACAAGTTCTTATAATTTCTCGAAGATTTTTATAATCACTTTCGGAAATATTTGAAGTCCTTTTCCCTATGCTTTTTTTGAATAAATCAATCAAATGATTAGAATCGTCATCCCATTTTACTACTAATCCTGATTCCTTAGCTTTTCGTAAATCTTTTTTTCGGTCTTTTCGATATGAATTCTGAATTTGATCAAATGTGTCGGACAATGACAATTGTTGATACTGCATTTTCAATCCGACATCTGAATCAAAATGAAAAGTATTAGATGAATTTAAACGTAATTCGATCCATCTGAACTCCCCCTTAATTTTTTCAATAAATACCGAATCATCCATTGGCCCTTTTGAGAAAATTCCAAGTTCTAATATCCAAAATGGCGGATAAACATAGGAAATCCCAAATTTTTGACGAACAGGTAATGGCATTACGGCTTCATAATCATTTAACACAGCTACTTGCCAATGTTCAACAGTTACATCCAAATACCAGGAAAACGCAAAAATTCTGGATTGTAAAGATTCATCAATGCAGGAATCATACTTCTGGAGATCTAAATCTCTACGTTTAATAATGCGAATCATAGCCAGATGTTCCTATTTTCAACATAGATTCGTACAAACGCTTCCATCCTTTCCATCTCAAATAATTGCTCAGGCTTTCATTATGAAATAACGTAATAAAAGTACCATTCACGGCCTTAACTTCATTGCGCAAATCTCTTATTTTTCCTAACGACTGCTTTGGAGTTAATTTCATGTAATCATTCAAAGTGGTATCCATCAAACAGAATGGATACACCTTTAATGGAGTCTGAATTTCAAAGTCTAAGTCGTAAAAATAAAATGGCGTACAGGTACTAGCCCGAAATCCCGTATGACTGGCAAAACCCATAGAATAATCCTCAAGAATCTCTAAATCAATTAATTGCTGATAGGTTTTTGGCAATTCAATTCGAAGGTAATGCTGTCTCGATTTCGAAACCGGCATATTGGTAATGCCCTCCATCCTCAGTTTTTCCTTCTTTAACATCGCCAGATTTTGCATGGTAAAGTAAGACGGATGCAATCCTACTTCTGCGTAATCTACCATGTCTTTAATCAACAGCTTATACTTCGATTTGGAAGCCGAAACATTGGTATCGAAGGTGGTATAATTTCCAATTAAAAAGAAAAATAAGGTTCGAACATTATATTTCTTTTTGAACGCTAAAATGGATTGGAAGGTATCAAATGGATCCTTTCTGATGTTGGTAAGTACGGTAAATCGATTCCAAAATTCAAAAATTTTCAATCGAAAAAAATCATTAATGAATCCGCCAAAGGTTCTAACAAAACTCTTGTGTTTATAAGCAAATACATTGTCTACATCAACTGTAGAAATAAATTCATACGATCGTGACTTGTATTGATAATTTGGAAATTTTTCCTTTAAAACTTCCAAAAGTTTAAAAGCCCAAATATCTACCAACGGTTTTTCTAAAAAACCATTTTTGAAAGCCAAACTTTCTTCTGCAGTGAAACGACTATGCTTATCTTTCACATGAGGTAAATATTCCTCATACCTACTGATTAAATAGAAACTTGCAGCGAAAATATCGAAAGGAATTGCAGACTTAGCATTGGTGCCAAAAAAACAAGGTACCTCGTCCCAATTCTGCACTAAAATATCCAGATCACTTACCCCTTGTTCAAAAAGCAGGTCATTACTTTTGATAAAAAATTCATTACCTAAACTCGCTCTCGTGTAGGATAACTTCGGACCATTATGAGCTACAAACTCCTCAACCTTGGTAGTGAATTGTGTCGGAATATGAAGAATTCTTGTAAAAATATGATTGCATATATACCGAACTCTAGGCGTTATTTTATGTGAATAAATTACAATCATAATTGGTTTTCGTCTGCAAAGCTAAAATACGTTTTTTCGGTAATTATGAGGTGATCCAGAAGTTTTATATCCACAGAGTTACAGGCATTTTTAATCTTTTTAGTTAGATCTATATCGGCTCGACTTGGTTTCAATTTTCCAGATGGATGATTATGACATATAACGATAGCAACCGCCAATAATTCCAATCCGCGTTTTAATAAAAGCCGGGTATCCACTAATGTTGCTGTTAATCCTCCTTTACTTAACTGATATTTGGAGAGTACTTTATTCGAATTATTTAAAAACAACACCCAAAACTCTTCATGTTGTAATTCTCCGAGTAACGGATGCATAATTTGAAAAACATCCCTGCTTGATGCGATGTTTTCTTTGTTCGGCCTGATTTCCTGATGGCGACGTTTTCCGAATTCCAGAGCTGTCATTATGGTAAGTGCTTTAGCCTGGCCTACACCTTTAAATTCTGTGAGTTTTTCCAACGGAAATTTGGCTAGCTCGCTAATTTTTCCATCAACAGATTTTAGCATTCGATGGGCAAGACTAACGGCAGATTCATCTCGATTTCCAGAACCTAAGAGGATGGCCAATAATTCGGAATTAGATAAAGATTCTTTTCCTTTTTCAATTAATTTTTCTCTTGGACGATCTTCCGACAGCCAAGCAGTGATGGGTAACTTTTTCATTTACAGCAATACTTTTACTGCACAAAATAGGTTAAATCTCAAAAAAATAAGATTTGAAAACCAACTTTTTTATCTTTGCATCATATTCGGTTTCAATATGAAAATTATAATAGCAGGTGCAGGTGATGTTGGATTTCACTTAGCGAAACTGCTTTCTTACGAATCTCAAGACACCTTTATTATCGATACGGATGGTGATAAATTGAATTATATCAACAACCATTTGGACGTAATAACCACAAAAGGTGACGCCACATCTATCAGCTTATTAAAGGAAACCGGAATTTCTTCTACCGACCTTTTAATAGCCGTAACAGATAGTCAACATACCAATTTCACGATTTGTGTTTTGGGAAAGGCCTTAGGTGCGAAAAAGACGATCGCTCGTGTCGATAATTCAGAATTTTTAAATGACTGCGAGGTAGACTTCGAAAAGTTTGGTGTTGATTTTATGATTTCACCACAAGAACTCGCAGCAGATGAAATTAAATTATTCTTAGATCAATCCTCTTTCAATGAAACATTTGCATTTGAAGATGGTGTATTCAATATTGTCGGAGTCTCATTAACGTACCAATCACCATTGGTTGATTTAACAGTTAAAGAAGCAAAAGAACTATATTCGAAAGTTGACTTTATAACTATTGCCATCAAAAGAGAAGGAATGACACAAACCATCATTCCAAGAGGGGATACAAAATATCAAATAGGTGATCAGGTGTATTTTTCGGTTCCCAATGATAGTTTGGAAAAGTTATATCCTATCATTGGAAAGAAACATATCAACCTTAAAAATGTGATGATTTTAGGGGGGGGTAGTATAGGTCAAAAAACAGCTCGGAATCTATGTCAGGATAACTTCAGGGTAAAACTAATTGAGCAGGATCGAGAAAAAGCCGAATACTTGGCAGATACCTTACAAAATGTGTTAATCATCAATGGTGACGGTCGAGATTTAGAATTGTTAGAAGAGGAAAATATTCGTGAGACCGATGCTTTTGTTGCGGTAACAGACAATTCAGAAACAAATATCATGTCATGTTTGGTGGCTAAATCTAAAGGGGTTAAAAAAGCAATCGCACTGGTTGAAAACATGGATTATATCGATATTTCGAAAACGATTGGTATCGAAACCCTAATCAATAAAAAATTGATTGCTGCGAGTACGATTTTTACTCATATTCGAAAAGGGAAAGTACTCGCGCTTGCGAATTTACACAATATCGATGCGGAGGTCTTTGAATTTGAAGTAAAAGAAGGGGCAAAAGTGACTAAAAAACCAATTCGTGATTTACGGTTCCCAAGAGAAGCTGTTTTTGGCGGAATCATTCGCGATGGTGAACCCATCATGTCGTTTGGAGATATTCAAATTCAAAGTAATGATAAAGTGATTGTCTTCTGTCTTCCAGAAGCTATCGACAGCCTAGAAAGTTTTTTCAATTAGAATGGCAACACTCAATTTAAAGATTATCTATCGGTTCCTAGGAATAATTGCAATTCTGAATGGAATCTTTATGTTCATTGCGGTACCGTTCAGCCTTTACCACGACGAACCTGAAAAAACCGGAATCATAAACGCTGGAATAATCACCGTATTTATTGGACTACTGCTGTATTTAAGCAATAAACCAAAAAGTACGAATATTCAGAAAAAAGAAGGGTTTCTCATTGTAACCATGGGATGGTTAACGCTTTCTTTTACTGGAATGCTACCCTATTTATTATCGGGGGCAATTCCAAATTTAACCGATGCCTTATTTGAAACGGTCTCTGGATATTCGACTACAGGGTCGTCAATTCTTACGGATATTGAATCCATGCCAAAAGGAATTTTATTTTGGCGAAGTGCAACACACTGGATTGGAGGAATGGGAATTATTGTCCTCACCATTGCCATCCTTCCGCTTTTAGGTATTGGAGGTATGCAATTATTCAAGGCCGAAGCACCTGGACCATCAGCAGATAAATTACATCCAAGAATTACAGATACAGCGAAGCGTTTATACTTGATTTATGTAGTATTAACTTTCGCTGAATTTTTCCTGTTAAAAATTGCCGGAATGGGCTGGTTTGATGCCATAAATCATGCTATGGCAACGGTTAGCACAGGTGGTTTTTCTACAAAAAATGCAAGTTTAGCGCACTTTAATCATTTGCCTTTTGTACAATATATTGTGATCCTTTTCATGATGGTAGCAGGTACAAACTTTATCTTAACCTACTTCGCCTTGAAGGGTAAAATCAAAAAGGTATTTCAAAGTGAAGAATTTCGATATTACCTTTTTGGAATTATTAGTATAGCTAGTGTCATTGTCCTATTGGTTTATTTTTATCAAGATCCAAACTTACAAACCACAGTTCATCATCCGAAAATTTTTGGTGAAGCAGAATATGCTATTCGACACGCATTATTCCAGGTGACATCTGTTGTGACGACAACAGGATTCGTTTCTGCAGACTTTACCATGTGGAGTTTCTTTGCTACGAGTATATTTTTTGCCTTGTTCTTTGCAGGAGGATCTGCTGGATCTACAAGTGGTGGCGTTAAAGTGGTGCGTCACATTGTAATGCTGAAAAACAGCTTTTTAGAATTTAAGAAGGCTTTGCATCCAAATGCGATTATTCCTGTTCGATTTGATGGTAAATCTGTGCATCAGAACATTGTATTTAATGTCATTTCATTTTTCATTATTTACATGCTGATTTTTGTAGTCTCTTCTGTAATCTTGACATTTTTTGATTTGGATTTTGTTTCTGCATTGGGTGCCTCTGCATCCTCATTAGGAAATATTGGGCCAGCAATTGGATCTGTTAGTCCGGTTAATAATTTTGCCCACCTATCCAATTCAGCAAAACTCTTTTGTGCCTTTCTAATGCTGATTGGACGTCTCGAATTGTTTACCGTTCTCATTCTTTTCACACCATTCTTTTGGAAGAATAGCTAGATTTTTAGCTACGTCAATCCTTATTTTATTTTGCAGATAACCGCATAGGTCAGGTCTACCTATTCCTTAATTTTCGTCAAAAAAAGAATTATGAAAAAGGAATACATCTTCCAAAAACCTATTGTTATTGTCTTATTACTCTTTTCAATAACAATACATGCGCAATCGGTAGTGATCAATGAAATTGTGACCGATCCTCAAAGCGATTGGAGTTCAAATAGCTTCAATGGTATTGCCGGTTCGGGAACTGTCAGCCAAGGTGTTGACGAGTACATTGAGTTGTATATTAAAACTGATGGATTAAATTTAACCAACTGGACGATTGAGTTAAACGATAGTAGTCCAGTAACTGGTGATTTAACGGATTCAGGCGCTTTCTCCGTATCCAACTACATTAGTTCAGATTCTGGTACATTCAATAGTACTACATCGGGTGATTTTTTAGTCCTAGGCAATGTCGTAGGTGCAGGATCTATGAATAATAGTATTACTATTCTTTTAAAGGACAATACAGGGACGGTAATTGACTCGGTAATTCTTGGAGGTGGATCTGGAGAAGCCTTCAGTGGAAACGCAGCAACAATTGGAGATGAAGCCGTTTTCCGAATGCCAAATGGAATAGACACAAATAATAACGAAACAGATTTTAGCAAAGGTATTTCGAGTTTGGGAATCGCTAACCTCACCTATTTTTATTGGGATGGAAGTCTGAATACCGATTGGGCTAATACTTCAAATTGGGCCACTGGTGAATTACCTGGATCAGACGACAATGTCTTCATCCCGAATGTGGAAAACAAACCCGTTATACATAGCAGCACCCATGCTGTCATTCAAGATTTGGATGTCACATCTTCCAGCCTAACCATTAATGATGGGTCTTTACGTGTTCATGGTGTTTCTAACGGAAACCTTACCTACACCAGAAACCTGGCTACTTCAAACTGGTATTTGATAGGTACTCCGTTACATGGTATCACATTTAATGATAGCTACGTAGCCTCCAATGCCATAGATTCTGGTACAGATAACAATCTTGGGATTGCTTCCTATGATACTACCCTCGATAATTGGAACTATTTACAAGTAGGCGAAACTATAAATCCGATAGTAGGACAGGGATTTGCGGTGAAAAGAGCCGCTGCAGGTTTGATTGAATTTTCTGGAACCATTCGAACAACAGATGTCCTCATTAATTTAAATGAAGGAGGTGATGGAAGTTATAATCTTATTTCGAATCCCTATACCTCCTCAATCTCCAGTGCTAGTTTCCTACAAGACAATTCGGATGAATTGATAAGTCAAACGCTTTGGGTATGGAACGAAAGCACAGGAGCTTACCAGGCCAAGGTAGCGGGAGAAAATTTTGTGATAGCACCAACACAGGGATTCTTTGTTCGAGCCAATGGAACGAACACTGTAACGATTAAGAAAAGTTATCAAACAAACGGAGGTGTTTTTCAAAAATCGGAGATGTATACGATTTCAATGACGGCTTCTGATGGTAATCAAGAACGATCTTTACAAATCTATTTTACAGATGATGCTACTAAGGGGTTTGACAATGGTTGGGACGGAGAATTGTTCAAAGGACAAAATCAAGATTTCTCTATCGCATCTGCCCTTTTGGCTAATGATAATGAAGATGCTTTCCAAATTCAAGGTCTTCCAACAGAGGAAATTAATTCAGTTAAAATCCCAGTCCTAGTATCGGCAAAAAAGGGGCAAGAACTACTATTTTCTATCCATGCTGTCTTGCCTGATGGAATACAAGTGTATCTTGAAGATACCGAAGCAGACAGCTTAACAAGACTAGATGAAGCAGGTTCTTTTTACCAAATATCTTTGAGTAAAGATATATACGATAAAGGGAGATTTTATTTGCACACTAGTGAGGGAATCTTATCAAGTTCTGCCAATCCCATTGAAGCTTCATCATTATTCTATACGAATGGGAAATTAATATGGAACGGAATATCAAATGGGATTTATAATCTTAAGATTTCGAATGTATTAGGAAAAGAAATGATTTCTTTAAAAAATATTGATGCTGCTGAAGGATCTGTTCCAATCAACAACTTGAAAAAAGGGCTATACATAGTTACACTGTACTCAAAAACAGGAACAATAACACGAAAAATTATCATCGAGTAAACCAAAACTTAATGCTATGAACAAAAAAGACAATGAGACAATCTCAAGAAAAGAAGCTATGAACAAAATTGGTGTTTATGGCAAATATGCCGCTTTGACTTCTCTTGGTGCTTACATGATACTCAGTCCAAAGCATGCACAGGCTCAAAGTCCGGATGATCCTGGTACTGATTTTTAAATATAATTGAAATCCATATCCTCAAAAATTTGACGATTTTTTATCATTTGTTTCAATTACAATAGTACATTAGTACTATGAATGATTTTCAGTTGCTTACTCAAGATATTGGAGATAAAACAATTGTTTGGTTTGAAGGTAGTAATGAATATCTCGTTACTGAAAAAAGAACAGCTCATATTCTTGAACAATTGCAACAAGGTATTCGTGAGGAAGAAATTGGTCAAAACTTAGCTGATTCTATTGACGTCCCAATAGATAAAGCAATGGATTTTGTAATGGAACTAAAACATAACGTTTATATCCCAAAATCTCAGATCAAAAAAACGGCGATAGCCAAGACCAGTACTTATGAAAAGCCCAAAAAATGGGAGCTCGTAACTCACTACAAAATTGGATTCTGTTGCATACAGGTTCGTTTTCAAAAAGAACATTTAGCTTCCTTGGTGCATCCCAAGTATGCACATTTGGAAACGGTAGGCACTGAAAATTCAACTGCTATTTTTGAGGTGTTTCAGATGAATAACAAGGTGGTTCTTGAGGTTAATGAACAACCAATTGGGGCATGGTCAAAGGAAGAAGTGCATTATTTTCAGGGTAAGTTTTCTATGGAACTCATACAACAAATGCATCAAAAACCCGAAAGGGAATGGATTGGAGTATTTCATGCCTCTGCTGTAGCGAATTCGGAAAAATCAGTACTCTTTCTTGGAGATTCTGGGAATGGGAAAAGCACTTCACTAGCCCTATTACAAGCTAATGGTTTTACCTGCCTGGCAGACGATTTTGTCCCCATGGCGGCCGAAGATTGTAATGTATATCGCTTGCCTTCAGCCATTTCAGTTAAAAAAAATAGTTGGCCAATTTTAGCACCATTTTATCCTCAATTGGCGAATGCCTCTGAGTATCATTTAAAGTTGTCCAACAAAATTATTCGTTATTTACCACCGAATAGCACCAGCAATATAGAACACCTTCCGTGTAACAAATTGGTGTTTATCAAATATCATAAGGATAGCGAAATTCAATTTTCTGAACTCTCAAAAGTTGAGGCTTTTGAACGCTTGATTCCCGATTCATGGATATCTCCAGCAGCAGGCAATGTAAAGACGTTTTTAAGATGGTTTTCATCGGTAAATTGCTATCAACTGACCTATTCGAACAACGAAAAAATGATTCATCAGGTTCATAAAATATTTTCGAATGAATTATAAAGAGGCCTTGTTTTTCATTGGTAAATGCCTTACCATCAATCATGAAGCACACAATAAAAAAAGTGTGGCAGTCCAATTACAGACCGAAAAAATAGATTGGGATATGGTAGTACAGGTAAGCACAGCACATTATGTATTTCCGGCGTTGTATCTCAATCTTAAAAAAGCAAACTTGACGGAATATCTTCCAGAAGAGTTAGTCAACTATATGGACCATATAACTTCCCTGAATCGCGAGCGCAATGAAGCCATCATCAACCAGGTCCGAGATCTGCAAAAGCTTCTGGTCGCCAACGGAATTGAACCCATATTTTTAAAAGGAAGTGGAAACTTGGTAAGTGGCTTGTATGATGATATTGCCGAACGTATGGTTGGTGATATTGATTTT
>Ga0213864_10000097_pt1 | contig 36171 bp, 32 predicted proteins | sample PICome_5_FD_160078 | JGI IMG/M metagenome (GOLD analysis project Ga0213864, IMG submission 160078) | Coastal seawater microbial communities near Pivers Island, North Carolina, United States - PICO247 | ecosystem: Environmental > Aquatic > Marine > Coastal | place: USA: North Carolina... | reverse complement strand
GGCATCGATTGGTTCAAAAGGCGAAGGCTTTTTAAGCCGATTAGGTGGCGAAGTACTCAGCTCTGTAACCCATTTAGGTGAAACACCCTCGATTGAGGACATTATTGGTGTCGTCAAAACGATGTTAAATGAATATGACGAAGGGAAAATTGACCGCTTCTATATAGCGCATAACGATTACGTTAATACGATGACGCAGTCACCGGAAATAACACAATTATTACCGGTTTATACCGAAGAATTGGATGATCAATTAACTCATCATTGGGATTATATATATGAGCCCGATGCAAAAGAGGTCCTTGATCAATTATTGAACCGTTATATTGAATCACTCGTGTATCAAGGCGTATTAGAAAATAATGCTTGTGAACAAGCTGCGCGAATGGTTGCTATGAAGAGCGCATCAGATAATGCGGGCACGTTGATCGATGAACTTCAGCTTGTCTATAACAAAGCTAGACAAGCGGCTATTACGCAAGAGTTATCTGAAATTGTTGCAGGAGCAGCAGCCGTATAAATTCAGGTTGAGCCTATGAATAAAACCATGGGTTCTAAAAATTACAATACCGATAGGGTATTAAAAGAAAATTTTAAATTAAGACTATTGAGGAACTGATATGAGCTCAGGTGTTATCGTTCAAATTATTGGCGCGGTTGTGGATGTGGAATTCCCACGTGATGCAATACCCAAAGTGTATGACGCACTTATTGTTAAGGACGTTGATTTAACGTTGGAAGTGCAACAACAAATAGGTGATGGGGTGGTTAGAACCATTGCAATGGGAACAACCGACGGCGTTAAAAGAGGACTAGAAGTAAGCAATACAAATGAAGCCATTCAAGTTCCAGTGGGTACTAAAACCTTAGGGCGAATCATGAATGTTCTTGGAGAGCCTATTGACGAGAAAGGACCAATCGGCGAAGAAGAGCGCTGGGGTATTCATCGTTCTGCACCTTCCTATGAAGAACAAGCAGCGTCCAGTGAAATTCTAGAAACAGGCATTAAAGTGATCGACCTCGTTTGTCCCTTCGCGAAGGGTGGTAAAGTTGGGTTGTTCGGCGGTGCCGGTGTAGGTAAAACAGTGAACATGATGGAGCTTATCCGTAACATCGCGATTGAGCACAGCGGGTATTCCGTGTTTGCTGGTGTGGGCGAGCGTACTCGTGAAGGGAACGATTTCTATCACGAAATGACCGATTCAAACGTTATCGACAAAGTATCATTGGTTTACGGACAAATGAATGAGCCTCCTGGAAATAGACTGCGCGTTGCGTTAACAGGATTGACCATGGCTGAAAAATTCCGTGCGGATGGCAGTGACGTGTTGTTGTTTATCGATAACATTTACCGTTATACGCTCGCTGGAACAGAAGTATCAGCGCTACTGGGTCGTATGCCATCAGCGGTGGGTTATCAACCTAACCTTGCTGAAGAAATGGGTGTATTCCAAGAACGCATTACATCTACACGCGAAGGATCTATTACATCGATTCAAGCGGTATACGTACCGGCGGATGATTTGACAGACCCATCACCTGCGACAACCTTTGCTCACTTGGATGCGACCGTTGTGCTATCAAGACAAATTGCTGAGTTAGGTATTTATCCTGCGATTGACCCATTAGACTCAAGTAGTCGCCAGTTAGACCCGCTGGTGATTGGTGAAGAACATTACAATGTTGCTCGGGATGTTCAAGGCACTTTGCAGCGCTATAAAGAACTACGTGACATTATTGCCATTTTGGGTATGGATGAGCTATCAGAAGAAGATAAATTAGTCGTTGCACGTGCTCGTAAGATCCAGCGTTTCTTGTCGCAGCCTTTCTTCGTGGCAGAAGTCTTTACCGGGTCACCGGGCAAGTACGTTTCATTAAAAGATACCATTGCTGGCTTTAAAGGCATTATCAATGGTGAGTATGATCATATCCCTGAACAAGCTTTTTACATGTCAGGAACAATTGATGAAGTCCTTGAAAAACACGCAAAAGAAGCCGCTTAATCTAAAGGGTCTAAAATGAGCATGACAATCCATGTAGACATTGTAAGTGCCGAAGCATCAATATACGGAGGGCTGGCTGAAATGGTATTCGCTCCCGGTGAGCTTGGTGAGCTTGGTATTGCACCGCGACATGCACCCTTAGTAACGCGTTTAAAACCGGGTGAGGTACGTGTGAATACCGGAAAGGAAGAATTAGACTTCTTTATTTCTGGTGGCATACTTGAAGTTCAGCCCCACCTTGTTACAGTGCTTGCAGATACGGCTATTAGAGCGGATGACCTTGATGAAGCAAAAGCATTAGCAGCTAAAAAACAGGCCGAAGATGCGCTAGCTGACAAAACATCGGATATAGATTTTGCGAAAGCGCAAGCTGAGTTAGCTGAAGCAGCCGCACAATTACAGGCCATAAGCCGCCTAAGAAAGACACGTTAATGTGCAGCAGAATTGTGGTTAGTTCATCATTATTTTTAGTGTAGATGTGGCTGATCAAATAAAACAAACCCGTCATTAGGCGGGTTTTTTTATACCTGTTAAACTATGCAATTATCAAAAAAGTATTTCCAATGACGATCAAGACAATCATTCTTGCCGCGGGAAAAGGCACGCGGATGAAATCAAATAAGGCCAAGGTGTTACATGAAATTGCAGGAAAAGCCATGCTGCAGCATGTTATTGAATCTGTTCAGCCTTTTAATAGTGATGTGGTTGTGGTGTATGGGCATGATGGTGAACAAGTAAAGCAGCAGCATTCTCATCTTGACATTAACTGGGTAGAACAAGCTGAACAACTTGGAACCGGTCATGCCGTTCTGCAAGCAGTTGACCATATCATGTCGGATGACGTTGTATTAATCTTATATGGTGATGTGCCTTTAATTCAATCCAAAACGTTGGGCAAAATGGTTGAGAGTGTTAGCGATACAGCCATGTCACTGTTAACCGTTAAGCTTAATGACCCAACAGGCTACGGGCGAATAGTTAGGGTGGATAATAAAGTCAGCAAAATTGTCGAGCAGAAAGATGCTTCTGGCCCTGAGTTGTTAATTAAAGAGGTTAATACTGGCATTATGGCTGTCAAAGGAGACCAGCTGGTCTCCTGGGTAAAGATGCTAAGGAATGATAATGCGCAAACGGAATATTATCTGACAGATATTATTGAAACGGCTGTTAACGAAGGCGTAAGTATTAACACGATACAAGCAGAAGATGAATTTGAAGTGCAGGGTGTAAATTCGAAAAGTCAGCTTTGTGTACTAGAACGGCATTATCAACTTCAACAGGCAGAGACACTGATGAACGAGGGTGTTACGCTGGCTGATAGCAAAAGGATTGATATCCGCGGGAAATTGGCGATAACGGGCCATGATGTTTTTATTGATATTAACACGGTATTTCTAGGTCATGTTAGCTTAGGTGGTCATGTGCATATAGGCCCAAATTGTGTCATTGAAAATGCAACGATTGGTGAGGGTGTTGTGATTAAAGCAAATTCAGTGTTAGAAAATTGTGTTATTGGCAAAAATTGCACGATAGGACCGTTTGCTAGGATTCGACCCGGGGCTGACTTGGCAGAGGATGTCCACATTGGTAATTTTGTTGAAGTTAAAAACACAGCGATTGGTGAAGGTTCAAAAATTAACCACCTCAGCTATATAGGTGATGCGCAAATAGGAAAAGGTGTTAATGTGGGTGCGGGCACCATTACGTGTAATTATGACGGCGTTAATAAACACCGAACCGAGATTAAAGACGGGGCTTTTATAGGCTCAGGAACACAGCTGGTAGCGCCAGTAAGTGTGGGCGAGGGTGCAACCTTGGGTGCGGGTACAACACTGTCAAAAGATGCGCCGGCAGAAGCATTGACCGTGAGCCGAGCTAAACAAGTAACATTAAATGGCTGGAAGAAGCCGACGAAAAGTTAAAAGGGATTTATATGTGTGGAATAGTAGGGGCCGTATCACAACGAGACATTACCGGTGTCCTTATAAAAGGGTTACAACGGCTCGAATACCGCGGTTATGATTCGGCTGGCATTGCAGTCGTGGCGGCTGATCATGGATTTGAAAGGCGGCGTACGCAGGGTAAGGTCAAAAACCTCGACGAGCTTATACGAGCGCAGCCACTATCGGGGCAATGTGGCGTGGCTCATACTCGCTGGGCAACACACGGTGTTCCGTCTGAAAAGAATGCACATCCCCATAGATGCAATGAAATTACCTTGGTTCATAACGGCATTATTGAGAATTTTGAATCACTGAGAAAAAAGCAGCTAGAACTTGGGCACGAGTTTGATTCAGAAACAGACACAGAAGTTATTGTTCATGCCATTGATGATGAATACAAAAAAAGTAAAGATCTCCTGACGTCGGTTCAAAAAACAGTTGAGTCATTGCAAGGAGCGTATGCCCTTGGTGTTCTTGAGAAAGGTAATAATAACCACATGGTTGCTGTTAGAAAAGGCAGCCCTCTGGTGATAGGCATCGGGAATAATGAGCATTTTATTGCCTCAGATGTATTTGCGTTGCTGGGGGAAGCAGAGCATTTTATCTATCTGGAAGATGGGGATGTAGCGGATATGACGCATGATAGTGTGACGATCTACAATGAGTCAGGTCAGCCAGTTGAACGAAAAATCAATCAAACAACATTGCAGGCAGATACGGTAGGGCTAGGAGAATACGACCACTACATGCAAAAAGAAATTTTTGAACAGGCTGCAGTTCTTAAGCATACGCTTGAAGGCCGTATCGATAATGGTCGAATATTAACGAGTTGCTTTGGTGAAGCAGCTGAAGAAGCTTTCAAAAGTATTCAAGAAGTTCAGATCGTTGCATGCGGGACCAGTTTTCATGCGGGTCTTGTGGCAAAGTATTGGTTTGAATCAGTAGCGGGTCTTCCCTGTCACATAGAAGTGGCGAGTGAATTCAGGTACCGCCCGCATATTGTTAAAAGTAACACGTTATTTGTAACCATTTCTCAATCTGGTGAGACGGCCGATACCTTAGCGGCACTACAGGCATCATCGGAGCTTGGCTATGCGCATACGTTAGCCATTTGTAATGTCCCTGAAAGTTCACTGGTTCGAGAGTCTGAATGGTCGTTAATGACAAAAGCTGGGCCAGAAATAGGGGTTGCTTCAACAAAAGCATTTACCACACAACTGACGGCTCTTTTATTACTCGTAGTAAGTATTGGTAAATACCATGCCATTGATGAAAAAAAACACATCGAGATTGTGAGGCAGCTGGAAGTGTTGCCAGAAAAAGTAGCCGAAGTGCTTCGATTGGAACCTGAAATTATTGAGTTTTCGAAAAAATTTAACGATAAACATAATGCGCTATTTTTAGGTCGGGGTGAGCAGTATCCAGTGGCTATGGAGGGCGCTTTAAAGCTAAAAGAAATTTCCTACATTCATGCAGAAGCCTACCCAGCGGGTGAGTTAAAGCATGGGCCACTAGCATTAGTCGATGATCAAATGCCCGTTGTAGCAGTAGCGCCAAATAATGATTTATTAGAGAAATTAAAATCGAACCTTCAAGAGGTTCAAGCGCGCGGTGGTGAACTATTTGTTTTTGCAGATGTGCATGCAACGTTTGAAGAGACTGAAGGGCTTGAAATTATTCGGGTTTCTGAAATTAGTGAAATAATTGCACCGATTATCTACACCGTTCCTCTGCAGTTATTGGCCTATCATGTCGCCTTGTTAAAGGGGACGGATGTTGACCAGCCCCGTAATTTGGCTAAATCTGTCACGGTAGAATAACCTTGTTAGGGGGTGAGTCATCCCCTAACGATGTAGATGCTTATCTCTGCTTCCATCTCAAACTTCGTGCATCCCATCTACTGGTTGCACCCTATTCTGATTATCAAGAATTTCTCTATCAAACCATCTCTAAACATTTAGAGATGGGATGGAATTACCAACAGAGTGCCGATTGGTTGAATGACAACGGTTATACAACACCAAGAGGTAAGAGATTTGGTAATGCTCACACGCACTCCATCGTCAAAAATCAGAATATTGATACGACCACGATAGTTGGAGAATTGTTCTTCAACATCATCAACTCCATCGCACAATACGAGTTGCAACTCACCAGAGAACGCATCGTTAGTGGGTTAGAAAATGCGAAACGAAAGGGTAAAACTCTTGGACGGAAAACCAATCTGAACTCGCAAACCAAAAAGATAATTTTAGATATGAAATCTAGAAATATCGGACTCAAGAAGATTGCTTCAGAGACTAAGGTTGCAGTGAAAACGATACGAGAATTTTTATCTACCGCAGACTTACCGCAAGTTGCGTAGAAGATACGCACACTGATGAAACCTTGATTTGTATAAATATGATGAAACGAGAAATATGAAAAAGAAGGGTATGCCGTGGTGTTCTTTAACTGCTGTGTATCAGTTGTCAAATGAAGATAGAAAAAGTTGAATTAAGTAATAAAGAGATACTGAGAAACCATCTAATTTCTGAGTTCCAGTTCTCCCACCGCATTGATGTTGAACCAACACCTCAATATCCAATCTGCCAAGAAGAACTCACGCAAATTTTTCGCACGATACTTTTCAACATCAACAAAACACATCTTCGTTCCAAATATTTCTCAAAGTGGAGTCCAGATAGAAAGTTCTGGATAGTTGGTTGCCGACAAGGTGGTGATGGACAGGGTAGTGAGAAACATTATCACTTGCTTCTGCATACACCAGATGACCATCAATTGAGTGTATTTACAGATTTGTATTGGGGATTTGCAAAATATGCTGGTGTGAATCCCTCAAATGGAAAAAGAAGACCCTTATGGAAAAACTACAGAGATAAGAACCATAACGGTGCTGATGAATTAGACACAAAGTGCCTAATAAATGTTGAGTCAGTCAAAAACCAAACTGGTTCAATCAAATACAACACACGACTACTCAAACCTACTCTAGACGGTGATGACCTCTTTGTGATTGGGATTAAAGAGTAGGAAAGACATTGTTAGTCCAAATATCTATCTGAGTTGGTGTTTGTCTTTTTATATATTCAATGACAGTTGAACTGCCGTTTAACTGCATCGGTTTCGTATACCCAAAAGAAAGATATTGGAGTGATGAAACCACCTAAATAGTTCTATGAAAGACCTAGTAGAACTAACAAGACTTCACCTAAACGAGACACCAGACAGTGACGATATAGAACTCTTGAATGAGTTCATCGGACTGAGAACTGGTGCAATCGTAGTTGGACTAGGAAAAGTCAAACAATACGCATCAAAACTAGACCAAGAGATTGGTTCACTCAGAAGAGATTTATCAGACCTCAGAAAATCTACACCAGAAGATGCACCTCAAAAACTTGCTGATGCACTAGAAACGATGGGGAAACTATTCTGGTTACAAAGAAAGATGGGGATGTATACCGCACTAACTGCTGCCGCAACTGGTGTGGGTGTAGATAAATCAACCAAGATACTTCAACGAATGGAGAAACAGAAAAGATGAACTACTTACACACATACCCTGCTCGTATAGACGCACAAATTTATGATGACCTAATGAAGATTAAAGATTTGGATAACCGTTCCATCAATTCTCTACTTCAAGAAGGTGCCAGATTGGTTCGTAACAAATATGTAGAACAGGTTGCCCAAGATAGGAAAACCAGAACGACCCTACAATCACGATACGAAATGTCTAAGTGATGGATATAACCCTTCACTCAAAACGAATTGACGCATCCAGTAAGAAACTGGTGACACTTGGTAATGAATACTCCAAACCGAAGTCCGATGAGATAACTGCGAGAAAAGTCCTCGTGAAGATGTTTCTGGAAGTTGCACAACAGAACACCTTGATTGGAGAACAGATTGCTCAGTTGGATAGAAATATCAAACTGAAATCTTGAAAATTAGGGGGGTTTTTAACTCCCCCTAATTTGAGGTGCAGAAATCCTTATTTTATGCGGTTTTTGATGTTGGATTTTGGTGGGGTTTTATTCAACTGATTAACTCCCCCCTCAAAACTGAACGACATTCCAAATCTATAAATGCAATAGAGACACCTTGAGGTTTGTCGAACCTCATTTACCCCAAACTTTGCTAATCCTGTCTTGGATTTTTTGGGTGTAAATCTCAATCAATCTTTTGTTTCCATCGATAATTGCAATTTCACCTGTAATCTTTTTTATCATCTCTGATTGTGTATCGATATCGGGAACAGGGATGCGATAACTCTCTACAAAACTTTTAGGAACTCGTCTTAATCCAGATGTGCCTGTAAAATTCTCGATGCCCTGACTACGAAATTGATTGGTCACGGTATTGATGTAAATCCATTCTGGGAGAACTTTTTCACTACTTCGTAATACATAAAATTCAGATGACCCAAATCCTATTCCAGAGGTTAATCCCCTTGCGATGCCTGCTTTGCCATTTTCAAAACAGGGGGTCACCTTTGCCAGAAGAACATCGTCATCTCTAAAGTAGGTATAACCACCATAAACTTCTTGAAGTTGTTTGCTCTTAGTGGGAACAAAACTTATTTCGTTCTCGTTGAGGTCTTCCATAGGAACAAAAGATACAGAGGTTAATTGGTCTAAACTTTGCACCTCAGATTTTCTTGGGTTTATTGATACCACCTCACCCAACTCAACCATCTCCCAAGAAGGGTCAATATCGATGGTTGGTTTGTAGTTCTCAACAACCTGTCTGCACCCATCAATAATCTTCTGATAACCCTCTAACTCATCAACAATCCGTTGCTGAACTTCGATGGGTGGAAGAGGGATTTCAATCTCTTTAAGTGTTTTGGTGTTGATGCTTGCTTGGTTAACTGCCTGATTTGCTAGAGACCGAACGGTTGTTAGAAATTTCTCTGACTTAAAAATAGACAGTGCGAAGTTAGGATTAATCTTTGGGTTTGTTGTTCGGAAACGCAAAAGATTTGCACCATGAACAATTGACACTTGTTCGTTGAACAATGCGGTTTTTCCAACATGCTCAATACTATTTATGTGTGAGAACAAAATATCATTTGACTTAAGAAAATCTGAATCTTTCAATTCATCATTCGTCCACTTTGTTTTCTCTTTGTTAAATGTTCCATCAGAAATGGATTGGATACGAGACACACGATGCCGTCCTACCTCATCTTGCTGAGAGACATTTCTGCCATTTTTTATCTCTTCAAAAATGTTCCCCAATGCAATGTATTCATAATCCGATAGGGTTTCAGAGGAACTCAAATAAAGTCCGTAACTTAAACCATAAGATTTATCTGAAATCTCCTCTTTTGTTGCAGTTATGAAGTTTTCATTTTCAGAGTTCGGATTTCCTATGCACTCCAAAATATTGGGTAAATCATTTTTTCCAATTGATGTTCTTTGTGCCCCAAGACTGAACCCATCGTTCTCAACTTTTGCGAAGAAAATGCTGTCTGACTTTTGGTTGAGTTCTTTATCCAGAATGAGAATTGAGGTTTTCACACCAGAGTATGGTTGAAAAACACCTGCTGGTAGAGAAATCACCCCAACCAGACTATCTTCAACAAGTTTCTTTCTGAGGGTTTTATATGCATTACCTGCCTGAAAAATGATGCCCTCTGGAACAACAATGCCTGCACGACCAGTAGGTTTTAGATGCTCCATGATGTAATCAACGAAAAGAACTTCTGCCCTTGTTGATTGAACTCCAAACCGTGTGTGAGGTTGGATGCCACCAGTCGGTGAGAAGAATGGTGGGTTCGCAAGAATTACATCGTAGTATTCGTTCCATCTGTCCTCAGATGACAGGGTGTCATACTCGTGAATTTGAGGACTCGCAAATTGGTGCAGATACATATTCACTAGAGAGATGCGTGTCATATCTGGTGAAATGTCATACCCAACAAGATTGTCACCAACCTGTTTGCGTTCGGATGCATTGAGTTTGTCACCCAATTTCTTTTCAGTATTCTGAGACAGGATGTGCTTGTAGGAAGAAATCAAGAACCCTGCCGTGCCACATGCTGGGTCAAGAATGGTTTCATTCTTCTGTGGGTTAACTATCTCAACGATGAAGTCAATGATGTGACGAGGTGTTCTGAACTGTCCCGCATCACCCTGTGACCCCATGAAAGAGAGAAGATATTCAAACGCATCCCCTAACTTCTCTGAGTGAGAGTAGTGAAACTCATTTATCTCCTTCAAAAACATGTTGAGTGTTGAAGGGTCTTTGAATGGAAGAAATGAGTTTTTGAATATCTCTCTGAACAACTGTGGTGCAGATGGATTAGTATACATATTCTCAATCGCATCACTGTAAAGTTGCACCTTATCTGCACCCCCTAATTTGGGGTCAAACAAATGCTTCCAAGAATATTTTTCATAATCATCAACGAAGAACGATGGAACACCACCCATCTCGACTGCTTCTTCATCCATGTCATGCATGAACTTGTAAATCAGTCCTGTAGTGATTTGCTCAACTTGACTCTGTGGACTTGGGATTTTGCCAACAAGGATATTTCGTAAGTCGTCTATGCGTTTCTTGGTGACACTATCTAACATTTTCTAACCGTTCCAAATTCACATTCTGTTTGATGTATGAGGGGATGCTCTGCTTCAGTTCCACAGGAAGTTTTCTGAACGCATCACCAGATGGATGCACACCTAATTCTGCATATCGTCTACTGTCGATGATATCTCTGAAACCATCATCAACCGCATATGCCTCAAAGACCTCTCTCGCACTGCCGTAGATTGCATCATCTGGTTTGAGTGCTTTGTCTAATTTGTCGAACTCCTCATCCAGACACTCTCGTTGAGAAGGGATATGTTCAATGTGACCAAAGACATGGAGTAGGAGTTCTGGAACAGTTAATCGTCTGTCTAAACCCAACGACTTTCTGAGTTTGTCGATGGTGAAAAACTCTTGCGGTTTATCTAGAACCTTATCTTTGAGGTATGTTTCTGCCTCATCAAAGTTCTGCTGTGATACCAAGTCTTTGATGATTTCATCCTCTGTGACCTTCTTTTTGAAAGAACGATAGAGATTTCTATCAATCTTCATGCCTTGGTCAGAGATGAGAATTTCCTTCAACTTTGCCAAAGGGTCTGGTGCAGTGCTAACCACCTCATCAATGTTTGGTGGGTCTACTGGTGGTTCTGTCGGTTCAGACGGTTTTGAGGGAAGTTTGAGGACTTCATCGTAGTCAAAGTCCTTCTCAAAATAATCATAGTTTCCAAAGAAATCGAACAGAAGGAACTGTTCCTTCTGAGGTTCGATATGGTCTGGAATCTCTGACTTGGTAATCCACGATTGTGAAAAATCACATCTACGAGTTCCACGACCCTTCATCTGGATAAATTCACTTGGTGAATAAACAGGACGCATCATGCAGATATTCAAAATATCAGTGCAATCATAACCAGTAGTCATCATCCCCACAGTCACGCAAATGCGCGTCTTTGATGTTCGGTAGTGAGGGTTAGTCTTTGACTGACCGTTGAGAGAGTTGTTTCTGAAATCAATGGTCATTCGTTGTGAGTCTTGGACACTTGAGGTCACTTGGACTGCAAAGTCAGAACTGTATTGTTTTGGAAACACCCTATCTGCAAGAACATTCAAAATCTGCGTGACTTTTGCTGCATGATTTTGAGAAACACAGAAGACTAGTGTTTTGCCAATCTCCCCTGTGTAGGGGTCTCTCATTGCGTGCTTCAGAAAGGTTTCGCAAAAAATGGTGTTGGTGTTATCGGAGAAGAACTTCTTCTCAAAATCCTTCTGAGTGAATGTCTCTTCAAAGTCGTTGCCATCATCATCGACTCCTTGAAATACATAACCTTGCTCAGAAAGAAGTTCAGTCGTGATTTCTGTTCTCGCATCAATCACTTTTGGGTTGATGAGGTATCCATCTTTAACACCATCTTCCAGAGAGTATCTGAATGTTGGTTCACCACTGTCGCACCCAAAAGTGGTGTAGGTATCCAACATCAATCGTTTTTCTAACTGTCTAGGGTCAGTCTGTGAAACATCCTCAATATCGACAGACTTTAGATAGTCTTTCGGAGTTGCGGTGAGTCCTAGTTTGAACCCAATGAAGTATTCAAAAACTCTACGACTTCTCGCACCCAAAGAACGATGTGCTTCATCTGAGATAACTAAGTCAAAGTGGTCTGGACGAAAGACCTTTCTGTATTTGTTACGACTTACAAATGATTGAACAGTTGAAACGACAATCTCTGCCTTCGTCCAATCCGATTGGTTCTCTTTCCAAACTACAGTTCTGAAATCATTCTTGAGAACTTCATCAAACTCTTTTTGTGCCTGACTTTCTAACTCAATGCGGTCAACGAGAAACAGAACTCTCTTCACATTGTAAAGACGCAAGAACATTTTGATGATTGCTGAAGAGGTAAGTGTTTTTCCTGTTCCTGTTGCCATCTCCAACAAGAACCTGTCTTTACCTTCTGCAATACCACTTTGAACTGCTCTGACTGCTTTTAGTTGGTAGTCACGAAGTAGTCGGAGTTTGTTGTTTCTTAGGAAATCCTCTCGTTTTCTCTCATCAAGATAATCTGGATTTTGGTCAAACTTGGGAAGTTGGGTCTGTGCAATGTAATCAACACCAATCTCTTCAACTTCCTGTCTAGGTGGATTGAAGTTGGTTTTTCTCAGTTCCAGTTGTTCTTGTGATGGAAAAATATCAATGACTGTTGGACTGCCCTGTTCGATATCCCAAAAGTAATGCGAGACCCCATTGGAGAGGATGACGAACCTACAGTTAAGTGACTCCGCATATCCTCGTGCTTGCTCTTTACCAACTAGGGGAGAGACCAGTTCTTTCTTTGCTTCGATGATGCATAGAGGAAAGTCGGAACTATCCTTGAGAACATAGTCTGCAAAACCTGCCTGGTTCTGCATTTCGGTATCAACATTAACCACACCGTCATCACCAGATAGAACCCAATCGGACTCTCTAAGTAATCTATCTATGATAATTCTTGCGTTTGCCTCTGACATGAATCAATTCTAACTTTTTACATCAGTTTTGCCAATTAAAATGCTTGTGCGTTAGAACTTGTAATGTGGTAAGTTACCACCATGAAAGAGATTCTTCACATTTACACTCGTGTTTCAAGTGCAGTGCAAGAAGAGGGAACGAGTCTAGAAACCCAAAAAGAATTGGGCATCAAGAAATCCAAAGAATTAGGTATGAAATACCAGATTTGGAATGAAGGTGCTGCTTCTTCACACCACGAGAATCTCACAAACAGACCCAAGATTAGTGAACTGTTGTTTGACATTGAAAAGGGAAATATCAAACACCTGTTCGTCTACAACAATGACCGTCTGTCACGAAACGACCAAACACAGTTCCTCATTAAAAACGCAATTACTAAAAACGGTGTAATGCTCTACACCAAAGATGGAACTTACGACCTTAATAATCCAACCGACAAGTTGATGAAATCACTGCTGGATGGTGTCGCAGAATACGACAATGCCATTCGTGCTGAGAGAACCAGATTAGGGAAACTAAACACGGTTAGAAACGGTGGTTGGTATGGTGCTCCACCACCTTATGGTTATGAAATAGTTGATGGAAAACTCGCAATCCATACAGAAGAAGGTAAAACCGTCAAAACCATCTTCAAGTTATTTAATGACGGTATCTCCATCGCAGAAATCAAACGCAGACTTGATACACAAGGTGTAACTGCAAGGAGAGGTGGTTTGTTCAACACTGGTTCTATCAACAAGTTGCTCCAGAACACGCATCACATCGGTTATTACACCTACACCGATAAGAAAAGTGGTGAAACAGTAGAGGTTTCCTGTCCACCACTAGTTGATGAAACTGTCTGGAATAGAGTTCAAGAACGCAGACAAAAAATCTTTGAGAGAAAAGGACAGAACAACCGCACTAAGAGGTTCTACCTTCTTAGAAACCTAATGTATTGCGGTGAATGTGGTTCTCAAATGAGTGGGAGAATCAAAGAATCTAAAAATGAAAGACACTACTTCTGCCCAAATAAAACTCGTAATTGGAAAAAGAATAAACCTACAGAAGACACACGATACAAACGAGGAAAAGTCGACGGTTATGGATGCAATATGAACCGTAGTCTCAATATACCAATTACTGATGAATTTGTTTGGAGCAGTGTAAGAAAAGTTGTTTCTGAATCTTCCACTCTGAAAGAAGGATTCAAGAAAGAAGTGTTGCACTCAAAGTTTGCGACAGAAGAAGAAATCAAATCCGAGTTAAAGAACCAGAAAACCAAGTCAAAACGGTGGATGACTGAACTACAACAAATTCAATCATCCATTGCTGATGTTGAAACTAACAACCTTTTCAGAAAATATGATGCAGAGGTTTACGAAAAAATTATTGGTAATCTGAACGCAGAGTTAGATAAGACAAAAGAAGAGATTGAACAGACACGATTACGAATCAAAGAACTTGGAAAAGAACAAAAGTGGTTAGATTGGGTGCAAAAGTATGCTGACCAAGTAGACGAATTAGACACCTATTCTGAAGAACAAAAGAAAGAATACTTGGACGGTATAATTGACCGTATAGAAGTCAGATTAGACCAAGAAACCAAAGACCATCACTTGGATATAATTTTTAGATTACCTCTCGTGGGTGATGGTGTTGAGTATGTAGATAAGAACGATAAATCTGCTGGTTATGAACTGGTTGACGGTGACACCACCGCGACTACCACCGTTAGTCACGAACTGGTTAAAACTAGGAGTGTTGATGCAAGACGGTTAGGTAGAAAACACGAAGTTGCTAAAAAAAAAGAAATGAACCAACTCACCCCCAAACCCCACAACAACATTACCGTCGAATAAAGTTATACCCTGTTGGAATAAGCAGCTTCGCTGATATTAAAATGATTTAAATCATTTTTTCTGTTGAAATTTATATCTAACCTGCGTTAGTTAGGTGTAAATTTTGTGCAACACCGGTGTAAAAAGGTGTCGTTAAAATATTACAAGGGGGAGTTTCATGAAGAAATCGATTAAAAAATCGAGTGTGGGTGTTGCACTCAGCTCGGCAGTATTATTGTCCCAGGTCGGGACAGCACAAGCATTCAGCTTTAAGCAGGGTGAACTTAGAGGGGCTTTTGATACCGATATTACCTATGCTATCGCCGCTCGTACAGAAGATGCGGATCATGATAAACAAGGCGCTCACGGAAACAGGATTTTTGAAGACGCAGGTGATGTTTTTAGTAATGCTATCCGTGGTTCAAGTACCTTAAGTTTGGAATATGGTGATTTTGGCATGTTGGCGCGGGGTAACTATTTTTACGATCATGTTTATGATAATGAACATTTGGCAGACGAAGCGCATGACAAACTAGCTCGAGATTTTACGCTTACAGACTTGATGTTTTATGGCTATTTTGGTGATAACGATCAAGTCAACATTCGAATTGGTAAGCAAGTGATCAGCTGGGGTGAGAATACCTTTATTCAAGGCTCAATTAATGACATCAATACGGTTGACTTAAATAAACTTAGGCAGCCGGGTCGTGCGCTCAAAGATGCATTTCTTGGCACGAATGCGGCCTATATTTCTTGGAATATAGGCGACGAATGGACAGTTGAGTCTTTTTATCTCTTCGAGTTTGATCAAATTCAGTTGGATCCAGCAGGTTCATTTTGGACGACATTAGATGCTGTAGGCGCAGGGGGTGGTTTTGATGGCGCAGGTGACGGTGTTATAGGTGAGTTTTTGCCGGGTCCATTCGGAACACCATCAGGAGCATGTATGGCTCCCGATGGTCTTGATGATTGCGGGCTTGTCGGTGGCAATTTAGTTAGGGTAAAAGATAAGTTTGCCAAAGGTGGCCAGTATGGATTGGCCATCAGAAAGTTTATTCCAGACTTGTTTAACGGCAGTGAGATCGCGTTCTATTATCAAAACCTTCACGATCATGTGCCCATGATTTCAACCTATTACAACACAGGCACATTCTTTTTGGAGTATGTAGAGAATATTGAACGCTATGGTGTTTCCTTTAATACCAATATTGAAGGTTGGGTTGTTGCGGGTGAATATCATGTTAGAAAAGATGCACCTATTCAAATGACAGCACCTGTTTTAAATGGGTTAGCTGGCGCAGGTGGCGGGCTTTTTGGTATAGCGTGTCCTGGTTGTGCTCCAGGTGATTACCAAAAAGGCTATGAAGAAGTTGACCGACATCAATTACAAATGACTTTCCAACGCATTTGGGGTGTTGGCTTTATGGGTGCCGATGCGAACAGCACCTTAGCTGAAGTGGCTTATGGCTGGGTTGATGGCTTGCCAGAGAAGAATGAGCCTATTGGCGGAGGATTTAGGTCTGTATTTACTCCACAAGTAACCGAACACTTCTGGGGCTTCCAAGTGAAACAATCACTGACTTATGAAGCCGCTTTGTTTAATGTTGCATCCGTTTCACCTTTCGTAGCGTTTAAATATGACGTGGAAGGGGTCTCTAACGAGATTGTTCCTTTGTTTGTGGATGATAGAAAAGCATTAACACTGGGTGTGAACTTTGGTTACGGTGGTGGTACGTGGACAGGTGGCATCAGTTGGACAATGTTTGACGGCGCTGAAGCAATGGTTAATCAAGCCGGAAGTCGTTTGAATGGTCGTACAGACCGCGACTTTGTTCAAGCTAATGTTAGCTATTCGTTTTAAGACTAGCGAAAAGCGTACCTCATAAAAAGATTTAAGGAGAAATGATGAAATTTTTAACATCAAGAATAAAGAGACAAATGGCGGCTGTTTTATCGGCGGCCTTAATACCGGGCGTTGCATTGGCGCAATTAAATGCGGATGAAATGGCGAAGCTGGGTGTTAGCGGAACAGAGCTGACGCCATCGGGTGCGATTCGTGCTGGAAATGCGGAGGGCACAATTCCTGAGTGGAACAGCGAGCCGATTAAAGGCGTGGCGAATGGCTATGGTGATAGTTTGGCGGATCCGTTTGCGGATGAAAAGCCGTTGTTTACAATTACTGCTGAGAACTACACGGAGTATGCGGATAAACTAACGCCGGGTCAGGTTGGTATGTTTAAGCAGTACCCTGAGTCATTCCGTATGCACGTGTACCCAACACGTAGAACAGGGGCATATGACCCTTGGGTTTATGAGGCAACGTTGGCACAAGCAAAGAATGTAAAGATCTGTCCAGACTATGCTGAAAAGGGACGAATTTGTTTGAGCGACCATATTGAAGGGGGTGGTATTCCTTTCCCTATTCCCAAAACAGGCGAAGAAGCGGCATGGAATCATTATATGGCCTTTAGAGGGCTATCGATTGACGCAGCGGTCAATGGTGCGTTGACCGATTCATACGGCGGTAGAACCGATGTGGTGATGCGTCAGCGTCAAACATGGCCTTGGTGGTCGCAAGTTGGCGATGGTATGAAGGATTCAAAATGGATGCAACGAGACAAGGGTGCTCTCTTATGTGATTCATGGCAGATTGAGAAGCCACCTCGTTCTTCTGGCTTGGTTTTTGGCGGTTGTAACTTTGTTGATAACTATGATTTCCAAGTGTATCTCTATGTTCCAGGTCAAAGACGTGTGAGAAAGGCGCCAGAGATTGGTTTCCATGATAGCCCTTCATTTGGCTCAGATGGTCAGCGTACCGTTGCCAGCCGTTGGATGCATTGGTTTGGCGGAAGCTATCCTAGGCATGAGTATTCTAAGCCTGTTCGCAAGGAATTATTTGTTCCGTATAACAACTACAAGTTTACGAATGCGGATATGCCATACGACGAGATTTTTGGTGAAGACCATATAAACCAAGACTTGGTTCGTTACGAACTGCATCGCGTTTGGGTGATCGATACAACGCTCAAAGAAGGTCAGCGCCATTTATACAAACGCCACACAGCATATTTTGATGAGGATACCTGGTTAGGCGTTGCCTTTGAAGCGTATGATGCAAAAGACCGTTTATGGCGTGTGGGTGAGCAGTACAACACGTTCTTCTATGGTCCAAATGTAACGCGTGCGGTAGGTGATATGCAGGTTGACTTAATTAATGGTCGCTATACAACATTCCCTAACTGGCAGTTCCAAGCAGGTAAAGACTTGGGTGTAGGTGGTCCTAAGATTGTTTCTAAAGCTAATGAAATTGGCTATAACACTGAAATCTTCACCCCTCAAGGCCTAAGAAAATTCGGCCGCAGATAGGCATCACAAGTTGTGCTAAGTGATTAGATTAGGGCCGAGGCTAGAGAATTTAGCCTCGGTCTTTTTTTGAAATTTATAGGAAATAATATGATGTTAAGAGTTATTTTGTGCTTGTCGTTATTGATGGGTGGTTCTGCATTTGCAGAAACGGTCGCCAGACCAGCATTGGAGTTGCCATTATCAACGAAAGCCATTTTCCTTGATTTAGAAGTGCATGATGAAAAGATTTTTGCCGTGGGAGAGCGGGGCATTATATTAAGTTCGAGCGATAGCGGTACGTCATGGAGTCAGATTAAGTCACCAGTGGATGTCACCTTGACGGGGATATCGTTTTCTTCCGAAACGGATGGCTGGATTGTTGGTCATGAGTCAACCATTTTACAGACCAAGGATGCGGGAGAGACCTGGACGATCAATCGCTATAAACCTGAAGAAGAACGTTTTTATATGTCGGTGCACTTTGTTAGTCCAACGTTAGGTTATGTACTGGGAACAGATGGGGAACTTTGGGTAACCGAAGATGCGGGGGCATCGTGGGACATGACGTTATTGTCCGTAGAGGATTGGTACCAAAATCATTTATTCGCTATCGAAAAAATTGCTGAAGGATCGCTTGTTGTCGCGGAACGCGGTGGTGTTTTCTATTCAAAAGACAGTTTGACGGATTGGCAAGTTGTTCCCTCACCCTATGAAGGTTCTTTTTTTGGTGTTAATAAGCTGGCAAATCGATTTGTAGCCTTTGGCATGAGTGGCAATTTATATTTGGTTGATTCTGATTCTTTAGAATGGGAAAAAATTGATACGAAAACAGATCAGTTTTTACTCGACTCTGTGGTAAGCAGTGATGCTAAGAAGCTTCTAGTTGTAGGGCGTGGGGGCATTGTTCTGGTGCTTAGTGATAGCGGCCAATTAGTGAAAAAAATAGAAAGTAAGAGCCGTGTGGACTATACCGCAGTGGCGGTTCAAGATGACAACGCGTACCTCTCATCTATGTCGGGTGGTATCGAAAGAATTTCAATCAATGAGTTAATGGAATCAGGGCAGGGTAGCGAATAATGAGCATGAAACATCAATCAACGTTAGTACATAATATTTCTGATTTTATGGCCGATGCCTTGTTAAAGCATCGCTTATTATTTCTAACTCTCGGGCTATTGGTGACGGTATTTTTATCGTACCAGGGTTTAAATCAAAAGCTTTCTCCAGGGTTTGATAAGGCGATTCCCTTATCGCACCCCTATATGAAAACCTTCACAAAATACCGTGATGAATTTGGTGGTGCAAACCGGATTACCATTTTCGTGGAAAATAAAAATGGCGATATGTTCACGCCTGATTTTTTTACAATATTGGAGGATATTACATCAGATGTTTTAGTGATGGACGGTGTCGACGCACGGACAGTCACCTCACTTTTTACGCCTAATGTTAATTACGTTGCCGTGAGTGAAGAGGGATTCACCGGCTCAAAAATTGTACCAGCCGATTTTATTGCAACACCTGACCGTATTGAAGAAGTTAAAAGTAACCTGTTTAAATCTTCGGAAATAGGCAAGACAGTTGCCAAGGATTTATCAGGAGCGCTGGTTATAGCTGATTTGGTCGAGCTTGATCCCATTACGAAGAAAAAAATTGATTATGATGTTTTTGCAGACAGATTAAGCAAAATTAGGGATACCTATGAAACAGAGCGGACCGCCATTCATATTATCGGTTTTGCTCCCTTTATTGGTACAGTCATTGATGGTGCAGAAGGGGTCATTGGCTTTTTTGTCATTACACTGGTTATAACTTCCATTCTATTGCACTTTTTTGCAGGCTCGATAAAGCTTTCAATGGCTGTTATTGCAACGGCACTAATTTCTGTCAGTTGGCAGCTTGGTATCGTTAAAATACTTGGCTATGGCGTTGATCCTATGTCAATTCTGGTGCCTTTTTTAATTCTTGCGATTGGGGTCAGTCATGCGATTCAAATGACCAATGTTTGGCGGATTGGAATCGTCAATGGCGAAAACTCGACCGATGCCGCGCGTGGGGCGTTCTATAAATTATTTATACCCGGAGCGACGGCGCTTATTTCTGATGCGGTTGGTTTTGGCGTTATTGTGTTGATTGACATCCCCATTATTAGAGAGCTGGGAATCATTGCCAGTATTGGTGTGGCGGTGATGTTATTAACCAATAAGATCATGTTGCCTATTCTATTGTCGTACATCAACTTGACGGATAAGGAAGTTAAAAGAGCTGAAGATGGTATTAAAGGCGCTGATCATGCTTTTTGGAAAACAATCTCAAAGTTAACAGAGAAAAAAAATGCGGCCATTGTATTAATTCTTGCCTTTGGTTTGGGCGCTTACACGTTATCAGTACAAGATCAATTGATTGTGGGTGATGTTGAAGCAGGGGCGCCTGAATTCTGGCCAGATGCTCAATACAATCAAGATGCTAATGCGATTCAATCTAAATTTTCCGTCGGCTTGGATGAGCTGGTCATTTTGGCCAGAGCGGATGAAAAAGGCGCGTGTGTTAACTTTGGTGTAATGCAAACGATTGATGATTTTGTTTGGCAAATGGAGAATGTTGAAGGCGTCCAATCTGTTAAGGCGCTTTCTCAAGTGATTCGTGAAAGAAATATTGGTAATTACGAAGCAAATCCAAAATTTTTGGGGATTCCCCGAAATGAAAAAATGATATCAGCCAATATTTATCGTGTGGAAATGTCTCAAGCCTTGTTTTCCAACGATTGCACGATAATGCCAGTGACCATTTATTTAACAGATCATCGGACTGAAACGTTAGATCGAGTGATGCAAGCAGTTAAAGGCTTTAATGACCAAAATAAGAACACGCAAGTTGAATTTGTCCCCGCCATGGGTAACGCGGGCATTATGGCGGCAACAAATGAAATAGTGGCCAAAGCGCAAACCAAAATAGAGCTTATTTTATTTGCTGCGGTGGGTACTTTTTGCTTTTTAACCTTTATGTCGATAAGAGCGACGATTTGTATCGTTGTGCCGCTGGCCTTGGTTGCCTACTTGGCAAATGTGGTGATGGTTTATTTGGGGATAGGATTAAAAGTGTCGACACTGCCCGTATTAGCAATGGGAGTTGGTGTTGGTGTCGACTATGGAATTTACCTTTTTGCCCGGATGGTGGCACACAAGTCAGCGGGAGAGTCTTTACAACAATCGTATTACGAATCGCTAAAAGAAGTGGGTACCGGTGTGGCTTTTACTTCGGTCACCATGACGTTGGGTGTTGCTACCTGGTATTTCTCCGACCTGAAATTCCAGGCAGATATGGGCATTTTGTTAGCGTATATGTTTTTCGTAAACATGATTGGTGCGGTTTTATTAATTCCGGCCTTGGCCAGCTTTTTATACCCGTCCAATGAGCAGAAGGAAGAAGTGAAAGCCGAATAAACATGGCCTTGTGAGTTAATGGGTTATAGAGATCGGCGGTTCAGTGAACCCTGACTGGTGACGTGAGCCGCCGATCTTGAAATAGTAAAGGAAAAGGGGCCTTATAAAGGCCCCTTTTGTATATGTATTAGAGTGTTAAGAAGTAAAATGCTTAGGGCGTGTGGGGTTTAATCGTCTAAAAAGCCGTCGAAGAACAGTTTGGTCAGGTTATTAAAGGCTTTTTTCTTTTCAATTTGAATCCAATGGCCGCAATGATCGAATACGTGTAGTTGCGCATTTGGAATTCTTTCAATCAGGTGATAGGCATTGTTGAGGGGAATAAAAAAGTCCTCGCGGGCATGAGTAACCAGCATATGATGTGGAATATTGTTTAACTCGTCATCCGATAAAACAAAAGCATCAATGCCCATTTTCGTTCCGCCACTGAACATGGCTTCAAACTGAACGCGTATCTCATCTTTCATGACGTTATTGAAGCGCTGTGCCGCAATGTTCGCAATATCATCACCCAGTAAACTCGGGTCATAAAGGAACTTAGTGATGAGATATTCCAAAGCCTCTTGTGATGGGTCTTTATAGAATTCCCAGCCCTTGGTGAGGCCATCTGTAGGCTCAAAAGGTGCGCCTACCGGCCCCATCAAGACAGCCTTTTTAAAGCGATCAGGGTGTCGATTCAGGAGGTGTAATGTAACGCCGCCGCCCATGGAATTGCCCACAATATGCGCTTGCTCAATGCCTTTGGCATCTAATAAATCTATTTGTTGTTGTACCCAGATATCAATCCATTCGCGTGTTGAACTGGGTGGTGCATTATGTTGACTTAAGCCAAAACCCGCGATATCAGGGGCTAAGCAATGATAGGTGTCGGCTAAAAAAGGCAGTGCAAATTGCCAGTTAGACATGGCATTAGCGCCTGGACCGGAGCCGTGCAGCAATAGGATGCTGGTACCGTGGGTGGTGCCGGCTTCATTTAAAAAGGTTTGAAAAGAACCGGTTTGAATAGTCGATGTTTGCATAGTGCTGGTTAGCCTTGGTGATTAATTTAACGATATTAAGCAACTTTTATTGATATGAACACTCTCAATATTAGAAAAAATGATCATTGTCTCTAAAAGACAAAATCTAACTATCAACAGTTATAAAAAACTGTTTATAATAAATGTAAACTTTGTGACTTATCAAGTGAAGGAAAGACAATGTTACCAACAGTAAATGCCCCAGAAAATATTAAGAGAAAGGTGAGTATTGTTACCCGTTATACAACAATACCCATCCTATTGTTTGCCACAACACCGGTCATAGCTCACTTTTTAGGTGGCGGGTATTGGTATTGGTTAACCGTTGTGGCCTTTGTTATATGCATGATTCTTGATCCGATAGTGGGAGATGATCCAATTAATGCTCCAGCAGAAATGGAGCAAGAATTAGAGCAAAGTCTGTTTTATCGTTTCATGCTTTGGCTTTATATTCCGGTACAATTTTTAATAACCCTTTTTGCATATTCGCTATTAACCAACACGCCAATGGATATGTTTACGGCATTAGGTGTGAGTTATCAGCCCTTAAATCCACTGGAAATTATTGGTTTGGCCATTTCATTAGGGTTAGTGACAGGTTTTGGAGCGACTCCTGCTCATGAACTCTGCCATCACGGCAATGCATTCGACCGGTTTATGGGCCAAGCCTTGTTGACGCCAATCAGTATGGCTGATTTTTATGTGTATCATAATTTCCATCATCATTTAACGGTTGCTACGCCTGACGATCATGCAACAGCGCCGTATGGCGAGAATTTTTGGCGCTTTGCTTTGCGTAGTACGATTAGGAAGTCAATATGCGCTTGGCAAGTAGAAGCTAAACGGTTAACAAAAAAAGGGCTGAGTTGGCTCAACCTTGATAATAAAATGATCAAAATTACAGTAGCCCAAGTCGCCTGGTTCTCTTTGTTGGTTTATCTGTTTGGGTGGATAAGTTTGCCGCTATTTATTATGCAGTACATCTTTCCAAGAATGTTGTTAGCGACGGCTGATTTTGCAGAGCACTATGGCTTAATGCGTAAACAAAACCCTGATGGTAGTTATGAAAAAATTCGCCCTGAGCATGCTTGGGATGACAGTATGATTATCAGTAGTTTTTTCATGTGCCAAATCGATCGCCATTCTGATCACCATGCCAATGTTGGGCGCCCATACCAAGTATTAAGAGTGATGGATAAAGCGCCTCGCTTGCCTTTGGGTTATTTAAATATTTTATTCGTTACCTTAGTTCCCCCTTTATGGCGAAAAATAATGCACCCGATTATTGAAGAATTTTACGACACGGCAGATATTGTTCCCTATGCATTGCCAGGCACTTTACCAGAAAGGTTTGTTGAAAGAGCCGTGATTGCAGACATTAAATAATACTTGGATGGTGCAAAGCCTCGAGGGGAAAGTCCCCCCGCCCGTGGTTGCGATAATGGCAGCAGCCGTTATGTGGGGGGTAGCGAATGAGCAGGCCTTATTACGTTACGAAATATCTTATAAAGCGTTTATTTGTGGGGCCTTGGTGGGTCTAGCTGTGCTGATTGATCTTGCGGCCTTACGGCTTTTTATGACGGCTAAAACGACCATAAATCCTATTTCACCTGATAAGGCCACAAAACTCGTTACAACAGGGGTTTACCGTTATACAAGAAACCCCATGTACATGGCTAATTTGATTATCTTGTTAGCCTGGCTGATTTGGCTGGGGTCAATATACAGTGTGAGTGGTTTAATTTTATATGTGGTTTATATGAACCAATTCCAGATTAAGCCTGAGGAAAGGGTTTTGTTAAATTTGTTCGAGCATGAATACAGTTTTTTTTGCTCCAGGGTGAGGCGTTGGATTTAAGGCAATAATTTGAGCTATATCATTGATATTTTAACTAACAACAGATAGGCTCATTTAAAAAAGTTAAGGAGAAAAAATGGCGAGCAAGATTGATTATCATCAGCTTATTCAGAAAGACAAAATACACGGCTCTATCTATACCTCTGATGAAGTGTATGCTGATGAAATTGAAAAAATATTTCAAAACGGCTGGGTTTACATCGGGCACGAGAGCGAAATAAAAGAGGTTGGGGATTACCTTGTTAGAGAAGTCGGCCGGTCATCGGTCATTATGGTGCGAGACAAGAACGGCTTAGTTAACGTTCATTCAAATCGCTGCACTCACCGAGGCAATATGTTATGTAATGAGATGGAAGGTAATAAACGTAATTTTACCTGCCCTTATCATGGCTGGGTGTTCAATTTAGACGGGGGATTAATGGATGTTGCTTATCCAGGGGGATTTGATAAACCACTGGATGAATTAAGGCTTCAAACATTAACGAGCGATAGTTATCGAGGGTTTGTTTTTGCGTCTTTCAAAGAACCTGTCATTAGCCTTGATGAGCATTTGGGTAAAGCAAAGTCATTAATAGACCGGTCTTGTGAGATGTCGCCAACTGGAAAAATTGATTTGAAAGGTGGTTGGGTGCGCCAACGTTTTGATGCAAACTGGAAAATGCTGCCTGAAAATGATACCGATGGGTACCATGTCAATTACGTCCACCAATCATTTGTCATGGCGATTGACTCCCAATATGGCGAATTTGTTGGCACAGAAGAGAGTATTCAAGGTGTCATTAAAGATTGGGGTAATGGCCACACGGAAATTGATTTTTCGGAGGGCTATGCAAAAACTCTCGATTGGTTAGGGTCGACGCCTGAAAAAGTAAAATCCTATGTCGATAGTATGCATGAAGCGTATGGCGCAGAAAAAGCTGAAAAAATATTGTTTGATGGGCCGCCACATGCCTGCATTTTCCCAAACTTGTTTTTAGGCGAAATGAATATCGTTATTTTTCAACCAACCGGTACAAACACAGCGGTACAGTGGAGTACGCCCATGTTTTTAGATGGCGCACCTGAATTGGATTTTAAGTTACTCAGGCAAAGTGAAGGTGCGTTAGGCCCAGCAGCTTTCTTATTAGCGGATGATGCGAGTATTGCAGAAAGGGCGCAAAAAGCCTTGTTATCAGGTGACCCATGGTGTGATTTAAGTCGAGGTTTGAACAGGGAAACAACCGATGCAGATGGCGTGATTAGCTCACACATGACCGATGAAACCTCAAATCGGGGTTTTTGGCATCATTACCGAAAAGTTATGTCGGGGGAAGACTAATGGGACAGGTATCACATGATATAGCGCACGAGCTTGAACATTTTATTGTCCATGAAGCTAAACTAGCCGACGAGTCAAAGTACCAGGAATGGGAAGATTTATGGGCGGATGATGCTGTGTACTGGGTACCGGCAAAAGAAGATGATGACCCTGCACAAAAAGTTTCAATTTTATATGATAACCGCACTCGCCTGGCCACAAGAATTCGCCAGTTAAAAACGGGTTACCGCTATAGTCAATTACCGGTATCGGGAATGAGACGGGTTATTTCTAATTTTGAATACTCTGAACAGGCTGAAGGGCGTTATCAGATTGAAGCCAACTTCTTTCTTCCTGAATTTTCTATACAGTCGGTGCGTGATTTTAGAATTTGGTCAGGCCGTGTTACGTATCTGGTTAGCCGACGTGGTGACAGTTTCCAGATTCACATGAAAAAGATAGTCTTGGTTAATGGCACAGAACCAATACCGACCTTATCCTTTTTACTCTAGATGATGGAAAGAAAAGCGGCGCTTTCAGCTATAACCGGGCTTGGTATGACCGAGTTTACTCGAGATTACCATAAGCCTTCATGGCAATTAGCAGTGGATGCTATCGGTTTAGCGATAAAAGATGCCGGTCTTGAACACTCAGACGTAGACGGGCTGTTATTAAACAAAAGTCCGTTAGCCGAATTAGCAGATTTCCCGATGGAAATGCAGGACTATGCAGGCCTAAGCAATCTGAGTCTATTAAATGTTGTAGAAGCGGAAGGCAGTTCGATGGTGCAAACCATCCAGCAGGCGACAATGGCTATACAGACCGGTATGGCGACAAAAGTGGTGTGCGTTTTTGCTGATACGCCTTTGCAGGGAGACAAGTCTGCGGGTGAGGCGTTTGCCGTTGCGATGCCCATGATGGGGCACTTGGGAATAGAAATAGCCAATGGTTTTTACACGCCTATTGCTGCCTACGCAATGGCGGCACAACGTTATTTAGCGGTTCATGACCGAACAACCGACGATTTAGGCGCGGTGGCTATTTCCAACCGACGTTGGGCAGAGTTGAATGACTTGGCAAAACTTCGAAAGCCACTCACCATAGAGCAATACTGCGAAGCCCCTTTTTTAATTGAACCGTTGAGAATGTTGGATTGTGCTTATCCGGTGAACGGCGGTATTGCGGTTGTTGTGACGGGGGTTGAACAAGCTAAGGAGAGTCCTCAACCGCCGGCTTATATTTATGGTATGGGACAGGGGCATGCGGGTAATATTAACCGTCGTGGTCATCAACCAGAAATAGAGACAGGAGCAAAACAGGCCGGTGAAATTGCTTATAAAATGGCAGGCATTAACGCGAGCGATATAGACGCATGCCAGTTTTATGATGCCTTCAGTATTTCAACGCTCATTAATTTAGAACTGTACGGTTTATGTGGTGCTGGTCAAGCGGGTGAATTTGTCCGGTCGGGGGAAACATCGCCGGGAGGCAAGCTGCCGGTTAATACGGGAGGGGGACACCTCTCGGGCTATTATCTCCAGGGCGCAACCCCGGTGTCAGAAGCGGTGATTCAACTTAGACACCAGGCCGGTGCTCGCCAAGTCAGTAAGCTCGACCATATGTTGGTGACAGGCTATGGCGGTAGAATGCAGTTTCATGCAGCATTGATTATGGGGCAGCAGGAGAGGGTTCAATGAAATTTGCTGAACAGAGTGTGGTTTGGCCAGAGATAAAAGAGGTGGCAAGACCCTTTTATGAAGGCATGCAACAGCATAAGATCATGATCCAACAGTGTTCAAATTGTTCAACTCATCTGCCGCCTGCGCAACTTGTTTGTGATCATTGTGGTTGTGATGATTTGACATGGATTGAGGCGGATGGATCGGGTGAAATTTATACTTATGTCGTTTATCATCGGAGTTTTCACCCAGCGTTTAATGATCAAGTTCCTTACATAGTTGCATTGGTTGAACTCAAAGAAGGTCCCCGTTTAATGGGACAATTAAAACTAAAGGAAGGACAGGCTTACAAGGTTGGCTCAACAGTAGTAACAAGATTTCAGAAAATAGATAAAAATAATGAGCTACTATATTTTCAACTGGAGGATGGAGACGGTTAGATGACAGCACTAGTAAGAGATTTTTTGCTGCGTGCAGCAAAGGCAATGCCTAAAAGAATTGCATTTTATGAGGGTGACAGGTCAATAGATTGGGCGACGTTGAATCAACGAGCAAACCTCTTTGCAAAAGCGTTGCAAAATAAGGGTATTAGTAAAGGTGATGTGGTTGGCATCGTGTCACATGAGCATATTGAAGTGTATGAAGCGTTTCATGCGTGTCTTAAATTAGGCTTGCCTCGCGTCGGTATTAACTGGCGTTTTTCTCCAAATGAGATGCTGTATGTCATCAACGATTCTTCTGCGAAGGTGGTGATGGTACAGGCGAATTGTGTTGATTTGATGGGTGATTTACCTGAAAAGCTGGCTTCCGAAGGCATCATCTTAATTGGCTATGGGGGCGAACATAACCTCCCGTATGACTATGAAGAGTTGTTGGCAAACAGTGATACAGATGTTGCTTGGCCCGAACTAAACCAAGATGACCTGGCAGCTATTAGTTATACATCGGGAACAACGGGGTCGCCAAAAGGCGTGCTGCTCTCGCATTTTGGTCTGCGAGAAGCGATGATGAATACAATAATTAACGTCGGTTTAACACCTAATGATGTCTGGTATGCGCCTACGTCTTCAGCTTGGATAACTTTTGTATTGATTACGATGAATGCCGTCAATGGTATGACCGCAGTGTTGCCGGAAGGCGATTTCGAGCCTAATGAATACTTTGAGCACATTAACAAACACAAGGTCACTGTAACCATTATGGTGCCTATTATGATGCGCCGTCTTATTCACTTAATGGAGGAAAACAACATCAAGCTACCTTCATTACGCTTAATAACGTATGGTTCATCTCCCAGCACGCCACAACTCATACGCAAGGCGAGTGAGACGTTTGCTTGTGATATGTCACAGCTTTATGGCATCACAGAAGTGACCGGCGGTTGGACTTGTGTCATGTCTCCAGATGACACAAGAAGAGGCTTGGCGGGAGAGGAGCACTTGCTTCGATCTTGTGGGCGCCCTGCCTTGCATTTTGATGTTGAAATTCGAGATACACAGAACGTTGTCTGCCCTCCCAATACATCTGGAGAAATATGGCTAAGGTCAGATTGTTTAATGAAGGGCTATCTGGGGCTGGAAAAACAAACCAAAGAAACTTTGCAAGATGGCTGGCTATGTACCAACGATCTAGGGTATCTCGATGAAGAAGGTTTCCTTTATTTAACAGACAGGAAAAAGAACCTGATTATAACGGGGGCTGCGAATGTCTTCCCTAGTATGGTGGAAAACGTACTGGATGAGCATGAAAATGTGTTGGAAGTGGCTGTGGTGGGTGTACCTCACCCAGATTGGGATGAAGCCGTTGTGGCGGTTGTTATAGTAAAAGATAAAAAGGCCTTTGATGCCGACGAAATGATCGCTTTTTGTAAAACCAGCATGGCTACATTTGAAGTGCCGAAACACATTGTTTTAGTGGATGAAATCCCTAAGGGTCTAACCGGTAAAATGCTCAAAAAGGATCTTCAAGCGATGTTTAAAGAAGGGCAGCTATCTGTGCCTTGGGATTTGCCAGCTAGCTAGTTGCGATCTGTTCCATCTGTTTGGCTAACGTAAAATCGCGTTCGGTAATACCACCTGCTTCATGGGTGGTTAACTCCACAACGACCTTTTTATAGACGTTAAACCACTCAGGGTGATGGTTAGTTTTTTCGGCTATGATCGCCGTTTTGGTCATAAACCCAAAAGCGTCAACGAAATCGTTAAAGATAAACTCTCGGTGTAGCTTACCATTTTCAACTGACCAGGCGCTGAGCTCATCGAGAAAGATGTTTATTTGATGCTGTGATGCGACGGCTATGCTCACTTTGACTCTCCTTCATTGCCTACGTTATTCGTAGTATCGCGTATTTGATATAGCAACAGAATAAAGGCCATAAAAATAATACCGAGGTGCCAAATCAAAGTGAAGATGAACATTGATTCTCTGGCGAGATCGCTGCCAAAATATGCAGTGGCAACTTGCAGTAGCCCAACGGTAATACCCAAGATAGCTGCAAAACGAAATATTCTTGGTGTGTGTTTTGACTTCAAGAGTAAAAAGAAACCCGCACCAGTGAGATGAATGAGCCCATAACCCCAAAGGCTATACAACCAAATATCACTATTAGACAAGAATATTGCCAGGAATGATGGAAAGGTTGAAAAGAAAATCACCACCATTGAAATTTGTATTAATAACCGAATATTTACCTGATCGGCTATGTCCCAATCACGAATTGGTTTTTGGTTTAAGGAAACGATAATGGCGCTAAAACCTGCCAGAGCAACGGCGATTTGAGCGATGGTGTACATTAAATCAGCTGAGTGCATAAACATGCCTCTGCATGTAAAGAATGTGCGCGATTGCTCCAAATGTCAGTCATGTAGTCCTGTCACGGCTTTATTTTATTATTTATTGCAACCGTAGAGTCAATAAAAAGGCGGCGTAACTTTGGTTATTCATGAGTTATTAGCAATCAATGTCACGCATTGTGCAATTTTTTGGAAAATTCTTCTTGTGAATTGGCACGCGGAAAAGGTTCGTTAGGGGTGTTGATACCTAGAAATTGACACAGTGGCCCCCAGCCTTTTTTTACATCAAAGACAAGTAAGTTATCGGCGGGAACGGCATCTTTAACGTCTTTAATGTGTTGTTGATATTGAGAAATACAAAAGTCCTTATCCTGTAATCGCCCTTGAAAAAGCCTATCAGCTATTAATGTTTTTCCGACGATAATTTGATCGGCTGCAAATGGAGGCGCATCATCAGGCAGCTGGGGTACCGTAGCGCCTTCTGGAAATGCACTTTCAATAGCGGGAAATATAGTTTTGCTCATGCTGCTATACCAAGCGTTTGGGTCACGTACAGTAAGAATTACTTTAGCATCAGGGTAGAACGTTAAATGTTCGCGCCAATAAAAAGCAGTTGGCCAATCAACAAGGGATTGATAACCGTCAAAAAGTTCGGGCCAGTCTGGCTGCTCTCCATTTGCAATGCCCAGCCAAGTTTTAGCGTGGTCGGCTCGGCTGAACAGTTCAAGCATATGATAACACTCAGCATAACCGAGTTTTTCAAGCGCGGTTTTCAGTGAAAGCGTGCCTGTGCGGCCAAATCCAACACCGATTACTTTAATGGTCATTTCACGCTCCGCTAGGATAATAAGGAGTTAAAACCTACTATTTTTTTCAGTTCGCTGCAAGGGAAATCGTTAAAGCTGTACCGTGACCATTAATTTAGATTTATCTTTAAAAGCCTATTTTTTCATTGAGAGCTATTTTGCTTATCCCAACTGATATTGAACTGAGGCAGTTGTAGAAGGTCGTCCAAATGACCTTTAGCGATTTTTGTATCCAGTTCCAAAACCATCTCGGGAATAAAAATGTTTCTAAATTGCCGCCAATATACCTGCCCGCCCGGCGTTACCAATAGGCTTGCAGTAAATGTTAAGTATGCCTCATAAACGCGCTTATCTAAAGTTCCTGCTTGACGTAGAGCAAGGGAAGACTGAAAAGATAAAAGTGTGTCGGTCATAATACCTGAGTACTTACTGAGGGAGAGAAATGGAAGGTTGGGGTAGTCTCTCATGCCTAGAGCAAAGTGCTCTGCGTCGTCTGTCATCAAGCGGTTGCTGCTTTTAAATTCATCGACGATGCTTTGTCGAGCCGCCGATTTAAGTAAACGGTTGTTTGATTTTACTTGATATGCCAAAAAGCCAATGGATACAACAACAGCAATGGAGGCGATGGCGTCACTGGTGGCACTGATGGCTTCCAAATTCATATTTTGTTCTCCGTTTTGGGCGAATCCACATGTCTATTTTAGTGCAAATGAAAGGGCGGTGCTTTAAATGCCCTCATGGCTTTTAAAATAAAATTGAGATGCCGAGTAAGAGCGGAGTTAACACAGTTGCTGCCACATTGGCGCCTAGATAATGCGGATAAGAGCCAATAGCGCCCTTGTGCGTTATAGCGCCATATAAAGAAAAAATAGCCAACGGCATCGGGATGAGGGCGATCCAACTTAAGGCGGGTAAAAAGCCGATAGAAATATAAACAGCAAGAATAAGTGCCGTCGTCAGAGCAAACAGGCCATATACAATGTTGCTTTTTTGAATACCAAAGGCGATAGGAAAGTGGTTTCTTCCTATGTTAGAGTCGGCTTGAATATCGGGGTATTGGTTGAGCAGTAAAAGGTTGTTAGCAAGCAAGAAAGGGATAACGGCTATATAAAAAGCCTCTGACAGGTACTCTCCTGTTAAGACGAATTGAGTACCAACAACCATTAAAACGCCAAAGCCCACTCCCGGGGAAATGAGGCAAAGCACGGGGAGTTTATTAATCCATTGAGTGTAACTGACGATTAAAAGAAGCCCAAGTAATTCAAGCGGCAAAAGTTGTACACCGTATTGCCAAATAAAAAAACAACCAATGAGCGTGGTTAATGCAAGCGATATTATGCCCGTTTTAAAGACAGCGCTTGCGGCCTCAGGATTTAGTGGAAGTGTGCCGCTCCCTCCAGAGAATGGTGTTTTCTTCGTTAAGTAATCCAAGCCGCTTTTGAAGTCAATATATTCATTCAATGTATTAACGCTAATATGAGCCAATAATCCACCAACTAAGGCAAGAAATAAAAATAATAAGTTAACGTCTCTTTGGCTAGCGATGACAATACAAGCACCTAAAAAAACGCTCACGAAGGTTAAAACGAGAAAAGGTAAGCGCATTGACTGGGTGATAGCCGCGATGTTCATAGCGTTAAATTAACCAAATTGATACGCTGAAACATCGGCGCCCATCACATTGTCCTTGAATATTCTTTTTCCAACGTCTTTTCCAGCGCTTCCAGCAATGACCATTAACGGTAAAAGATGCTCTTCTCTTGGGTGCGATTGTTTTGCAGAAGGGGCGCTAGACCAATTTGTAAGCTGTTTATTTCGTTCGATTGGCTCTGCTGTACAAGCATCGGTTAACCAGTTGTCAAAGAGAGTGGAATGGTTATCTATATCTTGGCCATGCCTTAAGATTTCCATATTATGAAAACTCATTCCACTTCCAAGAATAAAGATGTTTTGCTCTCTGAGTACTTGAAGTGCTGCACCGACTTGAACATGGAAAGCGGGATTTAATTGGCGTTGTAAAGAAACCTGAACAACGGGGATATCTGCATCTGGAAACATGACTTTTAAAGGAACAAAGGTGCCGTGGTCATAACCATGATGGGGGTCGAGTTCAGATTCAATATCGGCGCTGGCCAATAAAGATTGTATTTGTTTTGCCAGTTCGGGTGAACCAGGTGCCGGGTAGGTTAATTCATAGGTATGCGGGGGAAAGCCGTAATAATCAAAATAAAGTGGTGGGTGTGGTTGAGCGTTAATTTTAATAAGGTCCTCTTCCCAATGTGCGGAAAAAATAACGATCGCTTCAGGTTGTCTTGGTAGGGACTTGTGTAAATTTTGCAGCCAATGTTTCATTCTGTCCCATGTGTCTGCGGGGCCGCGTGTCCATTCCATAAAAAAACAGGGGCCACCACCGTGAGGAATGTAAATAGTGGGGAATAACTGAGTGTGCATAAGCTAAAAATAATTGTTTTAAAAGGTTATGGATATGATATATCATCTAATGCTTAAGTAAGGAAAAACTGGAGGAGAAAAATGAGTGATACAAAGTCAAAATTATCGTGCGTAACGGTTGCACTTCATTGGATTGTTGGTATTTCAATGATAATGCTGGTTACTGTTGGCGTGTACATGACAGATTATGAAGTCTATGCTTTATACCCCATTCATAAGTCAGTTGGTATGATTATTTTTGTTGTCATCATGGCGCGAGTGATTTGGCGCGTAAAACAAGGTTGGCCAGAAGCAGCCAGCAATTATAAATCGTGGGAACATGCACTGGCCAAAATTGTTCATTGGATACTGATTATTACAACCGTTGTAATGCCTATTTCTGGCATGCTAATGTCAGGCTTAGGTGGTTATGGGTTGGCCATTTTTGGTTTGGAGCTTTTAGCCGCTACCCCGAACCCTGATGAACCAGGAAGAATGATACCTATCAATGGCCCTATTGCAGGTGCTGCGCATGAAACACATGAAATTGCGGGTAAGTTGATGTTCGCAGCTTTCTTGTTTCATGTCGCTGGCGCATTGAAACATCATTTTATGGATAAAGACGGCACCTTAAAAAGAATGTTAGGTCAGCGCATAGACTAATCTTTATCAGGCTCTAAGGGTGTTCTTTGGAGTCTATTCAAATGTTACAGAAACCATCGTGTGTGGTTGATCGCCAAGCCCTGTATAGAGGGCGGTTAAACGCCCTTTTTTAATCGGGATTGGTGAGGTTAAGTTGCCAAGCGATAAATAGGCCCCCGGCTTTAAAGGATAATTGAGGGCGAGCAAACGATCACGAAGCCAGCGTATAACGTTAACGGGGCTGCCCATTAAAGAAGAGCAAGCCCCCGTTTTGAGATGGCTCCGATCGTCATACACAATGCCGACTTGGCAATGGTTAAGATTGCCAATATGCTCCATTGGGATAGCTTCTCCCATTACCCCATAACGTGCGCCTGTATTAATAGCGGTTAACATGTCGGCCGTTAACGGTTTTTCGGTTGAAAAAAGTCGGTCAGGGATTTCTATAAACGGGATAACATGGTCGATAGAGGCCAAAATTTCCTGATCGGTTTTAGCATCGTTTATAGCGGCGCTTTTAACGCGGACTAATAAATCAGCTTCCGCGAAGGGGTGAGTGGCAGAGTTTATGTTGATGACAGCGGGGCTGCTTAGTAGCATTTTATTTAAAAAGATGCCTAATAAGGGCTGTTCGATCCCCATTTTTTGTTGCACGGCTGAGTTTGTTATAGCCGCTTTATAGCCTGCGATACCCCCCCAGTTTTCTGATAAAGCATAAACCACCTGTTTTTGAATTTCGCTTGCAGCTTCAGGCGTTAAACCAGGAATAGCGTCGGCTTCTGTCGCATCAATATAATGATGGTAAATATCTAACGCTGTTCGAGGAACAAAGTTCTCTTGCCGCATAAAAAAAACTGCAATGGCGGCGACAATAAAAATAAGAAAAGTAAATTTAAATCTCATAACGCTGATTAGCTGAAAAATAGAGTGAAGACTTGGGTTATATGGTGGTGATCCTGAACACCAGCGCTTTCACGTATGCTGTGCATGGCCCACATTGGGCAGCCAACATCAACCGTATTAATGCCTAATTGAGCGGATGTTATGGGGCCAATAGTGCTGCCGCAACCAAGATCAGTCCGGTGTGAATATTGCTGAAACGGTACGCCAGATTGCTCGCAAAGTTGCATAAAGTGAGCTTGTGAGGCACTGTTTGATGCATAACGAATATTGGCGTTAATTTTAATCACGGGGCCGTGATTAACCAATACTTTGTGATCTGGTTCGTAAGCACTGGGGAAATTTGGTTGATAAGCATGAGCCATGTCGGCGCTGATCATAAAGCTATTCGATAAAGCACGTTTATAGTCTTCATCTGACAGTTTTAGTGAACCGGCGATACGCTCCAGTGTATCGGGTAAAAAGCTACCGTCAGCACCTTTATGACTATGACTGCCAATTTCTTCATGATCAAAAAAAGCACACACATTAAACTGCCCTGCCTTTAGTGACCTATCAGATAATAGAGCGGATAAGCCAGCGTGGCATGAGGCGAGATTATCAAGCTGACTGTTGGTATAGAATTCGTTGTTAAGGCCGTATAGCGTGCCTGTCTGTGTGTCACAGGCCTGCAGCTCCCATGCTGAAATATCATCAGCACTCAAGCTCAGCTCATCGGCTAGTAAATCAACCATATTGATGGGCTCGTCGGAAATTGACAGCAGCAACGGTAATTCTGTTTGTTTGTTAAGTTTTAAGCCTTCGTTGTTCACACCGGGATTCATGTGAATGGCTAGGTTAGGCAGGCGGAGAAAAGGGCTTTTGAAATGTACTAATGTGGAGGCTAATTGACCATTTTGTTTAAAGTGTACGCGACCCGCCAGGCTTAAATCACGATCGGTAAAGGTTGCAAGTATCGGGCTGCCATAAATCTCCACGCCAAGGCGATTGATATGATTTTGTTGGTGATTTGGCTTTGGTTTGACTCTGAGACCGGGGGAGTCAGTATGTGCGCCAATAAGCCGAAAACCATTCTTTATAAGGCTTTTTGAACCAACGGTGAAGGCAATAATGGATGAGTCATCGCGTTTAACAAAGTAGCACTCGTCCGT
>Ga0213864_10000096_pt1 | contig 36317 bp, 31 predicted proteins | sample PICome_5_FD_160078 | JGI IMG/M metagenome (GOLD analysis project Ga0213864, IMG submission 160078) | Coastal seawater microbial communities near Pivers Island, North Carolina, United States - PICO247 | ecosystem: Environmental > Aquatic > Marine > Coastal | place: USA: North Carolina... | reverse complement strand
GCGTAACCCCCCAGCACAGCAACAAACTAAAACCTCAATACTTCGGTATTGGGGTTTTTCTTTTGCGGAAAAACACATTATTTTTTACAGAATTTTGCACTGTAATTGCAAAAAACCGCACTGTGATCTGAAAAAATTGCACTGCAATTTTCAAAAAACGTGCTGCGTTTTGGAGAAACTGCACTGCGTTTTTGAAATACTGCATTTTGTCATTTCTGCAGCGTGCAACGAGCGGAAAAATCTCAATACTACTAGTCTTAAAGTCTTTTAAACCCCTGCTTTTCTATACCTAATTAACTTCTAACATCTATTCTGCTTACAAACCTGTTAATTTGGTTCTGTTTGATCTTAAGATTATGTGATTTTCCACAGCTGAAATTGCGGAAATCCGCATTTTGTTGTTGGTTTTTTGGCATTAGTTGGTAGTAATTATTTTAAACCTTCGGTGATTTTCTGAGTCTTAGAAGAAAATTAAAAGATTAAATAATGATGAAACAGATTTTTGCAGGTTTACTAATGATGGTGTTTTTGACATCATGTGATAAAGGCGATGATACCATAAACACACCTGTAATCTCTGTACCAACAGTCAAGTTAAATGCTACCTATGCAGTAACTATTACAGAAGACATCACTTATGCTGAAGGATTGAGTCACGATAGCTGGAACAGCGCCACCACAACTATAGTCCCTTTATTAATGGATGCCTATGTCCCGGAAAATAATTTGCAAAATCGCCCTGTATTGATGTTAATTCACGGTGGTGGGTTTTCTGGTGGTTCTAAACAGCAGGAAGCATTAGTGAGTATGGCAACTTATTACGCCTCTAGAGGTTTTGTAGTGTTTTCAATTGACTACCGACTTAGAGGCGATAAAGGAACAATTCCGCAAGAATGGATAGATGCCACAACTAATGTGGACCCTGCAGAACTCGACCAATTGCTTGCCATGTACCCTGCCCATCGAGATGCTAAAGCTGCTTTACGATGGATTATAGCTAATGCCGATAATTACCACATCAATACGGATTATATCACCGTTGGTGGCGGTTCTGCAGGAGCAATCACATCCATAGGTCTAGGTGTATCTGAATTGGGTGATTATACGGATGAAATACCTGTAAATGGAGACAATACCCTATCTACAACCAATCTTACTCAAACCTATGAAGTACAAACCATCTTAGACTTTTGGGGTTCTAATGTATCTATAGAGGTTTTGGAATTAATTTATGGATATCAAAGATTTGACTCAAACGATCCAGCATTATTTATAACTCATGGCACAGAAGATCCTACCGTACCATTTAGTAGTGCTGAAGATTTAAAAACTATATGCGAAACGAATGAAATTGATTTTGTGTATTATCCGTTAGAAGGCAGAGGTCATGGTCCTTGGGGTGCTACTGTGAATGGAAAAAGTTTATCAGAATTGTCTTTTAATTTTATAGTGGAGAATCAAAGTTTGAATGTCGAATAAAAACAATCGGAAGTACCTGCGTTTTCTATAATCCAATTCACGACTAGAGTTTGTTCTTCTCACAAACCTGTTCATTTGGTTCTGTTTGATCTTAAGATTATGTGATTTTCCACAGCTGAAATTGCGGGAAACTACATTTCGTTATTCGCTTACCGCTTACCGCCATCCTAATTACGGAAATCCGCAATGGTACCTCGTCATTGCGAGGCTTCATAAAGCCGTGGCAATCTCTGGTATAAATGCATTCCGCTCACCTTTGACCGCCTGCCTGCCGCAGGCAGGAAAAACCGAACCACCCATTGCAGAAAACCGCAAAATTTATATTTTTAAGGTCAATCAAAACCAATCCCTCAACCAACATTCAAAATTGCTGAATTCATACGTTTTTGGGATAAATACTAAAAAAATAAAACCCAGTGGTGTTTAGCCACTAGTTGTACACAAGCTCTGAAAAGCCGACCGCACAGTCAAGCACATTTTATTTTGCTCGCACCTCACAAATCAAAAAGAGCTTGCCTTTTCCCACCACACAAAATTGTTGATAAATATTTAGCTCATATAATGAGATAATAAAATATCACTGTATATTTGAGAAATAGAAAACATTCTGAAATGAATCGAATTAAAGAAGTTTTAGATGAAAAAGGTATAAAGCAAACTTGGCTAGCTGAAAAACTAGGAAAGAGTTACAATATGGTAAACTCCTATGTTCAAAACAGAAGGCAACCAAGTATTGAAGATTTATACAAAATTGGAGAAATATTAAATATTGAAGCTAAAGATTTACTTGTTGAGTCTTTAGAAAAAAGGAGTTAAATATATGCCAGTAACTTACAAGTTAGAAAGAGAATTTTTATCACTATTAGAAGAACCTCAATTGAGGTTATTTGAAAGTGAATTCAAAATAAAGAAAGATGAGTTTCTTGGAATTAAATATGACAAGCGTGGTTACACAGTCAATGATAAACTTGAGCAGATAATTGATAGTAAGATTCAAACTATTGGATTCTTTTCTGGTGCTGGTGGTTTAGACGTTGGTTCCCAATTGGCAGGTAGTAAAGTAATTTCAAGTTTAGACTTTGATAGAGACAGTGTTGCAACAATGAAGAGAAACAAATACTTTTCACACTCAACACATTTTCACAAAGACATCAAAGAAATGAGTGCTTTAGATTATTCTAAAATAATTAAAGAGAATAATCCTGAAAAACTAATTCTAGTAGGAGGTCCTCCTTGTCAACCTTTTTCTAAGGCTGGCTATTGGGTTACTCATAAAAACAGACTAGGAAGCGAAGACCCAAGAAATATGATTGGTAATTATTTACGAATGATTGATGAATTGAGTCCAGACGGTTTTATTCTTGAAAATGTTGAAAGTTTACTCCATCCTAAAAACAAACAAGCTGTTCAAGATTTAGAAGAAGCGATAGAAAAGTTAGGTTACAAATACATTATTTACAGAGCCAATGCTCTTGATTTTGGTGTACCTCAAAAAAGAAAACGAGTATTTTTTATCGCTTCAAAAAATGGCATCATTGGTGAACCAACTAAAACACACGGTTCAGAGAAAGAATTACTTTTAAGTAAAGACTTGAAACCTTATGAACGAGTAATTGATTGGATTGGAAAGTTTGATGATGATAAATATTTTGAGCCTGAAGAAAGTACAGCAGGTAAAACTTATGATGAAGAACTAAAACAAATTCCACCTGGTAAAAATTACTTTGCATTAACCGAAAGAGACGGACATCCAGATCCTAAATTTGAAGCGAATAAAAGATTTTGGAGTTTTCTATTAAAATTACATCCAAATTTACCTTCTTGGACTATTGCCGCTCAACCTGGTCCTTGGGTTGGTCCTTTTCATTGGAATAACAGAAGGTTAAGAGTACCTGAAATTGCAGCATTACAAACTTTTCCAGAAGATTATCATTTTGTTGGCACAAGACGTTCAATACAAAAGCAAATTGGTAACGCAGTTCCATCTTTATTAGGAGAAGCGATTGTTAAACACTTAATTTCCAACATATGACAAGACCTAAAATTGTAAGTATCTTTTCGGGTGTAGGCGGTATTGACTTTGGATTTGAAAAAGCTGGTTTTCATACAGTCTTTGCGTCTGATATTTGGGACAGAGCGTGTGAATCATTAAAAGTAAACTTCAATGATGCCGAAATAGTTTGTGATGATATTGTAAATATTGACTTTAAAGCAATAAAAAGAAAGCATAAAGAAATTGATGGTTTGGTCGGTGGTCCTCCTTGTCCTCCTTTCTCTAAATCTAGATTTTATAGAACCGAAAAAGATAGAGGAATTGATGATATTGACGGTTTCACAACTGTATCTAATTATTTCCGTGCAGTTGAAGAATTAGAACCAAAATTCTTTTTCTTCGAAAATGTACACGGTTTTGTTTTTAAACCTCACAAAGCAGCTCTTGAATTAGTCGAAGAAGAAAGCGAAAGATTAGGCTATAAAATATTTCATAAAGTTGTTAATGCAGCAGATTATGGAGTTGCTCAAACAAGACAAAGATTTATCTGTATTGGAGTAAAAAAGGAATTAGCGGATTTCGAATACCCTAACCCAACTCATTCTGACCCTAATAAACCTATTAAAGGCAATATTCCTTGGGTAACTTGTGGAGATATTTTGAATGATATAGATTTTGATTTACCTGAAGATAATAAAATGCAAGCAGGTTCAAAACACAAAGACCTTTTAAAATTAGTTCCACCAGGTGATAATTATTTATATTTTACAGAAAAAAGAGGTTATCCGAATCCAATTTTTAAATGGCGTTCACGCTATTGGTCATTTTTACTGAAATTATCTCCAGATAGACCTTCTTGGACAATTCAAGCAAGCCATTCTAACAATATGGGACCATTCCATTGGAAAAATAGATTCTTAAGAATTCAAGAAATTAAGCGTATTCAATCATTTGAGGATGAACATATTTTTTTAGGTAATTATAGAGAGCAATGGAGACAGGTTGGTAATGCTGTTCCTCCAAAACTTGCCAATGTATTTGCCGAACAACTAATACTACAATATTTTAATAATTATGAGTGTAAGAGACACAATAATTCTAGACAGAAAAGACCTGAGGTATCTTCTTATTGATAGTTTAAGGCTTTACTCGGACAACGTTGCATTTATTGATGGGAACAATCCTTACAGATTTTCGATAAATAAGAAAACATATTACGTTTTAATTAAAAACGTTCACGAATCTGGTGATGGTAGAGGAAATCAAGATGAATGTCGAATCCAAGTTGCGAAGTCGCAAAATTTCAATGCAGCACTAAATTCAGGAAATGACGTAATTGTTTTAGGATATTTTGCTGACGAAAAAGTTTTTACAGCTTGGAATCCTTTTATGATGAGAGATAGATTCAACCAAAGACAAACAATCTCACTATATTCAAGATTTTCAGTTCAAAAACTTGCTAAAACTCAAAAAATAGCAGCTTACCGAGACAATAATGGACAATCTGTAATTAGCTTTATTCCAGACTATTTGGGTTTATATCTAGAGAACTTATATTCTATTCATTTACTTTCGGATTTAGAATTAAAAAATCTTGTAGAACAATCTGACAATCTTAACAATCAAAATGCAGATGGTGAGTTAGATACTTCAGAAGGTGTTCTTACAATTACTCACGCTAGACAAAAAAGAGACCCAAATTTCAGAATTAAAGTTTATGATGCCTACAATAACAAGTGTGCTATGTGTGGAATAGGTTTAGAGTTAATTGAAGCAGCTCATATTGTGCCACACTCACACGAATTAGGTACAGATGAAATTGACAACGGAATAAGTCTTTGTGCTTTACATCATACAGCTTATGACCGTTCATTAATATATTTTGACGAACAATTGGATATTATAATTAACGAAAGTAAAATGGAATACCTAGAAAAGGTCGGACTTGACTCTGGAATTAGAAAATTTGAAAAACTTGCTTTTGATAAAATTCAAATACCCGAAAATCATACACTCCGACCGAACATTGGGAATATAAAAATTGCGAATCAAACTAGAGGAATATTTGATGATTAAGCCAACGCATAAAGCCATATACATTTGCAATTCGCTACAGCCAAAACACAAGCCAAAAATTGCAAAAGAGTATTTCTTTACCAACCCTGAATGATAGTTTGAACTGAAAAAAGCCAGTGTACAACAACACCTATACGCAATGCCCTTCGGGACACAGCGCATAGCAAAACCGTTAAAAAACCAATAAAATACTATAGTGAATAAATTATGGAAATAGAAAATATACTAGACAACTCACATAATATTGACATTAGTAAGTTAATAACCCATTTAATAACTCAAAACCAATTGCTTAACAATAAATGCAATTAATTTTAGAAATGCAGTTGCAAACTCTTGAATTACTGAAAGAAAAAACTGGAGAAGAGCTAAATGATACGGTTTATAAAAATTTAGAGGATATAAATAAATTGATTTCAGATACAACAAAAGAAAATGTTATTGATACTTTGAATTCTTTAATGGTAGATTAACATGGCTAGAAAAGTATATATAACTAAGGATAATAGACACTTCTAAAATCGACATTTAGCACATGAGCTTCCTAAAAAACTTCATAGAAAATAAAATGAGCATGTCTCATATTTATCAGCCTTTGATGATTAAAGTGTTGCTAGAAAACGGAGGTATTGCAGATAAAACATCTATTGCGAAAACCATTTTAAGTTTCGATTTTTCACAGGTTGAATACTATGAAGGAATTACAAATAATATGGTGGGTCGTGTTCTTCGAAAAAATGAAGTGGTCAAGAAAAATAAGGAGCGTTATGAATTACTTTCATATGCGGATTTAACCGAAAAAGAAATTACTGAATTAATAGCGCTATGTAACAGTAAAATCAATGATTATATTGAAAAACGAGGTGTAAAAATATGGGAACATCGAAGAAGAAATAGAAAAGCTGTTAAAGGGTCTATTCGATATCAGGTACTTAAACGGGCAGATGGCCGCTGTGAGTTATGCGGTATTTCTAAGGAGGAGAAAGCCTTAGAAGTAGACCATATTAAACCCAAAAACTTAGGTGGAGAGGATTCAATTGATAATTACCAAGCTTTATGCTACACATGTAATGCAAATAAAAGAGATACCGATGACACTGATTTTCGAAATCTTGATGTAAAATATGATACTAGAGAAGAAAACTGCATCTTCTGTAGTTTAGAAAGAAAAGTTATTCTTAAAAATGAGCTTTCTTTAGCGTTTTATGATAAGTTTCCAATAACCAAAAATCATGTTCTAATCATTCCAAAACGGCACTGCAATAATTATTTTGAATTGTCTCAACCTGAGTTAAACGCAATACATAGATTGGTTCATGAACTGAAAAGTCAATTAATGAATCATGACCCAAGCATCACAGGGTTTAATATTGGCTTTAACTCCGGAAAAGATGCAGGTCAAACCATTTTTCATTGTCATATGCATTTGATTCCTAGAAGAAAAGGCGATGTTCAAAATCCTAAAGGTGGTATTAGAAATACAATACCAGGTAAAGGTGATTATTGAGTAATCAATTCCAATTATTTTAATATCTTTACAACGCATCACGAACACGAAAGTGTACCAACCGAGCACACAAGCCACGGTGGTTTAGCATGCGGACAGTCGTCAAAATAAATGACTCCACATAGATAACCTTGTCGTAAGACGTGATGCAAATAGTATCAATTTAAATTATTTGCATGATGACAACACACCTAGAAATTTCAAAGAAGTCCGGTATTGATTTGCATACCAAGTGCATCGAAACAAGTGCTTCTACCATCGTAATCAGCCAACTGGAAGATTCCGAAAAAAATCTTTTATTGATTATTAATCACCCCTATCTGGTTACTTACCTAGATTTCACCAACGCTACTGATTATCAGATTGAACTTTTTGATAAAGAAGGAAAACTCAAGGAAATCAAATGGGCTATTAATAATAAAGCTCCTTTTATCATCTCAACCCGTTACAAAAACATTGTATTAACTCAATTTAAAAGAAAGTAACCCATGGAATATGTATTTATCTCTAGTAAGGAAGACTTAGAAAGCATCAAAGAATATGAGAAATTCTTTCAAAACAAATCGAACCTTGAACTCGTAAATTCCTATAATCGCGAAGCAAAAAGCGGTATTGTAGGGGTAAGACAACAAATACGATATCTACTGGCGCTACGTAATGAGTTTTTGAAACGTTTTAACGAGAGTCCTATCTATGTTTCTGACCAATATGCAGTGGGATTAACAGGAATTATTGAACTCGTCAACAATCAAATTCGAATTAAACAACAATAATCATGGAAAAGAAAAGAATACACTATTACTGCGACCTTTGTGATGAGCTATGCTCCATGGAAGAAAGCAATAGCATTAACAATCAGTTTTGTTTGTGCAACTCCTGTTTTATAGAGTATTTGAAATTGTATATAAAACGACAAAAATGCCATCCTCAATTATGGACGTCGAATGACTATCAAAAACAAAAGGAAATTGTTTTGGCACAATGGGAAGTGCTCCATACCGAGCTTAATAAACTATTACCACTTGCCAGAAAACGAGGAGGAACTCTAGGGCATCGAATCGGATCTGTTAAAGCAAGTATGGCACGAAAAATAGATTTGATTCGAGAGTATTAAAAATAGATTAGATAATGGAAAACGAAGAAATTAGAAAATACCAGCGATTGTTGATGGAGTATTTTAGAGAAAACCATCCAGAAAAATTACTATTTAATCCAATAGTAATTGAAGTGACTGAAACAAAGGTGAAATTTGGGTTGCTAAAACATAATGGAGTTTTGGTTTTGCCTAAAAAATTTTTGGAGGATGTGATGGTTCACTAAACTGATATTACATAGATTTAATTTTGATGAAAAATTGATATTTTTTCTTAACCTGACAATTATCATTCTTCTACCCCTAAAATGGATTTACTTTTACCTCCAATTAAAAACGGAAAAGCCGAATTAACTTTTGCAGAAAACCGCAAAATTTTTAATTTTAAGGACAATCAATGAATAAACATTCAAAATTGCTGAATACCAATGTTTTTTGAGACTATTTTTTTTTTCACATAAAAAATAAATGATTTTTATTATTTAATAAAAAGTCAAAAGTTAACTATGGATTGGATTAAAAATTTAAATAAATAATACTAATTAATGGCTCCAATTCCAATTATAGATTTGTTTGCTGGACCAGGGGGACTCGGCGAAGGCTTTATGTCTTTAGTTGATAAAGAAGGGAGGTCTATTTTTGATATTAAACTGTCTATTGAAAAAGATATCAATGCTCATAAAACACTAACCCTGAGGAGTTTCTATAGGCAATTCACTAAAAACAGCAAAAAAGTACCTAAGGAATACTACAATGCCTTAGAGGAATCTGATTTATCTAAACGAGAAAGTCTTATTGAAGAAATGTTAAATCGTTTTGAGGAAGGAACTATTGCCCGGAAAGAAGCGCAACTCATTGAACTAGGCTCTAAAAAATGGCCTAGCCAGACTGTCGATAAAATCATAAAAAATCAATTAGGTAATACTAAAAATTGGGTGTTAATTGGTGGACCTCCTTGCCAAGCCTATTCCAATGTTGGCAGATCTAGAGTTGGAGGTATTAACAAAGATGATCATAGAGTTTATTTATATGAGGAATACCTTAGGATTATCAAAAAACATAAGCCCGCCATTTTTGTAATGGAAAATGTAAAGGGCCTTCTATCAGCAAAAGTAGAGGGTGAAAAAGTCTTCGACTGGATAAAGCGAGACTTGAAAGTTGGCAATAATTATCATATTCATTCTTTAGTTAAGCCAGTAACTAAGGATTCTGATTTTTTAATAAAATCGGAGAAGTATGGCATCCCACAAATGCGCCATCGAGTTATTCTTTTGGGGATTAGAAGAGACTTTAGTCATAGGGGAGAATATTTAAAGGAGAAACCTGAAGTTTCATTAAAATCAGTGATTGGAAACTTACCTAAAGTGAGAAGTGGTTTAAACAGAAGCTTTTCACACTATCATTCAACTGAAGCATATAAAAATGGAAAACCTAAACGATTGTATAAGAGTGTTGATGATACGGACTCCAATTGGTTACGTGAGATGTCAAAGAATATTGAGCAAATCAAGGTATGGGGTGAATTGGAGTTGAATGGTTTATCTGATGGACCAAAAGAAATCGAATTAGGTGTAGGTGGGGAATTTATAAAAGTTACTAATCTTATTGCTAAACAGCACATTTTAAGAGATTGGTATATTGATAAACGGCTTAAGGGAATTGTAAATCATGAGTCGCGATCGCATTTAACCCAAGATTTAATGCGCTATTTATTTGCCAGCCTATATGTTGAAAAACATAATACATTTCCTAGATTAAATGATTACGCGGCGCATAGTAAAGATCTGTTACCTGATCACGCCAATGTAGAATCTGGAAAATTTGCCGATCGTTTTAGAGTACAAGTACCTGACAAGCCGGCAACCACAGTTACTAGTCATATCTCTAAAGATGGGCATTACTTTATTCATTATGATTCCTCTCAGTGTCGTTCATTAACTGTCCGGGAGGCTGCACGTATTCAAACCTTCCCCGATAACTATCTTTTTAGAGGAAGCAGAACTGCTCAGTATCATCAGGTAGGTAATGCAGTGCCACCTTATTTAGCATATCAAATTGCAGAAATTATATACAGAGTTTTGAAATGAGGGAGTATTTAAGAATTGCTAGAATTAAAAAATATTTAGAAATAGGTAAATATAAATTTAGCCCTGTCGTGCAAGTTACCACTGCGATTGCATTAGATTATTCTTCAAGTTTCACAAGAGAGGCTTCTAAGGAAGCAATGTTATTTACATTTCCCGTAAAAAATGATAATGCATTATGGATTTCAGTTCAGTACTTAATTAATTGTTTTTTCGAGAATTGTGTATATCAGAGTGAAAATAGGATTAAGGAATTGAATCTTAAATCTAAGGACAAAATTGATTTATTCTCTACTACAGCAATTTTTAAAAGGATTGACCATCAATCGAATAAACTGATTATGAGTTTTTCTGATGGCGTGGAAGCTCACACGGCGATGCAAAATTTACAGTTCGTGAATTTGGCTAGAAAAAAAATGGTTAATAAGTATGCCCATTATCGAAAAAAGAAAAAAGAATTCTTAGGCAACAGAAAGGCTCTTACACAAATTTTGAGTTTAGATCTGAACCCAAACTTTGGAGCTTTAACATCTAAAGTTGTTCTGATCTCAGGCAGAGGTAAAGCCGGTCACTTTCGAAGACGGCTGAAGGAGACATTGATTTATGGTGAACCTTTATCTGAAACTATTTTATTGGATAGGAATCTATTAATCTCTCCTGACTTTGAATGCTTTTCAAGAGGTATTGATTCTAGGTCAGAGAAGGATGCTGAATTCTTCTGCAAAGCAGTTAGACAAAGTTTAGCCAATTTTTCTGCAGAAGATTCTGATGTGCAATTGGCTGTTAATTCCTGCTTAGATTTATTGGATAACTCCCTTAAAACAAAGTGTTTTGTCGACTCCTATGAATCCCTTTATGGTCGATTATCTTCGGAATCAAAATATCATTCAATTTCAAATAGACTTCAAAACTTGTACAAGTATCATCCAGGTATTGAAGATGATCTAATTAATGATGTCTCTGCAGTTTTTGTTAATGATCTTCAGCTCTTCCTTGAGAATCCAAATACAATCAAGTATTTGTTAGGTCATAAAATACCTGTTTTTGTAATTGGTGATAGAGTTATTAGTGAATTTAAGGACTTAGATATTTACACTAAAATATTTGAAAACGAGTCGTTTAAGGATGTCTACAGGTTTAACTGGGATAAGAACAAAATTTCTAGTATAGGACTTGAACTTGACAACGGAGCTAACTTTATTGATCATATGAATAATAATTCATTCTGTCGTTTTGTGGATCAGAGAATTGAGATTAAAGAATTACCCTTCAACGAATTTGATCAAGTCTTCAACTCCATAGAATCTAGAAGGTTTTTGTCTTCGCTAGGAGATCATGAATTATTACAGAAAGCTTACTACCAAATATTAAGACCGCTATTGTATTCTATAAAGAACTCAGTAGATAGACCGGACTCTGTCAAATTAATAAATGCTCTTGAAGTATTTAATCAATGTTTCGAGTCTTCCAGTTCTGGATTAAACGAAGAAGTAAAAGAATCTATAAGTGAATCGTTAACCAAATTAAAGTCTTACATACTTTCTGGTGCGCAACCTAAGGAATATCTGGAGAATACAGATGATTTGTTATTTCAAGATATTAGTGTAGACGATACAAATTTCTTAATACCAATAGAATCGGAAGATCATGGTTATGTCCACCATAACGATGTTTGTTCGGAGTCTGATAAAATTGTGTTCATAGGATATCCGTATAGAGAGTATTCCTTTAAGTTTATTGATCAAAGTATTTTTAAGAAACTCATCCCTTCCGTTGAATTCGTTCTGAATCAGTGTGAAGCTAATATTACCACAAATTTTTTAAGACGTAAGATTTCTTCGGGATACTACCTTGAGCACTATCCTGATTGTATAGATGAACTTAATCATTACAAGATTGGTAATGAGGAAGATTTAAATGGTTTACTGAACGAGGTAATTACCTTCTCTAAAGAATCTATTGACGATGAGGCTATTGAAGAAGAATCGACGGTTGCTTTCGAGGAATTTGAGCAAATGTTGAATGAGTTGAGATACGCAGGGTTTAAGGGATCTTCGGATCCTGGACAGTCTTCAGGTCAATATTTGTTGAGCTCAAATGTATTACACTTTGAAAATGGCAGTTACGTTTTTATGCCTCACCGATGGAGAATTCTAACTGTAAAAGAATCAATTTCTGGGGGAGTGGAATCACTTTCGTGTAAAATTGATGACTTAGCCGTTGGAGACGTTGCTGTTATTGTTAACGTCTCAAGAAAATCTATTACGAAGTATTTAGAAGGATCTAGGGCAATGTTATCGCATCTTGAGAAACTGGATTCATGGAGGAATATACTTAAAGAGTACAGGGACCAATATGATGATGTTTCCGAATTAGTGTCGCGATTAGATACGATTAATCAGCGAATGGAACTGGGTGGAAGCGCTGAGAATTACAATGTACTAAGATGGCTTCACGATGAGATGATGCTTGCACCCGCATATGAGAACCTTAAAATGGTCCTAGGATTACAATATCCAAAGGAGGAGCTCTCGGATAGGGCTAAGTCCATTTTAGGTGCTAAAACCTTGATTCTCAAAGCTAAAAATAGATTAGATCGCGCAGTAAAAGACAAAATTACTGAAATGATTGGCGATTCACATACTTCGTTAGAAGACAGTTTCAAGATCGAAGTTCAAGGCATTGAAGTTAGAGGGAAGAAAAATGAAATCGTAGGAATAGAAAAGAGGTCAGATTTAAAAATCGAATACCACTCAACAATGAAATTTTTGAAATAAATGCTGGTACCGAACACAATAAGCGATGACAACTCTCGAGGAGAGAAATTAGTATTTAATCATTTTAAGAGTGATGTTAACACTAGGGATTTCATAGTGCTTCATTCACTTTTTGTAAGTAAACACCTAACAAGAATCTCTGGAGAACTGGACTTCTTAGTTCTAGCACCAGGGTTAGGGATATTTGCTTTGGAGGTTAAGCATGGAAAGGTGAGCAGAGATGCAGGTACTTGGAAATTCGAGAATAGACATGGGAAAGTAACAACATCTACAATTGGACCATTTCGACAAGTTAATGATACAATGCATTCATTAAGAAAGTATCTGAATGAATTAGCTGAGAGTGTTCCAAAATTAAAGGGAAGAATAGATGATTTTCTTTTTGGATGTGGCGTTATGTTTACCAGTCTAGACGAGTTTAATGATTATGGTCCTGAAGCTGAACCTTGGCAGATATTCACAAGAACAGGCTTTAGAGCTACCTCAAGTCAATATATCCACGCATTGTCAAAAGGTTTTCACAATAAGTTTGAAAGAAAATCATGGTATGACCCTACAAAGTCAAGACCATCCAAAAAAGACTGTGAATTAATCTATAAATTATTACGAGGTGACTTTTCCTATGACTACTCAAATATTAATTCCGTTTTGGATGGAGAGAAGGTAATTGATCATTTTACAGAAGAGCAATTTGGAGTTCTTTCTTTTTTAGAGTTCAACAATCGATGTTTAATACAAGGGGGAGCAGGGACCGGTAAGACTTTGATGGCTACAGAATTCTTCATGCGAAATCATAAGGAAAACAAGAAGATTGGTTTTTTCTGTTACAACAAAATGCTTGGAAATAAGCTTAATAAGGATATCACTACTTCCATTGATATAACAGAATCGAAATCGGAAATAAGAAGCTTTCACAGTTACATGATGTCTTTATGTAATTTAACTCCACCAAGTATAGATACAAGCCAGTTTTTCGAGGTTGATTTACCCTTTCAATGCCTCATTGAACTTGAAGAAATAGATGAAGATGATAAGTTTGATTTAATCATTATTGATGAGGCACAAGACTTAATGAGTGAACTTTATATTGATGTCTTTGATGCAATGCTAAAAGGAGGTATCTCCAGCGGTAACTGGGTCATGTTTGGGGACTTCTGTAATCAACTTCTGTATCAATCCAATCCAGCTGAAATAATTGATCAGGTAGCAAGTAAATCAGCTTTTACAAAGATTCCACCGCTCAAAGTTAATTGCAGAAACACTAAGAATATTGTACTCTTCAATCATAATTCAACTGGTTGTGAATTGCAAATAAGTCCACAAGGAATGATGACTGGTGAGCCAGTCGAACACTTCTTTCCTAGAAAAAATAAAGTTGCGGACAAAGTGGATGAGATAATATCGTCCCTTGTGTCTAATGGAATCCCTCTTGAAAAAATTACTGTTCTTTCGAAAAAGAGTATTGAAAACTCTCAAATACTACGATCAGAACAGGCATTAAAATGGAAAGAACAAGGCTTGTTGCATACAACAGTGCATTCTTATAAGGGGCTCGAAAATTCATTTATTGTTATAGCCGAGTTTGATGAATTAGATACGGATTATTCAACCAGCTTACTTTATGTTGGAATTAGTCGAGCGAGACTGAAATTATATGTTGTTTTTGATAAAGATATTGAGGAGTCGTACAATAAGTTATTGGATAAGAGATTTAAAGAAATGATGTCATGATAAGAGATCAAATAGTTGACGATATTAAAAAAGAGGTATGCGGTCCAGATCCACACCCTGCCTATGTAGATCCAGATACAGGGGAAGAAATTCTTTTGGAGCGCGTGCATGGCTCACCAAAGTTGAGGTATGGCGCAGGTATGTTATACCCACAATCAACGGAATTAGCAGAAGTTGATGAAAATAATGAGGTTGAAGAGGAAGAAAGCGATGATGAGGTTGAGGCTGATGAACATAATACAAGAGCGAGACTTTCTGACGAACCAGACTCTGACCAATCCATTGGTTTAGCTAATGAGTTCCTTCCTTCGGCTCTTGGTTTTACTTGTAAACTCAAATACATCGAAAACGAAATAGTGGTAGATGTTAATTCTGCATGGTACGAAAGGTCCGATATTGAGGTGCCTGAAAAAAGAGTTACCTCTGACCCTCCTGGATATGATGATAAACTCAACACAGCAACACAGCAAGTAGTTTTGAGAAGGAATTGGAGACGTCGGGTGTTGGAAATTGAACCAATCAGGTTGAATATAGCTGAGATAGGGAATAGACGAGGGAAAGTATTTGAGCAGACCTTGATAAATACACCTTGGGATCAGAATCAAGGATGGTTGAGGTTAGAAGTATTTGATCGTTCAAGGCAAGAAGATATAGAAAGAGGTGAGCGGATATTTACTTTCACAATTATAAATAATGTTAGAGCTACTGGGAATTTTCAGGAAGATGATAGAGCGATATTGTTTCAGAATGAGCTGATTCTTACAGATGAATCTGGTGAATCAATATTGCCATATGTCGAGCGACAATCTGCAAACGACACTCCTGAAGAAGAGGAGCTTAGATTATTATATAGGGACAAAAAGACCTACGGGATTGGTCATGGTTGTTCAGTTCAATGGGATGAACAAAGTCCTTCAGTGAACAAACTTTATTCAACTGTAGTCCCAGTTTACGAATTGCCACAAGTCTCTCCTACTCAATTCGTGAATCTGAGCATGTTTGAACTTTCCGATCAAGGAAATTGGGAATCTGCTAAAGAGAGTCTTCAAAATTTGGTGTCAAGTTATGGTTCGTGGATAAATGACCTTCATGATTCAGCGCAAGAACTTGAAGACAGATTTGTTGATGCGGCCTTGAGAAACGTTGAAAAGTGTAGAGACAACTTATCAAGAATAGAAGAAGGTGTCAATATGCTTATAGATGCTGGTCAAAACAGCGAAATAGTTAAGTGTTTTCGTTGGATGAATAGAGCAATGATATGGCAACAACAAAGATCCAAAACCCCAAGAAGAGAATGGATTCAAAGTGGTACATGGAGAGATTCCGAGTATGCCTTAGAGACACTGCCGGACGGGTCTCTAGATTTTGTATCATTGAGCGAGTTTCATGAACAGCCATATAGTGGTAAATGGAGGCCGTTTCAAATTGCCTTTGTACTAATGAATATTAAATCCATTTGGGAACCTGAATCAGATGATCGAAATATTGTTGATTTAATATGGTTTCCAACTGGGGGAGGAAAGACAGAAGCATATCTTGGTCTTGCAGGTTTCGCAATTTTCGCTAGGAGAATTAGAGGGCGTGACTTTGTTGATATAGAAAATCATGGTGGAACCTCAATACTGATGAGGTATACCCTTAGACTTTTGACGACTCAACAATACGAAAGAGCATCATCTTTGATATGTGCTAGTGAATTGATTCGCAGAGACAATCCTGAATTAGGTATCGACCCAATATCAATTGGGTTATGGGTAGGAAGTGCTTCAACTCCTAATAAAAGGAGAGATGCCTCTAAATTGTACGATGATTTAACCGGAGACAATTTTAGAACAGCAGAGTACAACTTCATTGTTATGAAATGTCCTTGTTGCGGATCTGGAATAGGACAATTAGAAAAGCCTTCTCAGCAAAAGAAACTAGTTGGAATTAGAAAGTCAGATGGCAGTTCTAGTAATTCAAGAGTATACTTCTCTTGTGAAAATGAAAGATGCGAGTTCCATAATGAGGAGCTTCCATTATACGTAGTAGACGAAGATATATTTGAGATATGTCCAACTTTGGTGCTTGGTACAGTTGACAAATTTGCTATGGTTCCATGGAAACCTGAATCGGCTTCAATATTTGGTTTTAGAGAGCAGAATGGCAAGGTCCGAATTACCCCTCCTGAACTCATTATTCAAGATGAGTTGCATTTAATTTCAGGGCCTCTGGGAACAATGGTTGGGTTATATGAAACATTGATTCAAACTCTTTGTAATAACTACAATAGATCATCGTCTCCCTTCTACTCTAATGACAATTATGTTTCTGCCAAAATAGTTGCTTCTTCGGCAACCATAAGTAGAGCAGCAGAACAGGTGAAAGCCCTTTATTCGAATGAGAACATTAATATCTTTCCACCTCAAGGAATCTCTTTTGGTAATACGTGGTTCTCTAAAGAAATTGAGCCTTCGAATGAAGAACCAGGAAGAAAGTATATCGGAATTTTGGCTCCTGGATATAGATCGGGACAAACATCCGTTGTGAGGTTATACTCTTCAATCTTGCAATCTGTTCAAGATGCAGAATATACTCCTGAGGTGAAAGATTATTATTGGACACTTCTGGGATTTTTCAATTCCATTCGAGAATTGGGGATGGCTGCTTCTTTAGTTTATGCGGATATTCGAGACTATTTATCTACACTTCAGAATAGAAAGCTTATCCCTTATGATGAAAGAAGAAAACTCAATTTATTGAAAGAGTTAACTAGCCGTATCCCAAGTTCTCAAATCCCAAACTCATTGAAAGAACTTGAGAAAAAATATAACGGAACCCGTAATTCGGCATTGGATGTGTGTATTGCTACCAATATGATTGCGACTGGTGTTGACGTTTCTAGGTTAGGGTTGATGCTTATTCATGGGCAACCAAAAACTACCGCAGAATATATTCAAGCAAGTTCAAGGGTCGGAAGGGATACGAAGAAAGGGCCGGGATTGGTAGTGATGTTATACAGTCCATCTAAACCTCGAGATAAATCTCAATACGAGCATTTTCAGTCTTTTCATAATAAGATATACTCGCATGTTGAACCAACATCGGTTACTCCTTTTTCAATAAGTGCAAGAGAAAGAGCTTTACATGCGATACTAATTGGACTCGTCAGAAGTTTCTCCGACTCTAGTTTAACAGAGAACCCAGATATAAGTAACAATGAAAATGAATTTGAAGAATTGGTTTCTTGGATTCGTGGTCTGATTAACGAGAGATGTTCACTTATTGATCCATCTGAACTTCAAAACACAATGGATCTCTTCGAAAGAAGGGTGGAGTTCTGGAAAAGCGGGTTTCAGTATTATGGAGATGCTAGAAACTCGGGAATGCTAAATCAAGGACGAGTTCCTTTGATGTATACTCAAGGAAGCGAAGTAACAGAAGAGATTAGAACAAGAGGATTATCATTACCTACCCAGACTTCAATGAGAGGAGTTGACGAGGAGGGTAAAGTTGGAATATTAAACATTAACTAGGATGAATAGAAACATTAGATTAGGTCAATTACTATCTCCTTTCGGTATCGGTCAATTAGTGAATTTCCCTCATGATGAAACCCTTATGATTTGTGGTTTAGATTCATGGGAAGGTGTTTTAGATCAGAGAATTCAAAATGTTGGACCAGAGAATGTAGATATTACTGAATTTGAAATTCACGAACCCAGATTAGAAAGGCTATTGAGCGTTGATCACTTCAAGAAACCTTTTCCCTTTAGAGATAGCAATAGGATTAATTCCAAGTTGACTATTCCGGCAGTTAGATTTCCTCAGTGGCATTATTGTATTCGATGTAATGTCATGAGAAAAGTTGAATTGACAAGACAAGAGAATCCTAGATGCTCGGAGGATAATTGTAATGGTCGATTGATACCTGTTAGATTCGTGGCGGTATGTCCACAAGGACATATTCAAGATGTACCTTTCATGGAATGGGTGCATCAAGGTGAACGACCACCCGGAAACCATGTGCTCAGTTACAAAGCAGGAAAGGGTTCAGGGGATTTGTCTAGTATAGCAATTGAATGTTCTTGTGGAGAGCGAAGGACTCTAGGAGGAATTATGAATGATGGAGCTTTGGATAATATTACATCTTGTGAAGGTCATAGACCATGGCTTGGACCTGTTGGCATCTCCCAACCACAAAATTGCGAGAATTCTCTTAGAGTGCTTATTAGAGGTGGTTCCAATGTACATTATGCAGCCATAAGATCTGCTCTATATCTGCCAAATACTGGAGTAACAACTCCTGTAGTAATAGTTAAAATCATTGAAAGAAATGAGGCTTTGATTAGGCAGCTTTCGGAAGTAGATAATGATTTGAGATCATTGAGGATATTTCTTCGGAATCAACCAGAAGTCACCTCAGGAATCATTGATTTAGAGGGCTTAATTCAACATGTGACAGAATACTTAGAAAGTGCTGAGGATGATGAGTTGGAAGTAACTTCCGAACTAGATATTAGAACTCAAGAATATGATTATTTAAATTCTGGAAGAGATTCGGAAAACTCAGATTTTAAAGCTGTTGTTAGTGAGTTTTCGGATACGGAAATGGGTGAATTTCTATCTCAATTTTTCGAGCATATAGTTTTGATTGAAAAGCTTAGAGAGACCAGAGTATTTGCAGGGTTTTCAAGGATAAACTCTGAAGATGGTCGAAGTATCTTCGATAAGATGACAGATTTAAGTACAAATGATGTCAATTGGTTACCTGCTCATGTTGTTTACGGAGAAGGTATATTCATAAAATTCAGAGATGACAAGATCGATGAATGGCTAAATAGGGCACCGGACGGAATTAATGACCTAATAACAAGATATCATGGAGAGAGGCTTCGAAGATGGGAAGGATATGAGAATCGTGACTTATCTCCTGCATTTGTATTGATCCATACATTTGCTCATTTATTGATTAATAGACTCTGTTTCAATTGTGGATATGGCTCTTCTTCCTTAAGAGAAAGAATATACTTTTCTAGCGATGAGCAGACACGAATGAATGGAGTTCTAATCTATACCTCATCAGGAGATTCGGAAGGCTCCATGGGTGGATTAGTGAGGCAAGGAAGGGAGACGAATTTCTATGACTTGTTAAAGGAAATCATAGAAGATGCTCGATGGTGTTCGGCAGATCCAGTCTGTATGGATGTAGGAAGTACAACAGGTCAAGGTCCAGACTCTCTGAACGGAGCAGCGTGTCATAATTGTGCTATTGTTCCTGAGACGAGTTGTGAAGAGTTTAATAGATTATTGGATAGGTCTGCATTGATCGGAACGTATAGTTCACCACAAACAGGATTTTTCCATGAATAAAAAAAACGGCATACAACAAGGTGTATAGTGCATACCCTACAGGATACGCACCATACACAAAACGTTGTAATATCTTTTTAATTTTGGCAGAAAACCGAAAGTTTATTGATTAGAAAATACTTATTTTTATTTCCTGTTCAGAAAATATAAAAACATAAATTTTTGGAGAAAATTAGTGAAAGACCCATTAAAGTTGTTGAGTTATTTGCCGGTGTTGGTGGTTTTAGATTAGGTTTAGAAGGTTGGAAGGGGAAATCTCCAAGTAGTGGGTATAAGAAAAAATTAAACCTGCCTTACAAAGTTGTTTTTAGTAATCAATGGGAACCAAGCACTAAAGTACAACATGCTAATAAAGTTTATGAAAACAGATTTGGGCAGGATGGTCATTATGGAGATGATATAAATAAAATTGCAAACCCAGATTTTACTCCTAAAGAAGTTAAAGACAGAATTCCTGAGCACGATTTGTTGGTTGGTGGTTTTCCATGCCAAGACTATTCTGTAGCTGGGGTTAACACAAAAGGAATTCAAGGAAAAAAAGGTGTTCTTTGGTGGAATATCCATAAAATTCTAGAAGTAAAAAGACCAAAGTACGTGTTGCTAGAAAATGTTGATCGTCTTTTAAAATCCCCAACAAACCAACGAGGTCGAGATTTTGCTATTTTATTAGCTACAATGTCTGATTTAGGGTACGACGTCGAATGGCGAGTTATTAATGCTGCGGATTATGGCATGCCACAACGAAGACGTCGAGTATTCATCTTTGGAACCCATCAAGAAAGTGTGGTTAAAATCGAAAAAACAGAGGATTGGATTGAAAACTCAGGTTTGTTTGCAAAAGCATTTCCAATAATGCGTAAAGGGCAATCAAAGCAACTGAAAATTTTCGGTAATGCGGCCGAATTATCAGAGAGCTATGACCAAGGGAAGTTTTTAAACGCAGGGGTTATGTGCCAAAGAGAGGTTATAATGACTGATTTTGACAGTACTTATAGCAGTGAGGATAAGAATTCCATTTATAAAACTCTCGGCGATGTTCTTGATTCCAATACAGAAATTGATAGTACCTTTTTTGTCAATAAAGATAAACGTTTACGGCAGCCATTAATTAAACAACAAAAAGAAGAAACAGAACTTTCTTACTTATCTACTAATGCTCGCTACGAAGCCATTCTTGAAACTGAACTTGATAAGTGGAAATACTTGAAAGGAAAAAAGGCCGAAAGAAGAGTAAGTTCAAAAGGGGTATTTTTCTATACCGAGGGTCCATTAAAATTAGTTGACCCTTTGGATAAGCCTTCAAGAACAATTATTACCAGTGAAGGTGGACCAGGGGCATCTCGATTTAAACACTTAATCGAAGTGAAAAAAGGAAAGGAATTTAGAAGACTTACACCTAAAGAGCTCGAGCGTCTTAATATGTTTCCAGATGATCACACCAAATTAGAAGGTATTTCAGACAATAAAAGGGCATTCTTTATGGGCAATGCATTAGTTGTTGGAATAATTGAAAAGTTTGGAAAAGAACTAGCAAAGCGAATTAATTATTAAAAATGTTTGATGTAAACTCTTCTGATTCAATTATTAGTTTCGCTAAAAAGCTTAAAGGTTACACTTTACGTATTGCTTGCGATAAAATGATTGAAAATCATGACTACAAAGGGAAGGGTAATTTTGGTCAGTTATTGGAGAAATACTATTTCGGCTATGAGCCTAACTCTGATGCAGAACCAGATTTTAAAGAAGCTGGCCTAGAATTAAAATCAAGCCCTTTAAAACGACTAAAAAATAGAGAATTACGGGCCAAAGAACGTCTTGTTCTTAACATCATAAATTATTTAGAAGTCCATGATGAAGAGTTTGAAAACAGTTCCTTTTGGAAAAAAAACTCACATCTACTTCTAGTGTTCTACCTACATGACAAAGATTTAGAAGTCATCGATTACTTAATAAAACTGGTAGATGACTGGAGCTATCCAAAAGAAGATTTACAGGTAATAAAGAAGGATTGGGAGACAATAAATCAAAAAATTAAAGAGGGAAGAGCACACGAAATCTCAGAAGGTGATACCTTTTATTTAGGTGCCTGCACCAAAGGTTCGACTGCCGCATCTTCTTTAAGAGAGCAGCCTTTTAATGAAGTTAAAGCCAAACAAAGAGCATATTCCTTAAAGCAAGGTTATGTAAATCATATTATAGCCAATATTGCAAAGGAAGAATCTGGTAACTATGGTAAAATTATTAATCAACCTGATCTATTTACCTCTCAAGTTTCAATTGAGGACATAGTTGTTTCAAAGTTTAGACCCTTTTATGGAAAATCTCCAAAAGAAATCGAAGCTGTATTGGATTTAGATTTAAATCCTAAGTCAAAAAATTACTTCGCTAGTATTACAAAAGGTGTTTTAGGTTTAAAATTGGGCCAAAAGATTGAAGAATTTGAAAAGGCAAATATTCAAGTAAAAACGGTTCGTCTTAAAGAAAATCAATTGCCTAAAGAGGATATCTCCTTCCCTAATTTTAAATATGAAGAATTAATCCAAACCGATTGGGAAGATTCAGATTTTAAAACCATTTTAGAAAGTAAATTCTTTTTTGTCTTTTACCAAATTACGAATGAGGGTCTTGTACTTAAAAAAGTTAAGTTCTGGAATATGAATTGTTCAGACATAAGCGAAGCTAAAAAAGTTTGGGATCAAATGGTTTCGACCATAAAGAACGGAAAGATAGTAAAGGAGGTAAAACCAAATGGAAATAGAGTATCCTATTTTCCAGGTAAAAAAGACAATAGAATCAGTCATGTAAGACCACATGCTCAAAACAGAGATGACACTTATCCACTTCCAACTCAAGATAAAAAAACAGGATTAACTGATTACACAAAGCACTGTTTTTGGTTGAATGCTAGTTATGTTAGGGATGAAATATATTTGAAATTAAATTGAAAATCCCTAATCCCAATGCCCGGCAAGCTCTTCCAACCCGGTATGATTACATTCTGGGCATTTTGTAAAAGCGAAGTCATCTTTCACTTCTGTTAGTCTTCTACTTCTGCATGTTCGACAACGAGGTGTTTTCGCATTGGTGCTTGTTAATGCTTCACAATTATTACAGACATACAATATCCTTTCTTCGCGAACTCGAAACCCAAAACCTATAAAATGGGTTTCTTCATATTCACAATTCAGGCAAACAAATCCTTTTATGTCTCCCATTCTTAATTTTTATTTTAAAGGTAAAAAAAGAATTACCTATTTCAGAAAACCACAAAATTCTTAAATTTAAAATCCAATGAATCCCTCAACCAAAAATTCAAAATTGCTGAATTCATACGTTTTTGGGACGTATAAATAAAATACAACTAATAGTAGGATTTAGTTAGTTGTTATGCTTCCGCGAAATATCCCGTTTCTGTTTCTAGTTCTTCAAGCAATTGATTCATTACCGTTTCAAATGTAGGTGCTGTTTTGGCTCTTAATAAGACTCCATCTGCTCCTTTGTCTCCCTCAGAGGCTTGTTCTTGTCGCCTGTCAATTCCAGAGTTACCATTTGGTTGTGCTTCATGTGCTCTTCCGCAGTGACCAGCACCTCCCCTAACTCTAGGGGCACCAATCCCAACTGCACCTGGAGCTCCACCAATCCCTCCTTGTCCTGGCTCACCACCTTCTAGGTTGACTAAAGTTTTTAGTGTATTGAAAATCCATTTTTTTCCAAAGAAAAATAAAGTAGCACCGGCTCCACCATCTGCGCCTTTACCTCCAAAACCACCATCACCAGCATTACCACCGCGGCCTCCACTACGAATTTCTCGATCACACCTACATCTTCTCCAATTACAACTGTGGGCACCACTTATTCCACGAGCACCATCTCCTCCACGTCCTCCTCGGCCACCATTACCGCCATTTCCTCCGTTGAATCCTTGTCCATTTATTTGGAAAATTTCGGCAGATAAAGGGGTTTCATTAGTTACCCAAAGTCTTTTAATTGTAAAATGTAAGATACCTCTCGTTGCTATATTAATTCCGTCTTCGCCATTATAACCAGGTCGAGCATGTCGTGCTGCAATTAATCTACTATTAGGATATCGCCCATTTGTCCAATAGCCGTCTCTAGCTCTGGGTCCAGGTTGTCCATTATCCCCTCTCAAATTCCTGGGTTTGTATTTATTAGTGAATGATAAAAAAGATGTCTTTTCTATGCTATCTAAATACAAATGATCAATAACTAAAACAAAAGGGATACCTACCCTACCGCTATTATCAATCTCTAAAGTAGCACCGTCCTTCAGGGTTAACGTGTTAAATCTACTACTTAACGTTTTAATAGTAAACGTCTGTCCTGCTTCTACAACAACATCACCGTAATCTTTTGCTCTTGTTCTAGTTTTTAATTTTTCAATTGCTTCTCGGATTTCAATTTTTTCTTCTTGAATCATAAAATGTTGGTTTGGTTAGTAATTAAATTTATTTAATAATTTTCAGTTATCAAAATTGACACTCGAATTAACACGTTTATAATCTGATACTTATAATATCATGTCTGATTAAGGTTAATATTGTTTTGTAAAATTATCTCTACCTTTAAACAGCAACTCAATCATTTGACCTATGAAAAAACTCAAAAAACTTCTCGGTTTTGTCATTCTCCTACTCATTCTATTTGTGGTCTATACCTTTATATCTACCGGATTCTTTCGAAGTATCACACCCAAATTAGAAGGGCAGATTTTACAGGAAATTCAACTCCCTGGTGCAGAAGATATGCTGGTGAGTCGAGTCGATAGTTTTTTACTCATCTCCTCTACCAATCGTAAGGTGTATCCGCCCACAGAAGAAGAAAAAGGCGGGCTCTACCTCATCGATTTAAAACGAGACGACTTTACGCCCATACACCTTAGTGCTAATTTTACAAAACCTTTTGCGCCGCATGGGATTTCCATGGTCAAAACCGATAGTACCTATACGGTCATGGCCATTAACCATACCATCAAAGGGCACTCCATCGAGGTGTTTGAGCTCTACCAGCAAACGCTCACCCATATCAAAACGGTACAACACAGTTCTATGATACAGCCCAATGATCTGGTGCTCCTCTCTCCTACCGAGTTTTACTTTACCAACGATCATGGCTATACCGAGGGTATCATGCGGCTTATAGAAGAGTATGGCGGCTTCTCATTTTCGAATGTGGTGCATTATAAAAATGACACTTATACCGAAGTAGCTACCGATATCGCTTATGCCAACGGCATCAATTACGATCCGGCTCGTAAATTGCTCTTTGTGGCTTCTCCGCGAAAGTTCTTAGTCAAAGCCTATTCACGAAACGAAGATGGATCACTCGATTTTATCGAAGATATATCCTGTGGTGCCGGCCCAGATAATTTGGAGCTCGATGAAGACGGAGCCATTTGGTCTGGGGCGCATCCGAATCTCTTGCGTTTTGCGGCCTATGCCAAGGGCGATAAAGAAACGAGTCCGTCGGAGATTATTAAAATCAACTACAAGTCCAAAGGCGACTACTCCGTAGAGCGCATTTATGTCGAAACCGGCGAAAAGATGTCGGGCTCTTCTGTTGCTGCTCCCTGGGGGAATTTAGTCTTTGTAGGGAATGTGATGGATGATGGATTTTTAGTTTTGAGGCGGTAGCCTGCCTGCCGCAGGCAGGTCTTTAGTCAATAGCCTAAAACTCTTTTTGCTCTTTAATCTTTTTTCTTGATAATTGGTGATGACAAAATGTATTTTGGCTGAAAGCAGCGTGCGCAGCACAAAGAAAAAATCAAGATAATCCCAATTCCTTGTTAGCCTGGTTGGCATAGGAGTCCGGAAGCGAGTTTCAATAGATTGAAATCATGTGAAGAAAAAAATGGTGTCTGAGCGCAGCGAAATCGAAGATTCGTGAGTTCCTAAATAGAAATTTAATATACACGAACAATTGATTTTTTTTAATGATTTTGATCGTAATTGAACGCTGAGTTGCCAAGCTTAAAAAGCTTTTTAAGCGAAGGCAGCTTGCGAAGCAAATAGCCATGAATTTGGGCTTTGCCCGCTACCGTCGCCCAAAAATGCCTTTTGGTCTCGGTAATTTTTTTTCATCAAATAGAAGGGAAAGAAACTAATTGTATATACCATCTCGATGTGACAGGCTAACTTCCAATAGCCAAAAGCCAAAAGCCAATAAACAGATTGGTTCGGCAGCCCTGCCTGCGGCAGGCAGGGCTCGCAATGACGGAATAGGACTTGTCATTGCGAGGGAGGAACGACCGTGGCTATCTCAATTGCGGTTTTCCGCAATTGATTATTGAATTATTGGCTTATTAAATTATTAAGCAGTTAGCCAATCGCCAAATAAATCAATTAGGTTTTCATGTATGGTAAAAAAACGATATCCTTGTTGTACTATTAGAGAACCAAAAATCAACGCCACCACTTATGAAATGGAATTCAGTATGTATCACCAGACATTTTTTGCTTTTAGTAATAGTTGGGCTGATGCTCAGTTGCACGCCGAAAAAAACATCTAGTGTCAATACGGTAGACACGAACAGGCTTGCAAAGTTTGATTCATTGGTATGGGCTGATGAATTTAATGGAATCGGTGCCATTGACACGACCAAATGGTTTCATCAAACTCAGATTCCGAAACATGGCGAATGGTGGGGAGGTATTATTCAGCACTACACCAACCGAACTGATAATAGCTATGTAAAAGACAGTCATTTATATCTTGTGGCGAAGAAAGAGACTTTTGAAGATCAGGGTTGGACCAAACAATATACCTCGGCACGCCTAAACTCAAAATTTGCATTCACCTACGGCCGCATTGCCATTCGAGCGAAATTACCTTCGGGTATCGGCACTTGGCCAGCCATTTGGATGCTCAATAAAAACATTGCCGAGAAGGGGGCTTATTGGTATAACCAAGGTTTCGGAACGACCGCATGGCCCGACTGTGGCGAAATTGATATTGTAGAGCATTGGGGCGACAAGCAAGATCAGATCTCGAGTGCCCTGCACAATGGTTCTAGCTATGGCGATTATGTTAAAAACGTTGGCAAACGAAAAATCGAAGGGGCTTCTACCACATTCCATTTGTATGAGTTTGAATGGAGCAAAGACGAGATGATTTTCAGTATCGATGGCATCGAACATTACCGTTATCATCCAGCTGATAAAAACCCAAAAACCTGGCCTTACGATTCCGACTATTACTTAATTCTGAATGTTGCCATCAAGCCCAATATTGATCCAGCTTTTGTAGAGAGTCCAATGGTTGTTGATTACGTTAGAATCTATCAATAGGTTTAGGATGCCAATTTAGAGATCTCGATGTGACAGGCTAACTTCCAATAGCCAAGAGCCAAGAGCTAAAAAAAGATCTGCCTGCCGCAGGCAGGTCTTTAGTCTTTGGTCGGTAGTTGGTAGACAGAAGTGAATTCAATTATCAGTTATCATTGAGTTATTAGCTTATTGAATTACTAGATTATTGAATTATTGTTGCCCGTCTCAACTCAAAACTCCACCTCCCCGCCAAAGGCAGGAAAAACTAAATAGAATGTTGCATATAACCACAAAATTGTTACTTTTAGAATTCAATTAATACGCACACAAACCGAAAAATAAATAAAGTCACACATTCTTGTGAGATCTAATTATAATTTAAATGCCCACGGGATTTAGCTACTAGTTGGTTACTTACCTTTTTAATTGTTATGAAAAGCTACAATCCAGAACTTTCAATTGTTACAATCAATTACAATGGTTATGCAGATACCTGCGACTTAATTGAGTCTTTAAAAGAAAATGAGACCCTACCGTATGAGTTAATCGTCGTTGACAATTCGATACAAAGTGAAACGCAAAAGATCAAAGAAAAATATCCACATGTCAATTGCATACGATCAGATAAAAATGAGGGTTTTGCAGCTGCTTGTAATTTAGGGATTAGGGAAGCAAAGGCGGATTTAATCATGCTTTTAAATAACGACGCTCTTGTGCCTAAAAATTCTTTTATTCACCTTATAGAACGGATCAATAGTGATAGCAGTATCGGAGCGGTATCTCCAAAGATTCTCTCTTATGAAAAACCGCATATAATTCAATTTGCCGGATATACGGAATTGTCAACATATACGATTAGGAACGAGGCTATCGGTTCTAATAAACTTGAAACTGATATAGAGGATATCGCTTCTTTGATTCCTTATTGTCATGGTGCATGTTTGTTGTTTAAAAGAGAAGTTGTCGAAAAATGCGGATATTTACCAGAACTTTATTTTTTGTATTATGAAGAGATGGATTGGTGTTTCAGTATGAGAAAAGGAGGATATCAACTGTATTATGAACCAAAAAGCCGTGTTTATCACAAGGAAAGTAGTACCGTTGGTTTGGATAGTCCATTAAAAGTCTTTTATACCACCAGAAACCGTATGTTATTTGCACAAAGAAATCGATTTGGTATCACCAAATTCATTTCCATAGCCTATTTGCTCACTATTGCGACACCTCGAACGTTTCTATTGTATCTGTTAAAAGGGAAGATGCCTCAGGCAATTGCAGCCATTAGAGCAGGCTTCGCCTTTATAAGGTATGGACAAAAACCGAATCGCTATGAATGAATCCAATGTAATTGAAATTATAGATCTCATCGTCTTTATATACTTCGGGTTTGTAGTTCTTTATTTTTTTGTGTTTAGTCTTGCTTCAAGGTTAAAACGTAAAGAAGTAAAGCCCCTAAAGCCATCAAGTAAAAAATCACGTATAGTTGTACTCATTCCTGCATACAAAGAAGATAAAGTTATTGAAAGTACATTGAAAGCAATCTTAAATCAGGAATATCCTAAGACTAAATTTGAAGTCATCGTTATTTCTGACCAAATGAAAAAAGAAACAGAAGAACGTATTACCGCCCTTAAAGCTGGATTAATCCCTGTTAACTTTGAAAATAGCACAAAAGCAAAGGCATTAAACTATGCTATAAGTGAATTGGCTACTGCTTCTTTTGACATTGTTGCTATTTTAGATGCTGATAATATAGTAAATGAACAATTTTTATCTCAAATTAATGATGCATATAATAGGGGTTATAAAGCAATTCAAGCCCATAGAAAAGCTAAAAACATAGATACTGAAATAGCGCTCTTAGATGCAGCGAGCGAAGCCTATAATAATGCTATCTTCAGAAAAGGGCATCGAGCTATTGGATTATCGTCTGGCCTTATTGGTTCAGGTATGGCACTTGATTTCAATTGGTTTCAACGTAACATCAAGTTAGTTAAATCGGCTGCAGAAGATAAAGAATTGGAAATTCTTTTGCTTAAAGACAATATACATGTCGAATTCTTAGAAGATGTTATCGTTTTGGATGAAAAGATAAGAAATGTGAAAGCTTTTCAAAAGCAAAGAAGACGCTGGCTCGCAAGTAGTATTGTCTCATTTTTAACAGCGATTGGAGATTTAAAATTTATCATTAAGAACAGAAATCTTTCTTATTTGGATAAGTTATTCCAATGGGGAATTCTGCCGAGATTATTTTTAATTTTTGGAATACCATTCATAGCTGTTGTAATGACTTTTAAAGATGTAGAGAGTGGTTTTAAGTGGTGGATATTACTATTTGTGTATATGTCCACTTTTATAATTGCATTGCCTAAAGAGTTCAATAACTTTAATGTATTTCGGGCTTCATTTCAATTACCAAAATTAGTTTTTGTTATGCTCCTAAATCTATTTAAATTGAAAGGTGCAAGTTCAAAGTTTTTACATACTGAACATCATAATGATGAATAGCCAAAATCTCTTATCCGTTTACCCAGCCAGTGATTAGGAATCAATTATCTGTGACCATTGAATTATTAGATTATTGAATTATTAAATTATTGAATCCGTTGTGCGTTGACCGTTGTGCGTTGTGCGTTGACCAGTGAGCGGTGAGCGGTATGCGGTGTGCGGTCATCATTGAATTATTAAATTATTGAGTTATTAAATTATTAAGAATTGCATAAACCATGACATCTAGAAAAACCATAACGTTTATTTTTGCTGTATTTCTTTTTTTGAGCTGTCAAAAGGAGGAAGAGACCATCAATGCAAGTTCAATAAAAATTGGAAGCTATATTTTTGATTTTGATACCGAATTTACACTTCAGGAATCACAAGGTATCGACTCTTATGTTGGAAGCATAAACGGCGCTGACCTATCACTATCTTTTGATTATGGCATGTACACAAGACCTCTAACCAATTTACCTACGAATGAGTATAGTGTTACAGAGGAAGTAATTAACGGTCATTATAAGCAAATTGTGAAACCTGTAGATCCTCAAAACAATTTCACAAGCCTTCATGTATTTAAAATTAGTGACTCTATTGCAAATCCATTAAGTTATGATTCCCTTTCGGTTTTTACACATAAAATTAATTCCGAACAACAGGACATGATCGTAAAGGTGTTTACTAACCTACGAATTGTTGAATAAATTGTACGTGGATTGTTAGTCTTTAGTTTTTAGTTAGAAGCTAATTAAATTATTAGATTATTGAATCCGTTTTTCGTTGTTCGCCTGCCCGCCGCAGGCAGGTTTTCCGGGGAGCGGTGTGTGGGGATCGGTGAACGGTGTGCGGTCATCATTGAATTATTAGATTATTGAATTATTGATTCATTAAAAATTAAACCGTACCTTTATTTTTCCCCAACTTATTGGCTTTTGTTCTTTTTGTATTAAAAACGATAAAGATGATCCCTCACCTCAGAAAGCTACTTTCTGTGTTTTTGTTTACCGTATGTCTATCACATTACGGTCAAGAACACGATGTAACAAATCCACTTAACAACTACGAAAAACAAGACTCTATCCGGGTTTTTTATCTGCAAGAAGAAAGCCTAAAATACTACCGTTCTGACCCTCAAAAAGCGCTGGCCTTAGCTCAAGAATCCTATGATTTGGCTACCCAATTAAAGTATACCAAAGGCCAAGCCAGAAGTTTAAATATCATCGGAATGTGTTATGATGAGCAATCCGATTATGTACGTGCTTTCGACAACTATGAAACGGCTGTAGCACTTTACGAAGCTTTGAATGATAGTAAAGGACTGGCAAAGTCCTACAACAATATTGGAATTCTCTACCGATACCAAGGTAATTATCCTCTGGCATTGGAATACTATCAAAAATCTTTACTGATTGAAGAAAAAAGTGGTGATAAGTATGGGGCCGCAGAATCGCTTAACAATATCGGTATCATATACTTTTATCAAGAGGACTATGATAAAGCACTTGATTACTTTGAAAAATCGCTTTTGTTGGATCACGAACTTGGCGATCGGGATGGTATTGGTAGTAGTCTAAATAATATCGGCATGGTGTATGAAAAACTGGAAAAATATTACATTGCATTAGACTACTACACCAAGGCACTCAAAGAAGTGGTTGAAACGAAAAACCTCAAATCTCAATCTAACTTTTACCAGAGTATAGGGCTGTGTTATATGTATTTAAAAAACTACACGAAAGCCGTCAAAAATTTTGACATCTCTTTACAAATTACCAAGAAAAACAATTATGCTGCACAAGAAGCCCATACCTACATTGGTTTGACTAAATTATACATGGCTAAGGGCGAAATGCAAACAGCTAAAAGGTATGGTTTAAGAGCTTATCGGCTTTCAGAATCATTGAAACAAATAGAAAACCACAAAGAAAGTGCAGCCTTAGTGGCCAAAAGTTCAGCAGTTTTAGGGGAGTATAAAGATGCTTATGCGTACGAAGTTATTTCTAGGCAATTGAGCGACAGTATTTTTAATAAAGATCAAATTAAAGCCATTACTCGTGTCGAAGACAAATACTTATTTGAAAAAGAAATGGAAAAGCGATCCTTGCTCGCAAAAGAAGAATCCTTACAAAAGCAGGCCCTACTCGATAAGCAGATTTTTATACGAAACCTCAGTTTATTTCTTTTAGTGATTTCAATTGTTGTGATCTTTTTTGTGGTGAAGATCAATAAACAGAAGCAAGCGGCAATCACATTATCCGAAAAGCAACGCAAAGAAATTGAAGCCATAAACTTGGAGTTAAAACGAAATACTGAAGATCTTAAAAAAGCAAACACGACACGCGATAAATTTTTTCAAATCATTGGTCATGATTTAAGATCACCAATGATTCAACTCGTTCAGTTTGCCGAATTAATTACCTCAAATTTCAAACTATTTCCTGAAGAGAAAATTGTATCCTTACTAGGTTCTATTGGTAAGTCGACACAAGAGGCACTTAATATGCTCGACAATCTCTTTCAGTGGGCAGAAACCCAGAAACAAAATATCACCTTCCGTCCAGAATCGATATCCATAAAATCACTTATCGAAAACAATATGAATCTAGCGGAGCTCAGAGCAAAGGACAAAGAGATTCGTTTAACGGCAACCGATGTCTATGATAAGGATGTCATTGCAGACAAAAATATCATCGATACCCTACTCAGGAACTTAATTTCAAATGCTTTGAAATTCACACCCAGAGGGGGCACTATTGACATTAAAAATCAGGTTGTTGACCAACAATTAATTACGTCAATTACCGATAGTGGTATTGGAATTCCAAAAGAAATTTTACCGAATTTATTCGAATTAGACAATAGAAAAACCACCTACGGCACCGATAATGAAAAAGGCACAGGCGTTGGACTCAACCTTTGTAACGAATTGATAAAGAGACATCAAGGAAAGATTTGGGTCGAAAGTGAAATCAATAAAGGAAGTACCTTCAATTTTTCAATTCCATTAGACCTCAACGTACAAGCGAACTAGTTGCTAAAACCAAATGTGGTTATAAAAAGAAGGTTTTTTAAGACGAATTCCAAATCCGCGATAGCCTGCGCAAAAGCTTCAGCACTGGTATGTAAGACGATTACATTTTACATACCAGTTGACGAAACCCTAATAGTAAATAGATTGTTTGTACACCAAATCGATTACGCTATTCGCAATCAGATCCTAACTTGACGAGATGATGTGGATTCGCTGAATCTAAATACACTTTATTTCCGCTGCATTCAAAAGAAAGTGGTGCAACCAATTCGTTTCCAAAATTAAGATCAATGGTTAATGTCCCGTTTTCATGTGTATAGTTGTTAACGGCTGGAAGATGGTTGCCATCACCGGCAGTAAAAGACATGTATTGGCTTTCACAATCGTTACCGACACAGTAGTAGGTATATCTTTTCCCATTTTCAAAGATATACATAGTATTTGATATTCCCTGTGCACTTATGCCAGGTGTATCTGCAGGATATACCCATTTCCCTTCGATGGAATTGACGGTTGAAATATTCTCTTCTTCGCTGGTACACGCCATTCCTAGACAGATGAGTAAGGTTAATAAGACTACTTTTTTCATGGTTAAATTGATTAAATGTTATTACTGAACTTAAATATAGGCAATAAAAAAACACCAGTCTTTTTATAAATTAGTAAACCGGGGTTTTATTATGTTTGCAATCTTACAAAATGAATACATAAAAAGATTCACGGCTAGGGGTGAAATTTTCTCTAGCGAACTTGGACGGGATTGTTTGCCTCGCGGCAAACGGCCCAAAGGGGAAACCTGCGCAAAAGCTTCATCGCTTATGAATAACGGGATTCATTGCTCTTCGAGCAATGGGCCCAAAAGGTAGGCCCTACAAAAGCCTCAAACCTTATCTCAAATTGACGGGATTCATTTCCCTGTGGGAAATGGGCCCAAGAGGGAAACCTGCGCAAAAGCTTCATCGCTTGCGCGATGCAGTATTTTTATACCCAAAATTTCCTCAAGCGAGCTTGGACGGGATTGTTTGCCTAGCGGCAATCGGCCCAACGGGGAAACCTGCACAAAAGCTTCAGCACTGGCGTGCTGTAGTTTTTTTATACCTGAAATTTTCTCAAGCAAGCTTGGAAAATTTCAGGTATAAAAAAGCTTCTCAAAATTGAGAAGCTTTTGCGGTCTGGACGGGACTCGAACCCGCGACATTAAGTATTTGATTACAAGATGGTTATATTCTTGATTAATAATTGATAACCTTTAAATGAACCTATTCTTTGTACTTCCACCCATATCCTCCAGCTATTTTACGTTCTCCTCTACATACTTTTGCTATACATCCTTTATAAACTCCTGTTTTTCTGCTTGCCTCGGCTACAGAAGAAAACTCAGCAAGAGGATTTCCAGAATACGATGCATTGTATTGATATACCCTCTTTAGTCTTCTATCTTTTATTGGATTTATTATTTCGTATCTATTATAACTCCAGTAGAATCCTCCAATCACGGTACGTTCATTTAAAGCTGCTTTGGAAATCAATTTTGTTGATTCACCACAATCCTTACTTGCTTCGTTTAGAGAGGGATATCCACAGATTAAATTGCGGTTTTCCAGACTATACTTGTACACAGGTTTTTGAAATCCACCACCTATATCAGTATTTAAGGAGATACCCTTTTTGCGGTTTTCCGCAATATATTTCTTCTCTAGTTGTGCTAATTCTTCAATTGAATACGTTGAATCAATAGCTTTGATTTCAAAGTTTTCAATCCCATGCGTTGCTATTGAATTGTAAATCTTAGTATTCACACCTTTTTCAGCTTTCTGAATATGGTCTTTTAGACGTATTTCTAAGATACCAGAAGTAACACCAACGTATTTTTCGTTGGTATTACTATTGGTAAGCTCGTAGACTATTTTGAGCTTGTTAGTCATTTGTGGCCTCCTTTCCTGAATCATTAGTAACCAGCATAAACTGGTACTTTTCACCCGCTTTTCGGTCTTTGTAGATTAATTTTGAATCTTTAGCATAAGTCTTCATCCACTTGGTAAATTTGTGAGGAGATTGCTGCTTCTGGTTAGGATATTCCTTAACAAAAGATTCGTATAAATCTTTCTTTAAAAGCCATTTGTTTTGCTCAACTGGATTGTCTTTTAAAAAAGAATAGAACTCAATTGAAGTCAAATTAATTAGCGTATTCTTTTTGAGATTTATTGGTTCCGCTATTAACAAACCGTGCTTCAAATATTTACGAACACAATTGAGCATGAATGAATAAAATGAGTCCCACTCATTTTGATCCCAATCATCAAAAAAACGTTTACCGAATTCATCAAATGGAGTATTATCAGGACCATAGTGGTCACTCACTTCAAAATCACAACGCCTCCTAATATCAGTGTTACCTCCAGTTCCGTTTACAATATAATTACTTGATATAACGATTTTTGGAGCATCTTCTGGTTTAATATAAACTTCCCCTTTGTATTTTTTCTCAATAGTTATTCCAGTAGTAATCATTGAATACAATTGTTCCAAATTGAAATCGGCGGTAACATCATCATAAAAAACAACATCCGTTGTATGCTCAATTCTTTGATTTCGGAACCAGCTATTCTTTTTATCATTCTTACCATCCATAACAACTACTTCTCTGCACGCCTCAATTCCCTTGATAAGCAATGTTTTACCAGTACCTCCATTCGCCTCGCCATTAAAGGAAATTTTCTCATCCACAAGAATAATAGCTCTGGCATTTTTAGGATCCTGATACCTATGGAGTAGGTAACCAATGATAGTTTGTAAGACTAAAAACCTATCATTATCACCTCCACATAAATTCTCGCAAAAAGTTTGAAAATCTGATTGTTTTGTTTGAGTAAGCAAATAAACTTGTCTCTTTAATAGTCTTTTATCCCAAATTTTTTTGGGTAAATTCTCAATAAGGATCGCTTTCAGATTATTTGGGCCAACTTGCCAACTTATATTCTGAAAATGAAAATAGCTGGCGTCTTTGATATCTCTATCATTGAGTAATTCTGTTGTCACCATTAGTTTTAACTTACTTACACTTAAATATCCTGTCACACCTTTTGAAAATGCTTCTAACACATTTTCATTATCGATCTTTTTCAGGAATTGTTTTACGAAATCTATGATATCGCTATCATAGACTTCGTAGACAATGTTTCCTACTTCCTTTACGTACATTATAGTACCATCAACCTTTTTTACTTTGCTAAACCCAGATTGTTCTAAGAATAGAATTAATTTACTTTGGATTATCGAAACCCTTCCTTTGTCATCGAATTCCCAAAATGGAACTCCTGAATTGTTTTTTGTTTTACTCATATTTATTGAGTTTATTGATTAAACAAAATCTAATTCAGCACTATTTTTAGATATTAACTTGTGCAAATAGTACTGA
>Ga0213864_10000095_pt1 | contig 36365 bp, 57 predicted proteins | sample PICome_5_FD_160078 | JGI IMG/M metagenome (GOLD analysis project Ga0213864, IMG submission 160078) | Coastal seawater microbial communities near Pivers Island, North Carolina, United States - PICO247 | ecosystem: Environmental > Aquatic > Marine > Coastal | place: USA: North Carolina... | reverse complement strand
GAACGGTTGATCGTGGCTATTCTACGCGAATACTGAGAGAGTTTGAGCTGATGGAGAAGAAAGAGGCGCAGGACGGAGCACCTAAGCCTGCCTCTGAGGAAAAACTCTCTACGGAATCTAACGATTACGACCCCGATTTTAATTTGATTAATTCTGACGAGGAATCGAGTGTTTCAGAGCCTCTCTTCACCCTTCCGGACTTCTCTACAGGCATGGCACTGCTCTCTGATGTTATCGTAAAAGGTGTGGATGTCGTACAGGAGCATGTGAAGAACTATAATATTGATATGCAGTATCAGGAGGCATTGAAGACTGGACTGCCTGCTCTGACTGAGATGGCACAGGATGGTATTGAATCCTTTATCAATGAGGATATGACACAAGGCGAGCAGATAGAGAAGATGGAGCCGATCATGGATTTGATTGGCACTGGTATGCAGAAGTTGAATAATGATTTAACGAATAATTTTGCGGCTTTTCTACCTGATATCGACTATAATATTGCGCAATTAGAGAGAGCCAAGGAGGTTCCACTCGGTGAGGTGGTGGACTTTACTGACGCCGGAGGTGGCAATTTAAATGCAGTCATGACCGAGGAGTTGTTGGCGGCCTTACTGAAACAATTGGAACAGACCAAAAAGAATCGTGATTGGATTGCGGACTTGGTGAATACTGGACGTGAGAATAATGATGAGTACGAGATCTTACTGAAGGAAGAGAGAGAAGAGAGGCAAGCAATTGTTGATACTGAGGCTGGTCCTTCTGCGATCTCGACGTTCTTTACGAATACGATTGAGCGTGTGACCGAATCTGCCGAAGAGGCTGGTATTACAGAGATGCTTCAGACCATACAGGAAGGAGCATCTACCTTCATTACCAATATCAAAGAGGATGGTGAGGAGTTGATTGCGCGTGCTGTTGAGAGTACATTACCCATGCTAAAGGGTGATGTGAATGAGGAGGCCGTACAGCAGATCATACCCATGGTCGTGCCAGTCAATATGCAACCAACACAGCAGACTCATTCACCCGCTGGTAATACAACGAAAGCGAGTGTTGGTAATCCATTGCCTCAGTTCCGTGCTGCGGATTCATTCTTGGCGAGTCAACCACAGTCATAAAAAAGGGGCCGAAGCCCCTTTCCTCTATTCCGCTGCGAGTTTCTTAAAGAAGTCTAGCGAGTCATCATCATCTTCAAATGTTGGAGCCGGAGCAACAGCCGGAGCATCTGCAACTACGTCGTCAACAGGAGGTTCCCATGCTGGCGCCGATTGTGGCGCGGCTGATGGTACATCCTCGGCCATACCTTGAGGAGCCTGTCCACCAAGTACACGATTCAACTTCTGTTGAAGTTCTTCGTATGACTTGAATTGCTTAGGATCTACCTGTTCGGCAAGACCATACTGACGTTTCCAAATCGCTTCGAGTTCTGAATCATCATTTGACACAGCAGTCGGAGAATCGAATGCTGACTTGTCGTAGTTTCGATAGCCTTCCACCTTGCGAATGCGTAGACGGAAGTTAGCACCTTCCCAGAAGTCGAATGGATTTACAGCATCTTCGTCTTCGAATGCAGGATGCATGAGGTCATTGATCTTATCAAAGATCTTCTTACCATACTCATAGAGGAACACCTTACCTTCATTGTGAGGTGCGGCTGGATCAGAGACGACAAGAATATTGCTGACGTAGTGAAGACGACGCTTCTGCTTACGAGCAATCTCTTTGTCTGATTCAAGACCAGAGTTCCAAAGCTTTGAGTTGAACTCACCAACAGGATCATCGAGACCGATGGATGTTAATGACTTCTCGATGTACCAACCACCGGGCCCTTGAAAGCCGTGATCCCAGTATCGGACGAATGGTACGTCTTCACCGGCTGGTGCAGGTAGGAATCGAATGATAGCAGAACCATTGCCAGCCTTATCGACTGTTGGCTTCCAGAATCGTTCATCTGGTCCATTGTTCTGTTGTTGATTGCCGCTGACTTTCTCGGCTGCTGCTGAGAGCTTATCGAATTGCGACTTACGTGAGGATTTGAGGGATGCAAAATCGTTCATATGTATTTCCTTGTATTGCAGTGTATGAGCAGTTTATTCACAGTATTCATTATGTAACAGTTTATTGTACAGCAAGACGAGCCTGCTGTACAGGTATTTATATCACTTCGTGGATACAAATTCGTAGAGTTCCTTCGCTTTGGCGTTGATCTGTTCAGTCTTTGGCATCGAGGGTGTAGCCTCAACCAAATCATCGATCATATCTCGTATAACGAGAGCTGTGTTCTCACCAATCGGACCATCAAGCTTTTCTTCAAGTCGACTTTGTAGATCATGAAAAGCATGTGACTTCATATTGAATTCATCCATGCATAGATCACGTGCCATTTCGAGAACTTTAAATCTTAATTCGTAAGGTGTTGTTGTGGACATGTGTGTGTTCCTTTTTTGTGTGTCAATAATTACTCCCATGGTTCTACGATCGTCTCCAATATATTTTGAGGTGAGGTCATACCATAGGGATCGCCGACGGCATTATCTTCACGACCCGGTTCTACCCACGTCGTTTCGATATCGCCATTGTCTACGAGCATTGCATAACGCCATGATCGCATACCAAAACCTAGATTGTCTTTCTTGACAAGCATACCCATCATACGAGTGAACTCACCTGAGCCATCAGGTATGACTTGTACGTTTTCTAAGCCTTGATCTCTTGCCCATGCATTCATCACGAATGTGTCGTTGACACTGATACAGTAGATTGCATCGATACCGAGTTCTTGAAATCGTGGAAACATTGCCTCGAAGTCAGGTAACTGGTAGGTTGAACAGGTTGGTGTGAATGCACCGGGTAAACTGAATACGATCACTCGCTTGCCTGCGAAGTAATCGTCTGTGGTCATATCTTGCCATCGATATGGATTGTCGCCTCCAAGTGACTCATCTCTTACACGAGTATTGAAGACAACGAAAGGCACTTGTTTATGTATCATATAAATCCTTTAACAAATCATTGTATTTGTCTACGTCAAAATTCATGAAGCCCGTATATTTTAAGAGTCGTTGTCGAGTCTTCGGCCATATAATTGTGTCAGAGATTGTGGTATCCCAATAATCAAACACACGACATGTAGCATTCAGTATGACCATTGTTTCGGTCATAATCTCCCCGCGATTGTACATGTTGAGTATTTTAGGATAGTCACCATTACTGACGACGAATGCCTCATTGAGTGAATCAAACTGAGACATATCATTCTTAAACATGTACTCGAGTGATTGGAGCTTTTTCTGTGTGTTGACAAAATGTTTGACACATTCATCATCAAACAACTTACCTACCCACATGTCTCCATTCTCTCGTATATTACATGCGAGGAATAATTCTAAATCTTGTTTCTTGCTTAGCTTATGAAAGTGGTACTTGTCATTACGAGTCTCGAACGAATCACGTGTTACTCTTACCTGACCACGGTATTTGAAGTAATCGTATTTCGGATTTGAGAAATGTAATTTGATGGCAAGAAACTTTTTGTAAGCATCGTATGCATCCATATAAATCAAATCGGTAGCCTTGATGTTTTTTGCAAATAATTTAATTCCTCAGCCTCTTCCTGTAGTCGAGCCTTGAGGACCACGTTTTTCTTAATGTATCGAGCAATCGACTCGATTTCAATATCATGCTTCTCACAATAGTGAAGGATGGCATCTAAATAATCAGAGCCATCACGAGTCAGTTTCTCGATTTCTTGCAGGACTTCTTTGATACCCTGCGAATCATCAATAGATTGCATTATCGAGTCAATTCGATATATTGTTCGATCATCCGTGCTTTGGTGCGACGTCGGTCTAGCTTGATGCCTTGACTCAATGCTAGTTCGTCGATCTGAACCTTCGTCATCGAAGCCAAATCAGGAGCAGCTGGTTCTGGTGCTGGCTCTGGTTTCTCGACTGGTGCGTCAGTCTCAGTGAGGTCAGGTAGGTTGGTTCTGCTGCTAAAGGCGTAATATAGAACGCCGACAATAATAAGACCTGCTACGAGGTATTCCATTATAGTCTCCTGTGTGTTAGTGTAACTATATTTATAAGGCTGCTTAAGCAGCCTCTGCGTATTCAACTGCGAGACCGAGAGCCTCGATGTTGGTGTTTTTGTTATGACCGAACCAAGCTGACTGCAATCGTGTATCAGCATTGTTGCCAAGCGTGTGGTTTGTCATGTAGGTGACAGCATTGTATGCAGACCACCATGTACCAGCACCGAGATTTGCACCGGGCTGTGTGTCAATGACCTCAAGAGCAGTCGTTGCATTCCGTGATAGAATGTTCTTACCTGACTTGATGTTAGCCATCAGCTCTTCGAAGTTGATACCCTTGTCCTTGCCAGTCGTCTTCGGGAAGACACGTGAGAAGTACTCAGTCAACTTATCTTGATTGAATCTCTTTGAACCGAGGAACTCAGCAGCTTGAGCATATTGATTCATCTGCTCAGATGCTTGCGCGAGAGCTTCGCGTACTTTCTCGGCATTAAATTCTTGCCGGTGATTCAAAGAGATTCCAAGAGATGCCTTGCCTGACAAGGCCATTGATAGGGTGTTATTGCACACCACACGGGTGGGTGTGAAGCGAACGTCAACACCGCGACCATAGTTATGAGGATTAGAGAGGAGTAGATAAGACTCAACTTGGTCCTTACCGCCAAACAATGTGAAAGTCTCGTTGACCTTCGCCAATGCCCATACGATACGACCATCCTTGAGCGAACCTGCTGTGTGCATTTCCATGCCACCAGTTTTGACATAATCGTCAAAAAAGTTAAACGCGTCGTCGTTCTGTACTGGAATCCACTGATCGCCAACTACATCGAGGACACTGTTGTCTGATGAACGAATCAATGCTTTCTTACCGGGTACCTCGATGAGGTCCTCGCCTTCCATTGCAGCAAAGATAGGTTCTTTTGATACTGACCAGTCGAGACCGGCAGCTTTCTGAATTTCTTGTGGAGTGAGGTCACCTTCGACTCGTACGCCTAGGCCGTGCCATGGTGTTTCGCCTACGAATGCCATTTGTGCTTGACCGTTGATCATTTCTACTTCATGCGACATAATATATCTTCCTGTATGTGATGTGTGTTTTCCAATTTACAAGCTCTATTCTACTAAGAAATGATTTGCTTGTACATGTTAATATTAACATTTTTACGAAAAATATTCGTCACCGACATCTTTAGCCAGTGTAATGAACTTACGGCGCGATCGATCAAAGAATCGAGGCTTTGCAAACCGCATCCAGTCCTTGGTACCTGTCTTACGATAGGCAACCATCTTGCCACCATCATTGATGGCATACGTGTGGTTCGGTACATTGTACTCGCATTTGTCCCACTCTGTAATCTCTTTCAAAATCTTCATAATGTTACTGCCTTTATCAGTTCAATACCACGTTTATAGTTCTTCGCATCGATTTCTGGCTTCAGTGAGCTCCATTCATAGTGCTCTGCTGATGCTGGTGTACCGCATGTACCGCAACGATCATATGCCTCATGTCGGCTAATCGTCTCAGTCAGTGCAGCCTCGTCATGCCATGGTGCAATGTGAATTTGTTCGTTGGAGCATACTCTACATCTGGCTAGGCCATCCATCGTAATCACACGACAGTAGTCTTTCATAAAGCATGCATTCCAATTCTCCTGTGGTGACATTGGTTCACACTCGCCTATACGATGAAACTCACTGCGATGCCATATATTATAGTCGAATGGCATATCGTCGATTGTTTCGAATATCGTATCGCCGTCTGCAGCTCGCATGTAATCTGAGATCTGTACACAATCTACCTTCTTCAGTATCTCAATGATCTCAGGTGTGAAGTTGGTACCATTCGTCACTACATTTATCTTACCTACGAGGCCAGATTCACGCAGTGTGTCGATGATATCCTCGAATCGTGGATGCAATGTCGGTTCACCACCAACAAGAGACAACTCTTCGATCTTCGTAACATGTCTGCCTATCTTTAACAATAACTCTTCCAACATGGCAACGGTCATCGATGAGATCGTTACCTTGCCCGGTCTATCATAACCAAGATAGTCGAGAGAGGTGCAACCTGCGCAGTGCAGATTACACTCCTCGATGATATCAAGGTCATACGACCCGAATAGAATCATTGATTGCGCAACTCTTTGATGAGATTTTGCAGACCTTCGGTGGTTTGCAGTGCATCAGTGAGCTGACGCTTTGCTCGTGTCATCTGAGCATTGACAACAGGATCGATACGATTGTCGACGTACGATGACTTGGCTTCACGTGATGTCAGGCGATCGTAGAGGTCTACAATCTTGACTGCATGCTTGTGAGCTACCCAGATGTTACGACCATTGTCGGTACGAACCCAGTGAAGAGGCTTCGGATTACCGATTGAGTCAACTACCTTGCGTAGCTGCATGATCATAGATTCTTGCTTGAAATCTGGTGCGAAGGAATCTTCCATAGTCTCTAACTTTTCTTTAGTTCTGCGCTTCATAATCTTCCCTCGTTAACCAACTAACTGAATATGTACCATCTACGTCGAGGTACATGTGACAGACTTTGTCAGCAAATCTGAATGCTGACTCTTGTGCATTTGGGTTGTACTGATTATACAACTCAGCCGCAGCAGCACCATCACCAGCAACTCGAGCAATCTCCATTAGATTGTTGATCTCGGCGCTTTGAGTACGACCACGTGTGTATGCACGATGATCGTCAGACATGTGATAGAACCAGTCGTGAGCCTTGAGCTTCGACTCGAGGTTAGGCATATCAACCATTCAACTTCTCCATTACGTAATTAACTGCAAATCGATTAGTGCCACCGATGTGCCACTCATATTTTTGACCACTGCGTGAACGCTCGCCACCATCATACTCTTTCCAATCGTAGATGGTGACAGGCATTGGCTCGCCGAAGAGATCAAAACCAGTGAGTTCCCACTCAGTGTTGACCTTACCATCTTCGCTTGGATCCATGTACGTAGGCTCGCCGAATACTTCGACCAACTGCTCGAACGTTGCTGGGATGTGACCTTGAAGACTAGTGAAATTCATGCTTATACTCCTGTGTAAAGAAGGCCGTAGCCGATAAGTAAACCAAGTACTGCACCCATCATGATGGTAGCGATGCCACCTGCGATGATATCTTTGATGCTGACGATGTCGCGTGTGCGAACTGGCTTTTTTGCATAATCTTTCATTACTGACATGAGCTTTTCTCCATTTGACGTGTCTATTCTACAGCAACTTGAGTACATTGTACAGGTTTTTCTTAGACTTTTTTGTTATAAGCTTATTACCTAGAAGTCTAGGTAACCGCCGGGAACAGACTCGGCCCACTCAGCGACCTCTTTGAGGGTGACCCAGTTCTTGTTAGGTGCCTCATCGGCATCGAATGCCAAGACAAGACATACACGACCAGTCGCACCGCGTGCGAAAGCACCAACAGCCATGCCCATAGGCATGCCAGTGTAATCACAACGCTGACCATCATACTCAGGCAATCTAACTAACATTACGCTACCTCCATTTCTACAGTTGATTCGATAGGGAAAACCCAAAAACGCTTTGGAACTTTCTTAAACTTTACTTCGCCAGTGATCTCGTCTTTGATCTTCTTGGTAACAACACGCATCAACTGGATACCTTCACCCTTGGTGCATGCACGTCCAATTGACTTCGCTTGCATATAAGTCAGGAAACCAGCTGATTCGTACTCAGCCAAGATAGCTGCATTCTTGCCAGAGTAAGCTTTTTTAGTAAGGTAGTTGATCATCTTTTTCTCTCTTTTCCCATTTGACAAGAAGAATTATATCAAGCAGGCACGAGAATGTACAACTCTAAGTCTTTGATTTATAAAGACTTTTTAAAGAGCTGTAACTTATTGATTTTGTTAGACTTTTATTGCGACTTTTTTAAACTTTTTTTAGATTATTTTGTAATATGCTTATAACTTTTTCGTATAACTCACAACTTGACTGCAAGCAGGACAAAAATGCCTATAAGTAGGATGTTAGTGAAGAAGATCTCCACTGCGAGGATAGTGTGATACCAGACCCATCTGGCCTGATACACCTTGTTGACTTCGGGATGATCACCGTTCTCAACGATTGCTTTGTCGAGTGGATTGTCTTCGACAGGACGTTCCAACTCACCAACTACTCTGTTACGTATTTTTTCTAACCAACTCATTTCCACTCCGGACCTAAGAACCAACCGACTAGTGATTTACGTTCACCTGACTTTACAGGTTTGACCTGATGCCAAGCATATGATGGGAATGCAATAATACTGCCTCGAGGCAGCGCATGCAATGCTGTTACATTTTTGATTCGATGCCAATACTCATTCGGACCGCCACGAAAGTGATCCTCGATCATGAACTCACCGCCTGTAAAATCTTCGGGTTCACTTAATGTTAGTGTCATACTCATTTTTCGTATGAGACCTTGATCATCACCATCAGCATAAGGCATCAAGTGTTGATCCGGATGCCAGTCATAGTGTTGACCGGGCCCGTAACGTGTGTACTGAAATGCTTGACTCTTTGTGATATCTACATGCCCCCAACCTGCTTCGTTAGTGACGTCATTGAACTTCTCAAATACATGTGAATAGATCATATCAAATTCGAGATCGAATTTTTCAGCCTGCCACTGTGTAAACCAAGACACAGTAGAATTACGTGCTAACGAAAGCTCTGAATCTATTCCATTCTCTGTCTCGCCTGACATATCATCGAGTTGTTCACCAATACGTACGATCTCATCGCATATATCTGGCTCAATGATACCCATTGCAACTGCATAGGTGCTCGAAAACATTAGAAGTCCTTTAGCTTGCCTTTGTGGAATAGATCGAAGAACTTAGTCGTCATCGCCTGCCAATCAGACACATTCTCGGTGAATACGAGATGACCTTCACCTTGACCTACAGCCATGAGTATGACGATCTGTTCAATATCCATGTCATAATGTTCTTTCACCATCTGTGCATAGGCTGCAGACTGCATAAAGTATGTCGTGATTTCTTCTTTCTTCTTCCATCGCTTGGATGTTTTGAAGTCAAGCACAGTATTCTTGCCATCGTACTGACATATCAGGTCAGCAGTGCCGGCAGTCTTGAGTACATCAGAATACATACGAAGTTCAACACCATACACATCACCGACATTATCATCGAGCAATGGCTTGATCGTATTGAAAGTATTGAGAGCAATAGGATTGTGTGCTTCCAAACTGTTACCGAGGATATAGTCCTCAGCTACATTATGGACAGCAGTACCTGCACGAGATGCTTGAGTGGAGATCTTGTTGGCAGCTTCAGCACCTACACGCTTGCGCCATTCCCAGATCTTCTTACGATTGAGTGCACCGAGGGCTGTAGTAACCGATGGGTATTTCTCACCACTTTCAGTTACGTACAGCCGTCGGCCATCTTCATTTATTTGCTTGAGTTGCTTTGCCTCAAATAGTTTAAGCGCAAAGCCCGAGGTGTTCTCTTGCAATGATATACTCCTTCACTAGTAAGCTACGAACAATGTCGTCGGCTCTGAACTCTACGTGTTCAAAACCAGATAGCTCATCAATAATCTTCATAAAATTAGTTAGGCCGGCCCTTTCCTGTGCCTTCGTTAAATCACTTTGGCGGAAGTCACCGCAAAAGATAACACGACAATTTTCACCGAGTCTAGTAATGAGAGAGTCTAGCTCGTGGAACGTCATATTATTTACTTCATCTATTATAACGATAGAGTCGTTAAATGTACATCCTCGAACGAATGAGGTGCACGTAAAGTTAACAAGATTCTTTTGTTTGAGGATGTCGTATGCATCTCCACGGCCAAATAGTTCATTGCATATCGCCTTATATGGCTCTTCGTACACTGCAATCTTTTCGTCTTCTTTGCCCGGTAGAAATCCTATATCTCGCGTTGGAACCACACTGCGTATGATCGTGACATCGTAGTGTGTATTATTAGGATTCTCGAATATCTCACTGAGTGCCAAATACATCGAGACAAATGTCTTACCCGTACCAGCCATTCCATGTAGTAATAAGTGATCTCCGTTATCGAACGCTTCAAAACATTGTTGTTGTGCAAATGTCTTTGGCTCGATGTTTCGAAGTCTCATGCCCTTCTGTGGAACATGTTCGCGATCATCCAATATACCATGCTTCTTGAGTGTTCGCCGCTGTTTCTTTGAAAGTGCCATAAGTACTGCCCTTCTTCTTGTTATTGTGGAATGTTAGAAAGTCTCTATCGTGCTGCCCCTCCCTGAAGCCTTTTTGATTGATTTGAGAACATCACGAAAACCCTCGTCAGGTTTTGATTTCCCGACGCCGGTTCCGCGTATGAATCCAGATGATTGTATTTTTCTTGTGAGGTGAGGATTTTCTTCCAAGAAGGAATCCATCTCTGAGATACGATGACTGTGCTCTTCAAGCTCGCCAGTTTCATCGTTTTGATATACATATATTGGCATGGTTTTATTTATACAATTCGCTTTCTAAAAACTGCTCTGCATTACCGCTTCTGAACAAGTTTTTTATCTTTTTTTCGATTCTTTCGTTCCCGGTCTTTACCGACTTTTTAGCGCCATCAGTATAGCGAGCTTCCTCTCGCTTATGATTACGGTCACGCGACTTACTCATTTTACAAAGTCCTCCCCATAGGCCTTCAGTACAAGGTTTTTAGTGATAGTCTTATATGGCATCTTCTTATCTTTCATTGCCAACAACAGCTCAGCATCAATAGGATGCACAGACTCGAGCATTTGAATGAATGCATACTCACGCTTATCTTTGCGAATGTTTGCACTACGTTGATTCTTCGTAAAGATATAGAACTTACGAAATTCTTTGTATAAGCCAGCTTTATTGTCAATCATATCGTCAGGTACATTGTAGGGTGGTGTACCTTCAGGTAGTTCAAAGATAATACGGTCATCGAATGTGGCTTGCAAGACTGCAATCAATGCATTGTTGTTCCTCTCGGCTTGCAGCATCTCCACTTTTTTGTTGACACTTTTTTCTTTTGATACTTCTTCGAGTATCTGACTAATGCGTTTCATTTAAAACTCCGTTATGCATTCTGTAAGATTTTTGAGCTTATGTTTGATAAAGTAATTGAACAGCTTGCCTCTACCCTTGTCCTGTTGTGCTTCGAACATCTGCAAGGTTTGTTCAGCGATGTCTTCTGGTACACAGTTGAGGTCGATCAATACACGATTACGTTGGTAATTACGACTGATCTCGTCTGTGAATACGGTAGATGCTTCTGGCTTATTTGCTTCCAAGACAGAATCGATAAACTTCTGTCGCATTGGTTTTTGTCTTGCTCGAGCTACGAATGTATCATCGCTGCTCAATACATTTGGTATGCCATCGGATGCATCGCCTTTGAGAATGTGTTCGATGAGGAATGTTTCCGGATCGCTGCATCGAATCCAACGCTTACGAGTAGGATCGTATTGATTTACGTTGGCATATCGTTGAAGCTGCTGAAAGTCTTTATCACCAGAGAGGATGAGAATAGGTTCGCCACCAAGTTCTCGGCCATGCTCGTGGCATAGAGTTGCAATGACATCGTCAGCTTCGGCTGTCTCAACACGAATGGTTGGATAGGGAAAGTGTTCGCTGAGTTCTTCGCGAATCTTATTGAGGATGCGAAACATTTCTTTCCAATCTATCGAAGACTCATCGCGTGATACCTTACGATTTGCCTTGTAGTATGGAAAATACTTTTTGCGCCAGTTGTCAGTAGCATCACAGGCGATAATCATCTCGCCATATTCGCTAGCAAACTTAACACGATTCATACGAATACTATTCAGAATCATGTGACGCAGTAGATTCTCGTTTATTTCGAGATTACGTGTGCCTTGAACCATGAGATTGGCAATGGCAACTTGATTGAAATCTAATATAATCATAATAAAAGCCTAATTTATTCTATAGAGTCTATTCTACAGCATATTTCTGGCAATGTACATGTTAAAAGTCAAATGATAGTTGATGAGGACCGTCTTTTTCGAGTTCAGCAAAGTAGTTTATATACAACTCGTTCGCAAAATCCTGTATCGGATGATAGTGGCCTTCCATCTTCAATACGAGAGACTTAATAACCTCGTAAAGGAATGATACGTCGTAGATAAACTCTTCGCCATCCACTTTGTACCCTTCAGCAACCATCTCTTCTACGACGACCTGAATCAAATGTTCGATCATCTCTTGTTGATCTTCGGTAAAGACATCGTCGTCCTTGACTGATGTCTTTTTTTCAAGTTCGGCCCATAGTATATCATCCATGCGCCGATCCATTGGAAAGTTGATTATGTTCTTAGTCATCCGGTATTCACTGTAAACATTTCTAATTTTGGTAACGATCTATCATCTATAGTATTTACCAAACTCTTGAGCAAGGCATTCCACTCAATTGCTCGTGTACCCCAGCTGTAGAATGCATCGGCATAACCCTTCACTGTTGGCTGTTGTGCCATGACTGTTTCAAGGTTGTCGATAACACCACACATGACATTAAAGAATACCGATGCATGCTGTGCCGAGTCTTCGGTGTAACCATACATCTGTGTCCAGTTTGCTGCTGTCTCGTAGAGTGCACCAAGATTTGAGTGTACTGATACACAGCCGGCTGACATGGCCTCAATCAAACAGAGGCATGATGTTTCTACGTATGCACATGGATATGCAAAGATGTGTGCATTTGCCAGATGTTCGCGAACAACTTCCTGTGGCTGAAAGCCATGATTGTTTACACCTTCTAACTCATCGAACTTGTCGAGGATGAACTGATAATCTTCGTCGGCTTTATCCCAACCATACAAGGCATGTGATGAGAATAGATCCAGCTCCAATCGACCGGGATATTTCTTCACCAATCGATCATACACTGCCAACAGAATATTGAGTCCACGACGTGGTGTCGGTGTGTAGATCAGCTTGATCTTCTCTTTGAAGTCTGGCTTTTGTTCTACCTGAATCGGTTCGATCGCATTACGTAATACTACACACTTATTCCATGGTAGCTTATACTTGTCAATGTATCTTTGCATCTGCCAATTAGAGACGAATACAAACTTATGAAACTTATCAGCAAAATCCTTTGACTGTAACGCCTGATTTGCTGGATCGTAGGGATGATCGTGTGCCCAGTAGATTCGTACCTTATCATCTGGAAACGTATGAGTCTCTGGAAATCGTGAGCTGATGATCCAACATTCCTTCAATAATTCTGGATCTGCCACTTCAGCCAGTTTCATTGTCATCAACTCGGTACCGCCAAGTGAATCACGCTGTCCTTCTTGTGACCAAAGATATTTGTACTGGCCATCTATAATAGCTGTCACCCTAACTTCTCCCTATCTGTAATCAAATTCTCATTACGCACTGGCTGAATGTGTCCTCGATTACCTGACTTCGATGTATGTCCGAAAGGAAACAAACACCATGTATGATTCGAACCAGCCTTGCCCATATTGTATACAATTTTTCCGGTTTTCTTTACCCGGGTGACGTCTATCATAAACCACTCTCCAAAATTAAAGTTAGATCAAATACCTCATTGCCATCGAGTATGACATGAGGATACCCTTCTGCGTTAGGGTAGATTTTTGCAAATACTTCAGGATCGATATCGTCGATGATTCGAACTTCTCGATACTCGTATTGCTTTGTATTTAAATACGCTTTTAGTTCCTCACATGGCGCGCAGCCTTCTAAGCTGAAGATGAGGATATCAGGAACGTAAGAATTTTCCATTTATCTTTCCACCTATAAAATCATTATAATACATGTCAGTCAAGAGTACACCACGATCTACTTGTTCTTTTAATTCCATATAAGACAGCTCTGTCTTCGAATCACAAAAATGTAGTATTTCGCGTGTGAAATTGTCCTCGCCATACTTCTCAATGTCAGCCTTGAGTTCATTACTCGAGCCCCAATATTTCTTCCAATCGGATTCCTTGGTGACTTTACGTTTACGTTTTTGGCCTTTGAGAGGTGGGAGTTTAAGTGTACGCCAAAAGAATTTCTTACCGACATATTTGCGGCCATTCTTTTTGTTCGTAATAAGATAGACAAAGCCAACCCAATCATCTTTTAGATCTTCAGATTCCAAGATCCAGCTGGCGGTTGCTGTGTGGTGCATCGTCCACGGATGAGGATAACTCGATTGCATTACAAATAATTCCTGCTTCATCAAATAATTTTAGTGTTTTACCAAAACTATTTATCCATCTTGCATCCGTGTATTTTTTATCTTCAATCACAACTCGCTGTACTGCAGTTTGTATGATACCTTTAGCACACTCATGACACACTGGTAGACCATACACATACATCGTAGATCCTGCCAATGACATACCATTCTTACCTGCATTATAGATACAGTTCATCTCAGCATGCACCACGAGTTCATACTTTGTTTCGCGATCGTCATAACGTTCGTACGTATCTTGAATATGAGTAGGAAATCCATTGTATCCTGTTGCAAGGACTTGACGATTGCGTACAGCAACAGCGCCGATCTGCCTCGATGGATCTTTGGACCATGTTGAGATGTGCTTTGCGAGTTCGAGGAATCTTACGTCCCATTTATGATCAAACATAATTAGCTGCTATTGTCATTCTAAAAAAGTCTGCATGATTTGCAATACATGCGCCGGTATGCTCGAGATTACCATCGAACAGAATCATGCGGCCAGGATTATATTCTACCACAGAAATGATCTCACGGGTGAATGGATGGTAATATTTAAATTCACCACCCCATCCATGTTCCCATTTGAGATTGACCATGTATAGAACTGTCAGTGTATGCTTATTCATATCGACGTCGTCAGTATGACTTCGATAGACAGAACCGGGTATGCCTAAGTTGAGCACTGTTCTGACTGGTTCGCGATCTCTGAGATCTGGCCATTGAGCTTTGGCATAGTGATCAATAATCTGACAACTACGTGAACCAGTAATTACCTGATGTAAGAACACCTCATTATCAAACTCATTGTCCTTCCAACCTAGATTAAATTGACCTCGTACGCTATCACTGTGAATTGTCTTCACATCTGTGTAAGCAACAAGGTCATCCTTAACATCTAATCTAAAATCGTTGAACTGCGTTGGATCTGTTTTCCAAGCTGATGGTGTACCATCATTCATCATATTCTTCATAATCATCATCAAAATCTTCCAGACTTGCGCTACAAACTGGACAGTACAATGTTTCTAATTCATAGTCATCGTCATAGTTTGTCTGTCTGACAATGATATCGCATTTTGCCTCACATGACCTACAGTGAATTGACTTTCTAATCATAGATCGAACTCAAATGGTAAATTTTCTTCTGACTTATTGTACATTGTGTAAATATAAGCCGGTTTAGTTTCGTGCCTAATGTTATACTTTGCAACCAATTCATAGTCAGTACCATCGAGCGACGGATGCTCAAGACGACAAAGCTCATTGCCAACCTGTAACAGATGTGCCGATACACCATAACCTAGAACCTGTGCCAGACGAGCCCAAAACAACGGATTATGTGAGAAGAACTTATCATCCTTTGCATTCTGCCATACACCAGAGTGTATAATAGTACCGCCGGGTTTGACGAGATCGTGAAAGTTCTTAAAGAATTGTTCTTGATTACCAACACGACCAGCTAGACCTTGTATCGATACTGCTATATCAAATTGCATTTCAGCCTTGAAAGGTTGACCAAATGCATATTCATCATCTGGTATGACATACACTGTTTCGTAACCTAACATTTTCAACAAGGAAGACACGTCATCAGGACGTTTAGGACCAAGTTGAAACTCATCCATGATATCTTCGACGACACCCCATTCTTCGATCTTGTCAGCAAGACCACCAATGAATATGGATTCGTATTTCATATGCTCATAATACTTGTGGATTTTTCGAATAATCAGAGCAGTATGATCACCTAATCCTTGTGTTATAGCCATGTTGGCTCCTTTTTAGTGTATATAATTATATATCAAAGCTCAAAGTCTTTGAATGTGTCATCGGTAACATCTTTCTTAATACCTCCAATGATGTATGATGTGATTTCAGTTTCCTGTGGTGCAACCTGTACTTCAGCACCTGAGATCCACTTTTGTGTCCATGGTAATGGATCAGAACCACCGCGCTCGTTTGATAGACCGATGGCATACATACGCTTATTGCCTAACCAGTCTACATAATTACATAGTAGCTCATCATTCAAACCAATCATCGATGCATCTTTAAAAAGATATCGTGCCCATGATTTTTCTTGCTCAATAACATCTCTGAAGATTTCACGGACTTCGTCAGCACACTCATCTTTTAGCTTGGCATACTCTTCGTCTTCTTTTGGTAACAGCTTGATGAGCTGCTGTGTTGATGCCATGTGCACATTCTCATCGCGTGCAATAAACTTAATGATCTTGGCGTTGCCTTCCATCTTCTTTAGTTCAGCGAATGCCCATGAACATGCGAATGATACATAGAATCGAATACCTTCCAATGCATTCACTGCATTTAAACACAACCATAGATTTCGCTTAGTAGGATTCTCTGCCAATGCATCATAATACTTCGAGATACTCTTCGCACAGTCTACTATTTCTTCGATGTCCAACATCTCGTCGAATACTTTGCTTGGATCATTGTACACATTGCGAATGATATGTGTGTAAGATCGTGAGTGAATTGTCTCGAAGAATGACCAAGTGATTAGCCAGTTCTCTAACTCAGGCAATGAACATAAGGGTAGAAATACCTCAACTGGACCGCGACCTTGTACTGAATCTAATAGTATCTGCCGCTTTAGGTTGCTCGTAAAGATATGTTGTTCTTGAGTAGACAGAGCCTTGAAGTCTTTGCTATCACGTGAGATATCAACTTCTTCTGGTCTCCAAAAGAAACCGAGTTGCTTATCTGTCATCTTCTCGAATACGCTATAACGTTGCTTGTCGTAACGAGCAATATTAACCGAATCACCGAAGAAAGCCGGTTGTGTTGTAGCATCTATCTTTCTTGTATCGAATACCGACACTTATACCTCCATAGGGAATATGTCCGAAATGACTCTGGCGATCTCTTTCGCCAGATCCATATGTTCTAGTTGTGTGCCATTTTCACAGCGCAGTTGTATATAGTGAATCCACGATCTTAACGTACCATTCACATACAGACGTGACATTGTATTACCTTCGGGCAACACAACTCTTGCCTGTTCTTTTGCGATACCATGATTGATTGCCCAGTTGTAAGCTCTCTTTGCGTGATGAATTACCTTCAGCTGTTCTTCTTCCCAGCGTTGTCGAATGTAATCGTTTTCACATGGTATACTGTTCTGTCGATTCTTCTCGTCCTGCAATCTTGCTTCACGTATTTCGAAGTCAAGATCTTCGACAGGATTTGCATATCGCTGACTAAATTCTTGAAACGAAAACGATCTATGTCTTAACAGTTGTCGAGCAATGTCTCGAGTAGTCTCAACTTCCATACACACTGAAACCATTTCGAGAGGCGACCAATGCTGATGCTTCATGAGATATTTTACTAATTTTTCAGATGTTTCTTTATTCATTTGATTAGATGGATTGCTGACTCTTGCACAGTATGCAACCAAATCTAATGCCGAATTATAATCATCTGGTCCGTCAATATAACCGATCGGTGTTTGACTATGGCTAATCAATTTTACTTTCATTATGTTCCTTAAATTTTACATGCATCACAATCCGGATCTGTAAGATCACACACCGCACCTTCTGCTTCAGGTTGTGGTGCTTCTACAAACTCACCGGCGCCATCATATGTGTTGTTGTAATACAATTGCTTGCCGCCATACTTGTAGAACATCAACATATGTTGCATCATTACTGATAGAGGAATTTTCTCCTCATCAAAATGCAATGGATTGTAGCTTGTATTGACAGAGATACCTTGATCGATAAACTTCTGCAACACAGCCATAATCTTAAGATAACCTTCAGGCGATTTCTGATCCCATAGAAGGTCATACTTATTCTTCAATCGTTGGATACTTGGCACAACTTGCTTGAGTACACCATCCTTCGATTGTTTTACAGAGATCAACGAACGAGGTGGTTCGATACCGTTTGTGCTGTTACTTATCTGTGCAGATGTTTCAGCAGGCATCAAGGCCATGAGTGTCGAGTTACGAATGCCGAAGTTTTCCAACTGTGCACGTAAGCCATCCCAATCCATCTTATATTCAGGCTTGACTAACTCATCGACAGTCGTCTTATATGTGTCAATTGGTAGAACACCTTCATGATATCGTGTCTCATCTGACTTCAGACATGGATGCTTCTCAACTGCAAGATCAGCTGATGCCTGAATGAGATAATAAGACCATGCCTCCGCATACTCGTGAATAAGCTCAAGGTTTGGATCTTGATAGTTCGTATCGTTCTTCGCCAGCCAGTGTGCAAAGTTGATGATACCGACGCCCAAAGGACGACGATTTTCTGTACCCTTTTGAGCAGCCAACACAGGATAGTCCTGATAATCCAGCAATGCATCTAAAGCACGAACAGCAAGTGTGCACGGCTTCTCAAAGTCAGCAGGCTTACGAATGCTACCCCAATTGATAGCCGCTAATGTACACAGTGAGATCTCACCTTCAGCATCGTTGATGTCCTTAAGTGGCTTCGTTGGTAGATTGATTTCGCAACATAGATTTGATTGACGAATAGGTGCTTGCTCTTTAATAAATGCACCATGATCATTAGCGTTATCAACATTCATCAAATAGATACGTCCAGTATCCTTTCGTTCTTGCATAAATGCTGAGAAAAGATCTCGCGCATTGATGACCTTCTTTCGAATAGATGTCTTACGCTCGTACTTTTCATAGAGCTCACGAAATTTATCTACGTCTACAAAGAATGACTCGTATAGGTCAGGACAATCATGAGGAGAGAAGAGTGTGATGTTCTCATTCTTAATCAGGCGTTCGTACATAACTTGATTAAACTGCACACCATAATCCATGTGCCTTACTCGGTTGTCCTCTGTTCCTTTGTTGTTTTTGAGGACGAGCATTTCTTCGATTTCATAATGCCAGATCGGATAGTAGAGTGTCGCCGCTCCGCCTCTGACACCGCCTTGCGAACAAGATTTGACGGCACTTTGAAAATACTTATAAAAAGGGATAACACCAGTATGACTAGTATCGCCGTTGCGAATAGGACTGCCCAAAGCCCGAATACGACCGGCGCCAATACCGATTCCCGCTTTCTGTGAAACATACTTGACGATTGCTGATGATGTTGCATTGATAGAATCCAGTGAGTCATCAGTCTCGATAAGCACGCACGAAGAGAACTGTCGTTGAGGCGTTCGTACACCCGCCATGATTGGTGTAGGCAAGCTAATATCAAAATTACTCAGTGCATCATATAGATCTTTTACCCATTTCAGCCTGTCTGTAGTGTAGTTAGCAAACAATGTCATAGCAATACACATCATCGCCATTTGAGGTGTTTCGTAGATCTGACCAGATACACGATTCTTGACGAGGTATTTGCCACGCATTTGTTCCATGGCGGCATATGTCAGATTAAAGTCACGCTCATGGTTGATATAAGTCTCGAGGATCTCCATATCATGGATGCTATATTTGTCCATGAGGATACCATCGTATATACCATCGGCGATACAGTTGATGATATGATGCGCAAGAGTGATTGGTTCAAATTGACCATAAACCTCTTTGCGTAAGCCATAATTAATAAGTCGACCAGCAACATATTGATAGTTAGGCGCGTCCTCAGTAATAAGATCTGCGGCTGCCTTGATCAATGTTTCTTGTACGTCGAGTGTTTTTATATTATTGTAGAATTGAATGTGCGTCTTAATTTCTAGATCTGAGGCTGACACACCATTGAGTCCTTCACAGGCGAATGATGCAACTTTGTGGAACTTATCTAGGTCAAGTATTTCGCGACTTCCATCCCTCTTAATTACGTTAATTTCCATTTATATGATTCCAGAATCCTGTAGTTTTTTTCGATTGGCCAGATGAGCTTCTTGTATGTCTTCTTTACTCTGACCTTGATACTCAACAGCATGTCCTTCACGTATCATAATTTGCCCCAAGAACATATAGCTGTCTGTTACATCATCATATACTTCGAATTTGCCGAGTATACGACCGAACTTACCTTTGGCATCATCACCCGGTTTTTCTGTGACGAGAACTTGCTTGCTACCTTTGGGCAGCTTACTCTTAACAAATTTCTTTGCGAGTAATCCGTATTTCTTCTCGACTTTATCGCGCGTACGAGATTCTGGCGTGTCAATACCATGAATACGTACACGTTCTTTGTGTTGCCAGATACCGAAGCCTAGATCAATGTCAACATCTACTGTGTCGCCATCGATCACGCGTTGAATAACGCAATTATACCTATACATCCGAAGGTGCGCCGGGCTCTTCAGTTGGAACCAAAGCAGCTCGTACACCACGTGCACATGTCAATAGCTCATGTGCTTCGGCAACTTTTTGCATTTGTTCGTGAACAGCATCAACAAGATCTGGATGCTCACCGATACCGGTAGGGTTTTCGACATAGGTCCGAATGTTGGCTTGCGCCGACATAACATCACTTTCATAACGCCGGATGAGGGCGTCCAATAAATCAACTCGCATGATTAAGTTTCCTCTAATTCGTCATCAAATTTTATAGATACGCCGTACTCGCGATTAAGTACAGATACTAGTTTATCTATGGCACCTTCAGCACCAACTTGTAGACCAACCGCGAAAGCGTCTGCTGCGCCTTGACGTCGACCGATCCAGTATGAGATTGCAATGCAGGTAATAGCAAGAATCGTATGAGTCATACTATCCATTCAACACGACCTGCCCGAGAGCGCGCTTTACAGTTTCAAGATCACAACCTAATAGTCGTAATTCTCGCTTAGCTACATCTTCGCTGAATTGTCCTTTGCGATACTGCTCGACAATCATGCTTATCTCGATATCCTTTTGCAACGTGTTTGTCATACCCGTCTCCATGCAGTTAAAATTACTTTTGCTTCAAGTCCAGAAGATATATTATACAACAGAATGTCATCAACGGACATGCCTTTCATCACCATATCATTAATATCTTTTTCGCCCACATGTTCAGGAAATATTACCACTTTATATCCTTTATCTATAATTTTTTCTATCTTCTTGACTGTCTCCACATTGCGCGGCTCGTTGTCATAAACGAAGATAGAGTTACTATTTACTATTTCCAGATTTAGACTTCCACCTGCCATCGCGATAGAATTATCGACAAACATTGAATCGATAGGACCTTCGAAGATGTAGTGTGGCTTAGATTGATCACATGTATCTAGACCATATACTTTTGGCATATCATCGTTCAGCATGATAGTGATGTACCTGATGCCAGCTGGGCTGAACGAGCGACCTTGATAACCGAACAGATTGCCTTCCTTATCGATAAAAGGTATGATCAGCCTCGGTTCATCATTCTCAATCGATCTAAATTTACCGGGCAACATCGTGTTTGTCCACTCTTTGAAGCGAGGACAATAAAATAATTTATGATGATATTTTGACGGTATTTTTCGTCCATCGATATATTTTTTAGCTGGATGATTCCACGCAAGCGAAGATATTTTTTTCAATGACTTCAATGGTGTTGACTTGACGAAGGTTGGTGGCTTCATCTTATCTGCAAACAACTCTACATCTGTCTTTTGTCGAGGCTTATCGCTGAGTTTTTCAGCGATCTTCTCACGCACAAATTCTTGATGAATGAGCGGATCGACATGTGATAAGAATTTTTCGAGACCAAGAGTGATATTGCAGTTGAAGCAATGATAAAGATAACCACCCTTATCTTTCTGAAAGAGATGACCTCGAGCTTTCCATTTGGATTTAGCTGAGTCGCCGCAAACTGGGCAACGAAAGTTGTATTCGTTCTGTTTTGTACGCTTGAAGCGGTCGAGACGATTGGATATCATCCCGATGTATTTCTGTTCTAACCACATAATTTAATCTCAAAGAGGTTTGTTGCATTCAATAATCGTTGTATCGAGTCGACGTAATATGTGTCTCATATCTTCGACTGACTCAAACTCTGGCAGTCTACTTTCTTCAGTTTTTACGACTCTTACATCCTCGAACCCTAGAAATTGTAACATATCTTTGAGTTCATTGGTATACCATAAGTATCTGTGCTCGCCATTTTGATGCAGTACGCCACGAATGGTGTTCTCTTTCCATGTTCTGAGAGGATCTGGTGGTGGATAATAGAAATGTGCATAAGGACCGCTATCGTGCTGTTCTTTCAGTGCTAGCCAGTATCTGATATATTCTTCGATATATTCATCATCTTCTGCGGCTTCATAAATAAGCCAGTCGACGAAATCCATACTTGGCCAAGCAATACGCAGCACACCGCCGGGCTTTAAGACTCTCTTCATTTCCTCGAGGAATCTTATACCTTCGAAACGATGTATGTGTTCGATGAAGTGTTCTGAATAGGCAGCATCGAATTGCTCGTCGTTCCATATCTTATAAGGAACAAATGTAGCATCGAAGTCGGGAAGATTGGCCACCGTCCAGTTTAGTGGCCTTCTCCTATCACTGCCAATTTCTAATATTTGAATCATAATAAACCTTTGTTAACCACAATAGTATTATACTACCAAAGTGGCGGCAAAGTAAATGATTAAAATATGAAGTGTGTGCCAAGAGTACCGGCAATGCCAGTGACACAGACCCACATAAAGCGGATCAGAAACTCTTGTCTAGTTTTGGTTTGCTTGACTTCGTCATCCAGTTGATCGATCTTTTCTGAATGGCGATTAAGGCGCTCGTATTGATTTTGTGTATTACTTTCAATATTTGAAAGTTTTTCTTCAGCCCGAGCTAGCTGAATCATTGCTTCGCTTAACGTATCAATTTTTTGTTCGATTCGATCTAATCGTTGATTTTGCGCGTCGTGTTCTGGCGAGGCCATTACTTAAACTCCTTTGCAAATAGTTTACGCTTCCCATTCACTTCAATATAGTTCCTAGTAAGCATATGTGTTTTTCTTTTTCTTCTTTTTATTCCCGGTTCACCATCCGGACCAATACCGATACCAGCTATCTGTCCTCCACCGGCACTATTTGTCGGAGCCTCTTCCATGAGAACATCGACCTCTTGCATATACTGTTGTAATTTTTCTTCAAGCAATTCTAGATCGTCTGGATCTAAATCTGATTCTCTTAACAACAATAGTGCAGCTGCAAAAGAAGCGATACGAGATTTGCCAAACGGCACTTTCGCTAATAGCTTCTTGAGGTTTGCAACAAGTCTATCGAAGTATCCCCATGATTTTTCTTGCTCTTGTGTGCGATCGGATTTTTGAACAATGACTTTCCCGTCTTTGTCAATCATTCCGACTTTATATGCATCCCACTTCTCGAAAGGAGTCACAAGTCTCTTTAAGAAACTGTAAATGAGCGCAATGTCAATGACGCCTTTGGCCATTATATTTTCCTTAAAACAAGAGCTAGGTGTTGATCTATCGCAATCATATCATTTCTAATGTGATTGCCCTCGTACTCTAAACTCATCACTCGTTCTGGCATATATTGCAAAAACAAGAGCAAAGTCTTGAGTATTCCATAATGTCTCTCTTCAGTCTTGTAAAACAGCATTCTTGTTGCTGCCTCATGATTAAAAACATTATAGAGTGTTATAATATGATTTAAAATCAATCTTTCTTTTAGTTCACCTTTTTCCTGATATCTCGAAAAAAGACGCTTTAGATATTTAAAGCGGTTTAAGTCATCATAAAATTCTTCGGTGTCATATACTGTATTTGTATAATTTGCCGCAGCATATAACAAAAAGTTTGACTCATTCAATGGTGTCATTATAATTTTATACCTAGAAGGGGGCCGAAGCCCCCGTATTCATTAAACTACAGTCAGTGTAGCAGCGTCAGTTGTTACATCAGCAGCACCAACCGTGCTGATAACACAGCGGAATTGGTTAGCATCTACGTAATCAGCATCAGAGCTTACAACGTCAAGCGTAATATCGGTTGTACCACCAGCAGCGGTTGAGTTAACAAAGTTAGCTCCGCCGTCAGTTGATACTTGCCATTGATAAGTAACAGTTCCGCCAGACGGTGTTGTAGCACCAGTAAATGTAAACGCAGCAGCCGCCGGCGATGTGACACTTTGATCAGCAGGTTGAGTACCGATGATGTATACGTAATCAGGGATTTCAGTATCATCAGCAGCATCACCTGAAATTGAGCTCATAGCAACCAAAGTTTCTACATGAACACGACCTGCACGTCCACCAGTTCCTTCGGTACGGCGTACCCAACCAGCGTGAGCACCACGAGTACCGTTAGCACGTGCAGCAGCTTGCTCACCGGTATCTACACCGAATACTAACTCGGGATCACCATGATCGGCTGTTGGAACCTCAGCAGTTGTCACTGACTTAGGCTTTTCGTTAAGTGAATATTGAGCACCTGCAGTTACAGCAGTAAGAGTGGCACCAGCTACACCAGCAACAACAGTGGCAGTTGTATTATCTGTAATAGAAGTAATAAGATAATGTTCGCCAGTAGCATCAGCTACAATGTAATCGCCGACACGGGCCTCAGTTGTGAAGGCCGTGGTAGTTCCGGTGACAGCTCCAGCCGCATCGATTGCAATCGTGCCAGTTGAAGTTTTATCGTCTTTGTTTCCCCACAACATGTGTTTTTCCTCTTAATAAGTGGTTGTTAATCTATTTATGATTTCTTTTTGTTACGCAAATTGGCCAGATCTTTAGCATCGATGTCTCCATCTTTGTCATGATCCATGTGCTTCTTTTGCGCAGCTGATAGTTCGCCTTCTTTCATCTTCTTCTTGCCGCCATAGCTAGCTGATAAGCAGTTGCTCTCAACAAACTTTGACCAAGATTGAACATCTTCGTTATACTTCTGAAGCTTCTTAGCAATACGTGGATTATCAGAGAATCGACCAGTCTTGCCACTCTTAGCAGCCGGCTTCATCTTGTCGATCTTCTTAGATGCACCAGTCATGTTACCAGCCATACGCTTTGCAGCTGCAACTGCATTCACCATGCCTTCGTTTTGTACACTCTCATGATGGAAGTCATCATGGTTAGTGCCTGAGTAGCGTGATGCAGTTGAACCACCGTGCATTGCAGCAGCTTTTTTCTTCGCATCATTTGAGTGAATAGCATTTACTTTATACTTTTTGCCTGTTGGCTTGTGCGTAATTGTATACGACTTAAATGACTCTGTTTCCATCTCTTCACGTGCATAAGAGTGACGGCCAGGAGCTGCATTGGTTTTCTTCATTCGCGCCTGAGCAGGTGATACCTTACGGCCCGGTGCTGGCGCAGTTGACATGCGATCAGAGAATCGAGGCTTAGGCTTATTATCTGCAAAACCTTCACTCTGTGGCTTCCTATCTTTTGGCAACTTAGGATCTGCACTAAAACCAGTAGGACGCTTTGGGAACATCTTATTTGATTTGTAATTCAGAGAATCTTGTGGCTTTGATCGCGCAGCACCAGTTTTATTGGTTGAATATCCAGCCTGACGACCTGCTTTATAAGCCTTTTGCTCTCCAGTCTTTGGATTCTTTGGCTCTTTACGTCTTGGCATACCGCCCGCCGTGTTAAATGTTTTCTGATCAGCTTCGCCTTTACGGAAAGCTTTCTTGAGCTTACCCTTTACGCTAGATGTATCAGAACCTTTTATTGAACCTTCGTTCATATCTAGTTCCTCTTTATGGTAAGTGACTTTATTGTTTGGATATTCTTTTTTAATTTTAGCAACGGCGTCACGCTTGCTGGCTGCTTTGGTTTTTACATAGAGATGATCGCGGTATGATTTGCCATGTACCTTTACGTAATGATGTTCATCTTCTTCTCTAACGGGCGGCTTGCCACGAAGACGATCAAGGAATGCCTGACGCTTCTTAGCCTTCTCTTCTGGTGTCGTATCTTTTTCCTCTTTTATACCATGCTTGCGTAGGATGCCGGCAACAGTTGATGAAATCTTTTTATCCATTCCTCGAACAAACTTGTGTGCATCCTTATGCTTGCCATCCATGACAATTCTATTCAACATGGCGATTTGATCCGGAATAACTCGGCTATCTTTCTTCGCCAACATATTCAATGCAGCTACTGCTTTCTTTGATTCTTCAAGCTGTGTATCTTCCATCTTGTAGTTACCTGTCTTTCTTTGCTTCTTCATAAGAGCATGCAATGCAGATAGCTTTTTCTTATGTTCCGGTGATAATTGATCAGAAGTTTTCTTGGCCTGAATACGATCCATAGACTTACCATATTCTGCTGTTGATTCTTTCTTCAAACCGCCCATCGCATTACCATACACTTTTTTCTTTATTCGGCTAGCGCGATCACCTTCTGGTGCCTTCTTATCTTTTTTACGATCAGCCGCAATCTCAGCGGCAGTTGGTTTACGATAGGCCATCTCTTCTAGTCCCTTTTGTCTGCGATGATTAAGATAGGCAGCAATGGCCATCTTAGTCTTTTTCTCTTTTGATTTACCTTTAAACTGAGGAGCATCTGATTTTCTAAAATCTTTTATCCAGTCACCAGCGGTGGAACTGTTACCTAGCTTCTCATCTAAATTTTTATTGTGTACGACTATACTATTTACTATATACGTATGGTCACCTGACACAGTCAGGTTGTATACAGGTATGTTTTCGGTTGTTGTAGTCATACCAGTCAACGATGTGTAATTCCATGGAGCATCAATATCAGGTGGATATGCAGTATATGTAACAGCATAATCACCAATCAATGGCTCTGTCACATCGAGACCGGGATGCTTAGTGTTACTTAAGGCTGGATTTGCTGAACACCATGCATACGTATGATCACCATGATTAAAATCTTTTCTTGTTTCCCATATACGTTGTCGATTGAACATAATCGGATGATAATCTGTACACTTCAACGATCCAGTCCAGTCAACGAGGTTACCTGCAAACTGATATGTAACCATGTTACGAGATTCTTGTGGATAGTGATGAACTTCTTCAACTGTGTTCCAGCCACCGTATCCTAGAATCACATCACCAACTACAACTTCTTCGATTGCTTTGAATTCAACATAGGTATCTTCGCCGTAATCAAATTCAGGCTCTTCTTCTGGAATATTTGTCCATGCTGCTTCAGAATTGATGTCGCTCTGTACAAATACTAAGCTACCTGCTGGAAAGCAACCGAGTTCTTCGTCAACCAATCTCTTATTGGTATCAGCACCTTTAATTCTTTGACGTAGATCTGCTTTAATCTTAGCGTCGTTTACACGATCTACACTGTCGATGTCTGAAACTTTACGAAGCAATACTCGCAGCTTCTTCTTGATCTCAGCTGGTGAGTCTGCATCCATGTAAAAACGAGGTAAACCGCTTACATCTACACTATACTTGGCTTCGACAATATCGCCAACTGCTTTTGTAGATACCCAAACACGACCACCTTTTTCTTGGCATTGTGACATCATCTCTTCTTTGGTACCGGTAGCGATTACCTTTCTCGACTGAACAAGAGCATAATGACAATTGTTGGAGCCGATAGCATCTTCTCCAACTTTAATCGTCTTCATTTCTGGTACACAATCCGGTACCATTTTCTTGCCTTTCTTTTTCATACCTACCTTTTTATAGCCATCCCAGCAAGCTTCTTTTACTTTTTTCTGACCGGGAGTAAACGCCATATACTTAGCGACACCTTTCGGCTCACCCCATTTTGGCAAAGGTCCATCTGGATCTTTAGACTTGTTCTGTTTGTCTTTCATAGAAAGTCTGTTCCTGTTCAGTCAAGTCATCCATTCTTTGGAAATAATCGAGTATGCTATGCATACCAACTTCCTTACAACGATGACCGTTAATACTCATCAGCTTTGGCGGTTCAGGTTGGTCTAATTTAAATGCTTGATTCCAACCACTCTCTGCACCTAATAACCTTTTGTTCTTATGCTCATTCCAAATAAAATCTGTATCGTATGCTTCTTTTCGATGTATGATCGTAAAATCCCATGATAACCAATTTAGCTCTGGTTCAATAAATTCATGACCTTCAACATCGACCGAGTTTCTCACCTCTACAATATCAGTCTTACTCATACTTAAATATTCGATAGCCAGTTTGATATGATCATAGTTTCTATAAGGATAATCGAATCGTCCTCTTACTATGATATCATATCCATCACCAAAATCATCGACACCTAATGCATGCTGCAACAATTGATAATGCCGTTTTTTCCATCGATTTCTATTATTGGCGTTTTGACTAAATCTCTGTGTCACCAATTCAAAATCATGGTTGTTTAACGGCGGCCAATCTGCACCCGATTTCTTCAACTGCCTCAGTCCTTCAATTCTATGTAGGACGTGCTGCTTTGAATTTTCAGGCCAATAAGTTGCAACTGGCTCATCATAATACTTATCAACGAATGAATACTCGATACCTCTGTTCCATGTAATGCACTTTACATCAATATCTGGTAAACACTCTTTAATCCATTCTATATTAGCTTTCGTGCGAGAACCTCTAATCTCGCCAGATAACAAAAATAAAACTCGCATTGTTTACTCTTCAGACATACCACTTGCGCCATCGATGACGTCGTCTGGATTTACAGCTTCAGGCTCTGCAATAGGATCAGGAGTGTCTACTACATTTTGTTGTGTAGCTGCATCCATTTCTGCTTCAGTAGGATTAGGCGCTTCTTCTTCTGGCGCAATCATATACTTAGCAAATTGATTCTCAAGATCCTGTCGATATAGATCTTGATTCTTCTGCAGTACATCCATCACTGCACTATTTAAGCCTTGGTAATTCTGTTGTGTATCTTTTATATCAGTCATAATATCCTCATGCTAAATCTTTATCGTGGTTCAATCCACCTTTCTTCTTCTTTGCAATAAATGCATTGACTCGTGCATGGCCCCACTGTTGTGGTGTCGTTCCCGGCCGATGACCGGTTTTCCATGCTGCAACGCCTCTATTGTAAACTTTGCGAAGAGTCGATACCGAAATACCTGACTTCTTCGACTTTGCTGCGAATCCAGAATCTTCTTCTTTCATCATATTGTCAACGAATTTTGTGTGCTTAGACTTTGGCATACCCTTTTTGCGAGCTGCCTTATCGCCCGGTGCATCACCGTATGCTGATTGATCGTTGTCCGCTTTTGGTCCGTGTTTCTTAAAATGAGCATCACGCTTGGCTTTGGTCGACTTCTTTAGACCTTTGTAATATGCTGCTGGTTGTGTACCTTCACGATCCTTAATATCTGGATCTTGTGCTGATTTAGCTTCTGGCAGTTCTTCTTTATAGCCAAATCGCTCTTTGTTCTTTCGCGCCTTCGCAGCAAGAATGTCATGATTGTGGCCACTTACCTTTGCAGCCTGTGCCTTACGCTTCAACCATGCAGATTTTGCAGTCTTTGCTGATATCTCATCAACCTGCTCGATATCTTCTCGTGTCAACCGATCGGTAGCTCTTTCGATACCTTTTTGACGTCGCTGCGACTTTTGAAATGTGCTTAGTTCATGTTTTCTCATGCTTCTTTCACCAGAACTTCGCGGAGCTTCTTTATTTGCCGCCATGCTGTATGTAGCCGACGCAGCTTTGTTATCTGCAGCGCTCTTAGAAGCCTTTTTGATATAAGAGCCGAGTGTCTTCTTACCTAACTCGTCAAGTCGCTCAACTGCTTCAGCTTTTGTTGCTTGATTCTTAGCGCGCGCATCTCGAATTCTGGCTCTATCCATCATGGTGTCATGCTTTCTTTTATCAGCTTTCTTTTCTCGATCAATACGAGCTTTTGCATTTGTTTTGTATTCCATGTTAGCAATTCCACCTTCTTAATGACATGGCCTTTCGTGTTGGCCGTCCTTTTTCGTCCTTCATTGGTCCTTTCATACCACCCATACGAGCACAGAATGACTTACGTCGCTTAGCAGCTTTTCCCTTTGGATCTAACTTGCTAGGTGGTGTAGTCACAGCGGTTTTGACACCGGCTGCCTTTGCACCTTTACGTGTCAAACCAGCACCATCTTCAGTCGGCCGCTTATGACCTTTACTATCATCGCCTCGCTTATTAGGCTTATCGTCTTCGGTGATCTTAGAGAAACCGCCGCGATCGTTTCTAACCCAACCTTTTTTCTTTAATCTTGTTTCTCTTTCACGCTGTGCGGCCGCATCGTCTTTCTTCTTTTGTGCTGCTTTAAACATACCACGATGAGCTTTTTGTGATTCAGGTGATATTGCTTCGTTCGCAAGCTCAGAGTTGATCGCTTGGAATGTATCTGCCTCGCTTGCAAACTGACGATATGACAAATACTTTTCTTTCAGCTCTTCGAACTGTACACCATATTTCTCACTCTTACGAGCAAGATTGCGTTCTACTTTTTGCGTGATTTCTTCGTTCTTTACAACTTCGTAAACCGACTCGATCATTGACAACATTTCGTAATTTTCATTGCGAGACTTTCGAGCTTTGCTAACTCGCTCCATCTCTGCCTTACGAACTTTTGGAAGCATACGCTTTGCTATCTGCTTGATCAATGCTGCTTTCTTTTCTACTTTCTTATCTACTTGCATACGACCAGCGAGTGGTAGTGACTTATAATTTTTACCAAGTGCGCCAGCAACACGTTGACGAATAAGCTCGCGAGCTTTCTTCTGTGATCTTACTGTCAGCTTCTGCTTATTTGCTACCTTATACTTAGCACGTCGGCGACCAAGCTTGATCTTAGACTTGATACGCTTCATCATAGCTTTCTTTTTGAGACGCTGTTGAACAGTCAGGACTTCTTGTATGTTCTCTTCTTTGATACCGGCGGCATCTCTTATTTTATCATACATTTGTTTGGCCTCTTTACCCTGCAATCCACGAGGTAAACCTTTTTTAAATTGTGCAAAATCGCCGGATCCTGCAAGAGCTCTCATCTTCGAAGCAGACATTCCTGAAACATCATCTGCATCCGGATCTCTTTCACCGGCTGAAACAACCTTAATACTTTTGAACGTATAGTCTTTGCCATTATATTTATTAAGCAATGAATCAAAGTCCTTCACACGATCAGAACCAGCCACGAGTGTTACCTCGTCATACTTACTATCGAGTTCCTGTAATACTTTGATGATTGTATTGGCGTTAGACTTTTTTACGACAGAACCAAATGCCTTGGTTGCAAATCGTATTTTGTCTTGATATGAGAGTGGATTCTTTTTCTTGTCTTGCGAATGCGACAAGTAGACGGCGGCATCAGCGCGCTGAGAACGAGCAACAGACTGGATCTTTTTGACCAGTTTCTCGTGTCCCACAGTAACAGGATTCATTCTGCCGAAGCAGATTACAATTTTCTTCATGAAGGATTGCCTTAGCCTAACTTCGTCTATTTTGATTTATTTATACACTTCTCATTTTTAAGCTTGCGAAGTGATGTCGAGATATTTCGTTGCGTTTCTTGTTTGTATATTCTGGTTTACATCGTTTAATAAATGAATCACAACACTTATAATTTAACGTTGCAACAACAGGCCAGATAGTAGAATCACGTAACAATGCAGCACCGGGTGGTGGACTCATCATCGATGTTCGTGTATCAGTCAGTCTCAATGAGTTACCTTGAAAGTAAACGCAATCAATCCAGCCTTGTGTACCTTTATTTATCGCCTCGTCTACAAGATTTTGAGCAGTCTTTGCTGTGATAGCATAGCCATGTGCACCAAGTATCTTATCAGCCAATACGATTTCTTTTGGTTTGTCATCTAAGTTATGAAAATCATTCCTATATGCATTGGCTTCGGCTAACTTATATCCTAGGCCGACAATAAAACCATCAGGTATGATCATATCGATGTTATTATAGAATATAAAGTCATGCTCAACAATGCATGCCGCTTCACCACTTTTTGCTATTTTATCCCATAAATATAGATGAGCTAAAGTGACTGACTCTGCTGCATTCTTTTGTTCGATAGGTGTACGATCAGCATGATAGTCAGGATACAACGGTTGCGAATAGTTAAAATGACCATGATCTTTGATGTTGAGATGCTCGACTTTCTTCCAACATTCATCTATATCAGTAGGCCAATCTACCTCTTCGAAGTCCATCTCAACACGCTTGATAGATCTACGAGCAACGCCCATATATTCTTCAGACTTATCGTTGCCAGAATTGTAGATTATATAGACTTTATCTGGGACTTGTTTACTCATATCTAAATACCGTATCCATTCTGCCTTTGAACACTTGACGATATCCTAGTTGTTCAAGTGTCGCTTTGCCGCCAGATCGTTCTGTTATAATAAGAGGCTTACATCTTTTGATTGTTTGTATTGCACCGTCGATGATAGATTGTTCGGATCCTTCTACGTCGAGATGTAGAAGGTCGCAGACTTCAAGATCTAACGAGTCGATAGATATAACTTCAATGTCTGTATAATCTGCATTCGTATGTTTGACAGGTCCTATAACTTTATGAGTACCTAGATTCGACTTGTTCTTGTTGTTGATCTGATATTTTTCGTCTGGCTTTGGATTACCTAAACCTAGATTGTGTGTTTCAAACTTATCGCCAACACAATTCTGTATAAGACATGAATAACTTCGAGGGCATGGTTCGAAAGTGATTACTTTCGAGAAATGTTCTGACCAGAATCTTGGATACATGCCAGCTGCACCACCAGCCTGTACACATACATCAAAATTTTTAAGAAATGATAACCACACATCAACTTCTTCATTCCAGTTTTTAAGAGGACCAGTCCATAAACCATCACCTCTCTTAATATCTGGCCACCATAATCCATCTAAGTCATATCGTTCAAATATAACTTTTACTTCGTCTGGATGATCTACAAATTTTCTATATATCGTATCCATAATATTTCAAACAGTCCTTACCTACATGCTTTAATATGAACGCTTGATCTTCTTCATTCAAGTTAGTCTCATACTTTAGATATTTATTACGATCATCCTCAGTAAATTTGGCAGACATAGGTACTTTATCGAACGCTCTGTCGTATGGTGTAAAGTCATCATCATTGAAAAACTCTGCGATCATCTTCGTATGCATCTTTGCATTTGCACCGGGCAATAGATGCTCGTATGGTACACGATATATTTTTTGATGTCGGCTTTGTTCTTTCCAAAACAACCAATGATTTCTGTACATGTTGCATAGACTTAATTTGGTACCTGTGTAGTATTTTACTCTTGCTTCAGGTTTGCCATCAAAATCAGGATGACGACGACAGTCTACGTTTTTCTTCAGCACACTTTGTACCCACATCACTGGATGTTTGTGTATCCATATAGCATTGGTCTCTCTCAGTCGAGCTATCCAATAATCGTATGTTTCTAATCCGTTTGTGGTTTTGGCATACATGGTTTTGATATCATGGTGGATATCGTATGTGTGTTTCCATGGGCCATCGTGAGCATACGCATTAATGATACGACAGTTCGGTAAACCTGTCATCAATTGCTGCTCTAGGAAATTGGTACCGCTACGTTGTAATCCGAATACCGTATATTTTTTTCTTCTCAATTATTTCTGCCATCCTTTTATGATGTCAGGTGAGAAGTTTGCTTGAGAGAATTCGAGGCGATCAATGATTTTGACAGCGTCATTGCTAAGATGATCGATTGCAACAAAGCCTTCTGGATTCGTGACTTTAAAACCATTACGTGTACGGAGGAATGTACTCAGCTTTCCGGCTTGATTCATCTTATCGACAATCATGTTCTTTGCATCAGTCATAACTAACATCAACTTAAACATGTTTTCAAAGTCATTAGCTTTGTATTGTGAGAAGATCTTAACAGCCGCAGCTTGTCTTGATTTAACTGCAGCCTTGCCTCTCTCTGAAGATCGACTATCTGATTGCTTCTTATAATAGTCAGTCATAAATGAGATGAGCTTACGAGTATGTGTTTTAGGATTAGCTCGTTGACCAGCTCTAATAAATGTATTATTGAATACCTTCAATCGCTCTCGTAACTCGTCATTGGTTGCGATACCATTTAAGAGACCAGCTGGCACAGCATTGAATAATTTACCTGCTTCGGATAATTTTGCAGTCACAGCTGCAGTCTCAGCGGCACTAAACAAAGCTTTACCAGTTTCGTCTTCGTAGTTAGCGTCTACTTGCCAGATGCTTTTTGATTGGTTGAACTTGTTGACGATTGGCTTACCAAATGAGGCTCGCATTGTTTCAAATGACTCCCCACTGTATGCTGTATGCCACACAACTCCGATGTTTGCTCGGGTAATTTCCCTACCGATGGCAGAACCGACAGGTATAGCATATACAATAGTATTGGGCTGAAAAGTAAAATACGATTGATCATCTATTTTTTCCTTCTGAACGTCGCCTTTCGTAAACATCAGATCGCCTTGATATACACCAGATTTGATACCTAGCTTTGAAAATTCTTGTAGTGCTAAAAGTAGTTTAGCTTGTAGATCACCGCTCGTATCAGCCTTTACATCTGCTGGTGTCTTGTAGACTTTCGGATCTTTATTGAATACACCTTTCTTTGCGACAAAGAACTTACCATCTGATGGATCGATGCCAACAAACACGGCTGGTGCTCCATCCCATTTGACAGTACGTGAGATATTTTTGTTCGATGAACCTGCTAACATGTCTCGCAAATTACGTAAGAAGTTAATTGCTTTCCTTGTACCAGCTACACCTTCATTGAACATCAAATCCTCAACGTGTTCCATGTGAGTATTCTTTGCTTCAATGATGTATTGGTTAAACTTCTTCATGTTGTTTCCACCGTTGTAGAGTTGCTTTATGTATTGCTTCGTGCGAGTAGTACATGGTGATACCACCGAATACCATCGGACATAGGAACACTGCTAATAGACCGAGCAGTCCGATATCATCCATTAATTATCTCACTCGCTTTGTGTTTCCATACATTCGGAAACAATCCATGTACAAAACAAACGAAGGCAATTGACCATGCTCTTCGCATATGTTGAAAATATGTCATGCCTTCTTCTTCAAGATGACTCATCTGCGTACCTAAAATTAGCCACACTGTGGCCCCTTTCGTCTTCTCGTATGTATTTAATCATATCAATCAACTTAGCATCAGGTAACATATTGTAATAATCTTTTGCGATCTGTGGTGCATCTACATTCTCGATTTGACCTAGCTCGATCAAACTAATGTAGTCTGTGTAGCTTCTAACTGCTTCTTCTTCGAAATATGCAATCGTCAAATGTGCAGTTTTTGGCGATATCAGATATAGTAAGAGATAGTAATGCCAGAACACTAACTGTGCGATCGTAATAATAAATCGCTCGAGCTTTGTTGGCTGCACAATCTCCATAAAGAACATTAAATGCTTTCGCTCGTTCTCAGCCTCAGCTAACAACTCATGTATTTTTGTGCCATTGCCCGGTTGCAATTTACGTAAACTATACAGATGCGTTAACATACCACCGACCATGCCCGGCACACCGGCTACGGTTTCTAATACCAGAGCTCTTTGTCCATACTTCTTTCTAAAAAAAGTATCAGCAAAGAATCTAAAAAATTTAGTCTGACTCTGGGCGAACAGGTTCCGTTTCCGCATATAGTTTACACCATGTCCTCGTTTCTTCTATGTCCGCACATATGAGAGTTCCATACATTGGCGTACACTTTTCTCTTACAATTACATAACTACCAAAGTCTATGCAAATTCTTTCATCTTTTTCAGCAGATACACAGGCCGGGAGCATGGCCAATATAATCCAAAATTTTTTCATAAGCGTATAATCGGTTTGATCGTTCCTTGTGTAATACGTTCGATCTGGATATCTTCTTTCTTAACAACCTTGGCTGCAGCTATGCCCCCAGCAGCCTGTGTTAATTTAGAACCAGAACGATTATTGTTAAAAAATATAACTGGAATACTACCGAAATAGGCATGAGCTTTGCGACCATACTCTGCTTCGATCTTCTTCCACTCTTTTGGAAACTCTTTTCTAATGGCTTCTATTTGCTCTTTATTTACTTCGTTCTTACCCTTTCCTTGAGTAGAGAACCCGAGCTTTTCTTTAAATGTAACTGATGCATTTACAGCTTCAGTCAAGTCGACAGTACCACCAAGCTTAAATCCGTAGGCATACTTTTTATCGCCGGTGATATTTGCACCTTTAATTTCATATGCCTTAGATCCAATGTGCATGTCCACACCAGCTGATGTACCACCACCTAGTCTTGCA
>Ga0213864_10000094_pt1 | contig 36415 bp, 35 predicted proteins | sample PICome_5_FD_160078 | JGI IMG/M metagenome (GOLD analysis project Ga0213864, IMG submission 160078) | Coastal seawater microbial communities near Pivers Island, North Carolina, United States - PICO247 | ecosystem: Environmental > Aquatic > Marine > Coastal | place: USA: North Carolina... | reverse complement strand
TATTTATGGCTGGTTGCCATGTTGCCCATGATGCACAGATTGGGAATAACGTAATTTTGGTGAATTCTGCTGCTGTGGCAGGCCACTGCATCCTGGAGGATAACGTAATCATTGGCGGATTGTCGGGCTTGCACCAATTCGTTCGTATCGGGCAGGGCGCGATAGTTGGTGCAGTCACAATGGTGACAAATGATGTTATCCCGTATGGTTTGGTTCAGGCTCCGCGCGGTGAATTAAATGGCCTTAATCTGGTTGGATTGAAACGTCGTGGTGTTGCACGCGAAGATATCACTGCCCTTCGTGCAGCATTTCAGATGCTGGCACAGGGAGAAGGGACTTTTAAGGATCGCGCAACGCGGTTGAGTGAGGAAACCGAGAGCGATTACGTGCGTACAATTGTTGATTTTGTGTTAACAGAAAGTGATCGTTCGTTTCTAACACCGAGTTAGCACTATGAAACTTGCCATTCTCTCAGGTGCAGGACAGCTGCCCGCGATGATCAAACAGGCATATCCTAATGCGCACGTTGTTGGGTTTGAGGGGGTGGCAACCGAACTGGGCGAAATTGCAGATCTACATCGCTTTGAACGTTTGGGCGCGTTGTTCTCTGATCTGCGTGACCGGGGTGTCACCCATATTGTTATGGCAGGTGCCATGTCCCGTCCCGATTTTGCGTCTGATCTGTTGGATGATTTTACCGCATCCGCACTCCCTGATTTGATAGCGGCAATGACGCATGGGGATGATCACCTATTGCGCCATTTGGTTGCACTGATCGAGGAAGAGGGTTTCAGCGTAATCGGGGCAAATTCGCTCTTACCCCTGACTCAATCCGCAGGCGTTTTGGCAGGGAAGGTGCCTTTGGAGGTTGAACGCGATATTGCGCGGGCAGATCAGGTTTTGAAAATCCTTTCGCCACTTGATGTGGGACAGGGCGTTGTAGTTGAAAACGGCTTGGTGCTGGGCATTGAAACCTTGCAAGGAACGGACGCGCTTTTATCATTTGTGGCGGCAACGGCGCCAAATTTGCGTAGCTCTATTGGCGGTGTATTTGTGAAACGTCCAAAGGCGGATCAGGACCTGCGGGTGGATATGCCAACCATTGGTCCCGAAACGATTAATCAGGTGGCCAAGGCGGGGTTGTCGGGTGTTGTCATATCACCTGGTGCTTGTATGGTTTTGGACGTGCGGCAGACGGTGCAGCGGGCGAACCACTACGAAATTTTCATCGTAGCGGCTGGATCGACATCATGAAAATTGCGTTAATCGCTGGCGAAGCTTCGGGTGATAAATTGGGCGCGGCTCTGATCGATGGGTTTAACGCGATATTACAACAGCCTTCCGAATTCATAGGGGTTGCAGGTCCGCGCATGAGCGCGCGGGGTATGAATAGCCTGTTTCCTATGCAGGAATTGTCGGTCATGGGGATTGTCGAAATTCTAAAACAATACCCACGCCTGAAGCGGCGTTTGAATGAAACGGCGGAATATATTATCGGGCAAAATCCCGATGTGATGGTCACAATTGATGCTCCGGAATTTTCCTTGCGCTTGGCTAAAATCATCCATGCTAAATCTGACATTCCCACTGTGCATTATGTGGCCCCCACAGTTTGGGCATGGCGTCCTAAGCGCGCGGACAAGATGGCAGACTTCATTGATCATGTTCTGGCCCTGTTTCCCTTTGAACCGCAATTGATACAACGTGCAGGCATGTCATGTGATTTCGTGGGTCATCCCGTTGTGGCGGATCCTATAGCCACAGATGCGGAGGCGCTCGCATTCCGCGATGATTGGGCGGTTGGGGATGCACCATTGGCGCTGGTCCTACCGGGGTCGCGAAACAGCGAGATTTCAAAATTGATGGCTCCATTCGGCGAAACAGTGGCCTTGGCGCGTCAATCAATGCCAGATTTGAAATACGTTTTACCCGCGGCGCCGCATGTTGTTGGGGCCGTGCAAGAGGCGGTTCAAAGCTGGCCCATTCGTCCAATTGTTTTAGATCATCGAGTGCTGGGAGAAGCCAAGTATGAAGCTGCGAAACGCGCAGCGTTTCGTGCAGCGGATGTTGCCTTGGCGGCCTCGGGAACGGTCTCGCTTGAATTGGCTGCAAATGACACGCCTATGGTGATAGCCTACGACATGGGCTGGTTGTCACGCCAGATTATTGGACGCATGCTAAACACGGATACTGTTACATTGGTAAATCTGGTAACGGACACGCGCATGATTCCAGAATTTATTGGCAAAAACTGTCACGCTGAATTGATTACATCTGCTTTACTTGAAATCCTAAATGCGCCACAGGGTCAATTACAGATCCTGCGCGAAACGATGGATCAATTGGGCAGGGGCGAACCATCGCCAGGTGTTCAGGCAGCGGGATCTGTGATCAGGTTTTTGAAGAGGGTTTAGCGCGCTGGCAGGTCGTCATAGCTTTTGGTGAAACCTGCCAACGACATCGGGAATGTGATTGCCTGTTCAGGTTGTTGGATATGCGTAATTGATATTATTGCACGTTCTCCTGCCTTCATCAAATCGACATCCTCTTGTGAAAACCCGATCCGAGCAATGCATCCGATTTTATTACAAAACGTGTAGGGGTATTGTTTTGCGCTGGTTTCTGAATATCGAATGACCAAGGGCGCTGTTAGCAACGTTTCATGTGGCACTGTAATGTCCGCACCCGCGACAGCCGTTGGATTCGATTGCACCCTGAAGAGCGAAATTTCAGCAATTGGCGAATTATCTTCGGTCAAGATCAATTGGGTCATATTGCAGGGATCGTTTCCAGACTCCGTCAACACACATCGTAAAGCCCAATCGCCATTTTCTTCGCGTAGATAGGGTTCACCAATGTTTGTTTTGGGCAATAGTGGCTGACCCAATGAAAGCTGAGATGCCTCTTGCGAATATGCGCTACTGGCAAGAAATGAGACAACAAGCAAAGTTTTTACAAAATATTGCACGACGATCCTTGTTTTGCAGAAAGTGTATGTACAAGTTGCCCTGATTTGGAATTGCTTACAACTCGATTCACAACACTAGGCAGAAATTTACAACATAAACCTTAAGTTTTCAATGTAACGCTCTGAAACAAAAAGGAGTTTGCAGAAGCAAACCCCTTATTTTTTGTTTTCTCTCCCCATCGGACTAGCCGTTATTACGGTACGCTACGCAACAATTTTATGTCGGTCAACAGTTAAAATGACCAATACGAAAAATATTCAAACCGCAATTTTCGTGGGTCAGTTAAGAGGGACGTTATGCTAATCAGAAAGATTTGCTGGAACGTGCCTCTTTGGCTGGCGCAAAGCGCTAAACGATGCGTTGTAGGCACTTTGGAACGGAGAATATGAATGCAATAAACCCAATTTTGTCTTTGTTTTTCCGAGGTGCATTTGTTGTTTGGCGATCCGCCCAAATCATTGGTGAATAAGGTGGAATAGGTTGCGCGGTTGACTAGCTTAAAAGGGGTGGCTGAGTTTGTCGAACGCAAATTGTTTCGACCATCATCCAGTCAGTTGTACTCTATCAGACTTGATGATCGGTAAGGAGTCATCAAAACATGGCCCATGCTTGGGAAATACAAAATGCCTATTGATTGCAGGTAAAGCTACGAAACCCTAAATGAACGGGCCAAGGCCGCTGCGACAGAGACCTAAATGGAAGAGTAGAAAAGAGATTTGGCGGGTCATCCCATGCAACGGGAATTCGCAACCGCACTGTGTTTCTCTGGCACGCGCGTCGATCGATCACGGCTTATCAGGGTCAAGGATGTGGAATACGCCCCGGATCAGGCACTGGTCAAGGAGTTAATGTATACGATAAGCAGCCGCATCATGCGTGGGGTGATGGGTGGATTATTTAAAGGACGCTGAAGGATTTTATTTAAGGTCATCTTAAAAGCGATACAGATTGATAAAACCTCTCCTAACTTGGTCTAACCCTGGGCTGCCATTTTTTATAATCGTAAATTAGTTCGTGATTATACCACCCAAGGGCTAATGACGATTTATCCCGTTGCGCCGCGTTTTTCAAATCGTGGAAGCATAGCGGAAAAATCGCGCCCTCTGCCATCCTCCTCTTCCACGAATGTGCGATATAGTTCGGTTGCGGCTTTCCCCAATGGGGTATCTGCATCGGCAGAGCTGGCGGCCTGTTGGCTCAGGCGCAGGTCCTTTAACATTAGATCGGCGGCAAACCCAGGTTGGTAATCATTATCTGCAGGGGATTGGGGGCCAACACCAGGAGCAGGGCAGTAGGCATTCATTGTCCAGCTGTACCCAGATGAGGTTGACACGACGTCAAACATCGCCTGACGATCCAACCCCAGTTTGTCAGCCAATGCAAAGGCCTCGCACGTTCCAATCATTGTTATGCCAAGGATCATGTTGTTGCAAATCTTGGCGGCCTGACCATTGCCTGATTGGCCACAATGCACCGCCTTTTGTCCCATCACATCGAAGAGGGGTTTTGCAATGTCAAAAGCTGTATCACAGCCCCCCACCATGAATGTAAGTGTGCCGGCCGCAGCACCGCCAATGCCACCAGACACAGGGGCATCCAATGTCATAACATCTCTCGCGGCAGCCTGTTCCGCAATTTCGCGCGTGCTGTCTACATCGACGGTTGAGCAATCTAACAAAACTGACCCTGCGGACATTGCGGGGATCACGTCATCCGCCACGGCACGTAGGATTGCACCATTGGGCAGCATGGTAATCACCACATCTGCACCACTCGCCGCCTCGACTGCAGTTGCGGCGATTGTCGCCCCCTCAACCGTGATTGCAGCGGTGTCGAACCCGACAACCTCATGACCGGCCGCTGCCAAATTTTTTGCCATTGGGGAACCCATATTGCCCAAACCAATGAAACCGATTTTCATGCTTGTTCTCCTGCCAGGTTAAGCTCCATGTCCCCCAGTGGTGCGCGCATGTGATCCACCATCTCTTGGGGCACTGCGCCTAACGCGTGTTTCCATTGGGGGCTTTTGTCTTTATCGATGATTGCGGCGCGAATGCCTTCGGCGAAATCGCCAAATTCAATGGCCCGCGCGGTGAAACGGTATTCCTGCACCAAGGCTTCGGCCACCGTGGCCTTGGTCGCACGCAGGCTGCGGATCATGTCCAGGGCAACTGCCATGGCAAGTGGGGAATTGCGCCCAATCGCCTCGAGCGCCCGTGCCGCAAAGGGGGCGGTGCTCTTTTCGGCAGCTGCTAAAATATCGCAGATGCGTGTGCCCGAAAAGACAGCGTTTATGTCGGTCAATGCGCCTTTCAAATCACTGTCAGGGGCCTCTGCATAAAATGCGGATAGGGCATCAATCCCGTTTTCCTGCAACGCGGTTTTTGCATCTTCCCACTGATCCTGAGGGATGAAATGATCGACGAAGCCCACAAAAATGGCGTCACCTGCTTTCATGCGTGTTGCGGTGGTGCCCAGATATTCACCCAAATGTCCGGGGGCCGCCGCCAAGAGCGCCGAACCACCCACATCAGGCACCAAACCAATCCCGACCTCTGGCATTGCGATTTGGGATGTTTCTCCCACTATACGGTGTGATCCATGACAGGACACTCCAACACCACCGCCCATCACAAACCCCTGCATAAATGCGACATAGGGTTTGGGGTAGGTATCAATTAAGGCATTTAGGCGATATTCATCGGCCCAAAATTTTTGCCCAAAGGCATAATCCTGACGCTGGGCCGATGCATAAAGATCGGCAATGTCACCGCCTGCGCAAAACGCCTTATCCCCCGCGGCATCAATAATGATGAGTTCAATTGATGGATCATCGCGCCATGTGCGCAACCGCGCCTCAATGTCGAGGCACATTTGATAGGTCAGGGCATTCAATGCCGCGGGACGATTTAGGGTGATGCACCCTGCGCGTCCCTTTTGGGTTATGATTAGATCGCTCATCTCTCTGACAGTAGCTGACGTGAAATGATCAGGCGCATGATTTCATTTGTGCCCTCTAGGATTTGATGCACGCGCAAATCACGCACGATTTTTTCAATGCCATAGTCGGCCAAATATCCGTAACCGCCATGCAGTTGCAGGCACGTATTGGCCACGTCGAACGCGGCATCTGTCACATACATTTTGGCCATCGCGCAGAATTTGGTCGCGTCGGGTTCTTTGTTGTCCAGTTTCCACGCCGCTTGGCGCAAAAATACGCGGGCCGATTGTAATTTCACCTCAAGCTCGGCCAATTTAAATTGCAGGGCCTGAAATTGATCTATGGTTTTACCAAAGGCTTTGCGTTCACCCATATAGGCGAGGGTTGTGTTAAACGCCGATTGCGCCCCCCCAAGTGCCGAGGCCGCAATGTTCAACCGCCCACCGTCTAGACCCGCCATCGCGTATTTAAATCCAGACCCTTCTTCGCCCACCAAATTGTCGGCGGCCACTTTGCAATCGTCAAATTGCACTTGGGCTGTGGGTTGGGCGCGCCAGCCCATCTTATCCTCTAATCCACCAAAGCTGAGACCCTCTGATCCATCTTCAACGATCAATGTTGAAATGCCCGTGGGGCTGTCATCGCCTGTGCGGCACATCACGATATAGGCGTCCGAATATCCGCCCCCTGAAATGAACGCCTTGGTCCCGTTCATGGTGTAGCCTTCGTTCGTGCGCTCGGCCCGCGTGCGCAGGGCAGCTGCGTCCGAACCTGATCCCGGTTCCGTCAGGCAGTAACTGTAAACCTTATTCATGGCGCATAAATCAGGCAGGATACGAGCGCGCATCTCATCGCTTGCAAATTTGTCGATCATCCCGCCGCACATGTTGTGGATCGACAGGAAGGATCCAACCGATGGGCAAGACATGGCCAAGGCCTCAAACACCAAGGCCGCATCCAAACGCGACAGACCAGAGCCGCCCATTTCCTCGCTTACATAGATGCCACCCAAACCCAATTCTGCAACTTTGGGCCAGAGGTTTTTGGGAATTGTTCCCTCTTTTTCCCAGGCCATTGCATGGGGTGCGATATGTTCCTCACCAAAGGCTTTCGCCATATCGAAAATGGCAGATTGTTCTTCGCTAAGGGTAAAATCCATGAAGCATGATCCTGTTTTTTTACGTCATTAAAAATGTTGCGCGAAAATGTTTCAAGGGTGTTTCAAGATTTGACAACAGCCTAAAAAGAAAAAGGGCGGCACGATGTACCGCCCAATTTATTGAATTAGTCCATGGCTTTGAAATTAAATTCGCCACCTTCTTTGATGCCAGAGGGCCAGCGCGATGTGACCGTCTTTGTACGCGTATAGAATTTAAACGCGTCTGGACCGTGTTGGTTCAAATCGCCAAAGGCCGATTTTTTCCATCCACCGAATGTGTGATAGGCCAATGGCACAGGAATTGGCACGTTGATGCCGACCATGCCGATGTTGATGCGCTGTGCAAAATCACGTGCAGTATCACCATCGCGTGTAAAGATTGCAGTGCCGTTGCCATATTCGTGATCCATGGCAAGGCCGATCGCCTCTTCATAGCTGCCCGCGCGGACGGTTGATAGAACGGGACCAAAGATTTCCTTTTTATAGATGTCCATGTCTGGGGTGACGTTATCAAACAAATGCGCCCCGACAAAGAAACCGTCTTCATACCCTTGCAGGCTGAAATCACGGCCATCGATCACCAATTTTGCACCCTGATCAATACCGCTTTGCACCAAGCCTAGGATGTTTTGTTTTGCAGCTGCTGTGACAACTGGGCCATAATCCACGTCATCACCTGCTGTGTATGGTCCAACCTTTAGTTTTTCGATACGTGGCACCAATGCTTCGATCAATCGGTCCGCGGTCTCTTCGCCTACTGGAACAGCAACCGAAATCGCCATGCAACGTTCGCCCGCCGCGCCATAGCCTGCACCAACCAATGCATCTGCTGCCTGATCCATGTCCGCATCGGGCATGACAATCATGTGGTTTTTCGCACCGCCAAAACACTGAACACGCTTGCCGTTTGCGCAGCCACGTCCATAGATATATTCCGCAATCGGTGTGGACCCAACAAAACCAACAGATTGGATTGTGTCATTGTCTAGGATCGCGTCAACCGCCTCTTTATCGCCATTGACGACCTGCAAGATGCCTTTTGGTAGGCCTGCTTCTTCGATCAATTCTGCCAGCATGAGGGGAACGGATGGGTCACGTTCAGATGGTTTCAGAATAAATGCGTTGCCGCAAACGATCGCTGGGGCGAACATCCACATTGGGATCATCGCGGGGAAGTTAAATGGTGTGATGCCCGCGGTCACGCCAAGCGCCTGACGCATCGAATACATGTCAATGCCTGGACCCGCGCTGTCGGTGAATTCACCTTTTAGCATCTGTGGCGCACCGATGCAGTATTCCACAACCTCAAGCCCGCGCTGAACGTCGCCTTTTGCATCTGGGATTGTTTTGCCGTGTTCGCGGCTAAGGGCTTCTGCCAATTTGTCCATATTGCGGTTTAGCAGATCGACAAATTTCATCATCACGCGTGCACGGCGTTGTGGGTTAACCTTTTCCCAGGCAACTTGTGCTTCTGCTGCGATCTCAACAGCCTTGGCCATTTCGTCGGCGCTGGCCAATGGGACTCTGGCTTGGACCTCGCCCGTTGCAGGGTTGTAGACATCTGCGAAACGACCAGATGTGCCTTTGACGTGTTCACCGCCAATGTAATGGGTTAATTCTTGCATAATGCACCTCTTTTAGAATTTTGCGCAGGATACCCTTGCAATTTTACTTAGCAAAGAGGAAAGTCTTCAAAGAAGTTTTGCATTTTTGCAAAGGGTAGGTCATGGAACACAATTGGGATGATTTGCGGGTCTTTTTGGCAGTGGCGCGAGATGAAACCCTGTCTTCTGCAGGAAAACGGTTAAAAATTGATCCCGCCACAGTTGGGCGGCGCATTTCAAGAATGGAAGAGCGCTACGGTACGCCACTGTTTGCGAAGTCTCCGTCAGGTTACGCATTGACCGATGCGGGATCGCGTTTGATGCCGCATGCTGAAAAGATGGAGCAGGTTATCAGCGGGCTGGAGGAAGATTTGGGACAGGCGACAGGGTCGCTTAGCGGTCAAATTCGCATTGGTGCGCCAGATGGATGTGCGAATTTCATTCTGCCCCAAGTCTGCGCGCGTATTGCCGATCAAAACCCCGATCTGGATATTCAAATTGTTGCGCTGCCGCGGGTTGTGAACCTATCAAAACGCGAGGCAGACATGGCTATTGCTGTAAGTCCTCCGACATCTGGCCGCCTAAGTGTTCAGAAACTGTGCGATTATCACCTGCATCTTGCGGCCTCTCGACAATATTTGGATGCAAATGGAAAGATTGCGTCAGTTCAAGATTTATGGGGCCATCGCATTATCGGCTATATCAATGATATGATTTTTGACAAAGAATTGGACTATCTGTCGGATTTGGGGGTTGAGCGTGTGCAACTGGCATCCAATTCCGTGTCTGTGCAGTTCAATTGGCTGCGCAGCGAGGCTGGTCTAGGGATCGTCCATGATTTTGCGCTGGCTTTTGCCCCCAATCTGCAACGTATTCTGACAGATGACATCGTCTTTAAGCGTAGCTTCTATTTGGTGCGTCATGCAGATGATCGCCGACTTGAACGGATGAACAGGTTTGCCGCAGCTTTAAGTCATGAAGTTGCAAAAGAAATAGATAGATTAGAGCGTTTTGCTTGACTGAAAATAAAATTACTCGCAAGCTGAATTTATTGAAATAAAGTTGCGAGGCTTAATCATGTTGGTCCAACAGATTTTAGCGTCCAAAGGCAGTGGTGAAGTGATCACGGTGACGCCAGAAACAAGTGTTGCGGATGTAACCCTGGTCCTTAGCAAACACCGAATAGGCTCTGTCGTTGTCTCAGTGAACGGAAAAACAGCGGAAGGAATTCTGTCGGAACGTGACATTGTGCGTGCGATGGCGATGCATGGGGCGGATATCATCAATGATCCTGCGTCAAAACACATGACATCGAAATTGGTGACATGTGCATTAGGGGCCACCGCAGACCACGTTTTGAAAACAATGACGGATAAGCGGTTCCGCCATATGCCCGTTGTCGAAGGTGGAGAATTGGTGGACATCGTGACAATTGGCGATGTCGTAAAAGCGCGTATGACCGAGCTTGCTATGGAAAAAGATGCCCTCGAGGGCATGATCATGGGTCACTAGGTCTTGCAATTGGTCCTGTAATATTGTTGCGTGGAAACACCTAACGACTACAGGGCCGACTATGCGTATTGGACTTTATCCAGGAACCTTTGACCCAATAACATTGGGACACATTGATATTATTCGCCGTGGGGCAATGTTGGTGGACCGATTGGTTATTGGTGTTGCGATTAACCGCGATAAGGACCCGATGTTTTCGTTAGATGAACGGGTTGCAATGATCGAAGCAGAATGTGCGTTGTTGTGCAAAGAAACAGGTACAGAAATCGTGCCACACCCGTTTGAAAATCTATTGATAGATTGTGCACACGAGGTCGGTGCGCAGGTGATTGTACGCGGTCTGCGTGCGGTTGCGGATTTTGAATATGAATTTCAGATGGTGGGCATGAACCGCGCGATGGACAGTTCTGTTGAAACCGTGTTTCTTATGGCCGAAGCAAAACACCAAGCGATTGCATCAAAACTGGTCAAAGAGATTGCACGTTTGGACGGGGACGTTAGCAAATTTGTGACGCCCCATGTGCGCGATCAATTGCTCGCAAAACTGGGTAAAACCTAAGTTTCTGCCCGAATTTTCCAGCTCTGATGCGAGACTGATAGACTATAATGCATCCTTCCGCGATAGGCTTTAATCGTCAGTGAACCGCACTTTGCCGATATAGCCAAGGTTGCGATTGCGTTGTGCATAATCGATTCCATAGCCCACAACAAATTCGTCTGGAATTTCAAACCCCGTCCAATCTGCGCGAATGTCAACTTCGCGGCGAGTGGGTTTGTCCAGCAATGCAATTGATTTCAGCTTGGCTGGATTGCGGGATTTCAACAGGTTTAAAACATGGCTCAGGGTAAAGCCCGTATCAACAATATCCTCAACAACCAAAACATCACGCCCCTCAATCGCGCCGCGCAAATCCTTCAGAATGCGCACTTCACGCGAACTTTCCATACCATCGCCGTATGAGGAAGCCTCAAGAAAATCGACCTCAACAGGCAGGTCCAATTCGCGCACCAAATCGGCGATAAAAACGAATGATCCGCGCAACAACCCAACCACGATCAATTTATTTGTACCTGAAAATTCGGTTGCAATTTCTTTGGATAAATCCTCAATCCGCGCCGCGATGGATTTGGCAGATATCATTTGATCGATGACATATGGCTTCTGCGACATTGAGACCCCCTTGAAATTTGCGCCCTAACTTACCTATTCATGTAGCAGTGTCACGCGGAAAAAGGATCGACATGCCAACACATTCGGAAACCCGCGCGCTGCCCTATACGGCGCAACAGATGTATGATTTGGTCGCTGATGTTGCATCCTATCCGAAATTTTTGCCATGGTGTTCGGCTGCGCGCATTCGTTCGGTGACACCACATGGCGCATCCTCTGTGATGGAGGCAGATTTGGTAATTTCGTTTAAGGTGTTTCGTGAACGCTTTGGCAGCCGCGTGGTTTTGCACCCCGATGATATGAAAATCGACACCGAATATCTGGATGGTCCGTTTCGTTACATGAAATCGACTTGGGCCTTCCGCGATACGGATCAGGGGTGTGAGGTCGAATTTTTCGTCGGTTTCGAATTCAAAAATATGGTCTTGCAAGGGATCATCGCCGTTGTGTTCAATGAAGCAATGCAACGCATCGTGCGGGCCTTTGAAACCCGCGCGGCGGATTTGTATGGTTGAAATAAAAAACGCCCACAAATCTTTGGCGGGCGTTTTTACGTTTACATGACCGTTATCAGCTGTTCATGTCGTATGCACGTTCACCGTGCGCCGAAAGGTCCAGACCATTTGTTTCGGTTTCTGCATCAACACGCAGTGGCACGAAAATCTGTATGACCTGGACCAAGATGTAGGACACGACCAGTGTAAAGATGCCCACAACGAGCAATGCGCCGACTTGTGCAATCCATGCGCCATGGCCAAAGCCCGCGATCATTAGTGTGCCGAAAATACCGCCTACACCATGTACCGCGAACACGTCTAATGTATCGTCGATTTTCAATGTGTTGCGCACCACGTTCACTGCCTCTTGGCACAGGATTCCCGCAACGACGCCGATCACCAATGCCTCAATAGGGCCAACAAATCCTGACGCAGGTGTTATTGAGGCCAAACCTGCAATCGTACCTGTGACGATGCCTACCAATGACGCCTTGCCGTATTTAATTTTTTCCCACAATGCCCATGTCAATGACGCGGTTGCCGCTGAAATATGTGTAACTGTCAAGGCCATCGCCGCACCACCGTCTGCTGCCAGTTGTGAGCCGCCGTTAAAGCCGAACCAACCGACCCACAGCATGGATGCGCCGATCATCACATAGCCTGGGTTGTGTGGGGGTGTTGTGCGGTTTTTGCGTGGACCTAGCATCATTGCCAATAATAGCGCGGCCAGACCTGCTGTTTCGTGGACAACGATACCGCCGGCAAAGTCTTTTGTTCCTACCTCACCGAAAATTCCGCCATCTGCCATCATGCCACCACCCCAGATCCAGTGGACCACAGGTGCGTAACACAGCAACATCCAAAGCCCTGAGAAGACCAAAACAAAAGAGAAATTGATACGTTCAACATAGGCACCCACGATCAGCGCGGGGGTGATCACTGCAAATGTCATTTGAAAGGCAAAGAATAAAACCTCGGGCAGGGTGCCAGATAGCGTATCTGCATCCACGCCCAACAGGAACATTTTATCCAATCCGCCCCAGTATCCAGATGTGCCTGATCCAAATGCGATTGTGTAGCCGGCGACCAACCACAGAACGCTCATCAAACAGGCGATGGCATACACTTGCATAAAAACGCTCAGCACGTTACGTGCGCGCACTAAACCACCGTAAAATAGCGCAAGGCCAGGCAGTGTCATAAACAGAACCAATGCCGTTGCGACAATGATCCATGCTGTATCAGCTCCGTTCATTTTATCCTCCTAAAGATTTGCACCCGGAAATCGCATTTTGTGCAATTTGCAAAGCATGGCCTGTTAATTGGGCGGACGAAATTTGCGTAATTTTTGATATGATTAAAAATTAGGCATTTTGAGCTGCCATAATGCTAAAAATTAGGCAATAGATCAGTTTTGCAGCTTTTCTAGCAATAGACCCAATGCATACGCTACTGTTGCGTTGCGCACTCCCATGCGGCCCAATGGGCCAAGGTCGATTTGTTGGGTTTCAACGCCGTGCTTGGTTGCAATTCCGAAACAGACGCGCCCCTCGGGTTTGAAATCTGATCCTCCCGGTCCCGCAATTCCTGTGACGGATACGGATAACGTTGCGTTCGAATGTTTTAGCGCACCTGCGGCCATTTCGGAGGCCACCTGTTCAGACACCGCGCCGTGGGTATTCAGCGTCTTGGCGGAAACGCCCAACATGTCCATTTTCGCCTCATTAGAATAGGTGACAAAACCGCGATCCAAAACTCGCGAACTTCCCGCAATATCCGTGATGGCCGCCGATATCATTCCGCCTGTACAGCTTTCTGCGGTAGCAATGATGATGCCCGCAGCACTTGCCCGATCAACGATGTCTCTTGCGAAGCTCACATCAAAAACCCATGTGAGAGCGCGGCCAAGGCCATTACCAACAGAGCGGCAAAGATACCTGCAAACACATCATCCAACATCACGCCCAATGCATCGCCGCGGCGATCGGCCCAGCCGATGGGACCCATTTTCGTGATATCAAACAGGCGAAAAGCGAAAAAGGCCGTAATCCAGCCGGGCCATAACGCCAATGTATCGGCCCCTATGTGTGCCGCACCGATAAATACGGGCAACAGTGCAATCCACTGGCCTATCACCTCATCTACCACAATTTCGGATGGGTCGTGATTATCGCTGCCGCTTGTGTGCCGCGCCGTGGCCCACCATCCGGCAAAAAAGACGATAAGAGATGCCGCGATAAATCCGTTCAAGCCAAAAACTTCATGAACGAACCAAGCCAAGGGTAAGGCTGCCAAGGATCCCCATGTGCCAGGGGCAGGTCGCAGGTAGCCAACGCCGAATGTTGTGGTGATCATTTTTATCATGGTTTGATCAATGCCGCCGTTGCGATCGATGCGATGCCCTCTTCGCGTCCTGTGAAGCCCAGTTGTTCGCTAGTCGTTGCCTTCACTGAAACGCGGTTAATGTTGATGTTTAAAATGTCCGCCAGTGTGTTTTTCATGGCTTCGGCATGTGGGCCAATTTTGGGGCGTTCGCAGATCAGGGTGCAATCTATGTTTGCAATTTGATATCCCATGTCGTGTGCCAATTCCCTTGCGTGGCGTAGGAAAATATCGCTTTCAGCACCCTTCCATTGCGGATCGCTGGGGGGGAAGTGCCGGCCAATGTCGCCTTCTCCCAAAGCGCCATAAATCGCATCTGTTATGGCATGCATGCCCACATCTGCATCTGAGTGCCCCTTAAGTGCTGCATGATGGGGAATGCGCACACCGCACAAGATAACGTGATCGCCCGCCTCAAATGCGTGAACATCATATCCGTTTCCCAATCGAACATCCATTACTGTCTACTCCTCAATATTGCTTCCGCGCGGGCGAAATCCTCTGGGTAAGTCACCTTAAGGTTAGTTTCGCAGCCCTGGGTTATGGCTACATCCATCCCTGCACGACGCGCGATTTCAACATCATCTGCCGCAGGTTCGCTGTTGGCCTGATGTGCATAAAGGATCTTGTCAAAAACAAATCCTTGTGGTGTTTGTGCGCGAAACAACCCCGTGCGATCATGCGTTGCAGTGACTAATCCGTTTTCACCAGTAAGCAGGGCATCGGTGACGGGCAACGCGGGAGCCGATGCATCATGAGTGGCAAGCGCGCGGATGACATCAGAGATCACCGTATCGTTAATTGTCGCGCGCGCTGCATCATGGATCAGAACGTGATCAGGTGCATCATGTGCCAGTGCATCCAGCCCATTTTTCACGGATGCGTCGCGCGTGGATCCCCCTTCTGCGATCAGCACATCCCGTAAATCTGCTGTTTCAATATCGTCAGGATGCAACACGACGCAGATTTTGTCGATGTTTGGGTGATGTTGAAAGGCATCCAACGTCCAATCAATTACGCGCCGCCCCAACAGTGGGTGCCACTGTTTCGGCAGAGTGCTGCCCGCGCGGGTACCTCGTCCTGCAGCAACAATGATGGCGGCGATTGTCATGTCTTTCGTCCTCTCATTGATGTCTAGACGCAAGGGTTTGCAATTGCAATGGGGAGCGGGAGGCGATGTTTTTTGCGTAAAAAATAGGCAATATGTTTTTTTCGCCCTCATTTTGTGCGATTTGACATTGTCATCGGACGGTTTGCAGGCGTAAACACAAGTATGACTATTGATTTAGGATCAACGCAGCTGTCGCTGCCTGTATTTTTGGCGCCTTTGGCGGGTATCACCGATTTGCCTTTTCGCAATCTGGTGCAATCCTTTGGTGCGGGTTTGGTTGTAAGCGAAATGATTGCATCACGGGAAATGGTCGAAGCGAAATATTCGGTACGCGACAAGGCCGAATTAGGATTAGGTATTGAAAACACCTCGGTTCAAATTGCAGGCCGTGAACCCTATTGGATGTCTGAGGCTGCAAAATTAATCGCAGGTCAGGGCGCAAGGGTGATTGATATAAATATGGGATGTCCTGCGAAAAAGGTTGTGAACGGCTATTCCGGGTCTGCGTTGATGCGCGATTTGGACCATGCGCTGAGTTTGATTGAGGCTGTTGTGACAGCAGTTGATGTGCCCATAACGCTAAAAACACGATTGGGGTGGGACGACAGCCTATTGAACGCGCCCGAATTAGCGTCCCGCGCCGAGGATGCGGGTATTCAAATGATTGTAATCCATGGGCGCACGCGCTGTCAGTTTTACAAAGGACATGCGGATTGGGCCGCAATCAATCGAGTTAAACAATCGGTGTCGATCCCTGTGATCGCAAATGGTGATATTGTTTCAAGTGACCATGCAGCGCGCGCTATGAGACAGTCGGGCGCAGATGGCGTCATGATAGGGCGGGGCGCGCAGGGGCGACCATGGGCCATTGCAGAAATTGCCCACACACTGACAGGTTCGACAATGCCAAACATTCCCCAAGGTGCGGATTTGGTGGATATGATCGCAGGCCATTATGAAGCAATTTTAGGGTTTTATGGCACCGAATTAGGGGTGCGCGTGGCGCGTAAACATTTGGGTTGGTATATGGATCAGGCAGAGACAGATGGCTCAATGCGGCGTGACATTTTGACTGCGAAGCACCCGCAGGATGTCTTTGTTCGCCTCAGCGATGCATTATTACAGGAGGCCGCATAATGCATCCCGCATTAGATACTATTTGGGCCTCGCTTCCCATTCCGGCGATTTTGCTTGATGAGGGTGATAAAATTGCCGATATAAACCCCGCCGCAGAAGGGTTTTTCAACACCTCGAACCGCGCAATTAATGGCGTTCCATTATTTGATCGCCTTATGGTGGATGCCCCGCTCGAGGCTGCTTATCATCGCGCACGGGAACATTCCACTCCACTTTTTGTGAATGATGTGGATGTGGGCACGGGGGATCGCGCGCCATTGCAATGCAACTTAAAATTCGCCCCCGTTTTAGAACATCCTGGATTTATGATTCTGTTGCTGGCCCCACGCGAATTGGCGGGTTGGATGTCACAAACACAAACCGTAAAATCGGCTGCAAAATCCGCAATTGGCATGGCCGAAATGTTGGCCCATGAAATCAAAAACCCCTTGGCGGGGATCACAGGAGCCGCGCAATTGTTGTCCATGGGGCTTGAACCCAAAGATCTTGAACTGACGGATTTGATTGTCGAAGAAACACGGCGCATTGTAAAATTACTTGAGCAGGTAGAGCAGTTTGGCAATCTGCGCGACCCCATTCGCAAGCCCGTGAACCTGCATGATATTTTGGACCGTGTGCGTCGTTCTGCCCTGCTGGGATTTGGTGCACATATGACCATTGCCGATGAATATGACCCATCCTTGCCGCTTGCATTGGGTGATACGGATCAGTTGATGCAAGTGATCATGAACCTTGTGAAAAACGCAGCCGAGGCCAGTCCACAGGGTGGCGCTATTCGCCTGCGGACTTATTATGAACATTCCTTCCGCTTGCGCAGGTCCGATAGTGTGGGGCTGGCGCTGCCGTTGCAGGTTGAGATATGGGACGATGGCCCAGGTTTACCAGACGAGATTAAAAATGATATTTTTGATCCCTTTGTGTCGGGGCGTGAAAACGGAACGGGACTTGGATTGGCATTGGCATCAAAAATTATTTCAGATCACGGGGGTTGGATTTCTGTGAATTCTGTTCCTGGGCGCACGGTTTTCAGAATGTCCTTGCCCATGGCAACGACCCAGAAAGGAGCGTAACAGATGGACGGTACTGTACTGATTGCAGATGATGATCGCACCATTCGAACGGTTTTGACACAGGCTTTAACGCGGGCGGGATGTAATGTGCATGCAACATCCAGTTTGACAACGCTGATGCGCTGGATTGCTGAGGGTAAAGGCGACACAGTGATCACTGACGTCATGATGCCAGATGGCAATGGGATCGAGATGCTGCCGAAAATCGCAGAAGATCGCCCTGGATTGCCCGTTATCGTGATTTCGGCACAAAACACGATAATGACAGCCATTCAGGCCAATGAGGCGAAGGCATTTGATTATTTGCCAAAACCCTTTGATCTGCCTGATTTGATGACCCGTGTGGGAAAGGCTTTGCAATCGCGCCGCACGCTGTCCCGCAGTGCTCCAGAACACGGGACCGATGGCGCAGGGGACGGTGCCTTGCCGTTAGTTGGGACAACTCCAGTCATGCAAGAGATGTATCGCACGATTGCGCGCATCATGAATTCGGATCTGCCCATTTTAGTCAGTGGCGAAAGCGGGACAGGGAAAAGCCTGATTGCGAAACTGCTGCATAACTTTTCAGATCGCCGTAATCTGCCCTTTGTTTCTGTTGGTGCTGATGATTTAAGAGATCTTGATGGACCTGCCAAAGTTTTGGCGCGCGCAAAAGGCGGAACAATCGCATTCGAAGAAATCGGTGATTTCCCCCATAGCTTACAGGCGCGTATTGTCACTATGATCGATAATTCGGGGACGCATGCTCCTCGTTTTACCGGCACCCTGCAGGGCGATGTGCAAAGCGCACTAAGCGAAGGTGCGGTGCGGAATGATTTATATTATCGCATTGCAGGGGCAACCATAGATGTCCCTTCCTTACGCGAACGCGTCGAGGATATCGCGTTATTGGCTGATCACTTTTTGGCAAAATTGGATCGTGATATCGCGAGCAGCAGTCGACTGTCGGATGATGCACTCGAACTTATGCGTAAATATGTTTGGCCCGGAAACGTGCGCCAATTGGAAAACGTTGTGCGGCGATTGGGATTAACGGCACAAGAATCGCGGATTTCCAAAGCCGAGGTCGAAGCTGCCCTGCGGATGCAGCCAGAGGCAGATAAGCTCCCTCATCGTGGTGGTGAAAGACTCAGTGCAGATGTAGAACTTCATTTGCGTCGCTATTTTGATTTGCACGGTGGGGATCTGCCACCGCCTGGATTGCATGCGCGCGTCCTGCGAGAGGTCGAGGAACCTATGATTGAAATCGCTCTTGATGCAACGGGAGGCAATCAGGCGAAATGCGCCGATTTGCTGGGAATAAACCGTAATACCTTGCGCAAAAAGATTAATGAACTTGGCATAAAAGTTAACCGCCGGCGAAAACTGATGTAATTCCGCAACAACTGTGGTACACAGGCTACAGGCGGCGGTCAACGCAAGGCGTCTGGGGAGTTTCATTGATTGATATAATGCGGAATAGTCGTTGGATCAGGTATTCCAACCTGCGTAAATTAAAGCGATTGCAAAGCTATTTTACCATTATTTTGATCGTTTTAGGTCCCGTTCTTGCAGTTGCTACTTACCTTTTACTTGGCCCGTTTGATACGGGATCACGCAGTACTGCACTGCGCGTCATTTTGATGGGCGATTTGGTCTATGTTCTGCTGATCATCGGGCTGTTGTTTCAACGCATTATGGCCATTATCGCACAGCGGCGGCGAAAATCCGCTGGTTCTCAATTGCACCTGCGTCTGACTGGTTTTTTTACATTGATGTCCCTAGTTCCGACGATCACGGTGGCCGTGTTTGCTACCATTTCGATCAACATGGGATTTGAGGCATGGTTTTCTGATCGCGTGCAAAATGTTATTCGCGTGTCGTTGGATGCGGCTCAAGCCTATGAATTAGAGCAAACCTCGGCACTACATGAGGATGCAAAATCGCTCGGGCGTCGCCTGGAGCAGGTGAAAGCCGCACAGCTCATTGATGATCAGGGTGCCATTCGACAAGAGTTGGATCGTGGTCAGCAATCCATTCAACGCGGATTGAGAGAGGCTTTTGTTATCACGGGTGACGGGATACTGCTTTTGAGGGGGTTTCGCAGTTACAAATTTGACTATGAAATGCCACCGCCGCAGGCCTTTGATTTGGCGTTCGAGGATGTGCACCTGATCCGTGATTACGAGAACAACGAACTTCGCGCATTGGTGTCGTTGCGCGGATTTAGGGATCATTATTTATACGTTACACGTGAGGTGGATGGTGTGTTGTTGGGCCTATTGGATCAAACCCAACAAACTGCGCGACTTTACCAACAACTGGAACAAGATCGCGATTTATATTTGTTCAACTTTGGCCTTTTGTATTTGGCCTTCGCCGTGTTGTTGATCGTATCATCCGCCCTTCTGTCGCTTTGGTTTGCTGAACGTTTGTCGCGCCCCATTGGTCGATTGGTTGGTGCGGCGCAGCGCGTTGGGTACGGTGAGTTAGAGACACAAGTTCTTGAAGAAGAGGGTGACGACGAAATCGCACAGCTGAGCGTCTATTTCAATAAAATGACCCGTCAACTTAAGGGTCAGCGTGACAGGCTGTTGGAAAATACCGCGCAGATTGAGGAACGTCGCCGCCTATTTGATTCAGTTCTATCGTCTGTCACCTCGGGTGTTGTGGGGTTAGACGCACAGGGCCGTGTAAGTTTTGTAAACAGATCAGCACGTCGATTGCTGGGCTGGGCCGTGGGTGAGCATAAAAAACATCAGCTTGAGGTGGTTGTCCCCGAATTTTCCCTCTTGCTTGCGCGTCTGAAAGAAAGTGGAAACAGCAGCGTTCAAGATGAAGTCAAGGTCGTCAGAGGGGGGCGATTAGAAAATTTGCTGGTCCGCGCGTCTCCTCGAACGTCTGAAGGTGGAGTATTAGAAGGATATGTGATCGCCTTTGATGATGTAACCGACTTGGTGGCGGCCCAACGTTCTGCCGCGTGGGGGGATGTTGCTCGAAGGATTGCGCATGAGATTAAAAATCCACTGACCCCCATACAACTGTCTGCGGAACGCATTCGTCGAAAATTCAGCCCTAAATTGGATGCAGATTCAGATGCTGATGATTTGGATCGCATGACGGAAGTTATCGTGCGGCAAACGAATGATTTACGGCGCATTGTGGACGAGTTTTCAAAATTTGCTCGAATGCCAGAGGCCGTAAAACAGCGTGAAGACATTGTTGCTATTTTAAAACAGGCGGTGACATTGCAGCAAGCGGGCCAACCTGAAGTGACATTTCATATCGACATCCCAGATCAGGTGATACCCCTTAGCCTAGATGCGACCATGATTTCGCAGTCGCTTACAAACCTTATTAAAAATGCTGGAGAGGCCATCGAAACCCGAATTGAAAAGGGCGTTTCACTGGAATTTAAACCAGCGATTGCAATTTCATTGGTGGATCAGAACACACAGGTCTCCATTACGATCAGCGATAATGGTGTAGGACTTCCACAAGATCGGACCAAGCTGTTTGAACCATATGTCACTACACGGGATAAGGGAACAGGGCTTGGCCTACCGATTGTGAAGAAAATCATCGAAGAGCACGGAGGGGTGCTTCGCCTGGATGATGCAGAGCCACTTGGTGAAACACAGCATGTGGGTGCTGCAGCCACCATCGAATTGCCAAAACTACAAGCCGAGAATGCGGGGCGTAAAAATAAAAAGGTAAACGAGCAATGAGCGATATTTTAATTGTAGATGACGAACGCGATATCCGAGAGCTGATTTCAGAAATCCTGATCGATGAGGGGTACACAACGCGTTTGGCGGGCACCTCCGAGGATGCACTTCGCAAAATCACGTCACAACCTCCGGGTTTGTTGATCTTGGATATTTGGCTGAAAGACAGTGATATGGATGGGATCGATATTCTCAAAAAGGTAAAATCTGAATACCCCGAGGTCCCCGTTGTCATTATTTCAGGGCACGGAAATATCGAAATTGCAGTCGCCGCAATAAAACAGGGTGCCTATGACTTCATCGAAAAACCCTTCAACATTGATCAGTTATTGGTGGTTATTCGCCGCGCAATGGAAACATCACGTTTGCGCCGTGAAAACATTACCCTTCGTCAAAAGGATGCTCCAGCGAGCGATTTGATCGGCAGCAGCGCGGTGTTCCGCGCGCTGGTGTCGCAATTGGATAAGGTGGCCAAATCAAACAGCCGCATCATGTTGCGAGGTGGATCGGGCGTGGGCAAAGAAACCGCTGCGCGTTACATCCATGCCCAATCGGATCGGGCCGCTGGCCCATTTGTTGTGGTGGGCTGCGCAACCATTGAACCAGACCGCATGGAAGAGGTTTTGTTTGGCCGCGAAAGTGGTGCTCAAAACGTGGCGCAAGGTTTATTGGAGCAAGCCCACGGCGGTGTTATCTACTTCGATGAAGTGGCGGATATGCCATTGGTGACCCAAACAAAAATCCTTCGCGTTTTGGTCGATCAGAAATTCCAACGTGTTGGGGGCAATGATCAGATCAAAGTTGATCTGCGCGTTCTCTCCTCAACCAGTTGTGATCTCACGGTGGAAATTTCTCAACGTCGGTTCCGAGAAGAGCTTTTTCATCGCCTGAACGTGGTTCCAGTCGAGGTGCCAACATTGGAAGAACGGCGTGATGATATTCCAGAACTGGTGGAACACTTTGTCGAACATTTCAATAAAACCCAAGGTTTGAACATGCGCATACTGTCCGATGATGCGACGGCATTGCTCCAAACCCTGCCATGGCCTGGAAATATTCGTCAGTTGAAAAACGTCATTGAACGCATTTTGATATTGTCTGATGGAACGGGTCCGATTTCGGCAAATGAAATTCCGACAGACACACAAAACTCCGCAAGCTCGAATGACGGGGATGGCATGTTGGCCAATTGGGCAACACTGCCCCTGCGCGAAGCGCGTGAGGCATTTGAACGGGAATACCTGGTAACACAGATAAATCGCTTTGGTGGAAACATCTCAAAGACCGCGAATTTCGTGGGCATGGAACGCTCTGCCTTGCATCGAAAATTAAAATCTCTGGGTATGGTTTCAGGAAATAAGTCAAAATCAGCCGAAGAGGTCTAGTTTCGAATTAGATTGACCGCCCGTTTGCGATCTGACAAGGATTTGCATGCTTGTTTTCGTAGTCGAAGGACACTGAGATGAAAGTTGTGATCTGCGGTGCAGGACAAGTTGGCTGGCAAATTGCCCGTCATCTGTCAGGAGAGCGTAATGATGTAACTGTCGTTGACAGTAACGAAGCATTGGTGCGGCGTGCCACAGATACATTGGATGTAAATGGTGTATCTGGTTTTGCCTCTTATCCAGATGTGTTAGAGCGGGCAGGAGCCAGTGATGCGGATATGATCATCGCGGCAACATATTCTGATGAAGTCAATATGGTCGTGTGTCAGGTGGCGCATTCTATTTTCGGTGTGCCCCGTAAAATTGCGCGTCTGCGTTCTCAATCCTATTTAGAAGCGATTTATTCTGATTTGTATCGTCGAGATCATTTGCCCATTGATGTTGTGATTTCCCCAGAACTTGAGGTCGCAGAGGCCGCATTAAAACGCCTTTCGACGCCAACATCTTTTGACACAGAAAGCTTTCTCGATGGTCAGGCGCAGTTGCTGGGATTTCGGCTTGATGAAAGCTGTCCTGTGATCAACACGCCTTTGCGGCAACTGACAGACTTGTTTTCGACGCTGCGAACGATCGTGGTTGGTGTGCGTCGTCAGGGGGTTTTGTTTGCGCCTCAGGCGGGCGATCAGTTATTTCCAGATGATGAATGTTACGTAATGTGCCATCATCAAGATCGTCTGCGCACAACAGAAATTTTCGGCAAATCTGCGGCAAAGCAAGAACGTATTGTCATCATTGGAGGTGGAAACGTAGGTCAACGTGTGGCCCAAGCCTTAGAAAAAGATGATCGCCGCATGCGCATTAAGGTTATTGAGCGCAAGCGTTCTGTTGCAGAAGAGGCAGCAGACGCATTGGAACGAACAATTGTACTGAATGGTGATGGTTTGGACATTACCCTATTGACCGAGGCGGGGATCGGACGCGCCGATGCGGTTTTGGCGATTACAGATGACGACAAAACCAATATGCTGGCGGCGGTTCGTGCCAAATCCATGGGTTGTAAAATGGCGATTGCCCTTATCAATGATCCAACAATGGTATCTATGATGGGCACCTTGGGCATTGATGCACATATCAATCCCCGCGCAACAACAGTCAGTTCAATTCTGCGCCATATCCGTCATGGACGTGTGCGCGATGTCTATTCGATTGGAGACGCTGAGGCAGAAGTAATCGAAGCACAGGTTTTGAATACCTCACCCATCGCGGGGCAAAGTATTCGCGATATTAACTTCCCAGAGGGTGTGTTGATCGGTGGAGTTTTGAAAAATGGGGACATGGTGAAACCAACTGGGGGCCTTAAGATCGAAGATGGTGATATCCTTGCGATCTTTGCATTATCCAAGGACGTTCCTGAGTTGGAACGGTTACTTCAGGTTTCTATCGACTTTTTCTGATCGGTGCAGTCGTTGATATGCAAAGTGCGTTTTCAAACCTTCCCTTATTCCTAAAATTGATGTGTATTGCAGCGCTTGCTATGTGGGTGCCTGCGCTTGTTTGCTTGGTTGTCGAACAATATTATCAATCTCGGACATTTTTTTATTCGGGATTGTTGGGACTTACCTTTGTCACTATTATGGGGATCACGCTGTCATCGCGCAAATCGTCGGGCGGGGGGCTGTCATTGTTGATGGATTTGGGGTTTGTTTATTTTGCGCTCCCAGCTTTTCTTGCGCTGCCCGTCCAGCAAATTCTCATGAATACCAGTTATCTGAACGCCTATTTGGATATGGTTGGCGCTTTGACCACCACTGGATTGCGAGTCTTCGAGGATATGCGCTTGCCCGAGGTTTTGCATTTTTGGCGCGCCTTTGTTGCGTGGTGCGGCGGCGCGTTAATCTGGATCGCGGCTGGCGCCATCTTCGCTCCGCTGAATATCGGCGGATACGAGGTGTCTTCACGAACACGTCACACACCCGGTCCAAACGGGTATGTGTTAGGCAAAACACATATGAACCATTTGTTGTATCGTCAAACAATAGAGCTGTTCCCAGTTTACCTTGGCCTGACCCTGATCCTTTTCATTTTGTTATTTATCGCAGGGTCACCAGCGGGTGACGCTCTGATCTATGCAATGTCGACCATGTCCACATCGGGCATTTTACCCGCTCAGTCAGATACGGGCATTGGGGCCGTTGGTGAGTTGTTTATTTTCATCTTTCTTTTCTTTGCGCTTAGCAGGCTTAGTTTCACTAAAGATCATGGTCGCTTGAATTTCTGTCGGTTACGCCGCGATGTTGAATTGCGCCTTGCGGGCGTCGTGATTGTTGTCGCGACGCTGTTGTTATTCTTACGTGATTGGACCGTAGCGCTTGGTATTGAGAGCGACAAAGAATTGATTTTGGCCCTGCGTGCCTTTTGGGGGACATTGTTCACTGTGGCGTCGTTTTTAACTACCACGGGATTTATCAGCGAATATTGGCAAGATGCGCAATCCTGGTCGGCGCTTGATACGCCGTTCGTGTTGTTTATGGGCGTGGTCTTTATCGGTGGGGGATTTGCAACCTCAGCAGGTGGCGCAAAATTACTGCGGGTTTATGTGCTGTACCTAAGTGTGCGCCGCGAATTGGATAAAATGACTTATCCCTCTAGCGTTGGACAATCACGAACCCATATGCGGGGTGATTTGCGGCAAGGCGCGAATATCGCGTGGGTATTTTTTATGATCTATGTGGTGGCAATTGCGGGATTTACGATTTTGTTTTCTGCGCTTCATCTGGATTTTGAACAAGCCTGTGTGCTGGTGTTTGCCGCACTTGCGAACACTGGGCCCCTCTTGGACATAATGATGTTCCCAGAAATTGACCTGATCGCGGCACCAGAGATGTTCAAACTGTCGCTTGCATTTGCGATGATTTTGGGACGGTTGGAGATTCTTGTGGTTATAGCTCTTTTATCGCCCTCTCTTTGGAGGCAGTAATTTGATATTCTAGCGTTGTCATTTGAAATTATGACTGCTACGCTATGCTAATTCGGTTGAACAAAGAACAAAAAGAACAACAAGTATAAGAAGAGGCCCAAATCATGGCATCCGACCGTCAAAATCTACAAGATGCATTTTTAAACCAGGTCCGTAAGCAGAAGATTTCTGTCACTGTGTTTTTGATAAACGGTGTTAAATTGCAGGGTGTAATCACTTGGTTTGACAATTTCTGTATTCTGCTACGCCGTGACGGGCAATCGCAATTGGTCTATAAACATGCGATTTCGACCATCATGCCTGCGCAAAATGTGTCCCTATACGAAGGCGAAGAGCCAAGTTGAAATCACACGATGTGACGCCAACTCGCGCATGGGTTGTGCATCCTGACATCAAATCTGATCCTAACCGTCGTCCAGGCGAGCCGGCCTTAGAGGAGGCTGTGTCGTTGGCGGCGGCCCTTCCAAACATGGAGGTATTGGGCGAAACATTGGTGCCGCTACCCAAGCCCCAACCGGGGAAGTTGTTTGGGAAGGGAAAGTTGGCAGAGCTGAAAATGCTTTTCCACGATCATGAGGTTGAATTGGTGCTAATCGATGGACCAGTCACGCCTGTGCAACAGCGCAATTTGGAAAAGGAGTGGAAGGTTAAGATCCTCGATAGAACGGGTCTCATCCTTGAAATATTTTCTGATCGAGCGGCAACCCGCGAAGGGGTGTTGCAGGTTGAAATGGCACATCTGACCTATCAGCGCACGCGCTTGGTCCGTGCGTGGACTCACCTAGAACGGCAGCGGGGTGGTTTGGGGTTTGTCGGTGGTCCGGGCGAAACCCAGATTGAGGCGGACAGACGCGCAATTGATGAACAATTGGTGCGATTGCGCCGTCAATTGGATAAGGTCATAAAAACCCGAAGCCTACATCGCGCCGCGCGTGCTAAGGTTCCGTTTCCGATTGTCGCATTGGTTGGATACACCAACGCGGGGAAATCCACGCTGTTTAACCGCCTAACAGGGGCCGAGGTGATGGCCAAAGACATGCTCTTTGCTACGCTAGACCCCACTATGCGCTCGATCAAGCTCTCTAGTGGCGTTGATATTATTCTATCTGACACGGTTGGATTTATCTCGGACCTACCCACGGAATTGGTCGCGGCCTTTCGCGCAACTTTGGAAGAAGTGCTAGAGGCCGACATCATCCTGCATGTGCGTGATATTTCCCATCACGCCACAGAGGAACAGGCCGAAGACGTTGAAAAAATTCTAGAGAGTCTTGGGATATCCGAGAACACACCGCAGCTTGAGGTTTGGAACAAAGTTGATTTAATCGATGTTGATGATCGCGATGCCTTGGAGAAAATTGCCGAACGCAATGATCATATCCTGACCATTTCCGCCATGACGGGGCATGGATTGGGCGAATTGGTCAGCCGTGTTTCAACGCATTTGACACGTGATACTATTGAGGATGACATCCATTTACCATATGTGGAAGGACGCGCGCGAGCATGGTTGTTTGAACAGGGTGTGGTCAAACGTGAAACACAAGCCGAGGATGGCAGCTTGTTTCATTTGCGTTGGAACGCAAAACAAAAAGCACAGTTTGAAAAATCCTTTGGTATTAATCACTCAATGGAGTGATTGTTGTGATCCCTGTGGCCGCGGCACGCGCAAGTCGGGGATCAAGCGACATTGGCACATATTCTCCCAAACGCCATAGCTCGGCCAAATCATCATAATGTCGCGATAGGAAATGGCCTGATTGTCCTGTTGAGATTACAAAAATCGAACTGTCGGGATCGGCGAAATCTACCACACTGCGATAACCTGCAGCATGCACATTGTAGAATGGGTTCACATCCCCGCCGCGCGTACGTCCGCGCAACAAAGTATTGTCGCCTCCAGATGTGGATTGGCGAATATTGGCAAAATAGTGCAGAACGGGTATTTTACCCAAAACAGCGTGATCGTGCGTTGCCTGATGCGCATCTCCCCAGCGTAGCGCGTTGGGATTACGGTTGAATTTATCACTTAGCCAGACCAGCGCATCATCCAATGCGAGAGATGCAATTTGATCACAAGTTTCAATAGGTGCACTTTGGATCACGTCACACCAAACAGAGGCGCCATCAATATCGCGGAAAACCCGTTCGATAAACAGTGGTTCAACATGCGTGAATTCTTCGGCCAATGGTCCCAATTCATCGCGTATCAATCGTTTCTGAATGGCCCGCAACCATGCAGAATAGATCAAGGGTTCTGGTAGATGTTCGTTCATCTCTCCATTCCAATCGGCGAGTAGGGACAGCGCCGATGCTCGTTGCCACGTCAAGGTGCCGCGTTCGCCTGCCTCGCCTGTGAACCAAAGCTCTTTGCCGATCAATGGCAAAAGTGATTGCGCCGTGAAGCTGACAGTATCAAGTTGCGCCTCGATCATGCTTTCGCGCGTATGCACTTTGCGCATCTCCATCAGGCGCTTCAGACGGTTGATCCGCTGGCTGTCACCCCAGTCAAAGGACACATGATTTGGGAAATCGGCATCGGCTGTTTTATTATTGGTGTTGCCAATAATCCCGGTGTTTGGTTGTATTACCGTGGGATTATCGGAGAAGGGCATGCGTCCATCCCATTGATTATCCCGCAACCAGCCAAGTGCAGGCATGCGGCCTTGTGTTTGGTGATTGATGCTGCGTTTGGGCATCGCACCAATCACCTTAAACCCAATGCTGTCGCGATCAATGAACGTAACATTTTGCGAGGGGGCAATATACCCCTCGAGAGCGATAATCGCATCGGGTACATTTTCGGCTTGAATCATATTGAAAGCTGCTGTCATGGTTGTATCGGCCTCGGAAAGCGCAGAAAATGACAGCGCAGCGACATGTCCGCGAGGCGTCACAGAGGCCAAATCAAACATATCTACTGGTAGGATTGGACCATTATCACTCCAACGCAGCGTTAGGGTTTTGGGAGAGCCGTCGGTGACATTGATAATGGATTGGCGTGTCCGAAATTTTTTCCAACCCTCTTCGGTGCGATATTCTGTTGGGTTGTCGGCATTGATCTCTTCCATAAGGATATCTTGGTCGTCGAGATAGGATGAGGTCATCCCCCAGGCCAACCTTTCGTTCCGCCCTGAAAGGATCAGGGGAATTCCCGGGATCGTTGCGCCAATCACGCCACCATTGGAAAGCTCCATGCGCGCCAGATACCAAATTGACGGCGCGGTCAGTTCCATATGCGGATCATTGGCCAAAATCGTGCCGCCCGCCGCACTTCGAGCGGGGGCCGCGGCGAAGGCGTTTGAGGCACCAGCGTGTTCAACGGAATTCCACGGTGTTAGGGGGTGATCGAGAGATTTATCGCTCTGCGCTGTTTCAAACATGGGTGTTTGCCACAAGGATGCATAATCGGGCAGGGCAATTGTTGCGGTCGCGGGGTGATCAGGCAAAATGTCGATAATTCGTTCGGGATCAGGCAAGGCCAGCGAGACTTTGGCGCGTCGTATTTCCCGCATCATATGCGAAGATAGCGTTACGGACATAAGTTTTAGCATCACCAAGCTGTCCGCGGGTTGCCATGTCGCAAACGGGGCGTTGAACAAAAACATCTCAGGCGCGCCACGACCACGAGCATAGGTGTTGATTTCATGCAAACGCGCATTCACACCACGTGCATAGGCGTTCAATGCGGCAAGCGTTTCAGGCGATTGCACCGAAAGGCTGCGCACAGCAGTTGAATATAAATCCAGATGTCGCATGAAGGTGTCAATATAAACTGTTTCTGGGCCAAAGATTTCCGATAACCGCCCTTGCGCCGTGCGCCGCATCATCGACATTTGCCACAAACGATCTTGAGCATGGACATAGCCCAAACCAAAAAATACATCCTCGTCCGTATTTGCGAAAATATGGGGGACATTTGCCGTATCGCGAACGACTTCTATCTTACCCAAGGCGCCGGGCAATTCCAGTTGGGCGTCATAATCTGGGAGAGAGCGAGCAGCAAGGTAATAGGCAACGATAACCGCACAAACGATCAATGCGATCAACATGATTGCAATGCGCAGAAGTATGCGAAAAACGCCTGCCATAATTTAACTACCTTTTTGCCCTCAACCCCTTGCATCAGGTTTCACACCGCGACACAAGTATGAAACCGAGAATTTAGAGGAATAATTATGGCAAATGTTGCATTTCTAGGCCTGGGCGTTATGGGGTACCCAATGGCAGGGCATCTTCAAGGCGCAGGGCATTCTGTTACTGTCTATAATCGTACGACTGCCAAAGCAGAGGCCTGGGTAGCCGAGCACAGTGGCAAAATGGCCGCTACGCCTGCCGAGGCGGCACAGGGCGCGGATTTCGTCATGGCCTGCGTGGGCAATGATGATGACCTGCGCGGTGTGTGTCTGGGGGATACGGGGGCATTTGCGGGTATGTCCAAAGGTACGATTTTTGTGGATCACACAACCGTTTCGGCAAAAGTGACGGCAGAATTGTATGCAGCATCCGCAGAATTGGGGCTAAGCTTTGTGGATGCGCCGATATCTGGGGGCCAAGCGGGCGCAGAAAACGGTGTGCTGTCCATCATGTGTGGTGGTGATCAAACCGCCTATGACACGGCGGAAACGATTATGGCGGCCTATTCACGGATTTGTCGCCGTATCGGCGACAGCGGCGCTGGACAAAAAACAAAGATGTGTAATCAGATTGCCATCGCGGGATTGGTTCAAGGCCTGTCAGAAGCGCTGCACTTTGCTGAAAAAGCAGGGCTTGATGGTGCGGCAGTGGTTGAGGTGATTTCACAAGGCGCTGCAGGCAGTTGGCAAATGTCCAACCGGTATCAAACTATGTTGGTCGATCATTTCGAACATGGATTTGCCGTCGATTGGATGCGCAAAGATTTGGGGATTTGCCTTCAAGCTGCTGATGAAACGGGCGCAAGCCTACCTGTCACGGCACTGGTTGATCAATTTTATAAAGACGTTCAAAAAATGGGCGGTGGGCGTTGGGATACATCCAGCCTGTTTAAACGTTTGCAAAATTTAGGATAAATTTATCCACTCGGGGCGCGCAGTAACGCGCCCCATTTGACGGATTTAAGGGATTTAATTATGCTCCATTCCGCACATTTGTAATTTGCCCATTGTATTTTCCACAATTTTCCCCTTATGGTCACCGCAGGCAGCTCTTTTTTCACGAATTACCCTGCCTTGAGAGTTTCACTGTTTTTCGATGTTACCCGGCATAGCGACTGGTTCCCGAACTTCAGATTGATAAGACCCCTTGGGTCGCCCGCACCCGGACCGCTTTCGCGACGGGACACAAATTGGTCAGGTTCGCCTGATCGGAGAAGAAGACGCGATGCAACGCGAACGACATATCGTTAATCGAACAGGGGCCCAACGCGGTCGGCCTGTCCGCGCGCGAGCTATCGCCCCAAAAGACAATCACATCGTTTATGCTCCACACGCCGTTGAATGGCGCGTTTGGGATGCGATGTGTGAATGGACAATATGGCTAAGAAAATGCTTATCGATGCCACCCACGCCGAGGAAACGCGCGTGGTTGTGGTTGACGGAAACAAGGTTGAGGAATTTGACTTTGAATCTGAAAACAAACGCCAAAACGCTGGCAACATCTATCTTGCAAAAGTAACACGGGTCGAACCGTCGCTTCAAGCGGCCTTTGTGGACTATGGTGGAAACCGTCATGGATTCTTGGCGTTTTCTGAAATACATCCTGATTACTATCAAATCCCAGTTGCGGATCGTGAAGCGCTGATGGAAGAGGAACGTGCATTGGCAGAAGCCGATGCGCGCGCCGAGGAAGATGACGAGGCGCCCAAAAAACGCCGTCGTCGTGGCCCCCGTCGTCGCAACAACAAACCTGCTGAGGCTGTGACTGAGACAGAAGTGGATGGAATGGAAACCATCGATTTGGATGCATCGGATGAGAGTGACGAAAACGATGCACCCATGGCGGCACCCATCGTTGAAGATGAGCCAATGATCGTCACACAAGAGGTTGATGATGCACCAGAAGTAGCTGCGGATATCGACACGGCAGAAGCAGACGCGCCTGTGAGTGAATCACGGTCTGAGGCGCGATCTGAAGATGCCCAGGAGTATGCGCTTGAAGAAGCTCCTGCAGCAGAAGCCTCAGACGACAGCGAGGAAACATCAGAAGAGGCCCCCGCCGCTTCGGATGATGAACCTGCCGCGATAGCAGAATCCAACAACGAAGCAGAAGGCGCAGACGACAGCGAAGAACCCGCGGACTTAGAGAGTGCAGAGGATGATCAGGACGATGGTATCGAATCCGTATCTGACGATGACGATGCCATGGATCTGCGTCCACAGCGCCGTTCGCGCCCCCGTCGTTACAAAATTCAAGAAGTGATCAAAGTGCGCCAAATCATGTTGGTGCAAGTTGTCAAAGAAGAGCGCGGTAACAAGGGCGCTGCTCTAACCACGTATCTATCACTTGCGGGTCGCTACTGTGTTCTTATGCCAAACACCGCGCGCGGGGGAGGGATATCGCGTAAAATCACAAATGCAGCGGATCGCAAAAAGCTTAAGGAAATCGCAACAGAAATTGACGTTCCAACAGGGGCGGGCTTGATTATTCGAACAGCCGGGGCCAAGCGCACCAAAACCGAAATCAAACGGGATTACGAATATTTGCAGCGTTTGTGGGAACAAATCCGCGAATTGACGCTGAAATCAATCGCACCTGCGAAAATTTATGAAGAGGGCGATTTGATCAAGCGATCAATCCGCGATCTTTATAATCGTGACATTGACGAAGTTTTGGTTGAAGGCGAACGCGGATACCGTAATGCCAAAGACTTCATGAAAATGATCATGCCAAGTCACGCGAAAAACGTAAAACATTACACCGATGCGCTGCCACTTTTCGCGCGCTATCAAGTGGAAAGCTATCTTTCATCCATGTTTAACCCCGTCGTCCAACTGAAATCAGGTGGCTACTTGGTGATTGGAGTGACCGAAGCCTTGGTTGCAGTCGACGTGAACTCGGGTCGTGCGACCAAAGAGGGGTCCATCGAAGAAACCGCGCTGAAAACCAACCTAGAGGCGGCCGAAGAAGTCGCGCGTCAAATGCGTCTACGCGACTTAGCAGGTTTGATTGTGATCGACTTCATCGACATGGATGAACGGCGCAACAACAATGCGGTCGAAAAACGACTGAAAGACAAATTGAAAACGGATCGTGCGCGCATCCAAGTAGGCCGCATTTCAGGCTTTGGCCTTTTAGAGATGAGCCGTCAGCGCTTACGCCCGGGTATGATTGAGGCCACAACGCAGCCGTGTCCATCCTGTCATGGTACGGGTTTAATCCGGTCTGATGATAATTTGGCGCTATCTATCCTACGCCAGATTGAAGAAGAAGGCGTGCGTCGTCGTTCGCGTGAAGTTTTGGTAAAATGCCCCGTTGGCATTTCAAACTTTATCATGAACCAAAAACGCGATCATGTCGCCCAGATCGAGGCGCGTTATGGCCTATCCGTGCGTGTTGAAGGCGATCCAATATTGGTCAGCCCCGATTTCTCAATCGAGAAATTCAAAACCGCAACACGCTATGTTCCTGAGGCCGCGGAACCCGTAGTATCAGCCGATACAATCGTGATGGATGAAATTGACGAGGATATCGCTGAAGAAGATGACATCGAAACACCCGAAAGCGAACAGGACGAAGAGCGTAAGCCAAAGCGCCGCCGCCGTCGTCGTCGTCGCCGCAAAGGTCAGGGTAGCGATCAGGCTGAGGAATCAGAGGATCAAACATTTGGTGAGGCCGTCGCCGACGAAGAGGCAGCCATAGACGTGGATGCGGGTGATAGTGCCGAAGAGGATTCGCCAGTAGACGAAGCTCTCAAAGAGGAAAAACCAAAACGCGCGCGCCGTTCACGCAAGAAAAAGGGCGAAACAGTAGAAGAACAGCCAAGCGAAGAGGCGCAATCTGCAGAGCCCTCAGCAGACGAGAGCGCTGCAGAAGAGGAGGCGCCAAAACCCAAACGCCGCACCCGCCGCAAAAAAGCGGATGAGGTGAAGGAAGAGACCGCAGAAACGGAAACCCCTTCTGAAGCAGAGGCCGTGCCTGAGGAAGAAAAGCCCAAACGCAAACGCGCCCCACGCAAAACGAAGGTGCAAAAAGAAGTAGAAGCCGCTGAAAAGGCCGAAGCTGCCGCAACAGAGGCGTCAGCTGAGCCTGCGCAGGCAGCCGAGGAAGCGCCAGTTGCGGAAACCCGGTCAAAGCCAAAGGCAGACGCGCCTATGGCCAAAAAGGCAGAGGAAATGCCCCAAGAGCCTACCAAACCAAAACGGCGCGGATGGTGGTCATTGAAACGCTAAAAAGAAACCCGCGAAAGCGGGTTTTTTTATGACTTTTCGATATCGTAGATGAAAGACCCATCTCCCTGATCGATGACCTCGCGCAAGATGTTTCCACTTTCATTACAAAAGTGGGGCACATCAATACGTGCGGCAGGATCATCTGCATGCATGCGCAAAACATCTCCCTGCGCAAGATGCTTGAGACGTTTGCGCGCTTTTAAGACGGGGAGCGGGCACAACAACCCGCGGGCATCAAGATCATGTATCATATGGTCGAAATATAGCGCGTCTGGGATGAAGTCCACAATCTTGTGATCCATTGTCACGTGACCTCTTCTGCAAAATGTCCTAGATCACTGATATGTTTGGAATCGATCTGATAGATGCGGGATTGCTGCCCGCAATGATTGTGGCTGCGGTGGCAGGTTTGTTGTCGTTTTTAAGCCCCTGCGTGCTGCCGATTGTGCCGCCCTATTTGGCCTATATGAGTGGTGTTTCGTTGAATGATCTAAACGATGGATCGCGCAGATCCTCCGCTGTTTTTCCCGCGATCTTTTTCGTTCTTGGGCTTAGCACCGTTTTTCTGATCTTGGGATTTGCAGCATCCGCCCTTGGGTCGGTTTTTGCGACCTATCAATCCTATTTCAATGCGGTTGCGGCGATTTTGGTTATGATTTTTGGGGCGCATTTTGTGGGCATTTATCGGATTGGCTTTCTGGATCGTGAGGCGCGGATGGACGCGGGGGATCAGGGCGGCTCTGCTTTTGGGGCCTATATCCTTGGTTTGGCTTTTGCCTTTGGCTGGACCCCCTGTATCGGTCCACAACTTGGCGCGATTCTAAGCCTTGCCGCCCAAGAGGCATCCGTAATGCGGGGCACGATATTACTGGCGGTTTATGCGCTTGGGCTTGGGGTGCCATTTTTGCTGGTTGCGGTGTTTTTGTCCCGTTTGGGTGGCGTTCTGACTTGGATGAAGCGCCATATGGAACAAATTGAGAAGCTTATGGGTCTGTTGCTTTGGACAATTGGTTTGTTGATGCTGACAGGCGGATTTTCGGCGATGTCCTTTTGGCTTTTGGAAAACTTCCCGGCACTTGCAACCTTGGGCTAGATTTACACCGGTTGTCCTGCGACGATCAGCAGAAGTAGACGGGCGGGATGACGCGCAAATGACACAAGATGTTTTTCGCAGGCAGGTGGTTTACATTCCCGAATTTGATCCATTTCCACTTCGACGCCACCGCGATTTATACCGAACCGAGTTTCAAGGGTAGGCGCGCATATCCGATTACATAATCGTGCAAGAACCACTGCGCAGCACCGATAATTTCGGCTCGCGTATCACCAGCATGATTGAGGGGCCGTTGTTGATCGCGGCGATTTTGCGAAAATATACGGTCACAATGACCGACCATGGTCGGCCCGTACCCGTGGAGTATTTAACCGTGCGTGCCAAAGATGGGATTTGGTTGCATTTTCAATCGCGCGATTGACCCGCTGCGCGTTCCATATAGTGACTTAGAACATAATCGCGAATGGCGCTGGCCAATCCTTCGGTTTCGATATCGCGTGTTTCATCGATTAGGGCCGCTAATTCATTGATCGCCAAATCGCGTTCGCGGGCAATCGAACAAAAGGCCGTCCAAAAGCGATCCTCGATACTGACAGACGTGCGATGCCCCCGCAATGTGAGAGAGCGTTTTTTGGGGCGCAGGCTCATGTGTCTAGCTTATGTTGATCCACTTGGTCTTTAGCCTTGGCGGCGATCAAATCATCTCGTTTCTTTTCGCCCTTGGTGCGTCCAAATTGCTGCGCGTTCTGATCGGCGGTATTTCGTTTTTTCGCGCGTTCCTTGGTTTTGCGGGCACGGTTTAGATTGATGATCTCGGCCATGATAGGGGAACTATGTTACCTGCGGAATTGATCCAATGACACAACCTCGGCCTCTCGGCGGGGTTCTGCGTCAGTTATTTCTGTGGTGTCAGCATTCGGCTCAGTCTTGTCTGCTTCGGCCTCCTCCCCAAGCTCATCCATATCTTGGTTTTCAAAGCGCAAACCAAATTCGACCGATGGGTCAACGAATGTTTGGATTGCATCAAAGGGGATGTGAATGGGCTCTGGTTGATCACCAAAGTTTAGTGTGATGGAAAACCCATCGTCACGCACAACCAGATTGTCAAACCAATGCTGGATAACAACAGTCATTTCCGCAGGATAGCGATCCTTAAGCCAGTCTGCCAATTGCACATCGGGATGCATGGTATCAAAAGTGATAAAGAAATGATGGTTTCCAGGTAGGCCGTGATCGCGCACCTGTTCCAGCACATTAAAGATCAGACCCCGCATGGCGCGATGCATCAATGATCCGTAATCCAATGTATCTGTCATGGGAAACTCCTTATCGTTCTCTTAACCATAAGGGATTTCTTGGGAAACGAAAGC
>Ga0213864_10000089_pt1 | contig 36893 bp, 25 predicted proteins | sample PICome_5_FD_160078 | JGI IMG/M metagenome (GOLD analysis project Ga0213864, IMG submission 160078) | Coastal seawater microbial communities near Pivers Island, North Carolina, United States - PICO247 | ecosystem: Environmental > Aquatic > Marine > Coastal | place: USA: North Carolina... | reverse complement strand
TTTCTAGTGTCTTTGGAGATATCAACAACGATGGATATCAAGACCTTATTGTAGTGAGCGGTGGAGATGAATTTAGAAAAGGAAAAGCCATTCAGCCTAGGCTATATGTAAATCATAAGGGGAATTTCATAAAAGATACAACACAATTTCAAACCATTGAAACCAATGCCTCTAAAGTAAAACTATTTGATTTTGATCATGATCATGATCTGGACGTATGGATTCTTTCTGATGTAAAACCGACAGAAATTGGAGAAATTCCTCAACAATTCATACTCGAAAATACTGGAGACGGGCAGTTTAGTGATGTTACTGATAAAATTGCTCCAGAATTTTCAAGGATTGGGAATGCCAAAGACATTCTTTTTGAAGATGTAAATGAAGATGGGAAGAAAGATATAATCGTAGTAGGACATTGGATGCCGATTACTGTTTTTTTAAATGAAAACAATACATTTAAAAAGACAGTAATAAAAGGGATTGAAAAATCGAATGGTTGGTGGAATGTAATTAAATCTGCAGATTTTGACCAAGATGGTGATATGGATTTTGTTATAGGAAACTGGGGCTTAAACTCCAGGCTAAAAGCTTCAAAAAGCGAACCTGTCACCTTATACCATTACGATTTTGATTCGAATGGAAAAAAAGACCCTATCATTACGTATTACTTTGACGGAGAAGAAACAATTTTAACACCTAAGGAAGAATTAGAAAAACAATTACCATTTATCAAAAAGAAATATCTTACACATAAAGAGTACTCAAAAGCTTCTGTAAAAGAAATACTTTCTTCATCCAGATTAAAAAAGGCAACCAAAAGAAAGGTATCTCAATTAGCTACGGTTTATCTTGAAAACAAAGGAAACAATATGTTCATACAGCATCCGCTACCTTTTATGGGACAAATATCTTCGGTAAATGATATTCTAGTTTATGATTTTAATAGTGATGGCTTTTTAGATATTTTACTTGCAGGAAATAATTATGATATAAGTACACAATTAAGTAGATTAGATGCCTCGAAAGGAGAAGTTTTTTTGAACAATCAAAAAGGGAATTTTTATTACGCAGATTATGAAATAAATGTTCCTAAAGTATCTAAATCTATGGATACGATTACAACAAAAAAAGGAATGTATTTACTTGTAGGAAGAAACAATGATTCGATAGTAACATACAATTTGAAATGAATAAAATAAGAATGACAGATGCAAAGAATGCTTGATAGAAAGAATATTCAAATCAGAATTTATCTAATCGCATACATAATAAGTTTTCTTAACTTTTTTTCCTGTGCAGAAAAAACGCACGATAAGCAAACACTTTTTACTGAAATCCCTTCTTCTCAGACAGGAATTGACTTTGTGAATAAAGTAAAAAATCAAAAAAAGTTTAATATTTTCAAATACCGAAATTTCTACAACGGTGGAGGTGTTGCTATTGGAGACATTAATAATGATGGTTTGGCAGACATCTATATGACAGCCAACATGGGTCCCAATAAACTCTATTTAAACAAAGGTAATTTTACCTTTGAAGATATTTCTGCCTCTGCAGGCGTAGAAGGAAATAAACCTTGGTCTACAGGAGTAAATATGGTAGACATTAACAACGACGGACTTCTAGATATTTATGTGAGCAATGCTGGAAATCTAGAGGGGAATAATCACGATAACGATCTCTATATTAATAACGGGGATTTAACCTTTACACAAAAAGCACAAGAATACAATCTAGCAAAAACAGGATTTTCTACCCATGCTACTTTTTTTGATTATGACAAAGATGGTGATTTAGATGCCTACATTCTCAACAACAGTAACATTCCCGTAAGCAGTTTAGGATATGCTGAACAGCGAAAAGTAAGAGCACAAGACTGGAAAAATGTTCCTCACATATTTAGAGGAGTTGGAGACATGCTGCTAAGAAATGATGGTGACGTGTTTACAGATGTGAGTGAAGAAGCAGGAATTTACGGTAGTTTGATAGGCTTTGGTCTGGGGGTAATGATTAGCGATATTAATCATGATTTATACCCCGATATCTATGTCTCCAACGACTTTTACGAACGAGACTATCTGTATATCAACAACCAAGATGGAACCTTTAGAGAGGAAATTAAAAATTGGGTGTCTCGTTTGCCTCTTTCTGCGATGGGGGTTGATATGGCAGACATTAACAACGATGGATTGGCAGATATTTTCATTACGGATATGCTTCCTGAAGCTGACCAAAGAGTAAAGTCGGTTATGGAATTTGAAGGATATGATGTATTTAAACTCAAACAAAGTAAAGATTTTTATCAGCAATACATTCAAAACACGTTACAGTTAAATAATGGAAATGAAAGTTTTTCTGAAATAGCCTATTTCAGTGGTGTTTCTGCTACAGATTGGAGTTGGGCAGGTTTGTTATTTGATATGGATAATGATGGATACAGAGATATATATATTACAAATGGAATCAATCATGACCTTACAGATTTAGATTTTGTGGATTTCTTTGCGAATGAAATCATCCAAAAAATGGCGCTTACCGGTAAAAAAGAAACCATAGACTCCATTATAGATAAAATGCCAGTTGTTCCACTTCCTAATTATACCTATAAGAACAATAAAAACCTCACTTTCGACAATGTTTCGAAGCCCTGGGGTTTGGGGAAACCTAGTAGATCAAATGGTGCAGCATATGGCGATTTAGACAATGATGGTGATTTAGATCTCGTAGTGAATAATGTGAATATGAAAGCCTTTGTTTATAAAAACAATGCTTCCGAAATGAACAATCACAATTACATTAAAATAAAATTTAAAGGGCAAGAAGGAAATCAATTCGCTATTGGAACAAAAGTGAAACTCTTTTTTGACAATCAAATCATTTTTCAAGAACTCATACCATCGAGAGGATTTCAATCTTCAATGCAATATCCTATGACCATCGGGTTAGGAAATACAAAGAAAATAGATTCTATACATATCATTTGGCCTAATGATGCTTTTACTCGACTTAGCAATGTAAAATCGAACCAAACATTGAACTTGTCTCAAAAAGATGCATCCCAAACATTCAAACCTCAGAAGAAGAAATTTACGCCCTCCTTATTGAGCGAAGTAAAAAATAAAAATGTAGTAAAGCATACAGAAAATTTATATAACGACTTCAATTATGAAGGATTGATCAGTAAAAAATTATCACAAGAAGGCCCTGCTTTAGCTACTGCCGATATTAATGGCGATGGAAATGAAGATATTTTTATAGGAGGCGCAAACGGACACCCTGCTACGCTATATTTACACAAAGGTAAGGGTATCTTAAGTAAACTTCCTCAGAATGTTTTTGAAGATGATAAATCATATGAAGACACAGCAGCAACATTTTTAGATGTAGATAATGACGGAGATCAAGATCTTGTTGTAGGCTCTGGAGGAAATGAAGTAGGACAGAACAAAATGGAAACCCGATTATATCTCAACAATGGCAAAGGAAGGTTCACTCGCTCAGAAACAAAACTTCCCTCTACAGGAGATAATGTAGCTATTATTACATCTTATGATTTTGACAATGATGGAGATGAAGACCTGTTTATTGGTGCTAGAAGTGTGGTAGGAACCTATGGAATTGACCCCAAACATTTATTATTAGAAAATGATAAGGGGAATTTCAAGGATGTGACAGACCGAAAAGGATTTGCACTGAAAAAAGCAGGAATGATCACTGATGCCACTTGGGCAGACACAAACAATGATGGAAAAAAAGATTTGATCACCGTTTCAGAATGGGGAACACCTAAACTATTTCTCAATGGTAGAAGAGGGTCTTTGAAAGCTTCTAATTCCTCATTAGATAGTTTGTATGGATGGTGGGGTGCTATCAAAGAAACAGATATAGACGGTGATGGTGATATTGATTTGATACTCGGGAATCAGGGTAAAAATGCACACTATACGCCCACCAAAAACAGACCGATGAAGTTATGGATCAATGACTTTGATAATAATGGTACTATTGAGCAGATTACAACACAATCTTTTGATAACAAAGATTACCCGCTCCATCAGAAAAAAGAAATTGTAGCACAATTGGTATCACTTAAAAAACAAAACTTAAAAGCTTCAGAATATGCAAAAAAAACAGTTCAAGAGCTTTTCTCTAAAGAAATTATAGACAATTCTATTGTAAAACAAATAAATACACCTAGCTCAGTAATCGCTATCAATCAAGGAAATGGCAACTTTACCATTAAAGAATTACCAGATAGAATTCAACTTTCTTGTGTATGCGATATTGAATCTATAGATGTAAATAACGATGGCAATACAGATATAATCATGGGAGGGAACAACTATGAATACAAACCCCAGTATTCTCGATTAGACTCTGGTTATGGAGATGTATTGCTTAACGATGGAAATGCTAATTTCACATGGCAAGATTATCAAAAAAGTGGCTTTTTTGTCAAAGATGAAATCAAGCATCTTAAGGTGTTTAAAGACCGTAAAGGAAGTCAGTTTGTCATCACAGCAATTAACGATAATAACCCTAGAGTATTTAAAATCAATGAATAGAGCTATCTGTATCGGAATTATCCTGTTGAGCATGGTTCGTTGTAAGCCAGAAGGAAGTGTATTCAAAAATATACCTCCTAAACAATCGGGAGTTGATTTTATCAATCAGGTCACAGCAACAGATGAACTCAACATCTTAGACTATCTTTACTTTTACAATGGTGGAGGTGTTTCTATTGGTGATATCAATAATGATGGCTTACCCGATATTTATCTCACAGCCAATCAACTAAAAAATAAACTCTATTTGAACAAAGGAAATCTTCAATTTGAAGACATTACCACAACAGCAGGAGTTGCAGGAAACAGCACTTGGAATACAGGTACGGTAATGGCAGATGTTAATAATGACGGGTTCTTAGATATTTATGTGTGTACAGTTGTTGGAATTAATGGCTTTGACGGCCATAATGAGCTGTTCATCAATAATGGAGATAACACATTTTCTGAACAATCTGCCAAATACGGTTTGGATTTCGATACCTACAGTTCCTCAGCAGCCTTTTTTGACTATGATTTGGATGGTGATTTAGATATGTACCTACTAAACCATGCGGTGCATACTCCAGAATCCTTTGGGAAAGTTGATTTACGTAACCGTCGTACGTACGAAACAGGAGATCGTTTAATGCGAAATGATGGCACTACCTTTACAGATGTAAGTGAAGAAGCAGGAATTTACGGAGGGGTCAATGGATACGGATTGGGTTTAAATATTTCTGATTTCAATAAAGATGGTTATCCTGATATTTATGTAGGAAATGATTTTCATGAAGATGATTACTATTATATAAATCAAGGTGACGGTACATTTAAGAACGAACTGACAGCATATTTCGGACACACTTCTCGTTTTTCTATGGGAAATGATGCTGCCGATATCAACCATGACGGATGGCCCGATTTGATGTCTTTAGATATGTTACCTCAAGAAGAAAAAAGTATCAAATCTACCGAAGGAGACGACAGCTATCAGACACTACAGTTACGAACAAAACAATTTGGTTACCACTATCAGTATACGCGTAACATGCTATACATCAATCAGAAAAACACTCCATATCTGGAAACGGCTTTATTAAGTGGTGTTGCAGCTACCGATTGGAGTTGGAGTGTCTTAATTGAAGACTATAATCAAGATGGAAATCAAGACATGTTTATTTCTAACGGAATTCCTAAACGACCCAATGATTTAGACTTTATCAAATTTGTATCGAGTGAAAAAATTCGAAAAAAAATAAATCAGACCAAACTTGTAGATCAAGAAGCGCTGAATATGATGCCCTCTGGTAAAACACACAATTACGTTTACGAAGGAACCGGTACACTTGCATTTAATGATCAATCAGGAAAGTGGTTGGTAAAAGACAACTTAGTTTCTGGGGCTACGGCCTTTGGTGATCTAGATAATGATGGCGATTTGGATTTGGTTATTAATAACTTAAACGAAAGTGCATTAATTCTTGAAAATAAAACAAATGCCTCTGCAAACTATCTAAAGCTTGCGTTCAAGAGTACAGGACAAAACGCTAAAGGTATAGGAACAAAAGTGTATAGCTATCATAATGGAATTTTACAATACAAAGAACTTACTACAACCAGAGGATTTCAGGCAAGCTCAGAACCCATTGTACATTTTGGTTATGGACAACATACAACAATAGATTCTATAAAAATTGTATGGCCCAATCAAAAAGAACAGATACTGAGAAGTGTAGCTGTCAATCAAACTCTATTGATTGATGATAATAAAGCTCAAAAAAATAGTTTGAATGTATATGAATCATCAGCAAACCTCTTTACAAAAGTAGAGGATAATTTAGGGATAGACTTTGTACATAAAGAGGATGCATACGTAGATTTCCATCGTCAACGTTTAATTCCTTACAAAGTTTCTGAACAAGGGCCAGCACTTGCTGTTGGTGACTTAAATCATGATGGTACAGAAGATATCTTTTTGGGGAGCTCTCATCGTCAACCTTCCAGAATTTATCTGCAAAAAGAAGGACTTTTTCAACTTCAAAAATCAAAAACAGTCTATCAGGATTCCATTGCAGAAGATGTTTCCGCTACAATAATGGATATTAATAATGATAAAAAATCTGACCTGCTGGTAGCAACTGCAGGATCTGTTTTCCCCGAAAATCACACATCAATGAGTACGCGTCTATATCTGCAAGAAGATGCGCAATTTGGTAAAGCCAAAACTATTGAAGACATTTTTGGAAACAGTTCAATCATTATTTCAGATGAAGAATATGTATTTGTTGGAGGGCATACGGTAACTAATAAGTATGGAGAAATTCCAAATTCATATATCCTTCGTAAAGAAAATGGAACACTCAAAAAAATTCAAGAGTTTCCTTTAGGAATGATTACTGATGCCATTTGGTCCGACTTTAATCAGGATGGGAAAAAAGATTTGATTGTTGTAGGAGAATGGATGACTCCCTTATTTTTGGAAAATCAACAAGGCACATTTGCAGAACAAGAAGTTTCCGGTGAGCTTTTAAGTGGTCTCTGGCAAAGTATTATCTCTTACGACATTGATCAAGACGGAGATATCGATTATTTACTGGGAAACTGGGGAACGAATTCAAAACTTACCGCCTCCTCTAAATTTCCTCTGAAGCTATATTATAACGATTTTAATAAAGATGGAGTGTATGACCCTATTGTTACGACCAACAAGCATGGTGATGAGTACACTATAACTACTTTTGATGATTTAGCGTTACAAATGCCCGATCTCAGAAAAAAATACAATACATATCAAGATTTTGCAGGACAAACCGTAGCTCAAATCTTTGGAAAAGAAGTCCTAGAAAAATCAGAAACATTTGTAGTGCAAACACTCGCATCTGGATATTTAAAAAATGAAAAAGGGAACTTCTATTTTGTTCCTTTTCAGGAAGAACTTCAATTAGCTCCTATTAAAACATTTGTAAAATACGATTTTGATCATGATGGAAAGCAAGAAGTATTGACAGCAGGAAACTTCTTTGGAGTAATTCCTTATCATGGGCGGTTTGACTCATTTCCTGGAGCATTGATTCAATCTGATGCTCAGATTCAACTAGGGAATACCTTAGGACTTGACTTCCAGTTTAAATCTGCACGATATCTTACCATTATTCATATCAACAAGAAACCCTACTTACTAGCGACTTTCAATAATGAAAAAGTACAACTCTATGAATTTTAAATTGATAAAAAAACGATTCTTACTTGCTGTATTACTTGTAAATATTCTTTTCTCATGTAAGAACGAAGCACCTATTGATATAGAAACCAATGATTTTTTTAAAAGTGTAGATAAGGTAACCGAAATTATGGTACACGATATCTTTTCGCCACCCGTTGCAAGTCGTGTATATGTGTACCCGAATATTGCTGCCTATGAAATTATTGCTCAAAAGGAAGATTACAACTCTTTGGCAGGGCAACTAACAAATTTAACAGCAATTCCAAAAATTGAACAGCCAAATGTTCATATAGAAATGGCTGCACTCATGGCACACTTGGAATTGAGTAAAAAACTTATTTTCTCTGAAGATAAACTCATGACCTACAGAGACAGCCTATATTCCGTTTGGGAAGACAAAAATCCTACACAATTTAAAGCTACCAAATCATATGCAACTCAAGTCGTAAGTCACATTGAAGAATGGATGAATCAAGACCATTATGCACAGACGCGTACCATGCCAAAATATACTGTAAATACCAATGATCCATCCAGATGGCAACCTACTCCTCCTGCCTATATGGATGCTATAGAACCCAATTGGAATAAGATACGTCCTATGGTATTGGATTCTGCATCACAATTCAAACCCGAAAAACACCCAGAATTTTCACTTAAAAAAAATACTGCTTTCTTTAAGGAACTTACAGAGGTATATACGGTAAGTAAGGAGATTACAAAAAAAGGAGACAATTCAGAAGAAATACAAATCGCCCAATTTTGGGATTGCAATCCTTATGTGTCTGTTACAAGAGGACACTTGATGTTTGCCTCCAAGAAAATAACTCCAGGCGCTCATTGGATTGGAATTACCAAAATAGCTTGTCAGAAAAATACTTCAAATTTTGACGATACCGTTGCAACTTTTACAAAAACATCTATTGGGATTTTCGATGGATTCATTAGTTGTTGGGATGAAAAATATAGGTCTAATTTGATCAGACCAGAAACATTAATCAACGAGCATATAGACGAAGAGTGGAAACCGATTCTACAAACCCCTCCTTTTCCTGAATACACGAGTGGACATTCTGTAGTTTCTGGTGCTGCCTCTACAATACTCACCTCAATATTTGGCGATGATTTTGCTTTTGATGATACTACTGAAATTCCTTATGGGTTACCTGTTCGTTCGTTCCCATCTTTTAACAAGGCCGCAGACGAAGCTGCTATGAGCAGATTATATGGTGGAATTCATTACATGGCTGCTATTGTTAACGGATTATCACAAGGAAGAAATATAGGGAGCTTGGTCGTGAATAATGTACAATTAAAACCATCGAAGGAATAAAAATATTTTTAAAGTTTGAAAAAAAGGATTCTGTATATCATTGCACTAGGCGCCATTGCTCTTTTAAGCCGGTACTTTTTTCTTAGAAGTTATCATTATTCGGTAAGTTTTAAAACAAAACATACACCAGGTGCCATCTATTTAGAATTCCAGAATGGAAGAAATAAATCTAAAGTTCAAAATGAAGAGTTCTTAATCGATAGATTTCCAACCGCTATTCGGTTTTCGGAAGTATACGAGAATAATGATTCGCTTATTGAAATAAATTGGGAATTTGAGCGTGTCAATGAATCCATTTCACGTGTCTCTGCAAAGTTTACAGATCATAACAATTATTGGAAACAAAAAATGATTGTCCCTTTTGTAAAAAACGATTTTGTGAGATTTAGTATTTCCAAAGCAAAAGAACAATTAGGAATACTTACTAAACATCAGAAGCAGTATAAAATTTCTAAAGTAACACAAGCACAAATTCCAGAGAGATATTGTGCGTGTACTTCTGTGAAAGATGCTACTATGCAGACCAAAGCAAATAAAATGATGTTCTATAATAAAACTTTGGTTGATTTTTTTCGAGCGAATGACTTTAAGATTAAAGATTTTCCACTTTTAGATGTCACTCATTGGGATTTTGCCACAGAAGCTTTGAATTTTGACTTTTGTTTTCCAGTACCAAAACAAGAAAATTATAAAAATATAGGTGATATTGTTTTCAAAACAATTCCCGCACAAAAAGCCTTGAAAATTACATTTAATGGCAACTATATTATTTCTGATCGAAGTTGGTTTTCTATAGTAGAATATGCTGCAAAAGAGGGTATAGAAATCAGTCCTTTACCTATTGAGTTCTATTTTAATGACCCTCATTCTGGTGAAAATGAGATTAATTGGGTTACAGAAGTTTTTATGCCTATTTTGGAATAGGTATTTACCATATTAAGGTGTAGAATTTAATGATAAAAACATCAACAGCTAACTAAAAATAATCATATGGGTGGCATATTAAAAATGAAAAAGCCAAACTTATCTTTTTGGCAAATATGGAACATGAATGTAGGGTTCTTTGGAATTCAGTTTAGTTTCGGTTTACAACAATCAGCTGTAAACCCAATTTTTGAATTTCTTGGTGCACATCATGATGAATTACCCTTATTAAATCTTGCCGGACCTGTAACCGGATTACTCATTCAGCCTATAATCGGTGCGATTTCCGATAAAACTTGGTCTGTTCGATGGGGAAGGCGAAAACCATATTTTCTCATTGGTGCGATTTTAGCAAGCTTGTGTCTATTTGCATTCCCATTCAGCCCTGAACTGTGGTTTGCAGTAGGGTTACTTTGGATATTAGATGCTGCCAATAATACTGCTATGGAGCCATATAGAGCCTTTGTAGGAGATAAATTACCAGACAAACAGTTAACATTCGGATATCAAATGCAAAGCCTGTTTGTAGGAGCTGGAATCACCGTTGCAAACTTTTCTCTATGGCTTTTTCAGGATTGGTTTAGTGATCCTTCGGGTGTTGAGGCCACAAATGCGATTCCTACTTGGGTATATTATTCCTTCTTCTTGGGCGCATTAGCATCGATTGGAACAGTAATGTGGTCGGTATGGAAAACTCCTGAAATTCCACCTACAGAAGAAGAGTTAAAAGAAATTAAGGAATTTAATAAAGGTAAACCACACCCTTTGGTACAAGTTTTTAGTGCACTAATTGTTGTCTTGTCTGTCCCAATTATAATTGGGTTGGGAATAGGATATATTGTACCTTATCTATTTGAAAATTATAATTTACTGGTCATCGTAATGCTGGTAATTGCATTTTTCTGGTTGTTATTCTTATACAAACTCATAAAGAACAACCCAGACAAGAATGCGATAAAAAAATTTGGAGATTTATTGATGCCTCTAATGGAAGCCTCTGAAGCCATTGCTGATATGCCAAAGTTTATGTGGCGATTGTCGGCGGTTTATTTCTTCCAATGGTATGCGTTATTCATTTATTGGCAGTTCATTTCTCCAATGCTGAAAAGCTCTATATCAGGAATAACAGCAGAAGAAGCTTTAGCTCAGGTAGGACTGATGAACGGAACCTATAATTTTGTAACCATGATTGTTGCTTTAGCATTAGTTCCTTTAGCAGCAAAACATGGTTCGAAAAAAATATATGTCTTTAGCCTGTTTTTAACAGCCATTGCCATGCTCTCCATGCCCTATATCCAGAATGAATATGTACTTCTTCTTCCGATGGTATTTTTAGGAATTGGTTGGGCAGCTATGATGGGAATTCCCTACGCAATGGTATCAAAAGTAATTCCCTCCGATCGAAGAGGTGTCTACATGGGAATCGTGAATATGATGATTGTAATTCCGATGTTAATAGAGACAGTTTCGTTTGGCCCTATTGTTAAATACCTACTAAATGATAGTGCAATCAATGCGATTCTCTTTGGAGGTGTTTTCTTTGCTATTTCTGCATTTTTGGCACTTGGATTAAACATGCCAAGAACTAAAGAATCAGAATTATGAAGCATTTAGGAATAAAAGCAGCACTCTTCTTAAACTATTTTGTGTTTGCTGCATTATTGAATAGTGTTGGAATTTTAGTAGAACGTTCTCAGACGATCTATGGAGTTGCAAAACCCGAAGCTGCTGTGCTCGAATTATTCAAAGATCTCACGATTGCTTTTGTGTCTTTTCTAGTGGGTTCAATTTTACCAAAACTAGGATATAAGAAAGCCATGCTTATCGGTTTGGCAATTGTCTTTTTCGGATGCATAGGAATGTATTATGGGAATTCATTTTGGTCAGTGAAACTATTATTTCTCTGTACTGGGATGAGTTTTGCTATTGTAAAAGTATCTGTTTACGCCCTTATTGGATACGTAACAGATTCTAAAAAAGGTCACAGTTTATTGATGAGTTGGGTAGAGACTATTTTTATGGTGGGTATTATTTTCATGTACCTAGTCTTCCCCTTATTTTATGATGATACAGATCCTAATGGATGGTTAAGAGGTTATGTATTAATGGCTTTTATCATCCTGATATCATTTTTTATTCTTCTGTTTTCGAAGTTTGATATTTCAGTAGAAAGATCAAATTCTTCAATAAGAGAAGATATCATGAAGATGTTGCAACTCTTCACAAAACCCGCTATTTGGATCTTTGCGTTGTTCGCTTTCTTTTATGTAATGACCGAGCAGGGTATTATGACATGGTTACCAACATTTAATAAAGATATTCTTCATATCACACCAAAATTGGCAACACAGATGGCAGTGATTTTAATGTCTTCTTTTGCAATAGGAAGATTCCTTACCGGGCTTTTGGTGAAATATATCAAATGGATTTATATTGCTATTTCTGGGCTCATTCTTGCTGCTATTTTAGTCGTATTGGTATTACCGATGGCAAATCAGGTAGACAACAATACGATAAACACTGTGGCAGAACTTCCTTTGGTATCATTTTTATTTCCATTGATAGGATTGTTCCTCGCTCCATTATATCCTTTAGTAAGCTCAACGGTATTATCCTCAACTAAAAAAGAAGAGCACAGTGCCTTGGCAGGAATCTTAACATTCTCCTCAGCCATTGGAGGTACCTTAGGCTCGCTGATTATTGGATATTTGTTTGATGTACTTGGGGGGAATAAGGTGTTTTACCTATCGCTATTACCCATGTCTATCATCCTTATAGCCTTGTTTTACTTGAATAGATTGACATCAAAAGAAGTATGAAATTTGATTTAGACATTAAAGCTACCTTATACAAACTCTTAAGCCAGGAAGATACAGACGGAGATAAAAAAATTACAATAGAAGACCAAGGCCCCAAAGAGTTTGCAGTTATTTCAGATGATGGAGGTAAAGAAACCATCAAAGGAACTTACCATCTCTCTAATTTACTTCAAGAACTAGTGATACAAAAATTAGAAGGTCGCGATATAGCAAATATTTCAATAGAAAAAATAAAAGAGCCTCCTGTGAATCGAATTTCTAGAATGATTCGAGAGTATTACTGGAGCGGTTTGACCAGAACGATGGATAGTAATGGAGTAAGCCGCCTGATAAATGATGACAAAAACGATTCTCTTACCGCAAATATACTTCCTGTTTATGTTCCATACACAGATAAAGAAGGATATGCATATTATAAAGAGCTAGAAAAGAAACTACCTATAGTGGCAGTAAAGTTGCCTGAATATATAACGCCCCAATATGTAAAATCTATCGACACAAAACCAGGTATTTTAAGTCTTAAACTTGAAAATAGAAACGGAGAAATTAAAGGAGTTCCATTTGTAGTTCCTGGTGGGAGATTCAATGAAATGTATGGTTGGGATAGTTATTTTGAATCTGTTGGATTGCTTTTGGATGGAAAAGTCCATTTGGCAAAAGCCATGGCAGATAATTTTCAATATCAAATAGAGCATTATGGTAAAATTTTAAATGCGAACCGATCCTATTATTTAACCAGAACTCAACCTCCATTCTATACGAGTCTGATTAGTGAAGTATATGAAATTATCCAAGACAAGACTTGGTTACAAAGTCATTTGAAGACAGCCATCAAAGAATATGAAAGCGTTTGGATGGTGGAAGGAAAACGACTGACTCCTAATGGACTTAACCGCTATCTGGCAGAAGGTCTTGGAATCCCGCCAGAAACCGAAAAAGGACATTTTGATGCTTATTTACATCCATTTGCCAAGGAATTAAATATCTCCATAGAAGACTATATTCTTAACTACAATTCAGGAATGATTAAAAACCCTGCTTTGGATCTTTATTTTCTTCACGACAGAACGGTACGAGAGTCTGGGCATGATACTTCTTATAGATTGGATGGAAATTGTGCCGATTTGAATTTGGTAGAACTCAATGCCATGTTGTACAAATATGAAACCGATTTTGCCACATTGATTAAAAACGAATTTGACGATTCATATGAGGGGCATAATTCAGCATATTGGATGAATAAATCAGCGCAAAGAAAAGAATCTGTCAATACGTATATGTGGAACCAAGAGAGAGGAATGTATTTTGATTTTGATGTTGTAAACAATCGACAATCCGATTTTGTTGCTGTAACGACACTCACACCTCTTTGGGCAAATATGTGCACTAAAGAACAAGCAGATGTATTGATCCAAACAGCTATTCCATTGCTCAAAGAACAAGGAGGTCTTGCTGGATGTACTCAGGAGAGTGTTGGTATCATTTCCGAAGCCAGACCGCAACGACAGTGGGATTATCCAAATGGTTGGGCCCCACATCAAATGATGGTTTGGAAAGGTCTGCTAAATTATGGATACAATGAAATTACTCAGGAATTGATCTATAGATGGTTGTTTATGATTACAAAGAATGCAGTAGATTATAATGGAACCATTCCTGAAAAATACGATGTTGTTGAAGCTACTCACAAGGTCTTTGCTGAATATGGAAACGTCGGAACAGATTTTAACTACATCACACAAGAAGGTTTTGGCTGGATGAATGCTTCCTATCAATATGGGTTATCTCTTTTACAAGGTGAGTACCTTGATCAACTAAATCAACTCACACCTCCAGAGGCACTTTTTTTATGAATTCTTTAAAACTCATTATAACGAACAAACGCTATTTTTCTGTAGTCTGGGTTTTTTGCTCACTAAATATCATGATTGGAACCTGGGTACTATACATCCCACAGGTCAAAGAAAAACTACAGTTAAATGATGGGCAAATAGGGTTTGCACTATTTTGTTTGGCTTTGGGTTTGTTATTCTTTATTCCTATAGCTCCTATGGTGACAAAAAAAATTGGTTTGGGTAAAACTACCTTTTTTGGAATCTGTATATTTAGTATTGCTTTTTTAGGTCCTTTGTTGGCGAATAGTTACCCCCTACTTTGTATGGCGCTGTTTCTAGTAGGCTCTTTTTCGGGGCTTACAGATATTGCTATGAACACCTTAGTTTCAGAGATTGAGAAAAATGATAAGGTCAACTTTATGTCTTCAGCACATGGTTTTTTCAGCTTAGGAGGTGCTATTGGTGCACTTACAGGAACCATCTTATTGAATGTCATTAGCATACCTCTTTACCACATGTTATTGATGACAAGTTTCGTTATTTTATCCAATTTGCTATGGGTCAAATACTATTTCAATACTACAGAATCAGAAATAGAAAAACAAGAAGGAAAGCATCCTATCAAATACTTTAAACCCCTTTTTATATTGGCTTTTTTAGCTATGATTGTTATGGGTAACGAAGGGGCAATAGAACATTGGACATCTATTTATTTGATTGAGGTTGTCAAAGTTTCTGCATATCATTTAGCGGGTTTAGGTTTTACAATTTTCTCAGTTACGATGACCATTGGTCGCTTTTTTGGTGATGGAATTAGTGCTAAAATTGGCTCAGCCAAAATGATTGTTTTGGGTTGTTCTTTAGCATCCTTTGGTTATTTTTTTGTGCTTTTAGGAAGCCTGATCAGTAGCGTGTTAGGATTTGGAGTCATTGGGCTAGGTTTATCTGTAATTATTCCAGAACTAGTAAGACTTGCCGGAAAAACCAAAGGTATCTCAGCATCGAAAGGAATTTCCTTTGTCTCGGGAGTAGGATTCTTAGGATTTCTATTAGGCCCAATTATTCTTGGGTATATATCCGACAGTTTTCACCTTACTATAAGCTTTGCTTTTTTACTGGGAATTATGCTCGTTGCTGTTGCTACTTCAATTGTAAAACTGAAAAGGAAGTAGCAAAAAGCTGCAGTCAAATCAAAAAATTGGGTGGATTCCTGAGATCTATAGCTTTTTAAAGGTGATCAATAGAAAATAGGTGTTCTTTTACCTTCAATTATTGGAACTATCAAGATCAAGAATTAGTTCTTTTTCAAAATTTTTGTTTGCCAAGGAGCCAACTCAAACAAGCTTAAAGTATTTTTACTGTTGGTTTTTACCATCGTATATAGATGCGTATCTTCTATATAGCTCCATTGTGCATTGGAATCACTAAAATTATGGATAATGATAAACTCATGATTATCATTCCATCTTCTGTAGGCATAAATCTGAGGATTTTCATGATCTAAACTTTCGTAATCACCATATACCAAAACAGGGTGCTTTTTTCTAAAGGCTATGATATCTCTGTAATAGTGTAAAATAGAATTCGTGTCTTCTTCTTGTTTCGCCACATTGATATCAATATAATTTTGATTCAAGGGCAACCAGGGGGTACCCTCAGTAAATCCAGCCTCCTTTTCTGAATTCCATTGCATGGGTGTTCTGGCATTATCTCTGCTCTGACGATGTACGATTTTTAAAAATGCATCCATGTTTTCACCTCTGGATTTTGCTGCTTTCCAGCTATTCAGTGTTTCTACATCGTTATATTCTTCTATACTTGAAAATGCTACATTGGTCATTCCAATCTCATCACCCTGATAAACATATGTTGTACCTCTCAACGTACACAATAATGTTGCTAATAATTTCGCAGATTCTCTGTGATATTGAGTGTCATTTCCAAATCTTGAGACCATTCTTGAGAAGTCATGATTCCCTAAGAAGATACTTCCCCATCCTCTATTTTTTAACTGTTCATCCCATTGATTGAATACATCTTTAAATGTGACAAGATCAACATCTACTGGATCGTATTTTCCTCCGGGTCCATTGTCAATAAACATATGACCAAAATGAAAAATCATATTCAATTCCTTTCGCTCTTCTTCTACATACAAAGGACCATTTTCCAAGTCAATTCCAGGTCCTTCTCCTACGGTCATGATATCGTATTTTGAAAGTACTTTCTGATTCATCTCTTTCAAATACTCGTGAATTTTAGGTCCATTTGCATAAAACCTTCGTATGGTCTCATCAAAATTAGATGTATTAGTGTCTGGCAGTTTAGGAAGTTTTGAGATCAGTGAAATTACATCCATCCGAAAACCATCCACACCTTTATCAAGCCAAAACTCCATGATTTTATATACCTCTTCGCGAACTTGAGGGTTTTCCCAATTCAAATCAGGTTGTTCTCTGGTAAAGAGATGCAGGTAATATTCATCTGTAGTTTTATCATAGGTCCATGCATCTCCGCTAAAAAAAGACTGCCAGTTATTGGGCGGACCTCCATTTTTCCCTTTCCTCCAAAAATAAAAATTACGATAAGGATTGTCTTTTGACTTTTTTGATTCTTCAAACCAATGATGGTGAAATGATGTATGGTTTACTACCAAATCCATGATTAATTTGAGCCCTCTGGAATGAATTTGCTCTAAGAGTTCATCAAAATCTTTTTCACTCCCGAAACTGGGTGATATTTTTTTGTAGTTACTGATGTCATATCCGTTATCATAATTAGGAGATTCATACACAGGGCATAACCAAATAATATCTACTCCCAACGATTTTATATAATCGAGTTTGTTGATGATCCCGCGAATATCACCCATTCCATTTCCAGTAGTATCATGAAACGACCTGGGATATATCTGGTAAATGACACTTTCTTTCCACCAAGTTCTGTTCATACCTTATAGTGCTTTCTAAAAACAGATTAAAAAATAAAATATGTGCTCAATACCAGCAGAGATATCAGAATTGCAGCAATAGTAGCATAGCGCCATGGAGTAATGTCAACTGCGTCCGTAATCTCAGGTTTATACAATACTTTTTGAGGTTTGAGTTTTCCCATTACTAGCATAAAAGTCATATTCACCACAAATAGAATTCCCATAACATGTAAATAATGAGGATATGCTTCTGCTTTGATAATACTAAGTTCTTTAGCGTCCGTAATCCCGCTCGCTTCTGCAACGGCAATAGCAGTCTCTCTATAATGAGGTTCTAGTATTAACAGACTAATCAAGTATAGTATTACCCCAAAAACCATCACTATTTTTGCACTAATGGCAGGTACTTTCTTGGTAAACATTCCTGCTAAAACAACAGCAAGAATAGGAACACTTAAACTTCCTAATGATTGCTGAATATAACTAAACAGCCCATCGGGTGCATTCATAATAAAGGGTGCAATGGTCATGGAAATAATTCCAAGGATCAATCCAAATTTTTTCCCTGACTTTACCGTCTGATATTCTGTAGCATCTTTTTGAAAGAAATGCTTGTAAAGGTCTACGCCAAAAAGTGTGGCGCTACTGTTTAACAAACTATTAAATGAACTTAAAACTGCTCCAAATAATACAGCAGCAAAGAAGCCTGTAAACGCTCCTGGTAATACTTCTTTTACCAAGGCTGGATACGCCTGATCGGGATTCTCAAGATTTCCGTCAAAATAATGCCAAGCTATAATTCCAGGCAATACTACAATTACAGGGATAAGAAACTTTATCAAAGCGGCAAGGAGCATTCCTTTTTGCCCTTCTTTTAAGCTTTTAGCTGCAAATACTCTTTGTAAGATAGACTGATTTGTTCCCCAATAATAGATTTGAGCAATCATCATTCCTGTAAACACTGTACCAAAGGGAATCGATGAATCTACAGCTCCTTCTATTTCAAATTTATCTGGATTTTGGGCCCATAATTCACTCAACCCTTCTCCAATACTTCCGTCACCTATCAATAGTAATCCAAAAACAGGGATTAACAATCCACCAACCAATAAGCCAACAGCATTCACCAAATCAGAAACTGCTACTGCTTTTAATCCTCCAAAAATCGCATATACAATTCCAATAAGTCCAATTAACCAGACGCAAATCCAAATCACTGCTTGTTCAGAAATTCCAAAAACTTCTGGTAGATCAAACATAGTGCTAAAAGCCAGTGAGCCAGAATATAAAATTGTGGGTAGCAATACAAGACCATAGGCCAATAGGAATAAAATGGATAGTATGGATTTTGTAGTCGCATCAAAACGGGTTTCGATAAACTCTGGAATGGTAGTAATTCCTGATCGCATATACTTGGGAAGCAAAAATAAAGCCCCAAGGATAATGGCAATTGCTGCCAGAGTTTCCCATGCCATTACCAAGATTCCTTCTCTAAAAGCACTTCCGTTAAGTCCAACAATCTGTTCGGCAGATAAATTGGTTAATAGTAAAGATCCTGCGATGGTAATGGCTCCCAAACTTCTTCCTCCTAAGAAGTATCCGTCTGCCGATTTTTCATCTGTTTTTCGTGTAGCATACCAGGCAATAAATGCCACCAATAAAGTAAACCCTAAAAAAGAAAGCGTAGTTATCATTGTTGTTAATCTATGGTTATTGATTTAATCTATCAAAATAGATAAATATTTATGGAAAATGAAATTTATGAGCGAAAAAAATCATGTACATTTAATAGATTTTAAGACCTGACAGAAATGCAGAATAAATTACACTATGAGTTTGAGCATCAGGCGATGGCTACACGATTTTCTATTCAAATTGCAGGCGAGGAATACGAAGATGCTGAAACTGCATCTATGCTTTGTTTTCAGCGTCTGGATGCGTTGGAATTGGTATTGAGTAGGTTTGTGCCTGATAGTGATATTAGTAGAATTAATCGTATGAAATCTGGTGATGAGTTACTATTAGATTTTGAAACTTGGGATGTCTTAAAAAAAGCAATTGCAATACATCAGAAAACTGATGGTGCATTTGATATTGGAGTTGCAGAATACGTAGATGTCTTTAGAGCAACTAAACAAGGGATTTTGTCCGACTTTGAAATGGCAAATGCAATGCAATCAGTATTTAAGAACGCACAAAATGCGAGTATATATGTAGATCCTGAAACTCCCAAAATCTATTGCGTTCAGGAGGGTATGAAATTTGACTTAGGGGCCATTGGTAAAGGCTTTGCCTTAGACCAACTTTCAGAACTTCTTGAAGAGATGAGCATTAAAAACTACGTCATTAATGCAGGAAATAGTAGTGTTTTAGCAAAAGGAGTCTCAAAAAATGCTTCTTGTTGGAGTTTTCCAATCTCGTCAACTCGCGAAGAATTTGCGGTTCAACTCAATAATAGTGCGGTTAGTGCTACTGGGACTTTCTTTCAAGGAGACCATATTTTCGATCCTAGAATAGGTCAAAATATATGTAATTCGATGTACGAACGTGTTTGGGTGTCTAGTCAAAGTGCTGCCCTTTCTGATGCATATTCTACGGCTTGCTTTTTATTGGAAAAAGAACAGTTCAATGAATTATTACAAAACAATTCTGAAATAGCATGGATTGCTATCAGTGAAAATGGAAAAATTCAATTTTTTACTCAAAAAAATATACCTTTAGCTCAATATCTAATTTCGTAAGCTTATCTTATTTAGAATATTAACTCAGTAATTGTACATTTTATGAAATCAAACTACACAACAAACAGACGTCAATTTATCAAAACCTCCATGCTGGCAGGAACAGGATTAGTACTGGCCAATCCTTTTACAGCTTCTGCTTCTGTTCTAAGCGCTAATGATAAAGTAAATGTAGCCATTGTAGGTTGTGGTGGGCGAGGATCCGGAATGATCTTTAATAATATTCCTAAGATACCAAGTGCTAACTTGGTTGCTGTATGCGACATTGTTGAGCGTCGTCGTGAGAAAGCCAAAGATAGGTTTTACACTTTATTTGATAAAAAAATCAAGGCTTATGAGAATTTTTATGAAATGTTAGAGAAAGAAAATCTGGATGCAGTTGTTTTGGCGACTCCCGATTTTTGGCACATGCAGCATTCCGTAGATGCCATGGAAGCAGGACTGCATGTGTATTGTGAAAAAGCCATGTCTAATAAGCTGGAAGATGCAAAAAAAATGGCGCAAGTCATGAAAAAAACAGGAAAGCTTTTGCAAATTGGTAGACAAAGGCGTAGCAATGATCGATATCGTTTTACACACCAGATTCTATTAGAACGCGAAAAGATGTTTGGCAGACTTACACATGCTATGGGTCAGTGGAATCGTTCAAAAATTTGGACAATGAAGCCTAACAAACAAGATAAGATAGATATTAGTAAGTTAAAACAATATGGTTTTGATACAGTTGACCAGGTTTACAATTGGCGAAATTACACAAAGCTTGGTGGAGGTGTGGTTTCAGATTTAGGGTCCCATCAAATTGATATTTTTAATTGGTTTTTGGGTAGCTATCCACATACAATTTATGCTACAGGAAACAACTCTTATTTTAACTTTGAACAGGCAGATACAATGGCAACTATTTTGGAATATGATACTCCTAATGGTCCTGCTATAGGTATCTACGAAAATATATCGAATTCGAGAGCCATAGGTGTTTACGAACGTTTTATTGGTGACAATGGTGCTTTTATTATCTCTGAAGGTAAAGACAATAAAATTTACAGAGAATCAAGAGTTAAAAGCGATGTCTGGCAAAAATATATCGATGCAGGTTATATTAGTAATATGGCTGATATGAAAAAGTATAAGGCAAAACAATCTGGCGATTCCGGAATTATGGAAACGGCTCCACAGATAAGCTATAATATCAATGAAATGCGTGACATGGACAAAGTATACAATTTACCAGCTCATACAGCGCATTTATATAACTTTATTGAAAGTGTAAGAGGTGAGGAAACCTTAAATTATGATGCAGAAACATCGTACAAATCTGAAGTATGCATTTATAAAATACATGAAGCGATCAATGCTGGAGGGGCAAAAGTAACAATAGACCCGTCAGAATATATTGTCTAGATCATATGGCTAAGTCGATATAAAATATTTTATGACATTTTATATTGATTTAGCTTTTTTTTAAAATAAAATTTTAACATCACCAAATTTAACATCACAGAAAATATGAAAACTACTTTACTTAAAAATATAAGTTTTGTAATGCTCTTCTCTATGTTACTGATAGCCTGTGGAACAGACTCTAAAAAAGAAACTACAAAACCAAAATATCAAAAGAAAGAGCAAAAAAAATCTATTAAGAAAACTCCTAAAGCAGAAAAACAGGAAATTCCTGTCGATATGAATAATAAGGGAATTGGTCCTATAAAAACGATGAAATTTTCATCACTGAATCAAGAAATGGCTGATGAAGGAAAAAAGATATTCAAACAAAAATGTGTGGCTTGTCATAGAACAAACAAGCGTCTTATTGGCCCACCAATGAAAGGGATTTATGAGAGAAGAAGTCCTGAATGGGTAATGAATATGATGCTCAATCCCACAGAAATGCTAAAAAAAGACCCTATAGCTATGGCACAGTTAAAGGAATATAAAAATGTGATGATGATAAATCAAAGACTATCTGAAGAAGATGCTAGAGCACTAGCTGAATATTTTAGAACACTATAATGTAGTGAAGGGTATTGAATATTAAATTAGGAGTTAGCGAAACTTAATTTGATTACAGAAAATCATCTACCAATTTATAAGCATTGATGACTTTCTGCTCACCTTGTTTTCCAGTTACTGAGTTTCCGTGTTCCATCCCTAAAATACCTTGATAACCTCTGTTGTAGATGTATTTAAAAATATTCTTGTAATTTATTTCACCCGTAGTTGGTTCGTTTCTACCTGGGTTGTCACCAATTTGAAAATAAGCAATTTCATCCCAGCACGATTCAATATTAGGAAGGAGATTCCCTTCCTGAATTTGTTGATGGTAAATGTCAAAAAGTATTTTACATGAAGGACTATTAACAGCTTTGCATATTTGATAGGCTTGCGGAGATTCTGTTAAAAACATACCAGGATGGTTTCTAAAATTCAATGGCTCAAGCACCATAATCAGTTTATGAGGTTCTAAAATCTCACAGGCTTGTTTCAAAGATTCCACAACATTTGACGTTTGATAATCCATTTTTTTTCTAAAATCCAAATACCCAGGAACAACAGTCATCCACTTTGCATTGACTCTTTTTGCGATTTCTACAGAATTTTTAATATCATTTAAAAACTCTTGCCTATACTTTTGATCTCCGCTTGCAAGGTTTGGTTTGTCCCAGTATATTTTGTGCGCTACAAAAACACCCATTTCCATTCCCAACTTACGCATCGTATCAGCAATACGTATTTGCTCATCAACAGGACGATTTCTCATTTCATTGTCTTCGAAAGCAGAAAACCCCTGGTCATGCATAAACTTGAGCTGATCGATTACAGAGCTTCCTCCGTGTTCTTGAAACATCCCATCATGCGGTGCGTATTTTAAATGAAACTCGTGACGGGGTCGATCTTTTGCCGCCGAAGATATACTATGAGCAAACACACTACCAGTAACAGTCAATGCTGCTCCACTAAAAAAACTTGTTTCTATGAATTTTCTACGGTTCATTTACGATTCCAATGTCATAATATATCCATTACCTGCTTCATCAGCTGGGATACAACCTTGATATTCACCGGGAATAGGATTATACCACAATACATTTTTCCCAATTTCTTCATGTAATTTCCAACCACGAATTGTAAGTCCTCTTATTCCAGAAAGCATAGCGAAAGTAGCAGAATCCCTGTCAAGTTGTGCAGACGAATCTTTCATAACGGCTTCCATGTATTCACCAATCTTAACGTTATACTCGATTTGCTGCTCCTTTGACGATTTTAAATATTTCGCGAGCAATTGATCAAATTCTTCCAGGGTTCCTAGGTGCATTTCCTTCCCAAACATGGCTGTAAAAGTATTGTTCAGAGCAGTAAATCCAACCCTCACAAAATTTTGTTCTTTTTCTGGCAGCATTTGTTTCCAATATGCATCTACAAAAGTATAGATTCCTAGCTCTTTGGCTCCTGGAATCTGTTGGTCAGAGGGAATGATTAATCCTACAATTTTTAGTAATGACTTTCCGTCTTTAGGACCTAAAAATACAGGTGTAAAATCAGGTTCGCTCTGACAACTTTGCAATAAACTAATTACAGAAGGAGTTACAATCAAAGCACCCATTCCAAATCCTAATCTTTTAAAGGCTTCTCTTCTATTCATGATCCTTTATTTATATATTTTTCTTTTTTAATTGTTCTACAGCATAGTTCGCAGCCCTAGCTGTTAATGCCATGTATGTTAATGATGGATTTTGACATCCAGAAGAGGTCATAGCAGCTCCATCGGTTACAAAAACATTAGGAACTGCATGTACTTGATTGTATCCATTCAAAACAGAGGTTTTGGGGTTTCTTCCCATACGAGCAGTTCCCATTTCATGGATTCCTAATCCAGGTGCTCCTGGATCATCCCATGGTCTTATATTTTTAAATCCGGCTCTATCTAGCATTTCCATAGCCTGTGCTACCATATCCTTACGCATTTCCCATTCATTCTTTTTCCATTCTGCATCAAAAGTTACAGTGGGTAACCCCCATTGATCTAGTTTGTTGTAGTCTAAGGTCATTTTATTGTCATGATAGGGCAAGCACTCACCAAACCCCATCAATCCCATAGACCATCCACCAGGTTTTATAACAGATTCCTTTAAGGCTTGACCATATCCCAATTCAGCAATACTGTCTCGCCAGTCATCCTTACTAGCTCCACCTTGGTAACCGTATCCTCTTAAGAAATTCTTTTGATTTGTATTTCCTCCCAAATTTCTAAACCTGGGAATATAAATTCCATTGGGTCTTCTTCCTTTGTAGTATTTATCTTGAAAACCATCAAAAGTACCAAAAGCTCCTGCTTTAAAATGATGATCCATCAAATTATGTCCTAACTCTCCTGAATCATTTCCCATTCCATTGGGAAAACGATCTGATTTCGATTGCAATAAAATAGATGCTGAAGCAATAGCGGAAGCACATAGGAAAATCACTTTGGCTTTAAAATCATAGGTCTGTTTTGTTTCTGTATCAATCACACTAACCCCTGTAGCTCTTTTTTTATCTTTATCATAGATAATATTGTACACAATTGAATTAGGCCTAATCGTCATATTTCCTGTGTCTTCAGCAGCAGGAAGCGTTGAGGAATTGCTACTAAAGTAGGCTCCAAAAGGGCATCCTCTCATGCATCGATCTCGATATTGACAATTGATTCTTCCTTTTCCAGGCTTCGTTCCTTCTGTAATATGAGCTGTCCTTCCAATAGTTAATAATCTATCATCATAATTGTTGCCAATAGATTCTTTTAAGTGTGTCTCTACACAGTTGAGCTCCATCGGTTTTAAAAACTGTCCATCAGGAAGCTGAGGCAATCCTAAGTTTTCTCCACTCACACCAATGTAATTCTCGACATAATCATACCAAGGGGCAATGTCTTTGTATCGAATAGGCCAATCTACCGCAATTCCTTCCTTTGCATTGGCCTTAAAATCAAAATCACTTAACCGATAGCTTTGTCGCCCCCACATCAATGACCTTCCCCCAACATGGTATCCACGAATCCAATCAAATCTCTTGGTTTCGTTGTAGGGATGTTCTAAATCATTTACAAAATAATGACTGTGGCCTCTATCGGTAACATATCCTGTTCTGTGTTGTTTCTCTTGTTGTTTTATATCCTCTACCGTAGGTTCTCCCCCAAAAGGAAACTCCCATGAGTCCATGTTTGCTGTTGTGTAACTGTCTGGATGACTAATCATTCTTCCTCGTTCCAAAACGAGTGTTTTAAGACCTTTTTCACATAGTTCTTTGGCTGCCCAACCTCCTGAGATTCCAGTTCCAACAACAATTGCATCAAATTCAGTTTGATTCATAAACTTTATGTTTTAACTTTTAAATTATACGATAATGAATTACTATTATTGATTTCGCAATAAAGGGTTATTTTAGTTTTTATTTTTATAAAATAGACTATATTTTATTGCGATTTCGTGATGAATGTAGTATTTTTTTGAAAATTATCCTTAATATTAGCGCTGATTTATCAACTATTATCAACTTAAAGGTTTTCGTATGAAAAAATCTGTCATGTATGGTGTTCTTACTCTACTTTTTTTAGTCGCCTGCAAAACTAAACCCCAAAAAATAGAAGAAAATAATATGAAAAAAGAAGAGCCTACCTATCAATTTTCTTTAGCTCAATGGTCACTTCACAAAGACCTTTTTGCGAAAAAGAAAGACCCGATGAACTTTGCACAAGATGCTAAAGATTTAGGATTTAGTGGATTGGAATACGTTAGTCAGCTTTATGTTGGTGATATGGTTGACTACCCTATGAAAAAATTAGGTATTGATGCAATCTTAAAAGAATTGAAAAGAAGAAGTGATAGCCTAAATATGCAGAACCTAATTATTATGGTAGATCGAGAAGGTGATTTGTCTTATTCTGATGAAGAGCAAACAAAAAAGGCTATTGAAAACCACAAAAAATGGATTGATGCGGCTGCCTACTTAGGATGTCATTCTATCCGTGTGAACTTATTTGGTAATCAAGAGCCTGAAATTTGGGTTAAAAACTCTGTTCGTTCACTAAAAGCTTTAGGAGAATATGGTGCAACAAAAAAAGTGAGCATTTTAGTAGAAAATCACGGTGGTCTTTCCAGTGATGCCGCTCTTTTGGCCAGAGTGATGAAAGAAGTAAACATGAAAAATATTGGAACCCTTCCAGACTTTGGAAACTTTTGTGTAAAAAGAGAAGGTGGTGTCAGATGGGATGCGGCGTGTGTGGAAGAATATGATAAGTATAAAGGAATGGAAGAGCTGATGCCTTTTGCTATGGGGGTTTCTGCCAAGTCATATGACTTTAACGAAGTTGGAGATGAAACCACAATCGATTATTACAGAATGATGGATATCGTAAATAAATCTGGTTTCAAAGGATATGTTGGAGTGGAATATGAAGGAGAAGATCCGATTCCAGGAATCAAGGCAACCAAAGCTCTTGTAGAAAAAGCAATCAAACAACTAAAATAACATCATGAATAACTACATAAAACTTTCTGTGATGATGTTCCTTGAATTCTTCATTTGGGGAGCATGGTTCGTAACTATGGGAACTTTCTTATCGCAATCATTTGATGCCAATGGTGGACAAATGGCTATGGCTTATGAAACACAGTCAATTGGTGCCATTATTGCTCCATTCATTATTGGTTTGATTGCCGACAGATATTTTGCTGCTCAAAAGATTTTGGGCTTTCTTCATTTGATTGGAGCTGGCTTTTTGTACATGGCAGCTACTTCAACAAATTTTGATGCCTTCTATCCTTATATCTTGATATATATGATTCTATATATGCCAACACTGGCATTGGTCAACTCGGTTTCATTCAGACACTTAACAGATAAAAAAGTATTTGCATGGATTCGTGTATTTGGAACTATTGGATGGATTGTTGCAGGTTGGGTAATTGCTTTTTATGCATGGGAATCAGAAAAGACCTTACAAAATACTTTTATGGTTGCGGCTGGTGCTTCAGCACTACTAGGATTATTTAGTTTCATCCTGCCAAATACACCGCCAGTAGTTGATAAAAGTGAAAAGGTAAGTGTACGTGATATTTTAGGTTTGGATGCTATTGCAATGCTTAAAGATAAAAGGTACCTTATTTTCTTTATAGCGTCTATTTTAATTTGCATTCCATTAGCTTTTTATTACCAGCATGCAAATCAATTTTTGAATGAAATCGGAATGGAAAAGGCTGCTGGGAAAATGACCTATGGTCAAATGTCAGAAGTATTTTTTATGTTGTTACTTCCACTCTTCTTAAAACGATATGGAATAAAGATGACTCTATTTGTTGGAATGCTTGCTTGGGTGATACGCTACCTATTGTTCGCATATGGAGATGCTGGTGAGGGAACATGGATGCTAATTTTTGGAATTGTCTTGCATGGTGTTTGTTATGACTTTTTCTTTGTATCAGGACAAATTTACACTGATTTTAAGGCAGGAGAAAAATTTAAAAGTTCTGCTCAAGGTCTAATCACATTGGCTACCTACGGTTTAGGAATGCTTATAGGATTCCGTTTAGCAGGATATATCACAGATTTGAATTCTATTACAGATGGTCATAATTGGGAAGCTATTTGGACTTTCCCGGCCATTTTTGCCGGAGTAGTTTTAGTGTTATTTTTACTACTCTTTAAAAATGAAAAAATAGTCTATAAAGAATAACTATGAGTAAAAAAATAAGATGGGGCGTTCTCGGTGGTGGAGGCGACTCACTCATTGGAGTCTTACACAGAGTGGCAGCAAGCATGTTTGATGCCTATGAATTACGAGGTGGAGTCTTCAATGTAAAGCATGAAGAAAGCATCAGGTTTGCCGAGCAATTAGGTATTTCAACCAATCAAGTGTATTCAGATTTGGATACACTTATCGAGAAGGAATTAGCCTTACCTGAGTCAGACCGTATTCAGGTGATATCTGTTTTGACACCAAACTTCTTGCACTTCCCAATGGCAAAAAGATTGCTAGAGTCTGGATTTCATGTGATCTGTGAAAAGCCTATGACAATGACGTATGCTGAGGCTTTAGAGTTACAAGAGATACAGCAAAAAAACGCGTCTTTATTTGCCCTTACACATACGTATACGGGTTATCCAATGGTGCGTCAAATGAAAAAAATGATTGCTGAAGGTGTCATCGGAGATATTCAGAAAGTTGATGCTCAGTACTATCAAGGTTGGATCAACCCTATCATACACGATCTCAAACAAAGAGCGTCTACTTGGCGTTTGCAACCAGACAAATCAGGAATTAGTTGTTGTATGGGAGATGTTGGAGTACATGCGTATCAAATGTTGGAATATGTCACTGGGCAGGAAATCAAACAGATTTTAGCCGATCTCAATTATTTGTATGACGATAATTATATGGATATTGATGGCACTTTACTACTGCGTTTACACAAAAACACCAAGGGAGTGTTAAGGGCTAGTCAAATTGCTACGGGTGAAGAAAATAATTTTACCGTTGCAGTTTATGGGAAAAAAGCAGGGTTAAAATGGGAACAAGAAAATCCTAATTATCTGTATTTATTAGAAGATGGTCACCCCATTAGAATTTTGAAGCCTGGACATAGCTACAATAGCGATTTATCATTAGATGGCACAAAACTACCCCCAGGACATCCCGAAGGAATTTTTGATGCCATGGGAAATATATACAAGGGAATGGCAAAAGCCATCAAAGGTGTAGAATACGATCCCGCAGAGTTTCCAACCATTACAGATGGTGTTAGAGGAATGCACTTTATAGAACAAACTGTGTATTCTCATCAACAAGGAAATGTTTGGGTGGATTTATAATTGAAAATTTAAAAGGTAAATAATTGAAAAATTATAAATTCATTTTTGAATTTTAGGTCTTTCAATTTTTAAATGATACATATGAAAACAATAAAAGGTCCTGCAGTTTTTTTAGCTCAATTTATGGACGATGTAGCTCCGTTCAATTCTCTCGACGGATTGTGTCAATGGGCTTCTGATTTGGGGTATAAAGGATTACAAATTCCTACTTGGGAAGATCGATTGATCAACCTTACTTTGGCTGGAGAAAGTAAAACATACTGTGATGAATTAAAAGGAAAAATTAATGATTATGGACTTGAAATCACAGAATTATCTACGCATCTCCAAGGTCAGTTAATCGCCGTGCATCCAGCCTATGATTTGATGTTTGATAACTTTGCACCTGATGATTGTAAAAACAACCCAAAAAAAAGAACGGAATGGGCAAGGGAGCAATTGATGAGTGCAGCAAAAGCCAGTAATCATTTAGGATTGAATGCCCATGCTACTTTTAGCGGTTCACTTTTATGGCATACCATGCATCCATGGCCTCAAAGACCTACAGGTTTGGTAGAAATGGGGTTTGAAGAATTGGCAAAAAGATGGCGTCCTCTATTAGATGAATTTAAACATAATGGAGTAGATGTATGCTATGAGATCCATCCAGGAGAAGACCTTCATGACGGAGTCACTTTTGAGCGCTTTTTAGAAGCCACAGGAAATCATCCTGCTGTAAATATTCTCTACGATCCTAGTCACTTTGTCTTGCAACAATTGGACTACATTGAATATATTGATCATTATCATGAGTTCATCAAAGCCTTCCACGTAAAGGATTCTGAGTTTAATCCAACAGGAAAAAAAGGAGCATTTGGAGGATATTCCGACTGGCGTGACAGAGCGGGAAGATATCGCTCACCTGGAGACGGTCAAGTTGATTTTAAAACCATATTTACCAAGCTTACAGAGTATGGTTGTGATGTTTGGGCTGTAATGGAGTGGGAATGCTGTATCAAAAGCCCAGAGCAGGGAGCTAGAGAAGGAGCTCCTTTTATCGCAACTCATATTATTGAAGCAACAGAGAAAGCTTTTGATGATTTTGCGGGTGCTGATATAGATCAAGAGCATTTAAAGAAAATAATAGGGCTTTCATAAAAAGCACAAATTGATTATACATGAAGAATTTAATTGTTATCATAGCAGCAGGGTTCATTTTGATTTCCTGCAAATCACCTCAAAAAACGGAAGAATCAAAACTCAACATCTCAACATCAACAAAAAAAGAACCTACTGATCCAAAAGAAACAGAAGTATGGGAACCAGTACCTCCAAAGGTAAATCCAACAGGTCAGAATGGGGTCCCTTCTGATGCGATTGTACTTTTTGACGGTTCCAATTTTGATGAATGGGAATCTTCTAAAGATAAAGGACCTGTTCAATGGATCATGAATGATGATAAGAGTATGACCGTAAAGGACAAGGCAGGAGATATCCAAACAAAGCGATCTTTTGGAAGTGTACAATTGCATATTGAGTGGAGAAGTAGTCCTGCGAATAAGGCTACAGGACAAGCAAGAAGTAATAGCGGTGTCTTTTTACAAAACCGGTACGAAGTTCAAGTATTAGATAATAATGATAATCCTACATATGTAAACGGACAGGTAGCTTCCATTTACAAACAGTCAATTCCTCTAGTTATGGCGTCTGTTCCTACAGGAGAATGGAATACCTATGATATTATTTTCCACGCTCCTACATTTGATGAAGAAGGAAAGAAAACCAAATCAGGAACTATTACTGTCATTCAGAATGGCGTTTTGGTTCAAGACCATTTTGAACTTCAAGGAACCACAGAATACATTGGCTGGCCCAAAAATAAAGCACACGGAGCTGCACCTATCAAATTGCAAGATCATCAAGATCAAAGTGGTGTGAGTTATCGTAATATTTGGGTACGAGAATTGAACTAGTTGTATCGCGTCACAACTTTAATTTTCAGAAAATTTAAAGTTCATCGCCCACATTTTATGTCCTTGCTGCAAGGTAGAGGCCTTAGAGTAAACTAAATATCCTTCTGATTGCGAGTCATTAGAATAAATTAGATTTGGATGCCAAGCGAAAGAATGATTGTCAAAACTGAATGGAATTGACCAATCAGTGATAAGCTTAATTGGTTGTTCAGTCCAATTAATGCCATCGATAGATTCTCTGTAATATATGCCAGATTGTGAAGGTGAAGCCGAACCATTATGGAATTCGCCATAGTGATTTAGCGAATAAACCATAACATATTTATCTATAAAACTATTGTAAGACACATGAGGGAAAATAGCATCGGCATATCCAATCCCCGCAACCACTTCTTTGGATCGAATGACATCGGAAGTAAATTGCTTGTTTTCGTTTAAATAATAACAAGTTGAAAAGTCAAGAGCGCCATTTTGGTCAACTAAAAATTTGACCATACAAATATTAACTCCTCGCCCTGATCGATTGTGATCAACATAATATACAAAGACCTCTGATCTATCTTTTGAGAATGTAATAGATGGTTCACCCAGCCCTCCATCACCAAATCCGTTATCATAATTAATGTCAAAAGTGTTTTGTATTAATGGTTCAGAATTAAGTTGAAATGTCTCCCCATTATCGTAGGAAATTCCTAATCCCACAGATGCATAAAATCCTGGTATGTTTCCTGGTAAAACACTTCCATCATGTTGTTCTGAGTGAAAGACACTATATATAGTATTGTTTGAATCTTTGATGAGCTGACCTAATCCAACGTAATCTGAATAAAATGTATTATCCTGCGGAGCGGCTACTTTGGTTGCTTGATTAATATTTGAAAGACTTGTGCCAGATAAAACATAAGAACTAGTGTTAGCTGCAGTAATGATTTTTATAGCATCTGAGCTGTTAGAAATAACCCCAACGGTTATGTCATTAAAATAATTAAGTCCTACATCATGAGCAACTGGGAATTCAGATGATAAGTCCAATTCAAATTGAAAAGTGTTTTCATTTGGGACTTCAATAGGTGAATTAATAGAGTCCTCCTTAGAACAAGAAAAAAATATCAAAAGTGAGAAAAGAGTCAATCGTTTCATAAGTATGCCATATAAAACAAATTTAAAAAAAAACCGGTGGTTGTATCCGTATCCAAAAATTAGAAAATTTCAGTTTTTAGAGTTGCAACCACATTTTTGAGATGAACAATCAATTCTATGATAATGTAAAATACGATTTTACAATAAAAACAAATAAAAAACCGCTATACTATAAGAGTATAACGGTTATATCGTTTTGGCAGTGCGCCATCTCGCTCCTTCGCTAAAAATGTCCACAGGACATTTTTTTTAACGCTTGGCCGTCCCTATGATTGAAAGATGCGGTACAACTGAATCTATTTGCGGATTAAATACTCTCCTATAACACAGGGATTAAATCATAAATCCAGTTTATTTCAATTTACCCAATGAAGTGTTCTCCTAATTACTGTATAACCAAAACCTTCAGGTAATATTTCATTCATTTTTGAGTCAATAGTCATTTTTGAATATGGATTATCCTCTTTATAACTTAGGTAATTCATTGCATCATAAAGAGTTGCAAAACCATCTCTCGTAAATACAGAAGCTTTACTTGACACTCCTTTAGGATGTATTCTTGTATGGACACCCCAACTATCTAATTTCGTAGCCTTCTGCATTTTTTCATGAATGCCTTTCCATAATTCTTTGTTTTCTGTTACGAATACTCCAACATTAGTTGGACGTGCATAGTTGAAAATAGTGAAATTGGTATTGTCTCCCGGAATAGCAGTTTCGTTTTGATACCATCTAATACTTATAACCTTACGAATACTTTCAGTACTAATGTCTCCTTGTTTAACACCTAAAAAATCAGTTGACCAAGTTGCCTGATTATTAAATGCTTGTTCAAGGCTTTTAAAAGTATTAACAATTAGATAATTTGCCTCTGAAGCATTAAGATCTATTCCAACATTTTTCATAAGGCCCCACCCAGTCATGTTCCCTTTTTTTATTTCATTTTGAGCAACCTTTGACCAGTAGTCAATTTCTAAATGTTCGAATTGAGCTTGATTTTCAGGCGCTACATGAATATACATGTGCATTGAAACTTGTTTCTGTGAATAGGCAATAGTCGATACTGTGACTGCAATGAATAATAATAGTTTTTTCATTATAAATTATTTTTTGGCTTGATGGGAAGGAAGATAATATTTTTAATTGCAAAAAGCAATAATAACTAATTCAATTTTGAATCAGATTAAAAATTACTAAAGTGTAACACATTTTTCGTTTTAGTCTCTCTCCCATTTATTGAAAGTTGCAACCTCTTTAAATCCTTTTAGAAAAAGAAAAGCCATCGATTTATGATGGCTTGTTCAATATGGCCTCCCCTCTTATTCAAAGTTGCAGCACAACTAAATCTTTTAGTGAATTAAACTCAAATAATATATGTTTAACTTTCACATATATTACGTAATTTTATGTGAAATCAATTCAAAATGAAAAAAGTATTACATTTAATTTTATTCTTTTTTTTTATAACTTCTTATTCACAAAACTTAGAATGGCTAGATTATAATGATGATTCCCAAGATGAAATTATGAGGGATATGGTAATTGACATAAATGGAAATACTATTCAAATAATATTAACTCAACCCTGGCAAATACCCTCTAGCAAATCTGTTCACATAATAAGAAAACTAGACCTAAATGGTATACCACTATGGTCAAAATTGTTTTACGTTAACAAAATTACATCTATTGATACTGATAGTAATGGAAATATTTTTGTTTTGGGTTCTTCGAGTGGAACTACTGATTTAAACCCTGACCCATCTGTTTCCGACACTTTTTTTACTAATAGAAACTCTTCAGGAGCTCTTAATAGAGCTCTCTTTGTATTAAAACTTAGCCCATCAGGGGATTTTGTGATATTTTCTACGATTGGAGAATACTCTAGTTCTGGTTGTAACGCAGATTGTACTATTTATTCTTATCCAGAACAAATTAAAGTAGATAACAATGACGATATTCTAATCACATTTAAGCCAATAAAAGGAGGTTTTATAGACATAGACCCATCTGCAAACACTATTAATTTGAATACATCGTCCTCAAGATATTTCACTATAGTTAAATGGAATAATACTTTAAATGGATTTTTTTGGGTAAATTATTTAGAAGGACGACAGGAAGAGTATATTGGTAGTGGTTCTCTAGACATAACTCCTAAATCCATTTCTTTTGATATTGACTCTTTGAACAATATTTATTTAGCAACTGTAGTTAATGCTTCCATCAGCTTAACAAAACTTTCTTCAGATGGAGTTTTATTAAATAATCCTTGGGAAAATAAAATAAAAGGTTTTGGATATAATAACATAGGAAGCTTATCGGTACTATCTGATAACGAGATAGTACTTGGTGGTGACTTTATTAATTTCATAGACGTCAATCCAATAAACAATAATTCAAGTGAAATATTAACATCTACTGACCCTCATTACTTCGTACAAAATGGAATTAATTACTATAACAATAATGATTCTTTTTTAGTTAAATATGATTCTTCATTGAATGTTGTTTGGAAGAAAATGATAAGCGGTAATGATTATGATTGTATTGAGGATATAGAGTCCAGAAACGGATATATATATGTTTGTGGATTAAGTTACAATCATACAACCTATAATGTAGCCGAATATGATTGGTCACAATATGAAGCTTATCTGAAAATATACAACTCTGAAGGTGATTTACTTACAGATAAAGTTTATATTTCACCTTGGCCACGAAACTTTGGTTTACAAGGTGTTTTTAATGGGGGTTATTTTTATCGAAATCAGATTGACACTAACTATCCAATTGTAACTTGGGATTTTGTCTGGAAAAGAAATTTATCGATATATAATGATTCTATCTATATTTCTGGGGAGTATTCAACAATTCAGAGCTCTCAAAACGGCTTATATTTTGGCAATTTTTCTGAATATCCATATCAAAATAGTGGTTTTAACTTTAACTATTATGGTGATAATCCAGCATTCATACCCCTAGAAGGATATGTAAAGCCTTATACATCAAAATACAATTGTCAAGATTGTCTACTATCAACAAATCATTACAATAAATTAAATGTTTCTATCTATCCTAACCCTACATCAAATTTTATCAATATAAATTGCAGTGAGAATTTTAATTATAAAATTACATCTATTCTTGGGCAACATATAAAATCAGGGAGTTTTAATAAAGGTGAAAAAACTATTGAAACAGGGAGTTTTAATTCGGGATTTTATTTAATTGAAATCTCTACTGACACAAAAAAACAAACCTTTAAATTCTTGAAAAAATAGTTAAGAGAATTATTTATTAGCTCCCCATAGTCAGTTTCGCAGTATTCCAAAGGAGGTTTTGAGTTATAAAAAATCCAAAATGGTTTTTCTTACAGGAACTCCTGAAGTTGTAGATTAGTTGAAAAAACTTTCAAAAAAACTTTTAAACATATAATCCCTGTCATCATAAAATTTTTCAAAACTATAATCAGAATCAGAAATAGTAAACATCATCTTACCTCCTTCACCATGTCGGAAATTTAAGATATCATGACCCAATTCATGGAAAATAACGTACAGTTTTTTTGAATCACTTGATGTTTTCCAAAGACTAGGGTTAATAGAAATTGAGATAGTTGAATCATCATACATAGAATTTGAGATACCTAATACGCCCTCTTCATTCAAATCAAAATTTACATTTCTTTGAGAATTATTAATTCCATCTAAAAATCTAATAAACTTTTCATGGTTCAAGATAGAGAGGTTATTTTTTTTATAGTACTGGGTATAAGAATATGTAAATTGATCGATAAATAAATCAATCAAATAATTTATATCATAAAAGTTAAGTTTAGAAACATCAATTCTACCATTATTTATTTCATCTTTCACATCTGAAACAGGTCTATGGTAAGTTTCTGCGACCATGAAAACCAACAATCCATTATCTTGAATATTTAAACTAAGTGTACCTTCCTTAACTCCATCTGAAAAATTTATTTTTGTATTAAATTTCCAATTTTCGTCTTTAATCACCTGTCCTCCATATTTCTTCACCAAATCCAAATCTGATTTTCTGATATTATTAAAAACTTTTTTATACTGTTCTAAATCTTCATAATTACCATATTTATTTTTATAATCACCAAAAAAAATCGTCCTACTAAAGTTAATTGGAATGCCACTATCGAACATAACACTTTCCATATGTTCTGCATCAGTATTATCAATATCCCTATAGCTAACACTATATACAGTAAAACCCTGTTTAAGATTTTTTTTGACAATCTGATTTGATGAATATTTTCTTAGAAAACTATAAACTGATTTTTCACTAACATTTAACCATTCCATTATATTATCAGTTTGAGATAAAACAATATTTACAGGGGTTAATAAAATCAATAGTACTAAAATATTTTTTTTCATTGGTTAAATATTTGAAATTCAATATAAAAAAATATCCCCAAAAACAATAAATTATTTTTGAGGATAATTTGTACAGAAGGCGGGACTTGAACCCGCACGGACATTACTGTCCACTGGATTTTAAGTCCAGCGTGTCTACCAATTCCACCACTTCTGCAGCTTAATATTGTAGTAGAGCGAAAGACGGG